>Ga0307517_10001742_pt1 | contig 35891 bp, 32 predicted proteins | sample 23_EM_MG_FD_194515 | JGI IMG/M metagenome (GOLD analysis project Ga0307517, IMG submission 194515) | Populus trichocarpa ectomycorrhiza microbial communities from riparian zone in the Pacific Northwest, United States - 23_EM | ecosystem: Host-associated > Plants > Roots > Unclassified | place...
CAGAATGAAGCTCATAGCTGACCTTACCCGCTTCAAGGCACGCAAAAATCCCTTTCTGTATGTCTCTCGGTGATCTCAAGCAGGCGATGCACTGACTCTCAATACAGCAAAGGTACCTCGAGGCCAACTGGCCTCGTTCTCCAAAAGCGGCTTACAATGCCAGTCTCGGAGGGACTGTAAGCCGTGAACCGTGCACCCCTGGGACGCGTGTGGACATATTGAAGCGTATCTACGGATGGGCAGAGGACCCCTTGTCCAACAGTCCATCGGTCTTCTGGTTGACTGGCGAAGCGGGCTCTGGCAAGTCGACAATCGCGTACAGCGTAGCGCGTCACTTCGACCGGCAGGAAGCAGATGAAGACGACGATGACGAGGAGGGTGATGCTGTGCAGGGTGCACCGAAGATCTTGGGGGCAAACTTCTTCTGCTCGAGGCAATTTGAGGAGACGAGACAAAAGAAGAACATTGTCCCCTCCATTGTCGACCAGCTCGCTCACCGTTCCCAGCCCTTTGCCAATACCCTGCTTAAGGCGAACAAATTCGATTCCGTTAACATCACGTCCAAACAGATGAAGGACCTCCTCGTTGATCCCTGGATGCAGTCCGTGAACGACAAACATGCAGGATTTCCATTCCTCGTTGTTGTGGATGCGCTGGACGAGATTGAGGATAGGGGAGGGTCGACTTTCTTGGAAGAGCTACTAAGGAGGACCGAGAAGTCTCACTTACTGGGCCTCAAGTTTTTAATCACGAGTCGACCAGACCCAGGTCTCGCGAATCTCTGCTCATCTTTCACCTCCGATGCCGTTTGCGCTCTGTATGACGTACCCACAGACACCGTCAAGGCCGATATCGCAACTTATCTTCACGCAAAGCTCCCAAAACTTCGCGGCATGCCTGTAATAAACGAACTCATGCACCAGGCAGATGGCCTGTTCATCTTCGCAGCCACAGCTGTAAGATATATCACACCCCGTCCCAAGATGTTGAAACGCGAACAGATCCAGCTTCTGGGTGAGCTGGGCGTCCATGCAAATGGATCGACTGGGTCGCGGAACACTTATGTGTCACCGATCGATGCATTATACAAACAAGTCATGTTCACAGCTTTCGGAGGCCTGAATGATAATCTGCTTCAAGACCGTTTGTATGCCCTTCATACGCTCCTCTGCACACAGGAACGTGTATCCACCTTTGTTGCTGGGGAACTCCATTCCGACGATCCAGACATGGAAGAACTGGTTGAGCTGGTCGAGCTGGTTGTCGAAGAGCTTCATGCAGTTCTCTATGTGAAAGAGGATCGGGTACTTTGGTACCACGCTTCTTTTCCCGACTTCATCTTCTCTCAGGCACGATCGGGCAGTATTATTCTAGGCACAGACTCCCGCGTTGTTGATATGCATTGTGACGAGGCTGCCCATCATGCACGTCTCACCCGTTCCTGCTTCCGCATTATGAAATCCCAACTTCGATTCAACATTTGCGACCTACCCTCGTCATTTCTACTTGATTCCGAGGTGCCGGATCTCAAGGATCGAATCCGGGTAAATATCGGTGACAGTCTCAGGTACTCCTGTGTGCATTGGGCCCAGCACTTTGCCCAAACTTCATCTGGTGATGGACGGAGGGAAATCCATGACTTCCTTCAGCTGGAGGTTCTATTCTGGATTGAGGCAATGAATCTCCTGGATTCACGAGGTCGCTGTGTCCCGATGCTTCAACAAACCTGCGAATGTATTTTGAAGGTGAGAATCCTGTGTTATTTTGTGGACTCGAGCTAATATATCAAAGGGTGATGGTCGTCGTGTTTCGGATCTCACAGGGGAAATTGTAGAAGCGGCGAATTTTGCGACATACTTTGGTGGGAGCCCAGCATCCCAGTCAACACCACATCTCTACATTTCGTCATTAGCAACATGGTCGCGAGATTCTATTTTGTCCCGAATGTGGAAGAGGCAATTCTCTCGTGTCCCTGCCGTTGAACTAACTTCAGCCGACTTGCCGCTCCTGACGATCTGGGACAAAACTTTTTACTCTGTCGCGTATTCTAGCGATGGCACCCGGATTGTCTCTGGTTCACACAACAATTCTGTCCAGATATGGGATGCGTCAACAGGTGAAGAGCTGAGGAGATTGGACGGCCATTCCTCCATTGTACACTCTGTTGCATTTTCGAATGATTGCACCTGCATTGTTTCTGGTTCATATGACGGATCGGTGCGGGTATGGGATGCTTCAACAGGCGCAGAGTTGAAGAGACTGAACGGCCACTCCGAAGCGGTCCACTCTGCTGCATATTCGAGCGATGGGACCCGCATTGCCTCTGGTTCAAGGGACAGGTCGGTGCGGGTATGGGATGCTTCAACAGGGGCAGAGCTGAGGAGACTGAACGGCCACTCCGACTGGGTTCTGTCTGTTGCATTTTCGAACGATTGCACCCGCATTGTTTCTGGTTCAGCAGACAGGTCTGTGCGGGTATGGGATGCTTCAACAGGTGCAGAGCTGAGGAGACAGAATGGCCACTCCGACTGGGTTCTGTCTGTTGCATTTTCGAATGATGGCATCCGCATTGTCTCTGGTTCAAGTGACATGTCGGTGTGGGTATGGGATGCCTCTACAGGCTCAAAGCTGAGAAAACTGGTCGGCCACTTCCAGCCTGTTCAATCTGTTGCATTTTCGAGCGATGACACCCGCATTGTCTCTGGTTCAGCGGACAAGTCTGTACGGGTATGGGATGCCTCAACAGGTGCAGAGCTGAAGAGACTGGACGGCCACTCCGACTGGGTTCTGTCTGTTGCATTTTCGAGTGATGGAACCCGCATTGTCTCTGGTGCAGAGGACAAGTCTCTGCGGGTATGGGATGCCTCGACAGGGACAACGAAGAGGAATCCGAGCGGCCGCTCCACCGTCGTTTACTCAGTTGCATTTTCGAGTGATGGAACCCGCATTGTTTCTGGTTCAGATGACAAGTCTGTGCGGATATGGGATGCGTCAACAGGCGCAGAGCTGAGGAAACTGGACGGCCACTCCGCCCCGGTTCGATCTGTTGCATTTTCGAGCGATGGGACCCGCATTGTATCTGGTTCAATGGACAGGTCTGTGCGGACATGGGATGTCTCAACAGGAGCAAAGCTGAGGAGACTGGACGGGCACTCCAGCTGGGTTCAATCTGTTGCAGCTTCGAGCGATTTCACCCGCATTGTATCTGGTTCATGTGACAGGTCTGTGCGGATATGGGATGTTTCAACAGGTGCAGAGCTGAGGAAACTGGACGGCCACTCCAGCTGGGTTCAATCTGTTGCGTTTTCGAGCGATGGGACCCGCATTGTATCTGGTTCAGTGGACAAGTCTGTGCGGGTATGGGATGCTTCAACAGGTGCAGAGCTAAGGATACTGGTCGGCCACTTCCAGCCTGTTCGATCTGTTGCATTTTCGAGCGATGGGACCCGCATTGTATCTGGTTCAGTGGACAAGTCTGTGCGGGTATGGGATGCCTCAACAGGCGCACAGCTGACAAGACTGAATGGCTCCGACCATGTTTACTCTGTTGCGTTTTCAAGCGATGGCACCGTCATTGTCTCTGGATCAGAAGACAGATCTGTGCGGGTATGGGATGCCTCAACAGGCACAGAGTTGATGAAACTTAACGGCCATTGTAGCAGTGTACAATCTGTTGCGATTTCAATGGATGGCAAACGCATTGTCTCTAGTTCAAGGGACAACTCAGTGCGGGTATGGGACGTGGTCGCGCACAGCAATCCCTGGGAATTTACGAGTCATGGTTGGATCATATCACTACCTCATCATCAACGCCTCATGTGGGTGCCACCAGAAATTATGAGGACGCTAAATCAACAAAATGTAATGGTTATTTCATCGGAGCCATCTGGCAAAGTGGACTTTACCGATTCGCGGATAGGGCCTGCATGGGCTGCATGTCATACACTGTAGATATTCTAGCGTTGGACTTTTCCATTTCGAAATTCCCCGATTTTGATTCTAATTCCGCTGAATAATGCCAATATTGTTTACAGCATTCCCACCACCTGCAAACGTATAATAACACGAAGAGAAAAACTTGAACGTTTGAACGCTCAGCGCTCATGAGTCGTTCGACCAGCTCGTGTGGATTCAAATTTCAGGCCCTGCGCCTGCTGGAGAGGTAAGTATTTTTACACTCTGAATTCCCTCTCGACAATACAAGTACGTCTTTCGTGTTCCTCATGGTTGGTATTCTATACAGTGCGCCTCGAAAATGCAGATGAATTTTTATTTCGCAAGGGAGAGAGACCATTGCTGCATAATCCGAAACTTGCTATTATGCTATGGTGATGGTGATGGGATCGTAAAATGAGCACAGGCTCGGCGCCTCCCTGCAACAGCCTGCAACCTCCCTGTTTCATAGAATGTTTGCAGTCGACTCAAGGATGCGGAGTTGTTCAGAGAGAAATGCTGTCCTGTCCGATGGTGAGAAGTTCTAAACTTTGATCACTGCATCTCGCGACTACCTTTGCCAGTTAGACGCCGAAAAGGGTTCAAACGTTCAAACGTTCATATACGTTCATACCCTAAAGGAGCAGACACCTTAAATACTTAACGCTCAGGCATCACCTCCGGGTCCGACATTTCTCAGTCGTTTATGGCGAAAGGCTCGGCTCGTCGCATAGACTCGGACGCATAGAAGGTTATACTTTCTGCACAACCGCGCTCGGTTATTTATGGAGAAGCGATCATCATTGTAAGTTCGTGATCCCCTTCTGTCATGCAGGGTGATGCTGAAATGTTCGATTCATGATCATTGGGCCATACGGTTGGCGCACACGGCATATATTATTCAATCTTAACCTTTCGATGCGATAAATTTTGACTCAAGACACTGCAAAGTACGTTAAGTACTTTATTGATCTGTATGTTCATCTTCCGCAACTCTAAGTATACTAGGAACAATTTATCCTTTGCAGTTAATGCACCGCCTCAATGATTGGAATGTTTGATCAAGAACTCTGAAACGTCTTATAATATTGCAGCTTAGTTGCTTGGTATCTGAATTTCGTGATTGATGGTCATGTTCTTCCGCAACAGCGACTTTACAAGGATATAATTTCAAGAGTCATCTGATCAGTAGTTTCCACATATATAAGTAGAGTCTATGATAGAATATACCACATCCATCCTAAGCACAAAACAAACAACAAGTTTATACTTTCGGGGGTTCCACTCTAAGGTAATTTGTGCTTTATTATTATTTATAATGTCTGAATATTTTTATGATTCTAGAATGGATATTCAATATAAATACAAGGTCCGCAATGAAGTAACGAAGGCATCTTTTGCAGATGGAAAATACGAGATTTTCAAAAAAAAACATTATTTAAGTTTTGTGTCAATTGGGAAAGACAGAAATTCAAAGGATTATGGTATGACTTGTGTTCGAAGATCTTAGATGTGAAATTACTTACTACCATTGTGGAACAGGAATAAGCAAAGAAGGTATACGTTATTTCATCAATCCTGCTCATTACGAGATATATATTAGGAAGTACGCTGCAACCTCCAATAATCATGTAAATCGAACTAACGGCTAGATTTCACAGTGATGAAGGTGTTTTTGAATTGTATGCTTCATACCTCCAATAATTGTGTAAAACGAACTAACGATTAGAGTTCATCAGGATTTGATCAGGCTCCCCCCGCTAGGCCCGAAAGGAGCGCCATGCAATATACTTTTTTTTAAAAAAAATTCTGCAGATTAACGTGCTACTGTAACAAGTAAACTATGCACTAAGACGCGCGGGCAGCGTAAGGCCACCAGATTCGGAGTATGCGACAATGTCCCAAATTACTGGGAGATGTAAAGCTATATAAGTAAAATGTATTGTAAACTTCATTTTTCCCCTGTGTTCCTGCTTTGACAGAAAGCGTCGTTCATGCACTCTCAAACCACTGCCGTCGAAGGCTTTACTGAAATTCTGAGCAAGGACGTCGGCCGAAATTGTCCCGATCCGATATTTGCTGATATTTGTCACTTATTATCAGATCAAGAAGCGAGCCAATGGCCCTGTAACAGGAACCACCACTTTCGCTATCGAAGTTTTGCGGCTTCCTCTGTTCAGGAAGATCGCGTAGCGGAGAGGATCCGAACAAGGTGGTATCCTGCAATGTAACTGTCAGGTTTGGGAAATTGACAGAGAAATAGGCTTCAAAGGCAGACTGTCGCCTTAGCCTGTATAGACTTGTGTTGTGAGTAAATTTCCTGACGATCGTATCCAATTCATCGGATCGATATCCCTTGGGACAGTTCTTGGTTGAACGTCGAGCCCTGAAACAGGGATTTTCCCGTTGATATTTGCATCGTGAGGACACGGATGTGGGACAACGACTCCTCCTTCGATAGTAGTCAGCATAAGTTGTCCCCCGTCCAAGTGTCCCTACGGTGACTGCGCAAGCCGTGAACAAAAACGAGACTTCTAAGCTGGATAGGGACACTTGGCTGTGATGGGATCTTTACCTTGAACTAGATTGCTTCTTGGTGTAGGCACATCACTACATTGGCCATATCCTCGCTTCTTGAATCTTATGCCAAACGTCTCAATTGTGTCTCTTCCTCCGAATTGTCAGGGTCGGATTACAAGGGAATATCTCTCGTGTAAATGTAGCACAAATAGATTATAGATATGCATGATGGCGGTCCGCGAAACCCGGTATGTTATTCGCACCGGTACCAACATTGCCCGAAAAGCAAAGCTACAACTGTGGAGGCATTCCCGTCAATTCATACTTTGGAAATCACAGAGGCATCCACAGGTTTACCTTGACCCGGAGGGTCTCAAACAAATCTCTAACAAACAGGTATTGAAAAGAGGTTCGCGCAGTCTTCGCCAGGCTGCGCTTTCTTACTACCATCATGCCCTCTGGTAGTCGTTGGGGTCCATGGCGCTCCATACTGGCGTTTTCTCCTCTTTTCTTTGGTGCAGCGTGGCTGTCGTATGACCATCATTATGGTAAGTTGCATCATTCATTAATTATTTGGTAGATATCTAATTCGTGAACAGAATTGCCGGAGCCGCTTTCTGCACTGTAAGAGTCTTGTGATTACGACTTACCATTGCCTTTTGACACGAATTTTAAGGACAAATCCTGTCACCAATCTTCCTCAGATATCCGAAGAACGGATTCTTGGTGTGGCAAAACAATTATCGGAAGGCATAGGATACCGAATTGTTGGATCATACGAACATGCTCTGGCAGACGATTGGATGGTAGAAGCTGCCGAGATGGTACAACGGAACTGTGAAAGAGTCGTTTTACTCACTGGAAGGAAATTGGAATGCGAGGTGTGGCGACAGGAAGGGAGTGGCAACCATAGGTGTGTACATGTTCAACAATTTTTTTCTTTTGCTGCTAATCTAGACAAAGGTTTGACATGATGGGCAAACGGCTGTATAAGACTTACGTCAACCTCAGCAATATTATCGTCCGCATTTCTGATGGGACACCGGAGGGGAAGGAACACGCCCTTCTCGTGAATGCTCACCTCGACAGTACTATCCCTAGTCCTGGGGCTGCGGATGACGCTCTTTCCGTCGGTGTGATGTTAGACTGTATGCGAGTCCTTGTTGAAAGTCCAGATTGGTCTCCGAAGCACGCTGTCATTTTTTGTGAGCCTTGATGCTTGTTGGTTTTCCTATTGAAATGTAGAAGCTGAGATTTGAGCAGTGTTCAATCATGCGGAAGAGTCGCTACAAGATGGCTCCCATCTCTTCTCAACCCAACATCCTACAGCACCTACGTTTGTCGAATTCCCAATACTTGTGTGATCTGATCTGATTCGATTTGCAGTGTGCGCGCCGTCATCAATCTCGAGGCTGCTGGATCCTCTGGTCGCGAGCTCTTGTTCCAAGCCACTTCTCAAGAAATGATTGACGTTTACTCGCGAGTGCCGAGGCCTTATGGTACTGTTGTTGCCAATGAAATTTTCACCTCTGGGATTCTCCTGTCCGAGTGGGTTGTTTACTACTTTTTGTATCGACTGCGCTTATTCACTTTCCCTTCAGCACGGATTTCCGGCAGTTCGAACTATATCTGAACGTTACCGGTCTTGATGTATTGTGAATTCTTATGGAAGTGGAACTATTTTGACAAATTTTCCAAGATGGCTGTTGTTGGGAACAGCTACCTATATCATATGCGGAAGGTGGGTGCTGCCTTTACATTTCGCAATCATGCATACTTAGTATGTGGTTCTAGGATCTTGTCGAAAACATCGAGCCCGGTGTAGCCCAGGTATGTGACGCCCTTTATGAAACTCTTTCATTGTATTTATTTCACTTCAAACAGCACATGGCTGAAAACGTCTTGTCACTTATCCGCGACCTGACGTCCTCCGATTCGCCGCTTCCATCACTCACTACCGGTTATACCAAACCAAGAACCGTGTTCTTCAGCCATCTGAATAAGACTTTCTTCAGGTATTCATACACAACTGCGAAAATCATGTATACTGTCCTCCTCGTACTCTCCGTCATCTTTGTCCGCGCTACGCATGTTCCCTCTGCTTCTGGTGGATTCTGGACCGAACAACTTAAAGGATGTTTTGCGGTGGTTATTGGTTTTCTAGGAGCTCTTTTATCCTCTAATATGGCGGCAATCATAATGACGAAGATGGATAAGGCGATGAGTTGGTATACGAAGCCCTTGGCACCAGTTGTGTTATACGGACCAACTGGACTTTTAGGTTCGTCTCGCAATCATTCCTGCTTGCCTTTACTGGGCTCCTAAATGCAATACACCAGGTACTCTCATTTCCCAGTATCTAATCGGAGAGACCAACGAACGGTCAATCTATAAGGCATTATTGCTACTTCAATCGTTTATTGCCTTGGGTGTTCAATTGGCCGGAATAGGATCAGCTGGACTGTTTTTCTTCTCCGCATTGCCAATTTTCATTTCGATCTTACTCGATCATCTCTTCGCATCCAGAAACTCGGTGAACAGAAGAATTTCATTATACACATACGCCATTGCACAGGCACTACCCCTGTTGACGGCCTGGCAGCTTCTGTTTGGTATTATCGACGTTTTCGTTCCATTGGTGTGTTGTATTGTGTCTCGGCTGACCTCTACTTATCAAATCTTTCTAGACTGGTAGAATGGGCTCGGAAGCTCCTGCTGATAATATGATTGCCACCATCGTCACGTCTATAGTGGCGCTCGCTTTCCCGTTGGCTCTGCCTTTTTCTCATAGGTTTGGCCGTAAGGCGTTGCTACGAGGGGTGTTCAATGTGTTCATTCTGGTGGGCGTGCTGATGGCGCTGTTCGCTCTGAGGGTGCCGTTTGACAAGATGCACCAAAAAAGATTGTTTGTCATTTATCAGGAGAACGTTGAGTGTATTATAATCTCATCATATACTTATTAAAATTTATTCATAGATTGTATCGGGCGAGCATCACCTGCACATTGCTACTTCAGATAGCGCACCCGGATTTGTCGCCCTCGTCAAGGACATCGCGAAGGAGTTTGGGAAGAATTCGGATGAAGAATATGTACACTCTTTGAAACCTGTAGTCCTGGATGACCATAATCCTGATTGGGATCACCTCTACCCTTTCTCTGCGGTACGACTCTTTTGACTGGACTCGTACAAACACCGCATTCTGACTTTTTTTGGAAGTTCCTTCGCTCTTACAAAATACCTTTGTCTGTTGACCCAGACTATATTTCTCCCTGGAACAAAGCACAAGTGTTTAAAGTGACTGCCTTTGATCACTTGAACAGCACGCCCGGGACAAGAAATGTCACCATCACTGTAGACCACCCAGGATTGATCTGGACAGGTTCAGCCTTTTTTCATCTTCCTTATTATATTCTATCTTACTATCATATTTTCTCAGTCGTGGCATTTGACGCACATGTCCTCCAATGGTCCTTGGATGACAAACCTCCAGATGAATACGCTCGTCACCACATTAAAGAAGCTTCATTTTATGGGCAAGATACCTACTCTTTTAGCATGGTCATAAAAGATCCGCCTGCATCCTCATCTCAAGGCGGCGAGAAGCTTCGTATTGATTTCGTGGGCATGCAAGAGAAAGGCATCTGGCCTGCTAAGAGGGCTCTCGGTACTAATGGCGGCATCGCAATGGGGTTGTTCGAGAAGCTCGATAGTTGGTTGGACCAACGTACACACGGTACGGTGGATGCACTGCTCATGGGTTGTGTCATTGGTGTTGTGGATATTTAAATTAGGGATAAATATTCTGCACTCTAGTCCACAAGGACTGGGCTCACGTTCACTCTAGGATAATATATATGATCAAGTAGCTGATTGGATATTATATCAACAGCAGGAGTTTGGATCCGATGTCGACATCACAACTTACACCAATTCCTGGCAAATCCAGATGGATTCTGCACCCAGTGGTATACAAAATAAGGTATTGAATGGAGATAAACCAAAAATGATAGAAAGATTTTACGATTCCTTCCTTGGCAGGACTCATTTTGTGATAGACTATTGTCTTTTCTTTTTCGAAGCACGCTCGCCTGAAAATAAAATAAATGTTTGATTGCCCACTGAATTGTGGTTTGCTTGCCTGTGTCCATTTCATCAATGTATTCACCAGATGCAGAACGTTTTGCCGCAGTAGCCCTAGGTTTCGATTTTCCCTTTTTCTTTTTAGGTGCCCATTTACCAACCGGCGCACCTGGGTCATCCTCGCAGTCAGGGCAGAACCACTCGCCCTCAGGTACTGCGTCGAGTGGAGGATCTAGGCACTTCAAGTGGTATGGGGCATCACACTTATCGCACTCCAGCGGAGAATCATCCTCTCCGTTATCGTTATTGCAGATTACACAGAGGCTGGGTGCATCGACCTCCTCCGGGTGCCTAGGCATATCTGAAAATTTGTCACTTGGCTTTGCAAGGAGAACTGTTGTATTTTGAGCCGCAGCAATACTGCGTAAGAGGTCATGAGTGTGTCCCGGGATTGGCAGTATGGAACATACTCAAAAACGTCAATCCCGAGGAGCGTCAAGTTTCGTGTGGGTTTCGTAGCACTTTTTGGTTCGTCGGGACCTAGTCCAAGCTCACCTTGACAAAGCCTCAGTCGGCACATAGCTCAATAATAATAGACTGACCATTAGCCGCATTTTGGCCCCAGCAGACGGCCATGGGTGATCCATCATCGTCAGGTGTCACTATCCAATGTGTAACACCTCCTGAGCACGCCAGGATAATCTTACAACCCCTGTCTTCAAGGTTAGTATTCAGAGGCAATTGGTAAGGAAGCTACGAGCATACATTATGTCCTGCATGTATCTGAAAGACGAATACGGAGACCCAGAGGAGCCTTTGAAGGTTATTCAGAGATAGTCCAGATACGTGCGAAAGAGTGGGAATTTAATGACCTTCTCCGCTGTTTTTCCACTGAAATAATTCAGGAGTAGCTGGAAGTCAGGATATATCAGACTAACCTTGCCCGCCATCCAAAACATGCCTTGCTTATCAACAACAATGCTATTTGTCGGACCAGCAGCAATTGCACGACCCATCGTCGGTTCGCTGGGGCCAGCGAACTGAGGAACGACTTTAGGTCTTAAAACATCGACTTGGTTGCCCAAGCCCAAACGGCAATAGCCGTTGTAGCCCCAAACATAGACCAGTCTGTAATACTAATTTCAAAAAATAATATCTCCGCTTTCACGAAGAAACTGACCCGGTCTCGTCTAAAGCAAGGCTATGTTGTTGCCCCGATGCGATCTGGATGATCTTTTTTCCTTCCAACTCTCTAACATAAACTAGGAACCAATCGACCTAAAAGTTGGATCGGAAGGAAGAAAGAATACACACCAGGGTCGAATTCGATATCAAACGATGTCTTGTTACCAGTGGTGATACGTTCGCCAGTTGTCCCATTCCCAAGCTGGCCCTTTTCTGCGCTTCCGAACGAGAACACTAGTTGAAAGTCAAAATAACTCGGGGTAAAGAACAAGCACGGGACTCACCTCTTCCAGTATCCGTTAACACGATTGAAAAAGATATGCCAGCTGAAGCTTGAATGACATGTTCTTTCTTCCCTCCGTGTGTCACATCAACTAGTTGGAATGTCGACACTTCTGAACATGGGGCCTGGCCGCACTATAAACGGACATATGAGAAACGGGTTTAATAGAGTAAAATCCTCGCTACCTGACCAAAGTTATTTTGCCCAGCAGCCCAAACCATTCCATCGCTTCCAACCAGTAAAGTGTGGTTTCTGCCACATGCGGCATGAACAAATCTCGTACCACTCAACGCGCCTAAATCCGACGGCTTGATCAAACGGGGAGCATTCTCTGAAATATATTCTACAGTGCTAGGAACGCCGAGGGCGCTGAAACCATTGCGACCGAACAACCATGCATTCCCCTCAATGTCGAGTGCAACGAAGTGACATCCGCTGCACGACGCATGAACGGAGACAGTCTTCACGTTCAGAAGCGCCCGAAGTAAATGTGGTTCGAGCAGGTCAGGATTCCTGAAGAAGGCCGTGTCAGAGGTGGCAAGTAATTGTAAAATCATGACGCACACTTCGTTATTCGCAGCCTTCGATGTACCACTTCGTTCTTTTCTACCCAACTTTGCCCTGGGTACAATGTTGGAGTAAGCAGTGGGTTAGGGTCTGTGCTCAAAAAAGCATACCAATCTGTGCCCCCGCAAATAAGAACTGGAAGGACAACATGAGATCATGGATGAGTTTGAGAACCAACATTGGAATACCTCTTCCCCATCGTTGCTCCGTGGACGTTGAGTCGGTCATCGTTGTTGTTGTTTACGTGCGATTGGATGCCCGAACCAATTTGTCGCATTTCTCCGTAAGGACATTGTTCTTGTCGGCGGTACTGGTCAAAAAATATGTATTCAGAATTCAAAGAACTAGGTATAATAGATCAACTACTGGACAAGTGCACATCAGGGAGTCATGCGTATGCGTAAATCAGGTCCATCTCCAGAACTCTCATCTTGCTTTGAATCTACACACGATCCCATCAACACTTTATTCCCGTAAGTCAATAAAATGCCATAGAAACCAGACTGGTGGACTCACAGAAAGAGGTTCCTTGCCGTTTGATTGAATACTAAGAGGTAATGAAACTGAGAGGATAAAACGGAAATACAACTTCAGTCACCCACCTCGAATTCATCACCAAAGAAGACCAAGATGTCACCATGAACCAGAGAAAGAGAGAAAGAAACCCGGTCTTTCTTCGAAGTGGCCGTTTGTTTCTTTGGACTTGCGCAAGGGGTCAATGATTCCATAGGACCATCACCAAGTCCTTTAGATATCCATCCAGCATGGCCTTGTGGGTTTTCCTCCGTCTCATCGGCTTCTGGTATCGGAAACATTTTCTTTGCACGGGGAGTCACAATCAGGGTAGTATTGCAGCCGAGACAAAGAAGGATGACTGCTTTTGTAGTCGCCTTAATCGGTACTGGATGCTAGAAGGAATGTTAAAAATAAAATTGAGGAAAGATAAAGTATCCGAGCCTTCTTGCCCCCACTAGTCACCCACGCGAGAATATCGAGCTTATCAATTCGAATATCTCTTTCATCGATTTGCGCGTACAATTTTGCTCGACTGACCATAGTGTCTTTCATATTCACGATGCAGCCAGGGATTTCGGGCCATTTCATTGTCCTTGGATCTCGAGATTTTATGTTGCGAAAGTTTGCCGAATAACCAAAGTAAGGGTCTGAGTATTGAAAACCGTCAGCTGCTAGATTGCAAAGAAGAAAATGGTGGCCATGCCGTTATCCCCCGGTTTCCGAACCATATCCAGCTCTAGCTGGACGTTTCTTAACCATTCTTCTGTATAATTTTGCAAGCGAGGAAGGTTGCCGGTAAAGATGTGTTTAATGTAGGAAGTGGTTTTATTGGCATCGGGCATCAAACACGAAAACGTTTGAGTGGCATCGTCCCATGTTGCATGCCTAACCTTCACCCCATCCTCAGGATAAGTATTATACGGCAAGGGAAGGGTAAGGCGATCTTGTGGATCCCTCAATAAGAACAGGTCTAGGAAGTAAGAAATAGAATTTGAATTCTAGACACAAGGATTAAGCTTTCGAAAGAGATGTTCTATATTTTAATCACCTTGCATGATGAGTTGGTGCACTTTCGACGACGCAAGGACCTCTGAAAGTTCATTTTCCCGCATTCTCGGCATATCCAACCGCAAGGAAAGTTAGCATCCGGCAATAATGATGTGAACGGCATTAACAGATGAGGAGGGAAGAGATAATAATACAGGTCCCGTAGTGGATTATGTCGGTATTTGTACTCGTGGTTCTCTTTGCGCAAAATTCGATAACGGGGAGTTGTTGGGAAAGAGTCTTCAGGTTCAATTAGCTGTTGACCATCTGCCGGCGAGCCCTGTCCCGGAGACCACCAGGGATGCTTGAGTACCTCAGTTCGATTTCGCCAGATACACTCCTCACCCCCTTCAGACCATCTGATTCGGAATCTCCAACGCACTCGGCCCGAGACGAAACCATTGGGTGTAAGCTTTGGATCCGGGGATTGGACTCGATACTCCTAATCAATATATTCAGTATCAATCCAGAAGTTCATCACGTTCGCGAACCTCGACACCTATGATCCTGTAGAATCCCATCACCACATAACCATATTCCCTCGGCAAGGGCAGGGCCCAATGGTCATTTAGCCGTTCGTTTGATACGATAACAGTGAGAGGCTGTCCAAAAATGTAGGCATCAACCAGTGCCCGAATTTCTTGTGGGATGGGCGAAGGGACTGGGAGAAGCAAAGCATCTGGTGGTGAAGGATTACTGTCATTATCTGAACCACCCAACGCGACAGAATGCCTCGGGTCATCTTCGCGGCAGTGGGCCAAATCAGAATTGTTGGAGTTACCAACGGGAACAGTTTTGCAACTGCCAAACATCCTCCGTATTTCTTCAATGTCTAGATCTGCGGCTTTCATCTTCTCCCGCAGCCCTTGAATGGATTCCATGATAAGTCCACATTTTCCTCTGGGATAATCAGATAGGTCGAGTTTGTCCACGTTGGGACTAATACCAACTGCAGATGTAAGGATATCAACCAACTTGGCAATGCTGTCGGGATGCAATCGGTCGAGCCATGCCCAGTTCTCTTGGAACTTGCATCGGAGAACTGCCCTCACTAACAGTTCGACGAGAGGGTCCCAAGTCGGGCTGTTCCAAGGAACACCCGTTGTTGCGATGCAGGACACAGCAGAACATGCGGATTGCTGAAATGGATGGTCGCATTGATTGATGGCCACGGTTTTGACCGCTTGAGACGCTTCAAATCTGAAGTTAACCCCCGTAGTTGGCATGGTTGCAGAAGATGGATCGCAATGGTAGTTCGCGTCGAATGGCGCCATTCCATGACCATTACTGGTATGATTGACAATGGACGAGCTTTCAATGATGTCGATGGATAAGTCCGCAGTGGGGTTTTGGATGCTATACAAAGATTCGTCAACGTCTCGTACGGCAACTGAGGCAGCGCGACACTTGAAGGAACGCGTTCTAAGACTTAAGGTGAGCACCGCCTTCAAAATAAAAGGTGGACGGGCCTTACGTGGTCAAATCGATGGTTAGATCGTCTACCCTTTTCGTCTCGAAGCAATAGGTAGAATCATCCAATGTTATCATAGGATTCTGGTAGAGTAGCCAAGATACTCCATTGACACATTTTGCACACATTTCAGGCAATATTGCATGTAGTTCCTCTTTATTCTGCAGCAAGATTAGTGGACGATGGCACAACCAGAAAATGTTTACTCACACTTGTCCATAATCTCGGCCTGAAGTTGGTGAAGTTTTCTCGTTTCCTTTGGGGGGTCGATCTTGTTAATGTACGCCACTTGGGTTGTGTCGCTAAAGCTATCTTGCAAAGATGAGCGGCGACTATTAAGAATTTTACGTGAAGAATGCACCTTCTTTCTCTTTTTCCTTCAATGCAGCTTTGGTGGCAGCATTGACCTTTGGTGGACGCGGTACTTTGGCCCTTACGACGCGCCCTGGCTTCTTGGGAGTATCACCCTTAGCCTTCTTGCTCGGGGACGATACAGAATTCTGATCATCTGTTCGAGCGCGTTTCTTGCCTATTGATAGTGTCGGTAAGTAACGAAGAACTTCAAAAATGGTGCAACGTGAATTACCCTTAGCTTCTGCGGGCGGAGTAGGGATGAAAGGAAAATTAGGAACAAATGTGAACTCCACCTTGACCAGCGCTGACGATGAGCAGAATTGAACTTGTTGATGGTTACGGTTCTTTCTATATTGAACTTGTTGATGGTTACGGTTCTTTCTATATTGAAGCTCCCTCCTGTCACGTCTTGAATGTAACCATCAACTTCCGATGCCGATTTGCACATCCTGCACACAGCCAGTCTCTTATTTGTATACTGTCTATGGCTCGCAATACAACCTTCGACTGGAACAATGTGTAGATATGCTGTCCCTATCCCTTGGAATTTACTAATTTACTAATTTTAGGCCACTTGCCACGAATTTGTTGATCCATACGTTGAACATGACGAGCTGACTGTACTTCTGGACTTGATTCTTCTGAAGCGGGGTGTATATCGACATTTACTCTTCAACCGTGGAGCAGAACCGAGGAGGCTTTCTGGCAAGAGTACAGATCAAGCTTTGAGAGTGGTGTCGCGTCCATCCAAGGAAAGACTGGATCGTTGGATGTTGTTGCTGAAACTTGGGACGACCCTCATTGCCTTGGATGCTTGTAAGCTATGTATTTTATCCGAGTAAAATACACATGCGTATTTGCTTCAGTTATCAGGTGGAATCATCTCAGTCCGTTGAACCTCTTCCATTAATTTCCGGTTCTCATGGTTTAACGGCAGGCCCCAAAGAGAGAAGGCAAATAATTCCTTGGAACAAAGAAATATTATTAGCTTTCCTCCGGTTTTTTCTGGGGACAGCAGCAGGTATTGCACATCCTTCCAAATGTTTGTTGTTCACGATTGTCTTGCTTGTACAGAGACAATTGCGTTTCATGGAGGGATCGTCCTCTCCTGCTACGTTATTATGGGTATCACAGAACCAATTCTCACACATCGATCGAATATCCACAAAGAACTACGGTGAGCTCCTTTGATCCTGCGTCAAGCAAAACCTCATACTCCGCAGTCTTTCGATGATTTCTTTGAGCTTGTTTTACTCCTCTCTGACGAAGCTATTCCTTCTCTTACTCATCACAATCTGGCTGCCTGCATCCAGTTTACCTTCCCCTCGGATTGAGAATGCACTACCGTCTTGGCTGAACCATTTACGGACATGCAACAGCAATTTTGTTGCCGATATCCTCGAACTGCTTGATGATGATAACCTAGATCGCGAATGGATAGTTCGCAATATCCTTGGTGGGATTTCGGCTGGATTTGGCCTGAGAGGTATGCAAAAGACCACCACCCCACATCACTCTTTTGACAAACCAAAACAGTAATTCTGGACATCCACCCAATTTTCACGACTCTCATTATCCTTTCTGGGTGGTTTGCCAAAAACGCAATGGCAACGTTCGTGAGTGGATGGGTGGGTGGAAATGCTAGAGCAGGGGAAGCGTGGCTTGCCTATAGTATTCCTTGATTTCCATCAATGGCTCTCGTACCATTTTTTTTGTGAATCTTACTCACGAAGACCGACATGGGAGTTTTGACACCCCGTGCCAGTACCGCGCGCTTGGCCCAACCCGAAAAGAAAAGGTGATCCTGTGCGCGTGGCAGAGCATGACAGCGCATGGCATACCACATGGCTTGATTTCGTCATTTGACAATCAATGATAACAGGGGAGTCAGAAAAAGCAAAGCATTGCTTAAACCTATTTAGATTAAGACTCAAGGCTATTGGTCGATAACGGAATCGCGTCAGAATAGCCTGACAAAGTGGAAATCGGAAAATGTATCGTGCAGCCGAATAAGCCCGTCGTCGATCTTGATCACTCCTTCTGATGAAATCTGAAAGGTGCCGGTGACACAATCAATTCGATTGCGTTCCTGCCACGCGATTTTTTGCAGTCACGAAGATATCAGAGAAAACCTTCCATCCAAAATTTATTAGTGACGGAGGGTGTCTAGGTTGGTTGAACGGGTTCCTATCTACCAAATTCCTCACATTCATATTATATTATCCTCATATAGAGAGAACGGCAAACCCGGATCCAAGTTTTTCCGCATAAAATCCAACGGGTAATTTGCTATATATACAATCGCACAGTATAAGCAACCATTTCTCTCTTTCGAGTGTATTATCATCGTTGGAGCTGCACAAAAGTAACACTGGCCCAAACATACCGATAACCTTGAACAAGTTCGGCAAGTTGTTTTTTACTTTGAAATACTTTTGTTAAATCACGTCATTCGCATGTCTCACAGGATGGCGTCAGAAGATATATTTCTTCAGCCGAGCGCCAGACCTATTCATGTCGCAAGATTTCCCAATCAGATTGTTGCTAGAATATTCACCGCTGGCACAGCAACTTGGCGAGAGCACCCTGATAAGCCAGCTTTTCCTTTGGTTGTCTGTGGAGTATGTCGAAGGTGGAGACTTTTGGCTCTGAGCACTCCCGAGCTGTGGTCCACCGTTATCCCGCCACTTCACCTCCTTAAAACTGCACAGAGAAGCGAGCATTGGACCTCGCAATGGCTCTCTCGATCTGGGATGCTTACTGTCTCCGTCGTGATTGATGACCGATTGCGGACCAAGAGCAACCATACTGTCCAAGAATCCCAAGGGGTTATCCTTGGGGTTCTGCGAGGGATCGGTCGTCATTCTCATCGGTTGCGTCGCCTAGATATATGGAGCCAACACGTCTACCCGAACGACCTCAACACACTCTTTCAGCATCCCGAAGAGCCAATGCAACTCCGCCAACTCTCCCTCTGCTGTGGGCGGATAACACAGACACAGATAATCCCAAATTCCTCCCCACAAACCGCCGTCATTTTTTCATGGCTCGAACGACTCCCCCGACTGCACAAACTCCGTTTAGCGGGAGCAATATTTCCCGTAGTCTCTCCACTCACTTCCCTCTCCGTGCATGGCCTTTGTGCCCGTTATTCAGAAATCCAAACAATATTTGCTACCTGTCCCAACATTAAATCCCTTGCACTACCCAACTTGCTTCCCATTGCATTACCTCTTTCATCCGAATCAACACCAATCATCGCGCCTTCACTAAAGTCGATCGCAGTCAGCTTCAAACGCGTGCCACATCTCGATCACCCTTATCCAGTCAGTGTCCTTCATATGCCAAACCTTGAGTATCTGGAAATAGATGGCGACATTGACATTGCTTGGGCATTCGACAACTCACTTGCTTCCAGCAAGGTACAAAACCTCCGCCTCTCGAATCGGTCGAAAAGGTTGAGCAAGGAAGACCAGATGCTCGTTCGTTCTTTAACCCGGCTGCGCTGTCTCCAGCTTCTCGACACATCAACCGAAGGTCTTCTGGTTGACGCGTTCCCGTCGCCGTCTATGGGTCGAAAACGTTCGATTAGCTCCCTTCTTTCCTTCTCCTCTTCGTCGTCGTCGTCCTCACAAACGAGTCCTCGGCATGAATTCTTACCACTTTTGACGGACATCACTCTCTCAACGATATTTGTAGAAGATGTGATGCGTCTTTGCCGTTTCGTTAATCTGCATCGGGGTATACACACGATACGTCTTTCAAAAACTGCGAGACGTCATCTTTCGGAGGGCCTAGTCAGGGAGAAAGACACCATTAATTTGAAGGACGCGAGCCGGAGGCGCAGAGGATCACCTCCTAAAGGCACCGACGATGTCGAAGATTGGATGAGAAAGTTGGCTGACGTCAGGGTGTTCAAAACTAGTCCCGGCCTACTTGACCGCGAACGTTTTCCACTGCAAGAGTTATAGCAGCGTTGTTGGAAGCATGAAAAGTATCTAAAGATTCTTATTGTTAAAAGTTAGATTTATTTCAGAAAATACTTTCCTTGTGGAAAGGGTGATCGTGATTCTCAATTCGGAAGGAGATCGTCTAGTGGCGAATGAACTTATCGAGAAGAGGAAGATCACCACCATTGACCAAGGCCTTTGCGTTAGTGACAAAACGCCATCTTGAACACCTAGTTTGGGCCTTTGTTGAAGTTTGTTCAAAGTTACGAATCTTGAGACTTGAATGTTACACATGTCACGCGTGTCAACCAGACCGGAGCCTCATCGCACTTTTTCGTATGAAAACTTGAGCTTGATCCCTTGCCGGGGATGGGATTTGATTCTGAAAGACGATGATGGAAGCACTTTCTCTAGACTCTCATTCACTCGGCAGGCTGTTCCTTCTGCACTGCAAATAAAGGAATAATGGCCCTTTTGCGGGACTTTACGTGAACTTCTCATCGCCTCCTCCAGATCCACTATGTGGCATTTCAGGAAAGTTTGCATCGCGGTTCTCAAACCTCAGTTTTTGCATCCCGTTCTATCGCCCTCTTTACTATTCATCTCCATGAGTATCAGAGCCAAGAGGATTGGTCTACGTAGTCAAGTAGATGAGAACAGGACGAAGGTGGGCGTATTCCCCAGAGAATGCCGAAGCGGTACTCACTACCGGTGATCCTGGTGATTTTTTGGATGCCTCTGACACCGAACTGTTCGTTATGACGATGTATAACGAGGACGAAGAATTCAACAGGGTGTCGTCAAAAAGTCACATTTGGTGTACGCAGGACAGGAGTTGAACATGGGGTAAGGACGGCTGGAAGAAAGTCGTTTCTTGCATCGATCGGGCAAGGGTTAACTTGAGAACCCGTGCGCTACCAGGAAGGCTCTGCAAAAGATAGACGAGTAGCAGGTCATAAACGAGTACTCCACCCAAATCTCCGTTATCCCCCACTCAAGAAGATCGAAACTTCCGAAAAGACTCTGAGTCTGTTCAGGTCCAGGTCGAAGAGAGGATTTGGATCGCTGATTCTTCGACGCTTTCGGATGATGACTATACAGTAAGCTTGGAACTTATAGTACGGTAATTTGCATCTCGTCACGGGAGTCGGAGGATCTGGTTTGGCGACCTGGTTCTCCTGTTCATTCTTCCTCTTCCTGAATCGGATGACTACGGTTCAATGTCTGTTATGATTATCACCGGGGGGCCTCCTATATAAAGTGAGCTTCAACCACTGTCCCTTAACCCATTCACCAAGGCCTGACGAACTCGGATGAGTACAAAAGAATCTCTTGAGTACGCTGAGGCTAAAATATTGAAACTGAAGTTTACAATGAAAGTCCTCTCGATAACCCTCGGCTTGACTCTCGTTGCTGCCCTCATCCAGAAGGTGGCGGCATACAATTGCTGGCCCTCCAATTGTTCAGCCTGCTGGAAAGATGGCGCCAAAGGCGTAGACACCAAGTTTTCTTGTAAATCGAATGAGTGTGGTGAATCATGCCCAGATGGTTACCATGACTTGCACTGTGCCAAGTCGCAGCGTTGCAGGTAAGTGTCTTTCACAAATGGAAATCACACTGTATCTTCTGGACTAACAAAACATTCTCAATAGATGTAGGACTGGTCAAACTTGTGCAGATTTTGGTCCATGTTTTTGTGGAACCGAGGACACGAATGGTGGTTGGACTAAATGCAAGATTCAAGGGCAATGCGGATGAGGAACAAGAAGCAGTTGACTCGGAGTCAGACAGTTGGTACACAACCGCTCGCCACGCAGCCATAATTCCTTGATGGGACTTGACGCGTGACGCCCGGGTCTGTAAACTAACTTTCAGCAAGTTGCTGTCGACGAGGGCCAGATTAATCAGACCTTGAAGAGTGACCGTATTGCGAAAAGAACCATACCTTATCTATATTTTTCTGTCACTGGTTTCACACCCAAGATTTATACCGGTAATATACTTTTTTATTCGCTTTCAATCACCTTCCTTTTCGTCCTCCTTTTCGCAACTATTTTCTTTCCCGCATATGGAAATTGATAGGGTTGAGTGATTAGATCAATCTAATCGGCCCGCCTGGAGTAACCTGACACCACGACAAGGGCCTCAGGTCCCAGGCTCTCTTCAAGCGCAGCAACTCGTCTCATAGAGAGACCAATCACCTGTCTAGGCTACCACTATCGCACCTCTGATTCTTTTTTTTCCGCCACGATGTTCCCACTTGCTGGATCGTCGAAAAGGGGCCAGTACGACCATTTTGCGTGGCAGGACAGTCCAAAAGGCGACGTAGTGGTGGATTCGTATCATGCTAACATACAACTTGCGGTCAGTGTTGGTAGTAAATATCAGAAAGAACTCAAGAGACGCTGATGGTCCTTGACAGGACTCTTTCTCCAACTCATCCGGGATTGCCTTAGAATCTAAAGTATGCCACGAATGGGAGATGGATAGATGCATCAAGGGTGAGAAGTGCCGCTTTCGACATAGAAAGGTAAGTGCGACTTGGCATCGATGCAGATTCTATTAGTTTAATTCTCTTCAGGATACCCGAACCCGATGCAACTCCAGATCCGATTCTTTCGGGGACTGGCTTCTTAATTCAGCTCTGAATCTCCAGGAGAGAACTGGAGACTTTACATACAAAGAAATTTTTGACCTGGATGACCCTAGTGAATCCGATGCTACCTCAAATACTGGTAGAAAACACGAAATCATAGAGGAATACCCACGTAATACTTATTACCTCTCTGATTATCTTTACTCACTACGTGTTTACTTGAACAGAACTATCAAAGCTTCACGTTGATGATGGAGTGGTGGCAAATGAAGAAATCCTCACAGATAGGGTGACGAGGTTCGAGCAACTTGGTAAGAAAAGGCGCCGGGAGCTGGCTACCGAGAAGGGCAAGGATTACCTTGCTTTCAGAAAAAAAGAGGGAGGGGGGATAATCTCCGAGGATGACAACGGAGAAAGACAGAAGGACTGGGTCGCTGGAAAGTTGGAGGAACTTGGGATAAAAAGGCGGGAGCAGCGCTTAGATCGACAGCACGAAGAAATGGAAGAAGGAAACATGCGAGAACCAGATTCTGATCAATATTCAGAGTCAGACGCCAACTCGGACCAATACATCGTCCTAGAATCCAACCTCGTTAGATATGGACCAGGGCTCCAGATACTTCGAATCACGCCGGGCTACGATCTCTGCCAAATTTCACTGCGACTGCCAAGCGGGACTACTAGAACAGCCATAACGGCGATGTTCTTGCAGAATGGTTTAGAAAATTCGGATTTTCACATCCTCAAATTTGCAGAAACAGTGGGTTTGGTCGACGCCGTCATCCTTACTACCATTCGTTTCGGCCAGCTTTTGGAGCGAAACAAGTTTGCATTTAAAAGTCACAAGGGAACCTTTCATGTCAGACGCGATGCAATCTGGACAACGAGGACAATGAAGAGATCTTACCCGTCTCTTACGCTGACTTGGGGTTCCAGAACGAAACAAACGACCCAAGAAGCTGAACTTGCACTGGCGAGCATTTATGACAGCCTTTTCAATAGCCATGGCGCTCGAATGGAGACTTTTTGCCTCATAACCCCCGAGACGGGCTCGACGCCCGACCAGGTAATGCTAATGGTCGATTTTGATGAATGGGACGACGCATTGGAAGCAGCACGCAATATCCAAGCGATTCACCCTAAAGGAATTCCGTATCTCGCCGCAACAACTTCTAATTCATACCAATGGTCAATTGTCATCCCACTATACCAATACAAGGCTCAGGTTAAACAATGGTCGGGATTATCTGATACGAAACACAAATCACAACTCGAGATCAAGACCATTAAAAATGATGTCGTTATCCGTGTTCTTGGCGATGACACGGTCTCGGCTGGAGCACTGAAAGTCAGGGTTGAGAAGCTGGCACGAGGTGAAATCTTGGAGGGAGTTTATTGGCATCCTTCTTTCGCATATTCTGAAGAATCTGCCGAATTCTTCAGAAATGTTATTCAGACTGCGAAGGTTCACCTGACATGCCATCCGGATTCTCGTACCTTGGTGGCTTACGGAGAGTGCGAGAGAGTTGACGAAGCCTGCAAGATGATAAAGGCGGAAGTCAGTCGACGGGAACAAGTCACGACGAAAACAACCATACCTGATGCTTCTGATAACTTCTTTGCCAGAGGCGGATTTGAAAAAGTCAAGGAACTCGTCGGGGAAGAGAATGTCGACTGGAGAATTACTTCTAGGTGGTCAGTAATTAGGATGAAGGGAGGCGAAGAGGCAACGCACCACTTGCGAAGGCTCATCAAAGAATCACTCGTTAAGACGCCACCCGGGACCTTCCAAGAGGAAACTATGTGCCCCGTTTGTTTCACTGACACGCCATGTCCAGAAATGTTGGAATGTGGGCATGGTTATTGTTCAGGATGTCTCAACCTCTTCCTGAAGGCGGCAGCAAACAACAAGATATTCCCGATCGTTTGCGTTGGAGATGGTGCGACATGCAATTCTCCAATTGCCCTGCCATTCATCCGTCGCTTCCTACCGCAACACACCTTCAAGCAATTGCTGGAAGCTGCCTTTTCTTCCTATCTTGAACAAAATCCAACTCAATTTCGATACTGCAAGACTCCTGATTGCATACAAACATACCTCCAGGAACCAATTGACCAAGCCACTACCATTACCTGCCCTTCCTGCTTTGCGAAGACTTGTTCGTCGTGTTCGGAAAACCATGGAACTTTGTCATGTGTTCAAGACACAGAGAAGCGATGGAATACTGCACTTGGGTACAAGAGGTGTCCCAGTTGTGCCGTTTGGGTCGAAAAATGGGGTGGATGCAATCATATGGCCTGTAAGTGCGGGGCTCATATTTGTTGGCTTTGTCTGGGTGTCTTCGCAGTTTCAGATATATACAGACATATATCGACACACAATGGAACACATGGGTAGATGGCACCAAGATGGCACGTATACGCTCTCAGTTAGCGCTTATGGGAGCGAAACCAAACTTTTTGGATTCACTGATGGAGTCCATCCCATCTCATGGAGACTTTTTTTGGGGGGGTTTTCCCACTGATTTTGTTTAATGTGGTAAATGTATGTAAATCCATAAGTAAATCGGATCATCAGGCGATCATCTGATAGGCGCCCGGCGTTCGAACTTGCTCTTCTACCACCAAACCCTCCATGTTGGCCGGATCGTCAAGAGGTTTGGAATACACATTCGCTCTGAGGTATCAAGGAGTCATCGAAGATCCCGATCCATTTGAATCAACTCTTGTCGTGGGTCCTACTAACATGCTGGTATGCAGATCGCTGACCGAAGACCGTTTCGATACAGGAGGATTATGAACAACGAAAGTATCCTTCCGAGTTTGTGCTGGAATCAAAGACATGCCAAGAATGGGAGCTTGGAAGATGCAACAAGGGTGAGAAGTGTCGCTTTCGGCACAAAATGGTATGAATTAGGTCCTTCGTGTGCCAAAGCGATGATGATACTCATTACAAAGAACAGAACAACCATATTTTGCCTGATGAGGGCGGCAATAGTCTACCTCGAAATCTAAAAGATGAAGCCAAGGCTTACTCGATTAAGGAGGTTCCGGGGGTGGGAGACGACTCTGATGATGATTCAAGTGACAACGACGGAACAGAAAGCAAGGACGAAAAGAAAGACTCACGGAATGACGTTTCCCCATTGTTTCCTGCAGTCTTAATGACATTGCTCGTCCTTGAACATACACGGCGGGTGGTATTCAAGTATGAAGGGGCTGGAATAAAGGGATATGGTGAGGAGGAAATGGAAATGGAAATGGCTGACAACCATAAAAGACTTGAGATGTTCAATGGTCTTGGAAATACGAGGCGCGAGGAACTGGCAATGAATCAGAGCACTTCCAACGGGGAAATCAAGAGAGAGGCAACGAAAAGATGGGTTGAGGAAGATGAGGTTGAGAATCAAAAGAACGATATCAACAGAATGTTGGAGGCGTTGGGAAGACAAAGGAAGGAGCGATACCTCCCCGTACTCGAAATAGAGGGAAACCTGGTTGAAGAAAAAGCTGATTCGCGGGAAATTCAAGTAGACCCGCAGTCGGAAGATTTTATGTCGACTATCTCGCAGTATATCGTCCTGGAGTCCAACCTCGTTACATGTGGTGCAGGACTCGAAATACATCGAATCACACCTGGATACGACCTCTGCCAGATTTCTTTGCAGCTCCCAATTGTGACAACAGGGACAGAAGTAGTGGAGATGCTCTTGGAGGAAGGTTTGGACACCTCGGATTTCCATATATTGCGCATCAAGGAAACTGGGGAACAGTTAGAAGCCACCATCCTCACCAATATCCAGTTCGGGAACGCTCTGGAGCACAAGGAAGAAGCGTTCAACAACCGCAAGATTGGCTTCGAAGTTCGCCGGGATGCGATCTGGACATCAGGAACGATGGGGCCTGGAAATAAGCCTTCGCTAATGTTAACATGGGAATCCGAGAATTCGGGTTCGTCACTTTCCGAAGAAATCGCACTGGCAGCAATTTATGATAACCTGTTCGAGTTGGAAGGTGCTCGGATGGAATCGTGTTGCCTTGTAAGCCCCGAGTCCGAGTCGACAGTCATCCAAGTGACGTTGACTGTTGAATTCGACAATTGGGAAAATGTTCTCCAAGCAGCACGAGATGTTGAATCGAAACGGCCAGACATCCCATCTTTCCAGGCAAAAACGCCCAATGCGCATCAATATTCGATTGTCATTCCCTTGCTGCAATACGAGGTACAGAGGGGGCAGTGGCTAGAATTATCTGACACAGAGAGTGAAAAAGGACGGGTTGAGATCGAGATCACCGACGATGAGGTTGTAATTTGGGTCCAAGGAGAAAGCAGGGAATCGGTTGGCGCTTTGAAGGTCAGGGTTGAAAAAATCGCACGAGGTGAAGTACTGGACGGGGTTTACTGGCATCCTTCATTCGCATCCCCCGAAGAATCCGCCAGTTTCTTCAGTGAAGTTATGCGGATCATCTACCTAAAGTTCTGTCCAAACACCCACACATTGGTGCTATATGGCGAATCTGGTAACATCGATGAAGCTCGGAAGATGATCCAGGAAGAGGTCAAACGCAGGGAACAGGTCATGACCAAGACGACATTAACAGAACCGTCTATCACGTTTTTCAAGAATGGAGGAATCCAGAAACTTAAGGAACTTGTTGGGGAAGAAGAGGTCGATCTGAAGACAACCTCCAGATGGTCAGCAGTTATGATGAGAGGGGGAGAAATGGCGACTCACCATTTACGACGGCTCATCAAGGAATCAATGCTCAAAGAGGAGATTGGATCTCGAGACGCAACAAGTGTTACGTGTCCTGTCTGTCTTGAAGAGCCATTGCATCCTGAAATACTGGAATGTGGGCACAGTTATTGCTCGGGATGTCTCAATCTCTTCCTAAAAGCGGCCGGGGAAACTCAGAGATTTCCGATTGTATGTGTTGGCGACGGCGTAACGTGTGATGTTCCAATTGCTCTGCCACTTATCCGCCGTTTCCTTCCCCGTCACTCCTTCAAGGAATTAGTGGAAGACGCATTTGTTACGTATCTGCAACGAAACCCAACACAATTCCGATATTGCAAGACTCCTGATTGCAGACAAACATATCGTCAGCAAACAGAGGACGAGGCGACCACCATTACCTGTCCTTCTTGCTTCGCAACGACCTGTTCGTCGTGTTCAGAAGACCACGCAAACATGACTTGTACTGAATATCGCATCCTTCGCGACCCAGAAGAACAGGAACGACTTAATAACGAGCTGGCGGACACCAGTGGCTACAAACGATGTCCTCGTTGTGCAGTTTGGGTTGAAAAAACGGGTGGATGCAACCATATGAACTGTAAGTGCGGGGCTCATATTTGTTGGGTGTGTTTGGGCATCTTTGATGTTGGAACAATTTACGTCCATATATCGACACATTGAATAAAGACTCTGCCAGTGTACCAAAGGGTGGTCCTAAGAAAGGAGGTTATGAGTAGAAGTGAATATCAGAAGTACCATATCCGTTTCCCTTTCAACACCATAATATATTATGCAGCTTCATTCATATTAAGAACGGCCGACTAGCTCAGCTGGTTAGAGCGTTGAGCTAATACGCATCTCGGGAAATTCCCAGATAACGTAACTCAAAGGTCCTGGGTTCGATCCCCATGTTGGCCAGTTCTTTTTTTCTTTTACTCCTCCACCACGATGACGACCATCTCTCTCGATGAAGAGGTTCGGTTGTATACCACCAATGCCGAGCGCGAAAAGTACAACACCTTGGCTACACTCTATGGAATCATAGTTACGCTTGATTATCTTGAGCGAGCTTATGTTCGCGATGCGATAACTGCTGCGGAGTGTGTTTGTTTCGTATCCGAGATGAGGCGAATTCTGAGCCCTTTGCAAGAGATATTCGCCCGCTTGTACGCGGCTTCTGTCCCAGTACAAGACCATGTTGAAACTCGTTGGACCTGATGTCTCTGGCATCGAGGATTTCATGGTTAGATATCGGGCAAGTACTCTTTCCCTTTGCTTCATGGAAACACTCTCAACTTTTTTCGTCGTAGATGGACCATCCTGCTGCATTACACAGAATAAAGGTTGGCGTGCCTGCAACTGTTGAACATTCAAGTGAAGCAGGACCGGAAACAGGCAAATGGATAGCTGAAACTACACAGGTCGGTGCCATTGCATTCAATCTATTAGCTTTGATTGACACTTCGATAGAGCTTTATTACGTTTATGGATGCCCTACGCCTCCGCATGCGTGCAAAGGACCAATTACACCCTATGCTGCAAGAATTGGTGACAGGATATGCCAGATTCAAAGCCAGTAAGGATTGGGAAGGCCGCAGCAGGATGGTTTCGTGGTATGTTCTTTCCACTATATATGTATGTAAGTAACCCTCATCGAATTACCTACCCCATGTAGGCTGATAACTTTGAATGGGATGAAAGCGTCGGAAGAATTAACCGAGGAACAGGCACGCCAGGTATGTCAAAGTTCCACTTTGGATTAATGGCCATTCTCAGTTTCCCTGCAGTTGATTTTCGATGTGGAACACGCCTATGCTGAATTTTTCAGGAGTCTAGGTGGTGAGAAGACAGCGAGTCAAGAGCATAGGTAAAAATATCCGAAGATACGCTATCATGAAATAATATTTTGGTCCGCACGACGTCGAAAGAGGATCTCCGCAGTGGGATTTGGCAGGCATGTATGCAAAATAAAAACATCTGGAGGACGAACTCCATTTGCCAGCTTCAAGTCGTAGGTAATGACAATGTAGGCAAGCATCATCTTGAGCTCTGCAGCTGCGAAGAACCGGCCAGGGCAGGCGTGCCTCCCATGACCGAACGCTAAAAACTGCAAGTTTGTTGCAACCATGTCGAATTTCTTGTCTGGAGAACCCTTTGCCTCTGCCTCGTCTTTCATTCGGGAAAAACGGAAACCGTCAAATTTCGAAGGGTCTTCGTAGTAGTTCGGATTGAGGTGTGTATGAGAAATCGATACCGATACATTCGCGCCCGCCGGTACTTCTGTTCCATCCGAGAAGGTAAAATCATCGAGGGATACGCGGCTCATCATCACTAAATAATTTTGGTCAAAAGGCAAGTCAGGTAGGTGTGCGTCAAAACGACTTTACAAATAGAAGCTGGATGGAGTCTCTGGGATTCTTTGATGAAGCTGTCGAGTTTTCGCATCCGATCAAGAGCGGCTTTCGTCCACCCTTCTTGACTTAATGCCTCTTGGACTTCGTCTCGAAGAGGTTTCCAATATTCAGGGAAAAGAGCTAGGTAGAACAGGGCTTGTGTCAGGGCCTGGCAATGCATTAATTAGTTTAAATCGGAAATACAACACAAAGGCCAGGATCTCACCATGGATGTTGTATGAATGGCAGCAAAGTAAAGAGCAAAGATACGGGCCGCAATCAACCAATCCGTTGCCTCTTCGCCTTCAGCTTCATCCAAAAGCCAAGTCAAGAAATCGAGCTAAGGGAATGTCGACGCTGCGCTGTCATTTCCGGCTCTGAGAAATCGCATTGAAATGGGGACCAACCGATGATTTCGAGCTTTGTTGGTTCTGTGGATCCCTTTCCTTCCGACGAGCAGATATCAAAGGCTCAAGGTATTTCACCCCTCTGCGGTGCTGTTCAGGAACCTTGGAAATGAAAAAGTTCACCAACCTACGAAAACATTTGTCAGCGAACACCATACATACATAACTCATGAGCTGATGATAACGAACGGGCGAATGGAGGATGGAAATAAACGAAGCACGAACGCCGTCTTTACCATATCCTCGGTGAGATCCGTATTCAGTTTAATCCAGTCTTGATTCCTACCTAACCCAAGTTATGGATTGGAAGAAGAGCGAAAGAATCAGACTCACTCAACGGTAGGCCAACAAAAATGCGACCGCTCACAAGTGCCACTACTGTTCTTGTGACCTCGAGGATTTTAACGCCAGACCAATCTATTTCGCAAAAGAATCGTCATGCCGACCGACCTTGCAATTCAAAATATTCACCATCTGTAACAGGTATGAATTGAGAGAAGGCGTCAGTCATCTCCGCATGCAATTCTGGCAGCAATTTCGGCAGAGATCTAGTAAGCTGGGTGCGGATTATTGAAATGTGGTATGGGTTTTCGGTGATTTGAGAGCCGAGAGTGAAACTAGATTGTAATTCCTGCTCCCAAGGAGTGATGTATTATTAGCTTGTCTTCGAGTTGTCTGGATGGGCTCACTTGACCAAGAGATCTGTTTGCAGACAGGATATGTTCTGGTGCCTTTCGCAAGTCTTCTACTTGTTCTGGCTTACTCACGACAATCCACCAGTCCATTGGAGTAGGGATTCTGAACAGACGTCCTTGAAACTGCATGTTGCAATTGGGTATCAACTAGGGCGAATGAACCAGTGTCGGACTCACCTTCTTTATTCCAGCATGTACAAAATTTGGTGGGTCCTTCAAATAATTCACTGTACCGAGGTAAGATATTATCGGAAATGCAGAGCGAATAGTCGGGAACTTTTTCAACTAGAGATGAAGACGCGTGAGTTTGAAGTTCGAATAGAAGTAGAAGCAATACCTTTCGCCGCTCACCGTCGTAGTACAATAACCCGAGCCAATACAATACAGTACACAATCCAATCAGGCTGAGAGGAGTGTTCCAGCTAGTTGTGAGCATATCGTCGGTACCAGCAATTGATGGGAGTGTATCCAGCAGTTGAATACCCAGAGAAATTATATATCAGATGGAAACATGAAGATCCCCTTGTTCGCCGCAGATCCATGTGGGAGACAATTAAAATGATATGAAATCACCATGATATTTCCGGCAGATAATTTGACCACGGCCAAACAAGTATATGTACAGTGTGTTTCCAACTGGTCAAGAAAGAAAGTGATCAGTGGTTTGAGAGTCAGAAGAAAGAAAAGCTAGAAGGAGTGTTAAGATCTATTATGTTTGACCTGAAGTTTCGCTATTATTGGCAACTTCCATCTCAGCGAGCGCCCGCCTATAAGCCTCACGACAGTCTTTCTTCGAGGCTGCCGCCTTCCATTTTTGCTTGGAATTGGAGCCGAGCATCTCTTCATCCAGCTCTGAGGAGAAATGAAGCTCAGTTATAGAAATAGCACAGAAACCACTCACTGTTGTCTTCGCCGAGCATGTGTAACCGGTCTCTAGGAACGATTTGCCTAGATGTCCCAATAAGTTGACAGTGTTTGTGACAAATCAATTGGAACATGCTTACCAGGAATCAGACTTGTCGTAGAACTGAACGACATACAACTTGATTTTCCGTTTCTGTTTTTTCAGTTTGTGTGCGCTAAGAACATTTGCTGGCACCTGTGGACTTGTTTCCGAATAGACGACAGCAGGCCACCAAGGGAAGGATTCTATTCGTGTCTAGATCAACAAACGCATCGGCAAAGGCATATAAAACAAACCAGCTTTTGCCCAAACTGGAAGAAAAAGAAGTAAGAACCCAGCAAATCAATTATAGAACAAGACCTACCAATAGTGGATTCCGGATACTGATCGACTTTCGCCGCCTTTTTCTTGGGGTACTTCCGGAGCTGTGTGCCAGTGGGCTCTCTTTTACCTGGTAATTCTTCTTCGGGTCTATCACTTCCCACCTCTTGACTTCCATCTTCACTGAGCTCACTCAAATCGGATTCCCCTTCAAAATTGTCGTAACCCGGCAACTTCTCATCCTTCTCCGTCTCCGCAACTGACTTGGATCGAGGGATGGAGGGCCCTGACTCCACTCTCGGTTTGCCTTCTAGATGAGTACTGCCTGTTGGCATGTTGACTTCAGCTAATTTCTGCTTCTCAGCCTTCCGTCGCATAAACCTCTCCCTTCGAATAGCAGGAGTATCAAGCTTCTCGATGATGACCGTACCATTAGGTTGGGTCAGTACTTTATGAGGGAAATCAATGTCGCCTGTCGCAGACATTGCCCGAGACATGCTCCGGCGTTCACCGATGATCCCGGTATTATCTACAACGACATCAGATTTTGCAGAGGAAAAAAAAATCCAGGGACCTACCTGGCGACTGTAGCTCCTCCACAGAGGTATCTAAAACAGACACCTTTGCATCGCCCTGGTCTGGAACTGCACATAAGTATCTGAAAATACAACAGTAAGGAATCCGCATACCAGTCTTCTGTTTCTTTCTTGGTGGTGGTTGTGTTGGTTGTTGTAATTGTTGTGAAATCGGTGCCCTACCACCCCTCTTCTGGTCAGCGGGTAGAATCCAGCCCGCATGGAAAAGGTTGAAGGAATCCCTGTTGTCCACTGTGCTCACAACCCGAGGTACAGTGGGTTGATTAACAGGAGCAAATGAAAGACGCTTCTTCGTCTTGGAGGATGCTTCAGTCTCAGATTCAGCCGTCCGACGTGATTCGTCCCCGAAAACGGCTGGTGTCGAAGAAATCCACATCGAAGGCGCACGAAACCCGGCAGACTCATCCAACCTGGCTTGAAATTCTTGTTCCTTTTCCTTCCCTTTCTTCACATCATGCCCAGATTGTTCTTCTGTTTCGTCGGCATTGTCTATCGTGGTATTGGCCTCTTCTCTCGCCAACTTATTCAACCTCGCCCTTTCAGCTTCCGCTTTTCGATCCCGTTTCGGCTTGACTTTCTTTCCCCCTTTCTTTCCTCCACTTAATGTCCCAGCAAATTCTCTGCGCTTTGATTCCATTGGCCCATCCGTTCTGTCGACCTCGGAAGTCTCTGTTGGGGCAGGTTTCATTTTGGCCAACTCAAATTTGAACAACGACGTGACAGGCATGGAATCATCCAATTCCATGTTTAGTTCCCGACGAATGGCATCGGAGGACACAAAGAGTTCCAGTGACTGCATGGCTGGTTCCAGATCTCCAACCAGCAAGTCGTAAACAATTTTGGATTCTGGATTCTCAGTGCCCTCCTGTTTGGCGTCGGACTCCTCCTCATGAATGTCAGATGTTGGAGGGGCCAAACCGAGTCGAGGGTGCTGCGGAAGTTCATGGCGGAATCCCGATTTCTCGAGATCGATGAAGAGGGACCTTGAATCTTTCTTGATTTTCTGGGCTAATTTGAATAGCGGTGACCCATCTTTGTTGTACAACATCGCATTGTCCAACACGAGATCGATATCATTCTAACACAGCAGTTCAGTATCCCAAAGTGTCTCGAATATTATAAAAACGAACGAAGTAGTCTTGTAAATCCCAATACTGGTGGCAATCCAACCTCGTATCGATGACCTCCCAGCACATCGGCTTCTTGATAACATCGAAGTAATCTGGTACCTCCTGTTTGGAAACTGGGTTCTTAAAGTAGTCGTAACGGTCCCATCTAACACGAAGATTAGCCACACATCATCCAGGACAGAGTAAAGGGACACTTGCGTCATTATCCTCTCGAATACATGCCTCAGCGGCCCATAGTGGGGAAATAGAGCTTGCGAAAAAATCCCGTAGACGATCTCGGATTGCCTTAACTTCCTCGTTTCTCTCTTCTTCACAAGATCAGCCAACTCTTTCACGATGTCAAGATCTTGTCTGAGCCTCTTCAATTGCTAAGAACCGTAAATCAAGGTCTTGAACTTTCAACAAAGTCGAAACAAACGTACATCCAACTTCATCACTTTCTCTTCCTCGCTCAGGGTTTTGCCACTTCCACTTGCGGTCCAAGGTTCAAGATGTAACCTCTTCAGTAACGGTGCCCCTCGTCGTGCTTCTCGCTTCAAACTCCAATACCGAGACATCTGTTGAACAAATTCGGTCTTCTTTCTTATCTTAATTCTTGATGTATACGTCAGAATTCTGTCAACCACGATGGATGGTACGAGCGGTGGGCCAAGTTTGTAAGTCTTCGCGTAGGCGCGAGCGGATTTTGCAGTCGTCAAGTTGGTGTGATTGTTTTCCTCGGCTTCTAGAGCAGCGGCACGAATTTCTTGCTGTTCTGGCTGAGGGTGCATTAGTCTAAGAATCAGCGAGTGACGTCCAAGAACATACGGGAAGATGTTTATCGCAAAAAGCTGTTAAAGACGCAGGCTCGGAACCATGTGCACTTTTCATGGGCATCAATAACTTTTCTTTGCGAGCACAGGTTGTATGGAAAGCGACAAAGCAAGAAGGCTTCGTACATTGAATACATGCGCCTTGACTCTTGATGCCACAAATTTCACAGCGCTGTGTATTCCAGTTAGTTTGCGTTTTGATAGAGGTGACCTGAAACTCACAAGCTTCCACCGACCTTTTGATATTCTCTCGAGACCCGCTATGGGTTCCATGAAGACCTCGTTAACAACTCGCGTTTCAGGAACCCAAATAGCGCACAATAGGTGAATCCAAACGCCATCCACGGTCTGTTTGAAGGCTCCGCCTTCATTTGGGCACAAAATACAATCCTGTCAAATGTAATCGTTGATGGGCGAAGTTAGACCTAGAGGAAACCACGCACCACAGTATTTTCTGGCAACACCGTACACTTTCTACACAACCACTGGCCTTCCGGAATATATGGTACTCCATAGCAATCTTGATGAACAGCCAAATTACAACCATCGCAGAAGACGATGGCGTTACTGTTCTCTCCTTCCGAATCATCGCATATAGCACAGGTGGAGTCTTCTGAAGGCATAGAAAAATCAAGCTTCGGGATGTTCTTTGTCTGTCGAATCGGGCAAAAAAACAAACTGGTGAAATGAATGAGGGATAGGATGAAGAATAAACTTACGAGGTCGAACCACTCCTTTTCAAGTCTATCCATGATGATTTCGAATGCCTCGCAGGTAACTCTGTCCAATTGCTCCTTCTTTCTGTCGGCATTGACCATCTCGAGCCATTCTTGATCTGTTGGAAAGATCGAATTCAACAAAGGAAAGCAAATCAAGTAAAAGTTCGACCTTGTTCATCCATATCGTATTCCACCGACTTCACCAAATCACACTCTAAAGGTTCGACATGCCGAATATAGTACTCCGGCCTTCGAAATTCTGAAAAGTCATTGTCTGCAATCTACATTAAGTAAAAGTACTAAACCCAATTGAAGTGGTACTCACAACCATACCCTCTCGCTTGTCCATCGAATACTCCTGCGGGCAGCTTGAAAACGTCGTCCTTTGCTATTTCATATTCAACCTTGGGTAGAGCTGCCCCAACTGGTGACAGTGTGTGGGTCGTTGGTCCTCTCGCCATGACGAATCAGATGAACTCAGAAGCTGGATCATATGATCAGCGTGACGACGCGGCGTTACAAATTACACGTGATTAGTCAATTTAGGCAAGTCTGATGGCCCGATAATGGTGTTAGTGGCATCAATTACAAATAAAAAGAAAAGAAAATACAAAAAAGGAAAGAGAAGAAGAGAGAGAGGTTCTCCCAACTCCCTCCCAATTACAAACTGG
>Ga0307517_10001743_pt1 | contig 35888 bp, 14 predicted proteins | sample 23_EM_MG_FD_194515 | JGI IMG/M metagenome (GOLD analysis project Ga0307517, IMG submission 194515) | Populus trichocarpa ectomycorrhiza microbial communities from riparian zone in the Pacific Northwest, United States - 23_EM | ecosystem: Host-associated > Plants > Roots > Unclassified | place...
GTCCGGCTCTCGGTTGAAGGTTCTATATGTAAGTGATCACAAGTAGCAAACAAAAAGAAACTCATGTATTAACAGTGGAAAAAGCTATGAGGGAATTTTATAGGAAAAGGAACCATGGCAGATCATCTGAACCACGTGAGAGAGAAATTTGGGATACCTGTATTGCTGGGAGGGTGACCTGTTCTCACCCTACGGGGGTATGGATGTAATTCAGAACCACCCAAGACTGGTCTAATGTGTTCCTGACCTTTATCTGGATTACAAAGATCGTTGTAATAATCATAGTCATAGATTCGATCCCATTCCTTCCTCACTTGTTTTCCATCCCCTCTCAGACTAACAAGTTCCAGCTTTCTCAACTCCACCAGAGCGCTAGGTGTATGATTTGGAAGATAACTCTGCAACATTAGGTATGAGTTTAATTGTGCTATATATATATATATATATATATATATATATATATATATATATATATATATATAAGTTTGGCTTCTAACTTACATTGTTTGAGAAGAATAGGCGCTCTGATTTTGTCTTTTGGAATGGATATACCCAAGATCTGCAGTCAAAGTAGATGATCTGATTGTCTGGAATTTCTAGAGTTACAGATTCAAGGAAGAACTTATGCTTATGTTGATTTTTCATAAGAAAAGCTCCTGGAATCCCAAAGTCCGGCTCGACATGTATTTTTATTTTGTATATTCTTGTTTTTGTGCCATCATGTCCCTCGCTCTTTCCACGCTTGAGGTAGGCTTTTGCACTCAACTTTCCTTTGCCTGTGCCTAGTAGATGCAGCATGAAGTAGAAGATCACAAGGAGCTTGATGTTATGCAGACAGACTTATCATTATCAAACTTTTGTTTCTTATGATCAGCTGACGTCGCACCATCATGGATTATTATCCTAATTTTTAAGGTCCAGTCAGCTGGTCTCATCTAGTTTTTGAGAACTCAAGTTATTCCTAGCTTTTTTACATCTAAGACACAAAAGGAAATTGATATCAATTGTATCAACTGCATGGCAATAATAAGTCAGAAATAGCTATAATGTTGTAATAACTTTTGTGGAAATACATATTCCAAGGAAAAAAAATGCAATTTCTTGGTGTTTCTCTAGAACTATTTTGCATTAGGTTGTTTTTTGCATAGCCGAAAAGGAAGTTATAACATAAATAACACTGTACTGAAGATTTCGGCCTAGCATGTTTATGCTGTGAGGAGAATACTTTATTAGAACAATAATCAGGGGACAGGGCTATGTAAGCTAGGTAGTTCACTTATTTCTCAGCTGACTGTTGACGATAAATTTCTGTTTTTTTTAGTTTTATGACTGAATGCAGGAAGAGCAAAACCTATTCATTTTAAATAAAACTTGATATAACTCAAATACTTACTTGGATCGACTGTAGTGCTGCTATAAATCTGTACAGATGCTGATTTTCCTGGTCCTGATTGCCCATGATTTTGAATAACAATTTTTCCCTTTATAATGTTTTGCTTGATATGATGATTTTGAAATTTGCTTTGGACTTCTCTCACTCGCTCTTGCATGCTGGGATATGCTCTGGGGAACACCATGTCTATATTTTTGTTATTTTTTCTACCCAGTGGGGGTTGCTCAACCTGTATTTCTGCTATAGCATCTTAAATGAACCCCTGATGAATTTCTGCCTACCTTGTATTATTAAGTACACATCTGATTTTTGCTGCAACGAATGCTGGTGTGCGAAGGCGTTTATAACTTGGTGTTTACTTAACGTGGAAGGAAACAAAATGTTCCTAGCTTCGGTCATTAGCTATGCATCTGATCCATTGCTTGCCTTTCAGGTTTACTTTAGCACTTTTGGTTTTCCCATCACATGCTTTACTTGTTACAGTAATTCTACTCAAGGGGAAGTTTTGTTTGTGTTTGAAGGCATACCACCATTGACAGCATGCCGAGACAGTGTTCAAGTTGGAGGTCTCTGGTTCTGTAATGCAAATGGGATTCTGATGAGACAGCCACAAATTCGTTGTCCTTTTCTAACTTCTCTAGCGCGTTAACTTTAATCAGGGGATGTTGTCACGCTGATAAATCTTTTATTCTCCTTTCCATGTCTAGCTTTTCTTGCTGGGCATTGAAGATGATGATTATCAACTTATTATAACATGAATGTTAAGTTCAGTTACAGTTGTGCCAAAAGTATGATGACAAGAGGTGGATTTTTATGAATTTTCTTTTGATTACGAATAAAGTGTACATCATGATCACATTCAGCAATCATCATGGTAAAACAAGTTTTAACTCCTATTTGTTTGCTAGAAAGTAGTTTTTTATTTTGAAAAGTGATTTCTTTAAAAAGTAAATTCCTGAAAAGTAAATTATTTTCTGATGTTTGGTTGGTAGTGTCATGAAAAATAAGTTGGAAAATATTTTCCATTGTTTGGTTATATCATGGAAAATAAGTTGGAAAATAACTTATTAATATTTTTTTTTCAAGTTTATTAAAATAATGAGAAACAAATCTTACAAATTGAAAAGTTGAATGAGAATGAAATTGAAAAAACAAATTCATAAATTATCTCAAATAAAATAAATAATAATCAAAATAATAGAGATCAAATCTAACAGATAAAAAAATTGAAAGATGATAAAATTAAAATAAGAATAATTACAATTTTATAAATTATTTCAAATAAAATAAATAGCAATCAAAAGAATGAGGACCAAATTTGATAGCTAAAAAATTTCAATTAAAAAAATAATAAGATAAAAGCAAATAACAATCATAAAAATAAGGACCAAAGTTAATATAAAAAACAAATTAAATCAAATTCTAAGAGGTGAAATTGAAAAAAAAAAGATTCAAAACAAAATATATAGCAATCAAAAGTTTGAAGACCAAGTTTGTTATAACCAACAAATAATATGATATTTCTAAAATTTTCACAACTTTTGAAAAGTGTTTTCCGCCCAAAATAAAAAGAAAACACTTTCCTGGAAACCAAGCCAAATTTTTCTTTGACTGAAAAGTGTTTTCCATTGATCAATTTTTCTAATGGCAAACAAACACAGGAAAGTTTGGAAAGTAGTTTCTAGAAATCTACTTTCCACCAAACAAACAAGGCCTTAGTCTCTTTTCTTTTCTTAGCCAAGCGGTAAAAGACCTTATTATCTCATTAAAGGTTCATTATCAGCAGTTCCGAAACTATTAAACGGCCAACTTTTGGTAGATTATTTGTACCTCTAGCAAACTCAACTTTTGGTCATGAGTGATGCAATGAGGTGGTGATTATTTTGATGGTGATGGTTTTTTATTCAGAAAAACCTATTTCAATTATTTTTTTAATATAAAAACACCCAATAAACACTCAAAAAATCTAATTAAATCCTTTTTTTTACCTCAAAATACCCTTGAATATGTAAGAAAATAAAAAATCAAATAGAATAAAAAAATTCTGAGTCCTGATCTTTTTTTTTTTTTTTGCAAGATAAAAGTTGTATAACACCTCATTAATATTGTTTTGGTCAAGAAAAATTCAATGACACAAAGATCAAATTTTTTTAGTGTTGAAATATGACCAACCAATCACTTTATCTCTTTTTTCTTATTTTTCAATAACTTTCTTTCTCCTCTATTAAAATTCAGAAACTAAAATATAAAATAAATGAAGTTTGGAACCTAAATGTAAAAACCTGAACCTAAAACTAAAACTAAAGGAACCAAGAATAAGTTAACATAAAACTTTTGGAGGAAAATGAAGCTTTTACATTAATCTAAAAAAATCCCCACTAGTTTTGTGTTTTTTATCCTTCTTTCTTTAATTTTCTAACACTACAATCAAAATCGTATTTCATGAACTTGACCTAAACTCAATTATGAAGATTTGCCAAACACATTGAGTTGTTAAGAAAATGCAAGGAGAAGAAAATATCAATACATAAAATATCACGGACATTACATCAACATATAAATATCAAATATAATAATAATAATAAAAATATCGTATGAAGGATATGATTGAAAAAAAATAAAGTTTAGTAACTAAAATGAGAAATTAAAAAAAAATAAACATTGAAAGAGGGCGTTCATAATGATGAATAATAAAAGACTAAACCATTTAGTTTACTGATATTAATTAGTCTTTTCACCCACGCTAATCGCATGTAGAATTTCAAGTTAATTTTGAACATAATAAACGAATTGTGTTAATTTTGTGGAAGCATTTTAAAATTTCATAATTTTTTTAATTAAAAAATGCAAAGATGTTGTTTATAGCGCATGCAAGATTTCAAGTCAGTTTCCAACATAAAAATAATAATTACATTATAGATATGTTTTCATGTATCATAATATTTTTTTAATTGAGAAATAAAAAGATGTTATTCATGCTCTATAAAATAAACTAAAAAATATATGAACCGATAAATAAATAAAAAGTCACCAACACTAATTAACTATTAAAGTGGAAAGCTAACTTCATGGTAGAAATAAAATATAAATGTACATACAAATATTTTACATTAACTATTCTTTTTATTTTAAATGTTTTCCTTCATTTTATCTTAATGGCTAAATGATGTTGCTAATAACTAAAGATTTCCTTAAAAAAAAAAATTTATACAAATAAAATTAAAAAAAAATTGATACAAATTAAACTAATCTCTTCGAAGTATCATGCAACTAGAAAAATATAAAAAAGATAATCACTATCTAAAAAATAAAATTTATTAAATTTATTTAAGAAATAAGAGAGAAAACATAATTCAATATCCAAATAGAAACAATTACTGAAAATGGGTAAAAAGTAAAAACAGAAAAATAGACTAGGTATTGATGGGTTAAGGCAGCACACTCGACCTTAATAAAAAAAATATCTAGTAACACATGTGTCCAGGTTTTTTTTCATCAAGAGCGAACGATGTGCCATTTGCTCTTTTGTTTATAAAAAAAATAGGTGACAAGTCTAGCTAATTTGTTTTCTAGTAACCTTGACTAAAAAACTAAAGTCCAAGTTTTTGGACCCCAACAATCTAAATTTCAGCTCTTTTTTTTTTTACCTAGAAACACAGTATAAACCTCTAAAAAACACTAACCAACCTCAAAAGTCACTCCTAAAAAACAAAAATCAGTTGAATGAAAAAAACCAAATAAACACCAATATACTTTTCTTGGAATTTTTATTGTGAAAAACACCTCCATTTAAATCCTATGTAGAAGAGGAACCTATTGATATAAAGATCATTTTTTTTTTACGATCGCAATGTGGCTAACCAACAACTTTCTCTTTTCATCACTTTTTTCCACCTAGTTATCTCATATTTATTAAACTCAAGGACTAAAAAATAAATAAAATAATTTTTTATATAAAAATAACTTTTCACATGAATTTCATATTGACCGTGTGTTTCCCAGAATTTGAGTTTTGTTTTTTCTCTTTGATTTTTTTTCTTTTATAAATTGAAACCATAACTCCTTAAATTGTTCACAAAATGATGCAATAAAAAACAAGTTTAAGCATAAAAATGAAAAACAAATCAGGCATTGTTCATATGAACAATAACACCCAAAATCTTTTAATTGTATTAGTATTAGCTAAAGTTTTGGCATGCACTATGTTGCGGGTTAGATTAATTTTTTAAAAAAATATAAAGACGTTGCTAACGTGTTTTTTTAGTAGTAAAAACAAATTAATCATGAACTCAAAATATTATGCATATTGGATAACACTTTTTAAAATATTAAGATGATGACATATTAGACAATATTATTTTTTTAAAAAAAATATTGAGACTACTTAATATTAAATCAACTCAGACCAACCTGTAAAATTCATGACAAGGGTCATAAGATCATGATAATCTCATAGAAGACAAATTGAATCATATTATCAAGCACAATTCCCATTAAACCCAATGGTGAAGGATAAAAATAAAAAAAAAATCAATATAAAAAGAAACAAAAAAAAAAGTGACTTGAGTCATCTTCGATAAATTTATCAAACTTGCAACCTGTGTTATAAAAATGAGATAACCTCATATAAATTAAATTAAACAACATTATAAAGCTTAATTATCAACCAATCCAATATGGACAAAATTAAAAAAAAAATCAATTAAAAAAATAGCAAAAAAACCTGAGTCAACCTAGTTTAGCCTACTAAACCTACGACTTAGATCATGAGACTATGATAATCTCATAGAAAACCAAAAAAAATTACAAAGCCTAATTCTGAACCAATTCAATAATGAATGATGTGATTTAAAAATAAAATGAATTAGAAAAAGAAAAAAAAATAACCCAAGTTGACTCGAGTTTACATTCCAAACATGTGATTTAAGTCATAAGACTGGAGATACCCCCACAGAAAGAAAATCATAAAAATAAATACAAAGTCTAATCCCTAACCAACCAAATATAGAAGGACTAAAATGAAAAAAAAAATCCAGTTAAAAAAGGTTAAAAAACAAAAAAAAAAAGAACATAGACTAAATTTGACACAAAAAAAACTAGTAAGTCACTTTGCTATTTTGAATAAGGCTAGGCGTAAAAACTAAAGAGAAAAGAGAGAAAGTAGAGAGGATAAAAAAGAAAAAAAAAGTATAACTCGTTAGAGCAACATCGAATCCTCACCATTGTCACGTGCCACCTTATGAGGAAGCCTTTATTGAGATAATTTTAACAATATCAATAAAGGCCATGATTGAATCCCAAAGGAAACCGCATATGCCACCACATCATGATAGCATATTTCACACGTGTTATGATATTCTTCACTACATTCCCTAAATTCACAACAAAGGGGGTTTAATATTTGTTTTAATTTCAAATTTAATCCCTAAAAATTCAATTCTTTCCAATCAATAAAATTGCAATTAATTTTGTCAAACCAAGCATCAACCGAGCCTCAAAGATTTTTCACAACATCATCGTGAGATCCCAAAACCAAGCCAAACAAAACTGATCATCAAGTCCAATACCACATCAATGAAAAGATCAATTTGAAGAAAAAAGATTTAAGTGACAAAAAAAGGATTCGACATTTAGTCTCTGAATGGGCAAAACAAAAGGGTTGAACATTTTTTTTAGTTTTAAATTTAGTCCCTAAAGCTTCAATTGTTTTAAATAAATAAAATAAAATTTTATTTTGCTAATTCGAGCATTAACCAAGAGAACCCAATATCAATCTAACCAAAATAAATTACCAACTCCAATTCCACATCAATTAAATGTAAAAGTATCAAATTGAAAAAAAAAAAGTTAAGTGACCCAAAAAAATAAAAAAATAAAAAAAAGCCATTGAACACAATTAAAATTCATGATGTTTCGTATCTTACATTATAGTTAAACTTCCAAACCTTTTATTTTTAGTAATAACTAGCCAATTGGACTGTACTAAGCAGCGAATTAGGGTAAAAAAAATTTAAGAGAAAAAAAATATCTAGGCATTGGTGATGTGTCTCTAAAAATAAAAGATTTTAATCATGAATTGAACTATATTCTTATCTAATATCGAGATGGAAACACATTGGATATATCTAGGTTAACCTGAATTGACATGCAAAACTCGCAAGTATAATTTAAAAAAAACATAAATTGGAAAGCTCAATCCTCATTTAACTCAATGTTGAAAGATGAGATTGGTAGAAAAAACACTTAATTTTTTTATAAAAAAAATTAAGAGAACTCAAGCTAACCAAACAAACTTGCGATGCATGTCATCCACGTTATAATATTTAATAAATTTCTTATCTCAGATATAGTTTTTCATTTAATTATATGACAATAAAGCGCATGAGAATATTTTTGTATGAAACATTTTTTTAAAGAAAAAAAAGCCATGATAGACATATGAAGTCTGTCGCACGTCTTATGTTGCTTGATTTGAGGTCTTGGAAGTCGCCACCTAGTATTGGATTGAGGGTTATTAGAAAACCCAAATTTACTGGTCGTTGTCAGAGATCCAAGGGTAAGAAACTGATTATGACTAAAAAAAATATTAGCACCCCTAGCGCACTCTACCTGAAGTAAACTGCTTTGCAATTTAATATAATTTGAAAATTTAAAATACTAATCAAATTCTAAGGCTTTAATATTACAGCTATTAAATCTCAGAATATAAACATGTTCTTACATTTTCATGAAAAATATAACATGATTTTATTTGTCCTTTGAGATATTTAATCATATTCAAATTAAATACTTAATTCTTTTTGTCTTTTTTATTTCTATAATTCAATAACATAAATAAAAATAAAAACACACACTTCCACATCACTTTTTAATATGTTTTTATGTTACAATGTTTACCACATAACATAAACTAAAAACATTTAACAGAAATTTAAATACATATTCAAACATGTAAAATTACAAAAAAAAAAAAAAAAGTCCCTAAAAAGTCCTGGAACTGCAGAGGAGGCCCTCAGGAACTGTGGAGCAGTGGCGGCACGTCTCCCCACGCGCGGCGTCACTGGCGGCGCGTGGGTTCACGCGCCGCCGCGAAATCCAGAGAACGTGGGGAGATCCGTAATGGCTTCCTCCCCTCTTCGAGCATGTTTGGGAACGCGGCTGCGGCGGCGTTCCCAAAAAATTTGAAATTTTTTTTTTTTACTAAAATTTAATATGGTTTGTATGTTTTGGATCGTTTTGATGTGCTGATGTCAAAAATGATTTTTAAAAAATGAAAAAACATCATTGGCATGCATTTTGACACGAAAAGTTATTTGAAAAGCACCCGCAACCACACTGCCAAACACGCTCTTCACCTTCCTGTCGGCTGTGGGCAACGCCGTTACCTGCAAAACACCCAAAATGCAACAAGCAAGTCTGTTTTAATTTTTTTTTAAGATCGGCTCCTCTTCCTTCTCCTTGTTCAGATCTGCTGCATCTCTGCAAGTTTTTTGTTTCCTCTTCTTCTGTTTCAGGTGGCCGGTGGCATGACCAAGGGCTGCCGGTCGGTGGGCGCTGCTGGGTTGTTGCTGCCGCTGGAGGCTGTTCGGCGGCTGAGGAAGGAAAGACCTGCTGGCTGACGCGGGAGCCGTGGGTCTGAGGAGATGGGGAACGGCTCTGCCCGTTCTCTGGTCGGGGGAGATGAGGCTGTTCAGTGGTGCTGCTTGTAGTCGGTTGAAGGAGAGACAGCTGGGTCTGTCGGCTGTGTTGGTGGCTGAGAGAGGGTCTCTGGTTTCTTTGCCAAGGGAAGGGAGGCGGCTTCAACAGGGAACAAGGGACCCCTGTGTGGCTTCTGGTTTTGGGAGCCAAAAATCCCAATGGCAGGGTGGCGGTTCCTCTGGTGGTGAGCTGGGGAAGAAATGGTTGTGGGAGCGAAAATCCCCAAAGCTCTCGTTCGGGTCAGGGAACTCTGGTTCTCTATTTTTCAAAAGAGACCCTGCAGTCGCGGCTCCCCAAGGTGGATTTAGGTTTTTTTTCTTTTCAAAGGAGAAGGGGCGGCTCCAACAGGTAAAGAGAGGGAGAGTCTCTGTGTTGTTGTTGAAGAGGGAAGACCAAATGGCCAAGGGGGGTGCGGCGGCCTGCTCAATGTTTTTTTCCAAAAGACAGGAAGGGGGTTGCGGCTCAGGAAGAAAATCCTTAGGTTTAGGTTTAGGTTTTTTCTTTTGTTTTCCCCCACATTTTTAAAAATAAGTGATTGTAAAATTAACGCGTTAAAAGTTGAACGTGTTTAAAATACTTTTGAAAATTTAAATTCTTCTAAGATGACATTGAAAATGCTAAAAATGATGCAGATATATCAAAATGTATTTTTTAGAGGTTTTCGTTGTTTTTTTGCTATTTTTGATTTTTTCTAAAAATTTATCAAAAACATGGGTAAAAAATTGAGTAGCAACAAAGTCAAGGTAGGAAAAGTAGATTGTTGATAACACATGGTGAAGTTATATGTTTTTTTTGTTTTGAGCTAAAAGAAATAGATCATTGATAACAAAATATGAAATTTAATTTTTTTAAATTGAGGGACAAAAAAAGCATTAACAAAAAAAAACCCATATGTTGTAGACTAACTCATTAAACCTGTGACCCAACCCATGGACTCAATTGGGTTCAATCATTTTCTTTATCAATTTTTTTAACCCAAATATAAAATAAAATAAATAAATAAATTACAAAGTCTAATTCTCAATCAATCCAATATTGAAGGACGAGATTTAAAAATAAAATGAATTAAAAAAAGGACAAAATATAATCCAAGTTGACGCGAGTTAACCTTCTAAACCTGTGATTTAGGTCATAAGACCGGAGTTACCCCATATAAATAAAAACATAAAAAAAAAAATACGAAGCCTAATCCTTAACCAATCAAATGTTGAAGGATTAAAATGAAAAAAATCAAGTTAAAAAAGCTTAAAAAACAAAAATAAAAAGAACAGAGACCAAATTTTTTAAAAAAATAATAATAAGTCAATTTGCTATTTTGAATAGGGCTAGGCGCAAAAACTAAAGAGAGAAAGTAGAGAGGATAAGAAAGAAAAGAAGTAGAACCCAAAGAAGACTACATTGGATTCTCATCATTGTCATGCGCCACCTTATAAGGAAGCCTTCATCGAGACGATTTTAACAACACCAATGAAGGCTACCATTGAATCCCAAAGGAAGCCGCACATGACAACATATTTGACTTTTTCATAGCATTGTGAAAACCCAAAACCAAGCCAAACAAAACAGATCATCAAGTCTAATATCACATCAACAATATATAAAAGGATCAATTTGAAGAAAAAAGATTTAAGTGACAAAAAAAGGGGTTTGACATTTAGTCTCTGATTTGGCAAAAGAAAAGATTAAAAATTTATTTTACTTTCAAATTTAGTCCCTAAAGCTTCAATTGTTTTAAATAAATAAAATAAAATTTTATTTTGTTAATTCAAGCATTAACCAATCTCTAGACTTTTTCCTGATATTGTGAGAACCCAATATCAATCCAACCAAAATAAATTACAACCAAAATAAATTACCAAGTCCAATTCCAATTCCACATCAACTAAATGTAAAAGTATTAAATTGAAAAAAAAAGTTAAATGACCAAAAAGATAAAAACAAATAAAAAAAATCATTGAACATAATTAAAATTCATGATGGCTAGAATTGTTGTCAATGCAGACTTTTTGTCTCTATGCTGGAATCTAGTGAACCTCTCTCTCATCTCACAAAAAAATTAAAAAAATAAGGGAAATGAAATGAAATTTGGTACCGAAATTGAATTTCTAGAAATGAGAGAGACCAACCACCTATTAACTGAAAAAGATTGGGAACTAAAATAAACTTTTCAAATAAAATTTGAAATAACCACCTACTTTCCCTATTTGTTTTTACTTTGATTCTCTATCTTTCAATTCAACCCTTTCATCCAAAAAAATATGCAATTGGGCATCAGTTTATGCTCAAAAGGGTTCAATTGTGAAAAAAGAAGAAGTTTGAGGACTAAATTGAGAATTTAGAAAAAAATAAGTATTCCAATCCACAATTATTTGTAAGAGAGTGAGCAGTGCCACATTAATAACAAAATCACCACATAGCTTAGTTTTTTTTAATCAAATCCTTGGCCACAGGTTAGATTATTCTATGAAAAAATATAAAAAATATCAAGGTATTGCTAAAATGTTTGTTGGCAGAGAAAAAACCAACCATGAAATCAAGACCTAACGTGTTTTGGATGATATCCATTTAAAATACCGAGACAACGACATGTTGGACAACACCATTAAAAAAAATATTTAGACGGTGATATATTGGATTGACTCGGACCAAGTCAGGTTAGCCTAGAAACCAAATCATGAAATCGTAATAACCTCATCGAATGCAAAATGAAACAAATTAGAAAGGTCAATGCTTAATAAGCTAGATATGTAAGGAAAAAAAACGAATCAGTTGCGACACAGATGGGTATGCATGCTACGAAAGATAGGGTCGAGTCTGATACATCAACCGTCTACTCAATATCCTTCTACGAGTCCACAATCACGATAAAATATATTTAATTTAATAAATGGACCAAAAAACTCGGCGTAATTCAACTTAGGTAAACCTATTAAATCCATGACTTGAGCTATGAGAACTAAATTACCTCATAAAAAAAAGAATAACGAAGCCTAACTCTCAACCAATCTATTGTTGAAAAACAAAATGAAAAACAAAATAATTTTTTTAAAAAAAAACATTCAAGTCAACCAGGTTAACCTAGTAAACCCACCATCTAGGTATGAGACGAGGATAAATTAATAGAAAAAAAATAAAAATAATAATAAAAGCCAACTCCTGACCAACTAAATCCATGGCAAGAATCATGGTAACAAGATTACCACACATAAAACAAAAACAATTACTAGGTTAATCCAACAAACACGTTACCTTGGTTATAAAACCACGATAACTTAATAGAAAGCAAATAAAAAAATCATGAAGCCCAATTTCCAACTAGCTAAACTTACGATCCAAGTTATGAGAACGTGATTACCCCAAAGAGAAAAAATAATAATAAAATCCATCTCCCAACCAACCCATTATTGAAAGATAAAGTTTGAAACAAAATAATTAAGAAAATGATTCAACTCGGGTCAACTCTGCAAACTTGTGACCCAAGTTATGAGAATGTGACAACTTAACTAAAAAAAATAAAAAACAAATCATGAAGCCTAATTCCCAAATAAATAAACATTAAACGTCAAAGTTGAGAAAGAAAACAAAGTTAAAAAATCCTAAAAAAAGACCTGAGTCAACTAGACTAACTTTCCAAATAGTGACTTAGATCGTGAGACTAAGATAATCCTATAAAAAGTAAATTGAAAAGAATTATGAAGGTCAATGACCAAACCCACCTAATATTGAAAAGCAAAATTGAACAAAAGATCTAATTTTAAAAAATATAGATTAAAAAAAACCTGAGTCAACCTAGGATAACCCACCAATCTCGTTGACTAGATTATGAGATCGAGATGCCCCCATAAAAAAAAATTAATAATAACGAATGTCAATCCCCAACAAACCAAATGTTAAAGGATAAATTGAAAAAAATAAATTTTAAGAAAGGACAAAAAAAAAAACTAAAGTCAACCTAAGCTAACTTTCCAAACTTGTGACTAAGGTCATGAGGCTAGGATCACCTCATATAAGGCAACCAATAAGAAAATCATGAAGTTCAATTCTTAATTAACCTAATAATGAGAGGTCAAATTGAAAAATGAAATCAATCAAAAAGGATTTAAAACAAAACAAATAACAATAAAAAGAATGAGTATCTAATTTGGAATACAAATAAAAATGACATGACCCCTTTTGATTTTGGAGAGTGGTGCAAAAACTTTGGAGAGAAGTGTAAACCCCTGCATAAATATAGAATTGAAGGTAATAAGATCTCGATGAGTAATGAAAACTTGGGATGAAAAGAAATAGATAAATGATGGAAATAATAATAAATATGATGTATAATAAAGGGGATGACCTCCATGAATAAATTTAAAGGTATTGTTGAAGTTAAAATAAGAATTATCAATTTTAGTTTAGAATTCACAACGTCAGTGAAACCAATAATGAGGTTCGACATATAGAAGAATTATGAAAAATTTAAAATAATTTTTTTTTAAGAATGATAGAATAATTTTGAGGAATTATAATGGAAATGAGGTATAAAAGTTAAGAACAAATTGCACAAACAAGTGTTAGTGTAAATCCCGGAAAAAAAATTAGTAATGTTACCGAGAAACTGTAGTAAGTCTGTAAGTGAAATAAATAATAAAAATGCAAAATAAATATATGTTGGAATAAGAAAATAGTTTCGGGGACTTAGTAAAATAACTAATATGATTTCAGTAAGGATTGAACAAGAAAATTCAGATTTTTAACTTAAAATCACTGACTGACTAGTTTTTGTTATCGAGTATAACTTTTAACCTGACCATTGGATCGAGTTTAAATTCTATAAGGAATCTCCTGACATGTTTTTCTACCTTGGGTTAAGATTTTAGGTCAATCATAGTCGGTAAAGCCTTGGAATTTAGGTCATAAGTTGGGTATGTTTCACAAAAATACAGGGGATAATCATAAGGGGCAAAATGGTAAATTGTGATAAAATCTCATTATAAAAAGGGGTTGTTCCTGATGAATTTTCCTGTATCCATGATATCTTCACCTTTTCTTTTAAAAAATAAAAAATAAACATATTAAAATGGTTAATTTAGGGAAGATTGAGTTAATTTTAAGGAAGAAAAACATGAACCAAGTGGTTTCATTGAGAGAAAAAAAAATCATATTTTGGAGTGGTGAACTTAATGAGAGGTACTAAAGAATTTAAGGAGAAGGAAAGGATAACTTGAGCAAATCTTCCAAATTCTTTTTAATTTATGTTTTAAAAGGTAAGTACACATCTTTTCCTCCATTTCTATATAAGTTTGGTGTGATTTTGTTGCAAGATTGAAATGTGTGTATTGGAAAGTTAGGGATTGGATTAAAATGGGTGTATCTAAGTACTTAAATTGTATTGATGAACTCATAATTGAGTAAAAAATATGAACTAATGGACATTGAACTTGAGTAATGAATATGGTCAATTAAGGACAAGAGTCTTGATCTTTAAATGAATTATAATTCAAAATAGACTAAGGTATGAATTTATAAGTGATGAATGAGATTAAAGAATGTATTGTTTCAAAGTAAGACTTATGACCCTAGAAAGTGAGTCACAAGGTTAGAAGGGAATTAATACATGAACTAGGAGTATTAAAATGTTTAATGAATACAACCCGCTTTAAGCATGAGATATAATCATTGAAAATGGTCAATCAATCAAAGATGCAATATGTGATGATGAATATGTTAAATTATAGAGAGAATATGATGATAGAGATATTAAGGGAAATGAATATATATGAGTTCGAGTTATTGAAGTAGTGTTACTATAAAGTCTAACAAAGATAATTGTAGTAAGAACCCATGTGGTGAGATAAAATGTTAGAAGTCGTTGAAGGATATCATAGAAGAGGAGATGAAAACTTTAGTAGCATATTAAGGAAGAAAGTAAGAGGAAGGTGTGTCCTTAGATAAAAAGAGAAAAATGAATCCGAAATTATAGTTGAATATGAATATACTTGTAAAATGACATGAATATTTCCAAAAGTGTGATAAAGAAAATAATGAAATATATATCATTAATTTATATTCTATTATATTATGTGTAACAAGTATATTCAACCAAAGACCTCAACTTTGTGATCAACCAAAGACCTTAACTTTGTGATTGTTTTCTAGATTTTTCTATGAAATTAGTATAGAAATTAGGAGATTGTAGAATAATCCAATGTATTATATTTAGATTTATTTCTTGTATTGGCTTAGCATAATATGAGAATTTGTAAACAAGAAAGGGAAGACATTTTTTTCTTGATTTGTGGATATTGGTAATGGTATAAATATGTATAGTGAATTTAGTAAATGAAATTATATCTATGTACATGTATGGGTCATATAGGATTATATTCTTATGGAATAGATGAAGATTTTGTTGTTGAGTGGTATGTCTAAGGCAACCTCAGTTGTGATAAATGATGGAGATTCTGATATTTATTATATACGAGGAATTTAGTAGGATAAGTTATTAGATAAGAGTTCTGTATGAAAAAAAACTTTGCTGAAATTCTGTTGAATTAAGAATAAACTAAATTAGGTTAATGTTACATAAAGGTAAGAAAATAATTCATGAGTTTATAAATGTTGATGGATAGTAAAAAAAAAAATTACCCTATTTTCTTTGAGTATAAGACTTCAAGTATTATTAGACATTGTATTAAATTGTAGGTGTTATAAGGAAGAGAAAAGAGAGAGGAGAAGAAAAAGAAAAATATATTATCATGCGTCTCCGAAATCAAAATGTGTTGCACATCAAAACAAGCTTGCCGAGACACATTCAGAGACACCAAAGAAGGTGGTGGTTCGACGTAGAAGAAAGTTGCATACGCCGCTAGAGACCTTTTTTGTTTTTTATTATTTACCATAATTATTTTTTTAAAATTTGATCCCTTAAGTTTTAATTGTTTTAAACTAATACAATTGAATGTTAAGCATTAATTGCTTGTTATAATTTTTCCTTGACACCACGAGATCCCCCTTTCTAAACAACAAAAAAATTATTAAGTCGAATCCAAAATAAACTAAACTTAAAATGATTAAATTGAAAACAAAAGAAATTAAATGACAAAAAAAATCAGGCTAATCGTTTACCTAACTATACAATTCAGTCCCTAATTATTTAAAAAAAATGGCTAAAGTAAGCATCAACCAAACAACATTTTTTATTCAATACCTCGAGATCCTATAATTAGGCATTCAAAACATATAGTAAAGTCAAATTTCAAATAAATATAATTTTAAATGAAAAAATTAAAAAAAAATAAAATAAAAAAAATTAAAGAATCAAAACTAAAAAATGAAGAAAAATATCATAAATTACTATTGTAATCCATAATAACATGAGTGTGATTGAATATTACTTAGGTTGTTTATATTTTGTTGTGTTCCGAGTTAAACTTCTTTATCTAAAAATAATAATGTAAATGCCTACTAATATATTTAAAAAATAAAAAAAACTTTGCGATTAGGATCATAAACCCTATCATGTTTAATAAGATAATTTTATTTAATTATATAATTAAAAAAATAATGACAATAAACTAATTGAATTTAACAAAAAAAAAAATATAATGACCTGCAAAAAGAGAACGTATTTTAAAAAAATTAAAAAGTTAAAATTTAAGATAATTGCACGATAAAGTACAAAATTTATAAAAAAATAAAAAAAAACTAAATTAAAAATAAATAAATTAAGTAACCAAAATAGAAGAAAATATAACAAAAAAAAAAAAAGTTTTCAGGTTGTAAATAGACAATAAACCTCTCAGACAGCATAGTGAAACACTGCCCTTTAGTTTTTTTTCTTATATAATTTGAATTTAATTTAATTTTAATATAATAACTTTCTACTACCCACACTGTAAAATAGAGGAAGAAGCACCCAAACACAAAGAAATGGCAATATCAACTCTCAACAGACTCTCCTCTCAATTCAACCGCCTCCCTTCTCTCTCTCCCTTCACCAAATCTCTCCTCACCCGCTCCTCCGCCAAAGTCGCTGACAGAATCGTGAAGCTCTCCGCGATCGACCCGGACGGTCAGAAACGAGAGATCGTAGGGCTCTCAGGTCAAACTCTTCTCAAAGCCCTAGCAAACAACGGCCTAATCGACCCAGCTTCGCACCGCCTGGAGGAGATCGAAGCTTGCTCCGCCGAGTGCGAGGTCAACATCGCGCAGGAATGGCTTGAGAGGCTGCCCCCGAGATCTTATGACGAGGAGTATGTGTTGAAGAGGAATTCGAGAGCTAGGGTTTTGAACAAGCATTCAAGGTTGAGCTGTCAGGTTGTGCTTACCCAGGATCTCCAAGGTATGGTCGTTGCTGTCCCTGAGCCTAAGCCTTGGGATATTCCGTAATTTGAATGTGCTAACTTTGTTTGGGATTAAATTTTGAATAATGTGCACATTTGAAATGTTTTCTTGTTTTGATTTTGTTGGGTATCTGTAAGACTTTCCTTCAATTGGGCTTCCTATGAATTTATTTCTTTGAAGTTTTTATGTGCAGTTTGATATTTATTGAAGGTGTTGATGAGCATGTTTGGTTGGCTTTACAAATTTACTAAGTTAGTGACCTTTGATTAGAGAAAGAAACAAGTAGGAAAACTTAGGATCACTTGTATAAATCGGTTCAACTTTGTTCGATAAGGATGTTACTCGGGAGTAGATTTCTTGAAGCAATTGGGGAATCATGTTTACTTTATTTGAACCTTGGAATGACATTTTGGTTTAGAAATGCCATGTATGAAACTCTGGCAATGGCTATCTAATCAGGTTCCATTTTTTACGGTTGCAGAGGTGGAGACTCTTTGAGGGTATATATATATATAAGGGAAAAAAAAAAAAGAGCAACTTGATAGAAATTCTTCCTTTGGAGTGAGACTTTTCCTTTTAGTGTTGGGTTATGAGGTGTTGTTAGAATAGTCAGCAAATGAAGGTGAGTGTGATTATAGAGAGTATCGTTGAGAAAAAAATGCTCCAGATGAGTCAAATGACTGAACTTTGTAGAGAGAAACCAATATATATATATATTATTTTTAGGGCCTGATTGCTGCTTCTAAAGCTTGCGACCATAATCATCTCAACATTAAATTTTAGAATTTTGTATGATTTTTATCCATTGAAAGGGTTTTGACTTTACTTGAGATTCTATGTGGTATTTTGAGATTAATGGCGAAGTTCAAGATTCACACGTAGTTTGAGATATTGTAACTCTTAGTTTAGCATTAGAAAATTTGTGTTGTGTGCGCTACTTTGAAGATCAACATTCAGTTTTTATGCTATGGCGTGTGCTGCCAAAGAAGTCCTAGGCAACATGGAGTTGTAAATCCTTGGAATCCTACATCAAATAACTTTAAGCAAGCCCATGCTGGGGTTCCATTTCGAGAGAACTCTGCATGGGTTTAATCATGAGCATATTTCCTACTGCAATTGAAGGGTAAAAGAAAATTTGAAAATTGTGGGGATTATCTCCTCATTAGGGCTTACCTTGGGTGCACACCTGAGTCATTCAAAACAATCCAGTCTAGGGAGTTTTTGTTTTGGTTGCTTGTGCTGTTGCTGGTTCCTGGGTTGCCTGTATTTTTAAGTTTGTGAATATACAATGAAAAATGAGCACGAGGAATATCCCAGTTGTCAATTCTCTGTATAATTGTGATATTATGACCTTCAAGTTTATGACAGTACACAATGGAGGAACTTGTGGGTTGATTTTGGGTAGGTCAATCAATCTGTGAGAATCGGTTTGGGAATGTCCAAGAACTTCTATTGAAATCACATCCTTAATTAATCTTTTGAGAAATGAAAGTATAAGACGTCCTTGATGCCTTCTGGCCTCAAAATTGGTTGACAAGAATCTCTTAGAACACCTGTAGAGAGGATAGCCTTATGCACTCCCCTCTCCATCAGTCTCACCCTTTTTTGTTTACTTCACCCAAAAAAGGGAGATTATTAAGACTGTTCTAGACGTGAATAGAAAGAGCGTCCTCTTGTGCTCATCTGTGTGAGTTAGAGGTGAAGAAAAGTGTTGGTCAATCTCATTTCCTAATGTTGTGGCCATCCATCCATCCATCCACTGGCCAGTACGGGGCTGAATAGTTAGAGAACTGCCCTGCCTGTTTTTTTTCCATTCCTATTTCCTCCCACTGAAGTGCTTGTAAATTTAGAAGGGAGGATTTGTTGTTCCTTGTTGTAGTTTCAACCTTCAAATCTAAAATGACTGTCACCACTCAACTTATAGAAGTTCTAGACTGGGGAATGTCTTGCACTTAGTATTTCAAAATGTTGATAATGGTAGAAATTGTTGCTTATTATTCCCAATCATCTTGTTTTGTATCAACACTATTTAAAGAATCACAGGGCAACACGATGACTTTGTGTGGTCACCCTTTCACATGCAACAATGATATTTTTTTTGGTGATATCTGTGAATGGCTTTTCAAGCCTTTTACGATGGTGTTGGGAAAATTGCCCTGCCATTTATAAGCATGCCATTAATGGGTTTGTCCGTGGCTTTGAAAATACTTGCGAGAAGCTTGTGGTTTAGGTGTTAGGGAGTATTTATTTTTTCGGTTTAACCTGCTTTTCAAACTTTTTTTTATCTAATAAAGCATCAAAATGATGTTTTTTGATAATTTTAATATATTGATGATAAAAATAAAAAAAATATAATGTGTACTTTTGAAAAATATATTGCAGTGCATTACTAAACACATAATTATAAAATCAAATGTTCCATGGCTATCCCTTTGCCTCTTTTGAAGAGTGAGGCACACTCTGTGCTGCTGCTGCTGCTGCAAGTGGGTGTTCAACAAGAAATCTTAAAATGGATCAAAAACATGTTTCAATGTCTAATTTCAATCATGATGAACGGACTCTCCTCTCTTTAAATGGATCAACAAAAATTCAGATGCAATCAGAACACATGAGTGGAGTTCACCCCTCCGTAGTAAGTAGAATTGTATTTCCTATTACCTAACCTCATATCATAAATTGTTTATCTGCAGTATTTATCCACACTTATATCATAAATTGTTTGCTTACAAATTTCAGCTCCTATACGGCAGTTTAGTTTCACTGGACTTGGTTTTTCCTCACCATTTCACTCATGTTTACTAAGTCCTTTCCTTACTGTTTTGCTTATGTTTATCTATAACTAGGTGTTTTGCCCATCTAAAGAGGTTTCCACACTTTGACTTGTCATGAGCAATCAAAATAAACGCAAGCAAATAAATAGAATAATGCACAACATTTAAAAGAAAATTCCAAACATTTATTCTTATATATGTCATGCATAAAACTTGCATGCTACATAATAAAGGCTTTACAATCTATTTATAAACAATTATATGGAGCTAACAAGGAAAAATTGCCATTCTTCTTTTTCATGAAGTAGTGAGGCAATTTCTTTCTTATGTTCTCCATGAACTCAATGACCTCTTTTCCAGCAAGTGTTAAGTAGTCTCCCCCATGTTCCCTATAAACTTAATGACCTGTAGAGCATTCTCAGCCATGCCTCATGTTCGACAGCCCATCTCCTATGATTTGGATAGTCTTGACCCTTAACTAACCATGTTTAAAACTACTAAAAACTTCTCACAACTCTGATACCACTTTCTCCCATAAACTGCCATCCCTTCATTATTAGTGTTATTGTGTTTTCCAGCCATTTAGAAAGTCCATCATCCTAGCCTTATATCTATGCCAAGCTAACAACTCATGACTTGCATGAATTGTTGCACGCTTCATGTCGAATTCATTTTTACCCGCACGGGTTGCCATTCACTATAGCAGCTAAATTTTAGGCAGTATGTATTCATCGACGCATTCTCACGCCTAGGTAGTCAATTTGAACAACAACTTGTCACCCTCATTGAACTTCAATGATCTTCATTTCTAGTTTGCATACTTCAACATCTTTTTGTTTGTGAGCTGTCTTGGGCTTACTCAAACAACTTTTGTCTTCATAGCAAACTTGTACACAATTAGGCTTCTCCCACCAAGCTTTTGCACAACAATCTCCTTGGGAATTTGGAGCTATGTCCCCAACACCGACTCAAATATGCTAGCTTCAGTTTCCAAAGACTTATGGAGATTGTAGTAAAACTATGCATTGTCTAACAACTCCAACTAGTTTTGCTACATTGTCGTCATATAATGTCAAGTATTTTTCTAGCAAAGCATTCACTCTCTTCATCTACCCTTTGGTTTATGGATGATAACAATAGAAAACTTTAATATTGCCCCCATCATGTTAAACAAAGTTGTCCAAAACTTACTCGTGAATTATACATTGCGATCACTAACAATATCTGAAGGAACTTCGAAATATTTTACTATTATTTGGTAGAATAACCCAGCAGCAACCTTAGTCGTGTATACTATCAGGGTAATAACAAACATTATATACTTGGTGAGTGTTTCTACAATAACCATGATAGTGTCCATGTCAGCAACTCTTGAAAAGCTCACAATGAAGTCTATTGAAACTGACACCTAAGTCCATTGCAAATAGTGGCTGCAACAAACATGTTTTCTTTTGCTATAATACTTTGTCTTGTTCACATATAAGACAAGTCTTGAAATATAACTTTACGTCTTCTTCTGTCTTTGGTCAATAGTAAGTTTTGGACAAAAAAGCCTACACATCCTTTACCTTTCAAGATGTTCAGCTCATTACAGGTCATATGTCTCCAACATCAATTACTTTTGCAGTTTCCTACTTGGCATATAAATTCAACCTTTTTTTTTCATCAAGTAGATTATTTTCTGATCAATATCTTCAGATTATCCTTTTTCATACAATACCAACCAGTTTTTTATAAGTTGTATCCTCCTCGACAACTTGGCGAAGTTGATCCTGCATGTCGACTCCTTTTGCATAAGAGCAAAAATAGTACTAAAAACCTTATCTTCAATATGATTATGTCGCCTTGGCTTGTGCTCCCACACAAATTTGACTAAAAATTATTGCCACCAAGCTTGGCGTTATGATAAATTATTCTGGGTTTTAAAGAAAGTGTTTGCCACATTGTCGATCTTCCCAATGAACTTTGTCCCTGACAATTATATTATCCACACCTTAAGGCAATGCACTATTACGATCATTTCTTTTTCATGTGTTGCATATTTATGCTCGGTCTTATTTAGTTTTCAACTCATGATTGCAACCAGATGTCCATCTTACACGAGCACTCTCCCTATGACCTTATCTAAAGCATCGAGAAGCCCTTTAAATGGCCTTTCAAAGTCGAGCAGCCTCAAAACTAGAGTAGACATCACTGTTGTTTTCAACTTTTAAAAAACTTGTGGGCATTCAAACGACCATTCTCACCTATGCTTCTTCTTTAACATATTTGAAAGAAGGGTTGTTTTCTTGTTGTAACCATAAAGGATCGTAAGTCCATAATCATCTTCAATTCTAGCCACTAAAAAATAACTTGAACTTTTTTAGGATTCATTCTCATTTGAACCTCTTTAACCAAGTGATCTATGAACATAATTTTAGATTTTACATACTTGCATTTTTCTTTATTTACATATAATTTTTGTTCCCTCAATCTACGTAGAACTTTTGAAAGATGTATTACATGATCCTTTATTCTCTTATTATAGATTACAATGTCATCCAAGTAGACCACACTAAAGTTGTCTAAATAATCATATAATACATCATTCATAAGGTTGCAAAAAGTTGTTGCAAAACAACATAACTAAGAATTTGTATGCCACATACCTTGTTACACACGTAGTCTTATGTTTATATCCTTTGACAATCCTAACTTGTTAATATCTAGATCATGAGTCCAGCTTCATACAAACAAAAGCTCTACACAATTTATCCATCTAATCATGAATTAAAGGAATTGGATATTTATTTTTTATTGTTACCTTATTAAACGCTCGATAGTCCACACACATGCTAAGACTCCCATCTACCTTCTTTTGGAATAGAACTAGAGCACCATATAAAGCTTTGGAAGGATAGACAAACTCATCATCAATTAATTCTTTCAACTACTTCCTCAATTCTACTAATGCCATTAGTGATATTTGATAAAGGGGTTGAGATGGTGGCAACTTAATAGGCATCACATCCTCATACTACTCCAGCATATAAGTAATGGCACCTGGCATCTCTTCACATCGGTCCAATTTCTCATCCACCATTATCACAAGAAACACCTCCATTTTTTTTGCAATCTTTTATCAATAACAATAACTGAAACCAAGATTTTCTTTTCCTATTGATGTTATTTGCCATTAAAACTTCACAACATTGAACAAACACACGGTTAAGCTTCATCTACGATCATAATGTCATCAAGATATGGCATTAGACCAATCTTGGCCTTTTTCAAGAAGTCTATGTTAAGAATTATGTCAAAGTCATCTAGATTTACAACTAACAGATCTTTCTTCCCTTTTTCATTGATCTAAGACTATCAACATGCTATAAGCCATGCCAATTATTTTATGTGCCTTGAAACTTACTGTCTTCATGGTGATGTGGCTACTATTCAGCTGCAAACCCAACTTTTCCTCTAATCTGTTTGTTACAAAGGTATGAACACTCAAATCTAACATAACATTGACTTCTTTATTATTTATTCTAATATTTACATACATCAGAGCATTTAAGGCACCCAACTTTCCTTGTCGCAACACATCAATTTGTGTTAGGTAATGTTTGACAAGTCTTAAATCTTCAGTTGAATCTCTCAACTTAGCCACCAAACAATTTAACACATGCATTAGGTTTACATGTTTGACCACTTCATCCTCATCGCCTTTATTAACCAGAATGACATTGAGTTTTTACCTCTTCGGATATTCCTTCACAAGCAAGCAAGAGTGGTCCATCATAAATGAAGTAAGCAAAGATTGGTTTAATGTCTGTACTTTGTCCACCTGATGGTTTAACCTTGCATTTATCCATGGTAGAGTTTGATGTACCCTTATTAAACTTCTTCTTTTCTTCTTTGTACTTTGTCTTAGATTTGAGAAGGATACCACATAGCACTTTCTCGTGATAGATATAAAATTGACCAGGTTATCGGCAGTTGTGATAGTAGAAGACAAGTTTTTCACCATCTGTCATCTTAGCTCTGTTTATACCCATGATTAGAGACCCAAAATAAAGTTGAACAACATGTCTATTTAAGACATATTCTCATTGTCAAGAATCAAAGAATTGAACCTTTTAACATACTCCTAAACTGACTTGTCATGCTTTAGCCTTTTTTAATCCTCCTACACAATTCATGATGTATTGTTCGACATGAATTGTTGTTTAAATTCTTACTTAACTCGATCTTATATCTCAATCTCGAGACGTCTGTCATTCAAGTCTTCTGTAATCCTTGTTCTCCACCAAAACTTTGCATCATTCCCGAGATACATTATATTGATATTGACTTACTCAACCATTCCAATCTTATCCATGCTGAAATATTGTTTCATATCCCAAAGAAAATTCTCAAATTCCTTGATACTTCTCACCCCATTGAAAGGCTTCAACTCACGAGGTTTAGGCTTTGAAGTACTTAACCAACATGAGTGTTTGTTACCGCCTTCTTTAATATGGCAATTGATTTCTTAGTATCTGCAATCTTTGACTCGTCTCTATCGCCAAACCAACATACAAAGTCCAAGTTAAGAATTATGTCAAAGTCATCTAGATTTACAACTAACAGATCTTTTGTCCCTTTTCATTGATCTAAGACTATCAACATGCTATAAGCCATGCCAATTATTTTATATGCTTTGAAACTTATTGTCTTTATGGTGGTGAGGCTACTATTCAGCTACAAACCCAGCTTTTCAAAAAAAAATTCTCATCTAAAAATGTTATGACCCTCAAATTAAGTTGGTACTAAGAGAGAAACCACCATTTTAACCTCCTTATCGAATGTAGCCAGTGGAATTGGCATAATTGAGAAAGTAGTTGAGAGAGTTGATTGACAATGGATTTGTCCATCATTTTAAAGCTCCATATGGTGGTTCAATTATATTCCAAAAGAAGACAAATGAGAGCCATCACATGTGTGTGGACTATCAAGTTTTTAACAAAGTAACAATAAAAAATAAATATCTAGTTCTTTTAATTCAGGATTTGATATACAAATTATGTATAGCTTCCATCTTTATGAATCTAGACTTGTAGTATGGATATCGATAAGTTAGGATTGTCAAAGGGGATGAATATAAGACTATAAGTGTCACAAGGTATGATGCATATAAAATTTTAATTGTGTTGTTTGGTTTAACGAATGCTCTAACAACTTTTTCCAACCTTATAAATGATGTGCGACATCATGACAATCATCCTCCCGGATTGTGATCTTCATGGTGATGGGTAGAAAGAATAAGGAATTATTGTTTCTTATCAGTAAAAAAAAATTAGAGTTGTCACCTAGTATTTTAGTCACTAAAAACCCTAAACGATCTCAATGTTTGGATAAGGGGACTAATTATGTATACGGAGAACATATCACCCCTAATACAACTTACCAAAGGTAAGCTATATTGTTTGTTTGTTTGATATAAACTAAGGTATGGTTGTGTTTTCTAACTACTGGTTTGTCTAAGGTTTAAGAAAAATCATTCTCAGTGAGGAGGTCCTTATCTTATTAAGTTAAAACCAAACCATTCTAATATCAAAAAATATAAATAAAAGAAAATGTCTTTTTTATTCAATATTAGAAATATATCTTACGTATAAATTCATAATCTCATATATTAAAAGAAAAAAAATAATTTTTTTTGTGTTTTTGAAATATAGGTCAAGTTCTCATGACTTTAATAAACTAATTATTAAATCAAAAAATGCATGCAAAAATATCAATAAAAATATTTTTTGAATTTTTAAAGATGTTAAATCATGTCTTATATTTTTTATTATTATTTATGCAAATATGATTTTTATTTTTATTTTTGAGAGATTTAGTCATATGCAATTTAAAATAAAATTGTATTTTTGAAAGAAAGATTTTTTGTTGTTTTTTTTTCCAGAATGAAACTGATTTACTTGATATCAAAAAAGTATCTCGCATGTAGGTTATAATTCAAAATATTAAATACAAGAGCGTAACAAATGTAGGGAACTCAAAATTAATAGCAAGATGAAATTCTAAAAAAATTTGAAAATTTATTTAATTTATACAAAGGCCATGTTTTGGCACAATACAAAAATACATTTTGAAATCAAACTATTTTAATCAGGATTTTATCTCAAGACAAATTATTGTTTGTCAACTCAAGACCAAGCAAAATAAAAAATTCACTAAGTGTTGTCCATCGTATTTTAAAAAAAGAGATAACTAAGTGAGCAGACCTAGTGTAACATCCCAATATCCACGATAAAACAACAATCTCATGTCGAATGAAAAATAGGTAAAAACTTTATATATATATATATATATATATATATATATATATATATATATATATATATATATATATGTTTATAATATAAAAGTCTATTGAAATTTCGGCAGAGTCTCTCCTATACCGAAAGGTCCCAAGATATCGACATATAACCTGTTTACACTTCTAATATCTCACATCTCATAACTCAATCACGAATCAATCATTCTGGGTCTCAATCCCACAAACATCATCATCATCACAACCATAATATTTATAACATACATTGAACAACAAATATCATTATAGAGGAATAATGAGATAAACACACATACATGGACATAATCTTATGAATTTCAAAGTTAAGATTTTCTATTCAAGTTTAAACATTAATTTTACAAATTAAGTTATATAAAAGTTGTAATGTTACAAAATACAAGGATATACTCCCTAGAACTAGATTACAAAAAGTGAACATAAGCTAGGATCTACTCCTATCGTGCATGCGATGATCCTAAAATAAAATACATATTATTAAAACATGAATATCACAATAAGCATAGAAACACAAATATCCAACAATTTAAAAAAAGCAAACATGTATTCATATGTTATTCATTTCTCCCTTCTGGTTTCCATTGGAACTCTTTCTCTTTCAACTACTAAAATCGTTTCCTCTTCCATTATTAACTTCCATTCAAGATTTCATAATATGAACCACGATTATTTCCGCCTAACACATTATCGATACTAATTTCACTGGTATCATCATTCACCCGTAGGTGTCGATGCATAGCGATCCCCTTACCCGGGACCCTAACATACACTAAATATATGTTAGTCGATGCATAACGATCCCCTTATCCGAGACTCTAACATACACGAAATATATGGTAGTCGATACATGGTGATCCCTTTACACGAGATCCTAACATACACAAAATATGTGTTGGTCGATGCATGGTGATCCCTTTACCCAGGATCCTAACATACATTAAATGTATGTTAGTCAAAACATGGTGATCCCCTTACCCGAGATCCTAACATGCACTAAATATATGTGAGTTCATGCCACATATTCCACTTCTCTTATTCCTTTTATCAGTTATAATTTCAACACTCGGCAATTTACATAAGAACCATTCACCGTGAACACACATACATTCGGAATACTATCCAAAATATCAATATCATTACGCAAACTTTCATCCTTTCACTTATTATCCAACAGTTGCTAATTCACATTTCACATCAATAACATATTAAATCATGGAATTTAACTAGAAAGAATAGGTGTGGATCACCTACCTGTAGTAGAAGCTTTATTCGTGCTCCCCTACTGCTACTGCACCACGCCTGTGGTCCCTCCTAGTAATCATAAGCATATCTCCCTCATTCAAGGATACATTTTATAATAATTATATTAACAGTCAATACAGGTCTTTCTTTTAATTATTCCTTTCTTTATATTTTACGTTCTCTCATTTCATCCATTAATATCGCCATTCTTTGTCCGACCATAGTTAACATTATAAATTTCTATTTTGAATGTGACTCGTTTCTTTTGGAAATTAAAATGCAATATCACATGTTCCCCGAAGTGAAAAAAACCCAATTTTCACCCTTAACGCGTCTAAATAGTCACTTTAGCGACTTTTCAAATCTACCAGTAGAGGTTATATTTCGACCTCTCCTTAGATTTTTGACTATATCTGGAGCTCTAGGACTCCGTTTCAAGCAACGCTAGTCACTTTGAAAAGCTACAACATGGGGCTACAAGTCCCTTGAAGGGAGGAGAAATTACTCATCAATGAACCATACCTCCTACTCTACAGGGTCTATCATGACCCAGTCTCAGTTGGTGACCTATAATTAGAGTTCTATAGTTCCAAATTGAGCAAGACCAACTTCCTTGGTTAGTCAACATCCAAAACTATAATTTTTAAAAGGAACCTGATCGTAATCCCCTCATCCTTCTACTTGAATTCTCTCCAAAACTCAGGAGATGAATCTGTCCAGATTCGTCAACATTTCCATTTACACACCACGTCCACAATTTATCTTTTCCTCTTTTCTCTTCATATGGTCGGCCACCCCTTACTTAATTACCCATACATTTTCTTTGATAAATTATCATAATTTCATGCCCCCAATCACATACAACACATGAATTTACTTAATTTTAACAATTAATACATTTCCCCAAATCATGTCTAAGAACCCTAATCCAAAATTCAACATCAATGCATCAATTCGTAATTGCATTTGAAACGACTTATAGGATCATGTTTAGAGCTCCTTACCTGGTACGAATCAAGGCCTCCATCTTCAACCAGTCAAAAAAAATTTACTTCCCCTTTTTCTAATGGCAGTCGGCCCTTCCTCCTCTTTCTTTGTTAAAATTTTCTTATTAATCTCTTGCCCACAAGTGTTTACTTTACCTATAAACTCTTAACCTTGGATGGGTTAATAGAATTTTAGTGTTTTTCTCTTGGTTTGGCAAGAATAAATTCAAAAAATCACTCACTCTCTCTTAATAGCTGCTGTCGGTTTTGATGAGCAAGGAAGAGGGGTATTTATATCCTATAATTTATTTTATTCGCACTTAGGTTCCATTTTCTCTAAGTGTATTATTTCCCCTAAATCTTTTCTTCTTATAATTAAGCTATATCTCTTTTCTTTTCTTATAATTCCACCCCTCAACTTTTTAGTTTTGTTCATTTTCTTTAATTTAATCCAACCCTCAATATTTTCAGTTTAAATTTTATAAAATCTCGAAATATTTCATCCGAAAATTTATATCTGAAAATTTCTGAATTCCTGTCTTATTTAAATCTGTACCTGAATTTCTTCACTTTTATTTTCCATTTATTTAGTTTGCAATTTATGTAAACATTTATTTTCCGGGGTTTACACCTAGCATCCAAGCTCAAACATGTATGGTCCTTGCTTTTGGGCCATATAAGCAAGCTTAATCTTTCAGGCCTAATAATATATATATATTTTAAAAGGAACTTTAGCCCATCACCTTTTATTTTATTCTTGTGATTATTATTTATTCATTTTTTCAAATAAAATTATAAAAATAATATTTAAAAGATTGTGGGTTTTGACATAACTATTAAACAAGATTGTAGCATTTTGTGGTGATATTCAAAATTATTTTATAAATAATTATTTATGAATCTAATATGCATACCTTTCTTAAAAGAAAAATTCTAAAGGATATTCAATGAGAAGAAAATATATATTTTGTTATTATCAAAATATATATATATATATATATATATATATATATATATATATTAAAATTAATCATTCCTTTTCTTTTTCATAAAGTTCAATAAAAAATATAGAGGCTTGATTTTTTTTTTGGTTTTTCGAACATGTTTGGAACGCATTGCAAACCGCGTTCCCAAAAAATTTTAATTTTTTTTTTTGCTAAAATTTAATATGGTTTGTACGTTTTGGATCGTTTTGATGTGCTGATGTCAAAAATTATTTTTAAAAAATAAAAAAAATCATTGGCATGCATTTCGGCACAAAAAGTTATTTGAAAAGCAACCGCTACCACACTGTCAAGCACCCTCTTCATTGAAGCTATGATAGGTTTTTATATAAAAGTTTTGTTTATGATAAAAGGAATGTTTTTGTTTTAAAAAAATGAAATTTGGACTCAAAATATATATTTTTTTACACTAGAATAGGTTTTGAACATGGCCTGCAGCACCTTTTTTTTTTAATTTTATTTGTAATTAATATCATCTCTTAATTGTTTAGTTTAAATATTTCTTAAATAGTAAAAAAATTGTTGGATAGTTTTTATCTTTATTTTAAATTTTGTTTCTGTTAAATTAAGATAGATTAGTTTTATTTGCATTATACATTTATAAGAACAAAAATCATTGTACATAGCAATCATTGTAGATCTTTATTTATAGTTAAGGTAATATATTTATATTTGTATATTTTTTCACTTCTTATCAAGAAAATTAATTTCTCACTTTAATATTTAACTATTTTTTTGACTCGTGCTATACAATTGACTAAATAGTTTTTTCAACATTAACAAAATTATAAAGATAATAGGAAGTAAAAAATTTGATGCATGCTAGCCAAAACACTTTTAAAATGCTTAAATAGTGACATGTTAGACGATATATTTTCTAAAAAAAATTGAGTCATCGGCACATTAGATTGTCTAATTATAATGAACTAAATATTGAAGGCCAAAAGCAAATAAAAAAATAACTTGAGTAAACCTGTATCGGCGACGAAAGCAACAACGTTGGAAGGGGCAAATTTTTCCAGATATAAGAAGAAAAATATCAAGGCAACTCTAGGATTTTTAAAGAAGCAAAGAATATGCTTGATTAATTTAATAATATAAAAAATAATACTAATTTAATAACATGAAAAACAAAGCAACCCCGAATTAATTTCCTAAACTTGGATTAATATTCTAAAATCATAACATATGAAATCTCAAATCCGGGCTTAATCAAGAAAGCCAATTCCTAATGAAAGAATGGGGATCCTTGTCAAAGCAAAGAAAATAGAAATAAAAGAATAAGAATCAAACTTGATAAAAAAAAAGAAGGATGAAATCACAAAAAGAAATCAATTTTATAAATCACCTTAAATAAAAAAAAATAGCAATTAAAAGAGATGAATTTTTTTTAAGAAAGATGAAATTAAAAATAATTTTCAATTTGAAAGAATTTTTTTAAATAAAAAATTACAATTAAAAGAACAATGACTAAATCTAAAAAGGAAAGCAATTGAAGGGCTAATGTGATTTTCAGGGGGCAATGCACAAATTGAGGTGGAGGAGAGAGAAAAGAAGAGTAAAAAAAAAGTGAACCAGCGCAAAACCAGAACGAATCATCATGCACACGCCACTTAAAAAGAATGAAGACGTCGAGATGAATCAAATGATGTGGCGACATCACGACTGTAACCACCAGAGTTAATTGCATGTGCCACTTGAAGGTAGCTAATACGTGCAATACATATATCAACAATTTTTTTTTCTTATTTTATTTTTACAAAGACAAAACCACTCATAGGACTAAATGATAAAAACAAAAAAAAAACATTTATAAAATCACTACTAAGCCCCTGAAGTTAATGCTAAAAAGTTTTGATGGTAAAGGCAATAAAGTCATTACATTGTTTATAATAAAATAAAATTCCTATAAAACCCCTAGACCCAAGGGTAATTGTTTCAAAATATTTAAAAAGATAGCCCCCTGCTTTTCCCCAATGTTCCTTATAATTTTTATTAATATGTGTTGCGTTTATGAAAAATATAAAATCAATATCTTTTCTCAAATTAATTAAACAGGGAATTAGGATACATGCTGCTACTATCTTTTTAAATTGATTACATTTATTTTCTTGTATTTTTGCTTCTGGTAAAACCAAAATAATAAGAATAATGATAGCAAAACAAATTGAGAGGGTTTATCCAAAAGAAAAAAAATATATTAATGTGAGTTTCGTAACATGGTGTATGTGTTGTTGTAAGAATATTTTTTAATCAAAGCATCATATTAATAATTATAGAGTTGTATTTTATTAATTTTGAAAATTATCTAATATTTTAAAAATTAGAGGTTATCATTTTCAGTTCGGTTCGGTTTTTATCAAAAACAAAAAGTAATCAAACCAAATTTTGTTTTTTTCTAAATCAAAATCGGTTCAAACCGACCGGTTTCGGTTCGGTTCGGTTTTTAAGGACAAAAACCGGTTCAAACCGGTTTGGCTTAGTTTTTTTGGTTTGACTCGATTTTTTCCGATTTGGCTTGATTTTTTTGGTTTGACTCGATTTTTTTCCGGTTTGGCTCGGTTTTGCAAATTTTTAATCGATTTTTTTTCCACAATTCAGTTTTTTTGGTTTTTTTTTTAATTTTCTCAATTTAATTAATTTTTTAATTTTTTTAATTATATTATTGAAAAGTGTTTTGGAATGTATTGAATTGAAACTACAGTAGTTAGAAGACTGAAGTTCAGAACGCAGCTTTATGAAGTGTTGGGCCTTATAACTATTATCGGCCCACTCAACAAAAGAGCAGAAAACCCAATTTGCATCCTTGAAACCCTAATTCCTGATCTTCACCATCTCTATAAATACTTCTGCTGCTGCCACTTCTTCTTCCTGTACAGCTCAACCCAGCTCCGCCTCCTGCATCATCAGTTTCTACCTCATACTATGGTACGGTAAGCCATGTTTTCTCTTCTGCTACTGCTTTATTGAAATATTATCTAACTGAAAAGGAAATAGGAAAGCAAGTCAGCTTCTTGCCTGGGTTTCGAAATAAAACGATCCAGGCAGTATATTATCACAAAACTTGCGATATAGACGATAATTCAGCCAGTATCACTCGCCTGGATCTGATTTCTTCTCTGATTTTTCAGGCCTTTAACCTGCTGGCACATCACTTCACATCTTCCTGATTATGTTTTGTTTTTATTTCCTTACAAGCTAAGCTAGCAAACGCACTCTGTCCCTAAACCTTCGATGTTTTGAGGCAATTTCTTCGTTTGCAACATTAAAACGATGAAAGTAGTATAACTATTACTTTCTGTAATTCCAGCTAACTCGCCCATATGATCTTTAATCCTGTGATCTTATGGGCACATGACTGGATTACATCACAAGTCAACGTTTTTAATTCTGGTTTTATTGCCCAATGACGGGGGTTTGAGACTGGAACCTCACCTGAGAATCCTATGCCATAGGGATGAGAAATTTACTATAAAAGTCTTCTCAAATAATTGGTTTGTTCGACAATCACCAAACAGTGAAGAACATTGGCATTTGGCAAAGCTCCCTGCACTTATACTTTACCTCGTTAATTAACTAAAATCCCTAATTTCCTTTTACTAATTTACAACCCATTACCTTAACTAACTTGGGTAAAACATAAACAGCAAAAACATAAAACTTCAGGGCGAATGCAAATATAAAAAAGGATAAAAACATGCTTTTCGAGAAATGAATAGGGAAGTGGCCCGTGCCATACGAGATCTGCTCAAAATGAATTCATTGGGTATAAAAATCTCATGTTTTCCAGTGTTGCCAGTGGCCTATGTTACGTGTAGTTCGTTTCTAAATTTGCAAAATTATAATGTTATGGTGTTCTCATTGTGTTTGTCATGGAGCGAAATGCTTAGTAAAATGGTTTATTATTACAAGATCAGGATAATATGATTACAAATCGACAATAATGATAAAAATAAAAAATAAAAAAATATCAGCCTAATGAAGCTGGATTAATATATGAAACCCTTCATATACAAAATCAAATCAGTATACAAAAGGATATAAAAAATTCAATTATAAAAAAGAATCTCGAAGAAAAGATCTAAACAAATTTGGTCTAAGTTTTTAAACTTGATTTGAAAGGTTAATAAAATTTTGATAAATATAAAGAAAAATTAAAGGATTGTTTTGAAAATTTACAAGGGAAAGCTTTGATACTAAGAAAGCGTTTGGGAACGTGGTTCAACCCGCGTTTCTAAAAAATTTGAAATTTTTGTTTTTGTTAAAATTTAATATGGTTTATACGTTTTAGATCGTTTTGATGTGCTGATATCAAAAATGATTTTTAAAAAATAATAAAAATATTATTAGCATGTATTTTGATATGAAAAAGTTATTTAAAAAACATCCGTAATCACACTGCCAAACACAATCTAAAAATAGAGAAAAGAAGAGCAAAACTGAAGTTTTTTATGGTGTATGCTCACCTCATTAATAGAGGTGATGCTGTGAAGAATAAAATGTCATCTAGAAGCCTGATTTTGTCCACACTAAGATGATGTACATGCTGGAAAAAGATAGCTGGAGACTCATGTGTGTTTGCGTGAACGTCACGCATAACCTACATTTTTGAATTAATTATTATTTTATACATGTCTAAATACTAAATTAGTTATTATTGATCAGACTTGATAATTAAAAAAAAAAAACCAAATAGAAAAGACATAAAAACCCCTTGACCCCGCAAAAACATTTAATTGCAGTAATTTTAATGTACAATTGGAATGAAAAATTGGAAAATACGCTTGCCTGCCAGCTTGCTAATTTTTTTCTCTAAAGATATATAAGTTATTTTACCGTACACAAAACGATAAAAAAAACCACTTTACCCTCGTTTCCAAAGCTAGTTGTGTTTTGTTGTAAAAGCCAACATCATAATTTTATTATTCCAATATGCAATGCTAATGAATCTAGAGCAATAATAAAAAACGCTATAGTAATTATACTATCCCTTTTAGATTTTTCAATGAGCAAATAAATGTAAGAAGAGATTCTAACTTTAATTAAGACAATATATAGATAAGTATAAAAAGAGATTACAATGCTAACTAAATATTTAAGTCGTGAAGTTGAGAGACATGTATAATTAAAAATTACTAATCTAAAGACGAGTTAGATGACTGAGAAAATCTCGATTTGATCTAAAACAAAATTTAAAGTCTTTTTATGCAAATAAATGTAAACAGAGATTCTAATGTCAAGTAAAGATTAAAAGATTTTAACTCTAACTAAAATTAAGTTGTGAAGTTGAAAGACCTAAATAGATAAAGATGCTCAATCTAAATGTGGGGGTGGATGACCGGTCAAAGCTCGATTCAATCTAAAACAAAACTTGAACTTTTCATATTTTTTTAATATTTAGGCGATGATATCATAGATCAATATGGATCAACCTAGATTAACTTACCGTGCCTATGACCTTGATCATGGATCCAACTGGGTTTAATAACTTTATTTTGTAAAAACTATTTTTATTTAATTATATGATAAAAAAATAGACAATCATAGTAAAACAACCAAATGAAATATAAAAAGAATGATGTTGTATAAAAAAGAAAGCTCGCTAATAATAATAAAAAGTCTCTATAATCTTACAAAAAAACACAATAAAAATTTAATAGTATTAAATAAAAGAATATTTACTTAGTTGAACCACATTTAACCACAGATCAAATTAGAAGTCTTTTAACACAATAAATGAATGCATGAGCATTTCTAACATATTTGTTTTATATAAAGATTTATATTTGCAGTAAAAATTAACAGATTGAATATACATCAAAAAACAAAACGACACAAAATACAAAAAAAAATACGAGGAACCCATAAATAAATCAATGAAGATCCCTAATTTTTTTCTAGAATTTTCTGATATAAAAAGGAAACTCATTAACTAGATATCAAAACAAAGGGGAATAAAATAAATGGGAAAGGCATAAAGGTGTATTTTGTCAAACACATCCTTAGCCCAAAGCTATTCGGGTTGGCTGAGCCTTAGGCCCAGACCCGGCTCGACATCAAAACAAGGTTTTTCTCTATTCTTTTTTTGGGCTGGATCTAGCCAGTTGTACTAGCTGGGCTAGACCCAGC
>Ga0307517_10001744_pt1 | contig 35874 bp, 32 predicted proteins | sample 23_EM_MG_FD_194515 | JGI IMG/M metagenome (GOLD analysis project Ga0307517, IMG submission 194515) | Populus trichocarpa ectomycorrhiza microbial communities from riparian zone in the Pacific Northwest, United States - 23_EM | ecosystem: Host-associated > Plants > Roots > Unclassified | place...
AAAAATGATTTTTAAAAAATGAAAAAACATCATTGGCATGCATTTTGGCACGAAAAGTTATTTGAAAAGCACCCGCAACCACACTGCCAAACACGCTCTAAACCTTTCAATCATTTCTCGTGATCTACTCGTCCTCTTAGCGATATATTCAACGAGCGTGTTTGGCAGTGTGGTTGCGGGTGCTTTTCAAATAACTTTTCGTGCCAAAATGCATGCCAATGATGTTTTTTCATTTTTAAAAAATTATTTTTGACATCAGCACATCAAAACAATCCAAAACATACAAACCATATTAAATTTTAATAAAAAAAAATTTAAATTTTTTAGAAACGCTGCAGCCGCGTTCCCAAACATTCCCTTAGCCATGATCACCTTGAATTTTAAGAAGCTTGTTGTAAGGATAGCATCTGCTTTTTATTCGATTACTGATAAAAGATTGTCTTCCAAAATATTTTTAGTTTATGAATAAAAATATATAAAAAATAATTTTAAATAAAAAAATTTAAATTTTAGACAAGTAGTATTTTAGTGGAACCACCAGATGCCCAAGTATGGTTGTTGTCTTTTGCACCGGGGCTTGCATATAATGTGTTTTAAAATTTATGTTTTTTAGTCAAAAAAAATATTTTTTTATTTATTTCATATGTAAAAATTAATCTTATAATAATTTAAATCATTTATAAATTTCTTAAAACTATAATTAAAAATACCTTTTAGAACCTATTTTTTAAAATTACCACCGAAAACACTGGGGATGTGATGGAATTTATCATCACTCGGTGTTTCGAGCAAGATAAGAAGGGTATTATTGAATTGGGCGAAGTGTCTCCATCTTAGGAGTTTGTCCAAGTAACTAAGCTTGCCAGCCGAGATATCTGACCGAGCTATCATCAGCAGATTTGTTGCCGTTATTAATAATGTGCTCGAGAGCTATCACATAATACAGTGTTGGGACATTTGCATGTTTAGCGTGTTTTGTTGTTTTTAAAAATGTTTTTGTAATTAAAAATATATTAAAATAATATTTTTTAATTTTTTAATATAGATGTATAAAATCATTGAAAAAAATAGTAATTCAATATATATATTGTTTTAAAAAGAAACACACGTTGGTTGAGGTGGGGGTATAATTGCACTTGCGTGACGTGCAGCTGCCACTCTTGTTGGATTTGTTTTAAAATAACACAGATTCAAGAAAGTTAATAGAAAATGACATAATTTTGAAAAAATTTGGGTAAAGAATCGCTGTTGAAAATCATGATTGTTAAATAATAATAGTTTAAATAAAAATCATGATTCAAAATTATAGTTTTAATACAATCCTTGTTTATAATATCGGTTTTATAACAAAACCTCGATTCTGAATTGTGTTTACGGTGCATTTATAAACACCCCTCTTTTTCTTCATGGGCGCTGCTCATGAAATAAAAAATCCCTAGAAATCAGGAAAAAAAAACAACCTTCAATCGCCCAAAATAATCCCTCACCAAAACATCAGAATCATCTTCCCCTTGTTTCCACAAGTATTTGTACCTTTTTTATACCGCAGACCGTTGGCCCAAGCTTTCGTGTCCAGCCTCTCCTCCGCCACAACTAGTGGAATTACCACCTACACGTCATAAAAATAAGGCAAGACATTAGTATTGTTTGTTTGTTTGATGGGTGCAATGCGATAATTTAGCTTAAAGCAACATATCTTGTCTGACATGGATACGAGCGTTCAATTGCATATCATCAGTCGTTTGGGTAGGTACTTTACTTATAATTGGATGATCCACCATCTTCAGCATGTATCGATGTGAGATGCACAAATAAATTTTATTTCTAGAGAGGCGTGTCTTGTAATTTATGAGGAAGAATACATTGGAGTATAACACGTTGAATCATCATAATTAACCCAGCTCAAGTCCCTCCATACGAGGAGATGGAGTATGAGCCATATGCACGTAGAATTTAAAATGTTGTAAGTATTTGTTACTTTTTATAGGCTTTGACAAAAAAACATTATATTTTTTTTATTGGTTAATGACTTTTATTTGTTTCGTATTAGGTTTGACAATTGTTACGTGGTAGCAAATGTGTTGCGGTTAGTCTTTATGATATCGATGATGACGATAGACTTACTTGTTATTACGCATATTCTTGGTTAGAGATATGTCATACAATTTTTGACTTGTTAGAAGAGACATTAAGCTTACATGATGTTGTCTTGGAGGAGGAGACTACACATACAGGTGGAAGTCATACCATTGATGGAGTTAATACATACACTTATCATTGCAAAAGACATAGATAGATCCAGATGTATTATAATATTATGTTATTTTCTAGCCAACAATTATTTTTATTATTACTACGTTTGTAATGTTGTTTTTGCTAATTATCATGTTGATTTTAAAGTTATCTTGCATATGATGCATTTTTATTGTTTAATATCGTTAATTAACAAATAAACATGTGAACAAGTTGTTTAAAATTTTAAATCACTATTGACAACTTTAAAAATACACATGGATAAAAACAATGTTTAAAAAACACACGCATTAACTGGGAATTATAATTAACAAATAAAAATGATGTTAAAATAGCTTTTGTTTTAATTATATGTTTGAGGTTTGATAATTTATGGTTTTGTTTTGCTTTTAATTGTGGTGGTGTAAACATTGTGATTTTATTTAGCTTTTAGTTGTGATGGTTTAAACTTTATTTTATACCAAATTCTAGAGTGAATTATGCTGCTTGACACCACTACCATTAACAATATCAATTAATTAATAATTGTAAACACCCAATATTATTATTATTAACTATTGTTAATAACCGCTAACAAGAGTTTACAACAGCTACATCATTCACTATTATCAATAAAACCATCTTCTCCAATAGGAATTAAGTCAAAAATATATTATTTTTTAAATATTTTTTTTACGATGTTATTTTTAAATTTTTTATATCAGTGTTAGAATAAATACCCACTCTTCTTCTGTTGCAAAAATTGCCCTCCGCATCTGTAACCTATTCCTTTTTTTAGTTTAATGTGGGTGTCTGGGTCAGCTTGCGTGTACCTCGACTAATCCCACGGGCCCTGAAGTTAAAGACCATATAAACTTCTAGTGACCATCATATAAATAATCACAGGACTCGAATCTAAAACCATATAAAAAATAAATCTTTTAATTCCAAGTTTTTATTACTGAACTATCGTCTAAATAATTTATCTTTAACCTATTCCTTGATAGGATGACACTTGAGCCCACATGCTATCTCTGCAAGGCCCAGACAGTTCAAATCATCTTGCAAATAACTGGGACCACCCTAAAGATTTTGGAGTAATTTGACCTTTTCCGCTTCCTAGGGAAATGAGAACCCTAGATAGTTGATAACAAAGTAAAGGCTCTTAGTTTTAAGTTTTCAACTTGCACAGAGAAATTACTGAAAAGCTGCAACCTTGATAGCATAATTTAATCTAATCTCCCTTTTATTAGTCTAGCCAAGCCAGCAGAGAAGTGGGTTCTGTCTCCACCTGAGAAGTAGGCTTTACTAGTAGATTAGAACAGAACATAAATTACTTGCAGCCATTCCTGCAAGAATCTAAAAAGAAAAAGAAAAAAAATCAAACCAGAACAAGGAAAAGAAAGAAATCTCAGCATTTTTTCTGGATAAGCTCTCCCACACTAAAAAAAATTAACCTCTTGCAAAGACAAGAGAGAAAGGGAGAGTAACATTTTCTCTTCCTCCCATATAACCACCCCCCTTGTCTGTCTCCGTCACAGCCACCACGCCCCTCCTCTCTGTTCTTCCTTTCTTCGTTGTTGGCATAATTGAAAAGACAAACCGGAGAGCCCTGCCGAGGAAGTGACAGTTTTTTTATGCCATGTCATATTATTATAATCTTGTTTCATTATATAAGCTTCTGCAAACACATCACATTTTCCCAAAATTTAAAGCTTCCTAAGTTTTTTTGGGTTCTTCTTCAAGAAACACACATCCACCCCTTCTTTGAAGAATCTTCTTCTACAGAGAAGCTCAAGGTTAAACAACGAAGACCTAATAACCTAAGCCATTTTAATTGCTACTTCGATGAAGCTTCCCAGTATCTACATTCTCTTAATTTGCCTCTTTACTTCTTTCACTCGATTCATTGTTGAAACTACTGCCTTCAATCTCACCCTTCCACACCAACATCCAGACCCTGAGGCTGTTGCTGAAGATGTAAAACGGTGAGGCCTTTACAGCCTTCTGCTACAAATCACTAGAAACCCAACTTGTGTTAGCTCATTTTATGGTTTTGCATCATGGTTTTTTTGTAGTTTCCAACTTTCAGCCTACTAGCTAGAGAAAAATGCTAACTTGGGTTTTGCTTCTGGTGTTTATGGTAGTTTCTGTTTTCCTGATTTTGAACAAATTCTTACCTGGGTTGTTCTCATTGCTTTAGGATCTCTCTTTTGCAGTGATTTTGAGCTGGAAATGGAAAATAAAACCACATTTTCTTGATTTGCCATATTTTCTCAGCAACCAAACAGGGGACAGTCCAACAAAACCCCGTCTGGGTTCTGTTCATTGAAGGGTTCTGTCTCACGGGTGCCTCTCATTTTCAACTCTTTACCGATCTACAACACCAAAACAAAACAAAGTTGTCATTTTTCTTGCTGTCATTGCATTTTCCCGGGAAACAAACAGAGCATACCCTGTTTCCCCTGTTTTTTTAACCTTCCTTTTTACCCCAAGTCATTTCGCTACATGGCTTATTTTATCTTCCCCAATTTTACATTTTCTTCAAGCCAACCAAATGTTATTTCCATACTTTTATCACATTATTGATATTTTTTTATATTTTATCATGCAGGAGAGTCAATGCATCTCTATCAAGAAGGCACCTTTTGTCCATTCAAGAGAAGGACCAATGCCAAACTGGAAACCCCATCGACGATTGCTGGAGATGCAACTCTAATTGGGCTAACAACCGCCAACGTTTAGCTGACTGCGCCATTGGATTTGGTCAAGGCTCGTTAGGTGGAAGAGGTGGTCAGATCTATGTGGTCACTGACTCCTCTGACTATGATCCAGCCAACCCAAAACCAGGCACCTTACGTTACGGTGTCATCCAAGACCAACCCCTGTGGATCATCTTCTCTTCAAATATGGTCATTAAGCTCAAACATGAGCTTATTTTCAATAGTTACAAAACTATTGATGGCCGTGGCGCAAATGTTCACATTACAGGAAATGGGTGCATAACACTTCAATACGTATCACACATTATTATCCACAACATCCACGTTCACCACTGCAAGCCTTCTGGAAATACTAACATAGCAGCATCACCAACACATGTTGGATGGAGAGGGAGATCAGACGGTGATGGCATTTCCATTTTTGGGGCCCAGAAGATTTGGATCGATCACTGTTCTTTATCTTATTGCACTGATGGTTTGATTGATGCTATAATGGGGTCCACTGGGATTACCATATCAAACAACCATTTTACCCACCATGATGAAGTGATGCTATTGGGTCATGATGATAAGTATGCACTGGACACAGGTATGCAAGTTACCATAGCCTTTAATCACTTCGGCCAAGGGCTGGTGCAACGTATGCCAAGGTGTAGAAGAGGGTATATACATGTGGTGAACAATGATTTTACAGCCTGGGAGATGTATGCTATTGGTGGTAGTGCGAATCCTACCATAAATAGTCAAGGGAATCGATATACCGCACCAACTGATGATAATGCCAAAGAGGTTAGTCTGCTCTGAATTATTTCTCATCATTTAAGGAAAGTAGAATATGATTGATTAATGATCTCGATTAAGTAAAGTTGATGGCAACATCCATGAAAAGCAAGCTGTTACCCCCATAAAAAATAAATCGAAACCACTGTCAGCATGAGAGTGATCTCTTTGGTGCCTGCCAGCCATTAAAATGCAGTACAAAATCCCCTGCATGCTCCCACTCTCACTTTCGGAACGTGGAGCGCAATCTCTGACGGTGACCTCATGAAATCTTTACAGGTAACAAAGAGGGTGGACACAAACGAGGGAGACTGGGCAGGTTGGAATTGGAGAACAGATGGGGACATAATGGTAAACGGAGCGTTCTTTGTGCCCTCAGGAGCCGGTCTGAGTGCACAGTATAGTAAAGCCTCCAGTGTGGAACCCAAGTCTGCTGGTTTAATTCAACAACTCACCTTGAATGCTGGTGTCTTCGGTGACCCTAGGTAAACCTTACTAACTTGACCCCACTTTGTGTTCTCTTTTTCAACTTTTTGAGCGCCTTTTGTCAACTGAATTACCTGTTACTCTTTTTTTATTTTTATTTTTAAAGAATTACCTGTTACTCTTAATGACCCTTCCCCTAATTAATTGCATTTTATTAGGTGTTGAAATAATTCCCTGTAGTGTCACTATTCCAGAAACTCCATCGCTGAAAGTTTTTCAGGGAAAATCTTTCGGTTTGATCAGTCTTATTCTGTGTGGAGTGAATAAAAGTAGACATTTCGTAGTCTGATTTTTTGGCAATCTATGCCTAATCTTTGTTGAGGGAAAGCTTTCTGTGTTTTTATTGTTAGCTTAGCTTTGTGCTTGCAAAGATGGCTTTTGGATCCAACCAAAAAATTTGATAGGAGTTTTTTAGTAGTATGGTTTTTTTAAATGTGTTTTTTTTTAATATATTAAAATTATTTTTTATTGTATATATATATATATATTTTTTTTTTTTCCATATCACATCAAAATACTAAAAACATAATATATAAACTTATTTATTTATTTCATGCGAACCTCTATGCGCAAAAACAAACAAACGCCTCTTGATAGCGAGAGTCCTTGCCTATATAAAATACTTTTTTTACACTGGTGCACGTGATCATGCGTTTGCATTGGGAATCTAGCTAGTACCACCAAAAACAGCCTTACAGTTCATTTGGTGGTCTCCACTCTCTCCTGTGCCTTTCCAGTACTGCTACTGCATGGCAAATAGGGTCTTCTTTTATTTAAGTTCCGTGCTTTTGATTTTGTTACCGTTGGATCTCATTGTATCTCGTGTTGGTGGACCCTCTTGGACTTGCTCGCTTTAGGGTTTAGGCCTTAAAACTTGGTTCCACTACATCTTTGCTAAGCATTTGTGGATCTTAGCCGAATGTGTGAATCGGGCACAAGATTTGTTGCATGTGATCCGCTACCGTGTCGCTGTTCTTAGCCCTCGAGCATTATTATGAACTTCTTGTGTGAGAGAACCCATGCTTGCATTACTGGAGCCTGTAGCCCTTTGAGCGTGGGCTCACGTAAAGGGGCTTCTGGTAGGGATTTTTAATTAAACATGGACTTGAATTAACTCCGATTGCAATTTGTCTCCGGGAACTCTTAATTGTCCAGAAAATGAAACTGTTGATAGAAATTCTTCCCTTTGTCACTGCCATGTGGTAGTTTTAAGTTTGCCATGTGGTAGTTTTAAGTTTATATGTCTGTGTCAAACAGAGGTGTCTAAATCAGGAGGGGTGAAGAAAAATGAGCTTAGTTGCAAAGTCTGGCTTTTTCCTCTAGAGATAATTTTAGTAGACCCACATAGGGCAAAGGACATATGCTAGTGTGGTGGTGTGTTTCAGTGTTTTGTATGGGAAGGTGACGCAGTTATATTCTCTTGATCTGCTTTCCAGCAAATATGTATGGGGCCAAGTCCATGGCTTTCAACACACTGTGGTTCCCACTCATTAATTGGTGGGGTATTAACTGGACATGGACATGTAGGTGTGCATCATCAGTATTGGAAAAGGAGCTTTCCTTATGACCTAGTTGATGTGCGTTTTCCTGATGCTTGACTTTTGCTTGTTAAGCTTCTCTAAATTTCCTCTTTACTTTCTCTGGTTCTCCATTACCTTTTTTTTTTAACATACATATGCTATCATCTTTATGAGTTGTGTTCCTTTTCCCTTTGTTGCTGGAAAATGTAGCTGCAATTCAAACATGTCAAGAGAAGCTCTAGCTTAAGCCCCACAACCCCTTAATCTCACGTGAGACTCCACTCCAGTTCTAATTTGTCTACTCCATAATAATTATCTGCTGTTGTTTTTCTAATGCCATGGGCAGTCGCTTCTGTTGTGGTTGTCCCATGTAGACCTTCCATGGCCCAAACAGTCTCCACATATACGACCGCCCCTACACCAACCCTTTTGGCCATTAAGCATTAGGGCCAACCATTTTTTTAAACGCTTCTACTGTTAGATTCGTTAGCAAGCATCATTTTCTATTGAATCATGTCATCATTTGATCTTCAAAATAATGTATTCTAGTTGGTTTTCAATCATTTGCACAGAGATGACAGTGGGAGCATTTCTACTCCGGGATTCAGCGGAGGTGGGACTAGCTCCACAACCAACACCGGCGTCCAGGGGTCCGGGTCCAGCGGTGGTGGCGGCGATTACTTCGGAATGATATTCGGGAGCGGTGCTCCACCACCCACATCTACCAGCTTAATCTTTTTGTCCCTTCTAATTATTTTAATTCTGTGCACCATCACCAACCATGTTGCCTTGGAATCTTTCCCATTATTATCATTATAGAAGTCTAAATTGAAGGAGAGAAAAATTCATCATCAATATTAAAGATTTAAAGGGGAAAATGTCATCACAACTACTTGGATTCCATTGCAAGCCCTGCTGAATGCTACAATTGTATAGATATAACATCAAATTTTCACTAATACTAGCCCCGTCATGTTGGGTCAATATGAAGAATACAAACGATGCATGTGGATTGGTCCATTCTCGCCTAACTAAAGAAGTGACTGAAATAAAATTTTGGCAAGGGATAGATACCAGATAGGATATGGGTGGCTGAGGTGGCGTTTCGGATCTAATGTCAATTTCAGGATATTTTTGCTTCCCTTTTCTTTTGTAGTCTTTTTATTTGCCATCGGTCTGTCATTTCCATGAGTTAATAATGTAGTTAACAGGGGCTGTCTTGTCGGAGAAACTTGCCAAACCGTCCTAGTAGATTTTATATTGCCAAACCGTCCTAGTAGACTTTATTGTGATAGAAATACGAAAGTTGAATTTAAAAACAAAATCATATCACCGCCGTCTGTGGGAATCGAACCCACGACCACATGGTTAAAAGCCATGCGCTCTACCAGCTGAGCTAAGACGGCATCTTGAATGTAGGGCTTTTACATATCAATATCTTTGGTTTGAAGATTTTCTGTTCGAATCAAGCAAAGATCATTCATTCACGAGGTCCTTTACTTCATAACATGTCTACGACTCTACGGGCACCATGACCAACTTTCTAGGGAAAATAACGAGATCCTCCAAGAAAGTAGGGCCCACGAATGCTTTTCGGCCCGTGAGGATATGAAAAGCACATCACACAAGGGGCCGCCCAACGTTTATCGTTTGCAGGAGAAAGCTCAAAATCGCCAAATCTCAACATCAACCCCTCGTGGGTTGTTCATAATGCAAGCAAGCAACGTTTATCGTTTGCAGGAGAAAGCTACCAAAGGTGACACGCCCACTTTGGCAGCCTTCACTAGCCGCTACAACGTTGAAAAATAGCAGGCAAATGCTATTTATTTCCTCCATAAATGAAGATTAAGCTCACCAAGTTTCTTTAAGAATGAAGCTCGCCATGCATGTTAATTTATTTCCTTCACACAACCTGTTTTATCATCTGTTCAACATAAGCATTCAAAAAATTGATTCCACTGCTTTCTGTTGAAGTGGACAAAGCACAACGCTTCATGCAAACATGGATACCCATGCAATTTCACCTACAAGGCATTTTCTGGCACTAGATTTAGCATCACGACATACAAATAATATATAAATAATGCCCGTGTACAGGATAACATAACTATGTACATACTGTCATAAACTAGAAACCGTCTCCATGATCAATGCTCCAAGAGCAGCTTCTTTTGGGGAGTACCATAATTCAAAATGCCTCAAGGAAACATACATAAATTATTGGACACTGGTGCAGAGTTTCAAGAGGAGATACTGCTGTTGGATCCTTCCTAGTAGTGAATAACACAATAAGTTACTATATACAGAACCGTTAAACTTCAAAAAATAAGTTACATTGCTAGTTTGCAAAGCAATTACCACCCTCCTTTGGAACTTCCATCATTCCCTTTGTTTCCCCAAGAACTTGCTGGTGCTTTACCCCATGGATCAGTTTGTTCCCCACTTGCATTAGCTCCTTTTGCCTCTGTTGATTGACTCCAACTAGATGATTGACCTCCAACAGAAGCACTGGATTGATTCCAGGTCTTGGCATCACCTCCAGTTGCCCCTGCACTTCCCAAACCTGCTCCTTTGTTCCCCCAGCCACTCCCTTGATCATCAGAACCTTTTATGTCTTTGCTTGATTGATTCCAAGAATTTGTCGATGCTTTACCCCATGGACCGGTTGGTTCTCCACCAGCGTTAGTTCCTTCCTTTACCTCCATTGATTGACTCCAGCCAGATGATTGGCCTCCGCCAGAAGCACTAGATTGATTCCAGGGCTTCGCATCACCTCCAGTTGTCCCTGCATCTCCTGAACCAGCTCCTTTGTTCCCCCAGCCATCACCTGGAACACAAGAACCAGATCCTTTGTTCCAGCCACTTCCTTGATCATCAGAACCTTTAATTCTTTGTTTGAATTCCAGTCCCCACCAGAAGAATTTGATGACTTCCAGCTGTTTCCTTGACCCCAGGCAGCATCACTATTTGCACCAGTTCCCTTGTTCCAACCACCAGCAAGGTCATTACTGCAACTATCTTTGGCCATTCTTGACTGGTTCCAGTCTGAATCTTGGCTGCTCCAACCACCAGCTCGATTGCTTGTTCCACCACCACCAGAATTCCAGCTATTATGTTGGCCCTTATCGTCACCTCCTTGGTTCCAATTGCTTCCACCACCATTATTTTTCCATCCTCCACTGCTATTGTTTGCCCCATTCTTCCAGCCAAAGGTACTATCTTCAGCAGAACCGTTGTCACTCCAACCACCATTTTGATCTCTCCTTCCTCTGCCTCTACCACCAAAGCCGCCTCTGTCCCCTCTACCTCTAGAGCCCCCTCGGTCTGAACCACCTCTACCTCCAAAACCACCCGTGTCAGATTTGCCTCTACCTCCATAACCTCCTCTATCGCCTCTACCTCTAAAGCCCCCTCTGTCTGGATCAACCCTGCCACCAACGCCACCTCTCCAGCCCCCAACACCTGCCCTATTACCATAAGTCTCTGTTTGGCCTTTACCATCACAGGCTACAGATGAATCCTGGTTACCATCACCATATCCAGAGCTCCAACTGCTTTTCTTGCCCCAACCAGATTCTTGGTTTGCATCACTAGATCCAGAGTTCCAATTATTTTTCTTGGCCCAACTAGAACCTTGGTTTGCATCTTTCGACCCAGAGTTCCAGTTGCTTTTGGTGGCCCAACCAGAATCTTGATTTCCATCAGCATTACTGGATTCAGAGTTCCAAATGCTCTTCTTGCCCCAAGCAGAGTCGGAATTTCTTCCTGCATCACTTGATCCAGAGTTCCAACCGCTTTTATTACCCCAGCTAGATTCCTGGTTTCCATCTCTCTTGCTGTCCTTTTCAAGTTCAGGAGATTCCTGATTCCAACCAGGCTTCTCTTGAGAAGACTTTTGAGTACCCCAGCTGCTTTTATTACCCGAACCAGATGATTGGTTGGCATCTACATGACCCACTTTAGAATCCCAGCTTGATAACTGGTCTACCTCGGTAGTTTTTGGGGCACCCCAGTCAGACTTCTGGGTGCCAATCCCACTTGCTCCACTTTTCCATCCAGTTGTATTGTCACCTGATGAAGCTTTCCCTGTTTTCCAGTGGCTGCCTCCACCCAAACTTACACCAGGTACTTCATCTGCAGCAGAACCATCGTTCCATCCAGAAGATGAGTTCCTGTCAACTGACTTGGGTGCATTCCAACCAGCACCATCAATTTGTCCTCCTGAAGATAGATTAGCAGCAAGACCTTTGCTCCCGCTGTGAAATTCAGCTTGATCACTGTTGCAACTTGATTTGTCCCCAAAAGAAGGATTTCCACTGTTCCATTTGTCCCCACTTCAACTAATCTCTTTATCTGCTCCCCAGTTCTTGTTCCAACCTGATCCACTATCACCCCCAGAAGAAATAGGCTTCCACCCATCATCTCTACTTTCCTTGAACCCCTTGGATTTACCCCAGCCACCTCCTTGATCATAGGCAGTGGAGTTTTCTTCTCCAGCTTTCCAACCTGAAGACTGACCATCACCAAAGGATCTTCCTCGGCCAAAGTGATCTCTACCACCATGACCACCTCCTCTTCCCCTCCTCCCACCTGACCCACGACCCCCATCTGATTCTTTGTTCCAACCACCAAACTCTTGATCTCTGTCTGGTATATTCCAAGAAGACCCCCCCTCTTGTTTACCCCAAGAGGATTCCCCCTGTTTGTTCCAAGATCCCCTATCAGCACCAGAAGGCTTTGGTTTATTCCAACTATCAATTTGATTCTGGTTACTAGATCCATCTTTATTCCACCCAGAAGCATCTTCACTAAATTTTTTCCCAGGACTCCAATTTGCAGTTTGAGTTGCACTATCAACTTCAGCTTTCATCCAGCCACTTCCTTTATTAACATCTTCAGTTTCTGTTTGAGTGCTGCCCCCGCCTGCCTTACCCCAAGCCTCAGTTGGCTTTTCTGAGCTATTTTTGCTTTCCCACTTCTCCCCAGCTTCACCCCAAGAATCATTTTGAGCAGTGCCCTTCTCTTGGTTTTCCGCAGCTTCACCCCAAGTGTCTCCTCCATCTTGTGATTTCTGTTGATTCCATCCAGTACTCTTGTTACTCCAGCAGTCTTCTCCAGTTCCAGACCTTTTTTTCTTCTCCCAGGATCCTGCTCCAATTGCATCATTACATTTTCCCCAAGAATCCACTTGATTCTTCCCTGTAGCTGCATCTCCCCAACTGCTGGTTTGGTTTCCACTAACAGTCTTTCCTTTGTCCCAAGCTACTGCAGAATCGATCAAAGAATTTTCAGCTCTGAGGTTTCCTCGACCCCAGTTGTCTCCAGTACCTCTTGAAGAGCCTGCCAGATCTTCATTGGGTAAAGTTGCTTTACCCCATCCGACAGATGCACCACTGGTAGAACCAAAGTTAGAAGCAGCTTTGTTCCAAGAATCACCTGCAACTGCACCCCAAGATGAAGTCTGATTTCCGGTCGCTTGACTTCCCCAAGCACCATCTACACATTCCAAAACATGCAGATCAGCCACTTTGGCACTTGTGATACATTCATCACAAAATATATTGCTTAATGTAGATGTTTATTGCAAAAGTAGTTGGTGCTTATGAAACACTAAAATGGCATGGCTTGACCGCCAACATGAGGAATAATTTTGTACCTTTGCTTAGTTCATTATCTGCAGAACTTGATGGATTTATAGGACTGGTTTTGGGTTGATCCTGCAATAAACAGAAAGCTCAGGAGTTTATAACTTCATTATATAGTCACACTAGAAATTATATCAGTAAGCCGTTGTTTGGGGTGGAGGTAGAGAGAGAGTTCGCTAACCATGAGGCCCAAGCTAGGCCAAGAAGTCCTGCAAGCAAATGCTTACAACATCAGATTATAGATAAAAGTACAAATCAACAAGAAAAGTAACAATAGAAAAAAGAACACCACATAAATAAGTTACATGTATGGAAATGTGAAAGTCAGAGAGATATCAATTACTTTCCAAATTGACCAGCATGTGGTCCTGAACCATTGCTTTGTTTGATAATTTAATTCAATAAATTTAGTTCAAACATGAATTCCATAAATTAACACAATTCAGATCTTCCAATCCCGTCCTCATAGTCATAGGCTTAGCTTCATATTTCCATTTTGCATAGCAATAACAAGCATACTAATCATACTCGCAAACTGACCAGCCCATAATCAAAACAGCTGGATTCACCACTGATTTTCCCATTCCCATCACCCAAGCATACAGAATCTCTTGTTCACAAATTTCAACAGAATAACAGTTTTCCATCTACATTACAGTACATGCACATTGTGGAGCGAACTTAAATCCCAGCACAAGCTCAGCACATGACAGTGTTTTAATGACCCCCTTCAGCGAACACTCCTTTATCAGGTGCTACATAGCATGGTAACCAGGGATTCTTTCGAGATGAACTCCGTTTTCTTACCAAAAACAAGTGCATCTTGGCATTACTTCACTGAACACCATGCCATGATCTATTGAATGACAATGCAGAGCAAACTTCTGCAACCAGGCATCAAGCAAGAACAAAACAAAAGCCAACTAAAGACTACAAACTACATGCAAACCTGAAATAATTAATTGCGACTATGACAATTATAAGCAGCATAACTAGCACTAAATTCAACAGTCATATCCCATTTATAGATTAAGCCCACTAAGAATTATGATGGCAGAACCAATAACTACTTTAAAGTATACATCACCAGCAAGTGCATGAACAGAACTTCAATATTAAAAAGAAAAGCAAAACCTTTCAGTGGAGAGGCCACCAGTGTTCCAGCCATCACCCCCCTGTCGATGCCCCAGCACCACCTGTCCAACCTTCAAAACATACAAAGTTAAAAACGAAAGTACACATCTCAGATATCATGTCAAAAAGAGAGAGAGAGAGAGAGAGAACAAACTTATTAAGATTGTGCACCACATAAATACCGTGCTACGTATAAATTGATGACACTTTAACAAAAATATCATCAGAAATTGTTTATGTTACGAGAGTAATCAAATTCCCACCTCCAGAACCACCTTCAGTTCCGCTTAGATCAAATGGTTTGAAAGAGCTGGATCCAGGTTCATCACTATCATAGATATAAAAGTACCACTTCAGAGCAACTTCAAAAGGCTATCCAAATCATACTTATGAAACAAGCTGAGACAAATGGGATTAGCTATAAAATATGCACCTTACAGACACGGCAGAGCTCTTTGCACGAACCTCAGAAAGATGCTCACTTTTAACTTCAGGAACATTAACCAAAAACATCAGAAAGTTGGTAAACTCAAAATCAAACAGAACCAAAAGTAGCTTTTTTGTTATGAACCTGTAAGAACTTTCTGCTGAGAACCAAGCTTCACAGTAACATCAGAATAGCGTATGGCCAAGACCTGACATAGATACCCCTTCAAAGGTCCTATTCGAATTCTCAAGGTTTGACCAATGAAGAACAATCCATCCTTGTCCCCTTGGTTGACTGCAAAGAAATAAACAAAGCCAGTAAGAGAAACTTAACAATGGTGTCAAAACTGAAAATAGATTTACAAAACTATAAATAGCACAGTTATAATACATACAGTTACGGTTATTTTCTCTCGCTTGCCATGGTCTTTTAGGCGATAAGGGGGATTTGGGAGATGATGGGAAATCTTCAAAATCTAAAGAGCCTGATTCTCCATCCTGAAATGAAAGCAAAGAGAACATCATTCAAAGCACCAGAAACAATTCAAGGGAAGACGATGGCGTAGACAAAATGATGTGATTACTCTTTTCAAAATGTACAACCTTTCCACAGCATGCATCAAAAGAAAGCTTGATTTTCTCACACATTTGAGCTTTCGAACAGAAATAACCACCATCTTCTGTTTCATTCTGATCATATATAAATATGATGCCTCGGTAGATTTGCTTAACAATTCCTTGCCTATCCTGCAAAGAGCAACTGCATGATAGCCTCTAGCCTAGCATGGCATACTCGCTTCAGATTAACATTTTTAAAAAAAAGAAAAAAAAACAGAAGAAAAATTGGTGCCAAACCTTCAATGGACCTTCCAAAACCTTGACAGAATCATTAACTGATATGGTTTTCTTGTGATGATCTAAAGCAGTAAACTTCATATCAGTGAGCCCATTCTTTAGATCACGTAATGCAACAGTCACCACATCAGGTTTTTCCAGTCCATGTTTTAGAATCTGGAGAAATGGACAAGTTATATTATAAAGAATACTAATCCTCACATAGAACATTAAAGAGAGTTAAATGCCATAAGCAATGCCGCAAGGCAAGTAAACTAGATTCCATACCTTGTAAGAATCATCTTTCTCCATACCAACAACAAGACCAAAATCTTTGCGGCTGCAAGCCAATAATACGAAGTCATTGTAAATAAATACATATAATCAGATCACAAAAAAACACTAATTGGTGTAGAACTTACCCAAAACACACAAGATTGTACAGTTCAAATTTCTGCCCAGATGATAACGAGCTTTCTCCTTTATCACCACCTTTCTCATTTCCAATTACCTGTTTTTTCTTCTGTCCAACATAAATCTGCGCAAGCCATTCCAAATTCTCTGATTCATTATTCTCAGAAGGCTTGAACTTCAACAACTCCTCTTCTGAAGGTATAACACCCATGCAGCTTAAAGAATCTATAGATACTCTTTTATATAAATATCCATCCTTGAGCATCAAGCCATCAAGAACCTCAAACATCTTGCCAGTATCACGGTCACGTCTATATTGAATAAGAGGCCGGAACTCCCTATACAAGTCAAATATAATTGCATGTCAGAAGTCATGACATTAGAAGTTAAATAAACTAAGATATCTGGGACTTGGAAATTACTCAAGTTCACTTGAGCTGATCAATCTTGGAGCTGGTATGGCAGCTTTCTTCTTTGCAAGTCCACCTCCCTGGGTGGCAAATCGATCAAAAAATGCTTTCCATATAAATCACAAGTAAAGCATCAAACTCGCCACCATGTGCATGTTATATTCTGCAAACAATGTCTTCAGAATAGAACACAGGTTTGAAAATATAGATATGTGGATGGGTTAACTGTCAATAGTATCCTTGCAAATTAGAAGCAGGGGAATCACTTTCAAACTACCATATAATCAATTTATGTCTATTTTACCATTGGAACATAATGCAAGAAACCACCATTAACCTTGAAGACCCGAAACAAAACAAACAAAATTCTAAACTATATTATTACAGGCAGAGGATATCAGCTCTGCTATTTAAAAGTCTCCTTACAAATTTTTGTGCCAACGCTTGAAAATCAATTCTTGGAATCAGCTTCACTGTTGCTTTTTTCCGCACATCATTTACAGCCACAATCTACAGAAACAAAATTAATTCAGAGTAAAGACAGATTCAATTTCAGAACAAAGCGAGGAATCAGCTAACAAGCTCATTGGCACTGCACCTGCGCCAGGTCACCCTTATAGTTCCCATTCTTTACACGAGCCCATGTGCCCTCGGTAACTTGATTACAACCTCTCCGGATGGAGATCAGATGAGACACTTCATTTTTAGGAAATGGTGCCACTCTGCTAGAATATATGCTGCAAAGCCCTTTACATGCCTAAGATCAGAATTATTAGAACAATATTAGTTTGCTGGCAAAACAATCTAAAAAGGATAAATTCCTCATTGCTTATTCGATGAAAAAAAATGTGCCTTGCCTCAATAATATCAATTTGCTTGTCAGCTTCAATATAAAGAAAACCCTTTACATGGTCAATGGCAAATGCAGATATTATCTGAAGTTTGGTACCCAGAGATTTCAAGTCAACAAACTTCTGCATGAGGCAAAAAGCTGAATGCCTCTCGCGTCCAACCTACAACCAAGAAGTCGGTCAAATAAAACATGTAAAGGCAATGGCAGGAGAATGTTAAGGAATGCAATTCAAAATACAATGGCAAGAACCAAGCTATTTGCCTATATAATGAACATCCTACCATGCATTTGACTTTCCAGACAGTTGGGTCCTTTGCAGAAGGCTCGAGAAAATTTCTTTCCATGGATCTTTTAGCCTCATCAGCATCTTCGGCATAGCGAAATCTAGGATTGTTCTTGTAACGCTCTTCCATCATCTTATCAAATTCTCGCTCATCCATATCCTCCTCTTTGGGAACAATTGGAACATTTTGGGATATTGGTGGATCATTCTTGACTTTCAACTCTACATCATATTATTCGTCCATAAAATCTGTTCTCCACAATTAGGAGAAGATTAAAGTTAGTAAAATATGCTTTCCTGATCCAAAGCAGCGAAGCAAGGTAACCTGGATGATATTGTATCATTGGAAATGGAAAAGGAACATGGTACAAGCATGACCCCCCAAAAAGGTGTTCCATTTAACTCAAAACCCGGTCAATATAACAAAACTACTCATTTTGTGCACACAAATCTCAAAATGAACCTCCGCAATGCAAAACAAACCCTAACTGCTTCCATCTTTCCATTGAATTTTCTGTAATATTGATTCCTAAATCCTATCTCTTTAAATTTTCCAGTGGATCTGTGGCAAAATCAAGCAAATCCGTTTAAGTTCCAACAAGTAAATACTCCGGTATCCTCAATGAACATTTTTACAGCACAACAAGCTCAAAAACAACTACACGGACCAATTTGCACAGACAAGTAACTTTTTAAAAACACAGGCACTTTCCATTTTCTGTGAGCAGGTAAAAAGCATCCATACATTTCATATTTTACATAAACACTCTATTTTAACCTTAAAGCAACATCATTTTCATATAAGACCAAGAAGCCCCAAAGCAAAAACCTTGACTGAAAAAAAAACCACTTCACAGGGATAACAAATAACCCAAAATTTCTTTAGAAATTCCTAGACTAAAAGAACCTTACAGAAGACCCTAAAGCAAACCCTAATGAACCATCGTGCAGCACAAAAACAAGACAAGTAACAAAGAATAAAGGTGAAACACCCCATTATACCATCTCAGAATCGTAACAACAACACACGTTTCCACTCAAAACCCTAAACCTTACCTGAAAAATCAATACTCAAACAAAGATTACCAAAAATTCAACATGCACCGCCAAAAAAAACACATTAAGCCACCAAGTGCCAGTCTCATTTTCAGTCAAAACCCTAAAATGTCAAACTTTACGAATCAAAATTCAAAAACCTTAAAAACACCACCGCTTTACCAGCTCAAGACCCCAGGAGAGTCGAGCATAAAAATAATCCGAAATGAGAAATTTTTTTAAAACCTTCAATGTCGAAATTAAGATCACTATCATCGCTGTCGCGATCACTATCTTGATCACTAAAATCAGCTGCATCTTCGAAGAACCGCGCGATTCTTCTTCTTATTTCCACCACCAGTCTTATCGTCATCACCACCACTGCCACGTTTCCGTTCTCCTCCGCCGGAGGCGACGGCCTTACCCTTCCCATTCGACGACATTTTGCCGTGACAATGTCAAGGAGTCAGGGTTTTGTCTTTATTTTTTCGTTTTAAGAAAAACAAATACAGAGAAAAAGATTTGCATAGAAGAAAGAAAAACAGAGAGACTGTCTGGGTTCTGTGTACAACGTACAACTGTACAAGCGTGTTAGGTGTGTGAGAGACTGAGAGTCACTGAGCTCTGGCAGTTATAATTGTTGGAAGGAATATTTATTGATTTACACTAGTGACCTTCCTTTCAGGGATGGCATTCTTTTTTTTAACCTTTTTGCATGGGCAAAATAGGAATAAAAATGAGTGACCATTTAGCTAGAAGCCTAGATGTCTTAAAATTTGAAACAGGTCTCTTCATGGCTGATGGGCTTCATCACAAGAGTTTGTTTTTGTGTAGAAAGAGTGATTTTAAAAGTTTATGAATTTTTTAAAATTAATTTTTTTTATAATTTTAAATTATTTTAATATACTAAAATTAAAAATTAATTTTAAAAAATAAAAAAATTAATATATAGTTTAAACAATCATAAAATCTATAATATTAAAATTTGATATATGGTTGGTTCAAGTCATAAATTTGATAAATTAATTTTTAAAAAAATAATATTATTTTATAAAAAAATTTAATTGTTAATGTTTTTTACTCGGATGAATTGAATTACAAGTTAACTTAAATTTTTAATTAGTCAATTAAATTAATTATTTGTTTTATTTTTTTTAAATAAATCAATTCAAGCAACCAATCAACACATTAAGTGAAATTTTGATATCATTTCTAATTTTTGATGGATAGATAGATAATATTTTTTTTATTTTTAAAAAATTATTTTTGATATTAATACATTAAAATAATATAAAAATATCAAAAAATATTATTTTAAAAAAAATAAAAACATTTTTAAAATATAAAAAAACACGAAGGACACTTGAGTTAACCTCGGTACTGCAGTTTATGTCAATTGCCAGCTCTCCTTCTTGCACATCTGGAAAAAATCGTTTGTTTCGGTACTCGATGGAACACAAGGAAAGTGGATTTCTCACCTTTAAGAGAACTTTTGGGCCTGTAAATGCAGCAAGCATAACTCATTCGTTTGCCCATTTTAATTTTTTTATTTATTGCTATTAGTTTGTTGTGTTCTTGATCAATCTGTACACAAAAAAAAAAATTAAAAAAAACGAGTCTCAAAAATCCATTGTGACTGACAAGATAAGTTTGAATATCTTGGATTGATAGAATGGTGGGATATTTTCCTCGTATTGTAAGTTTATTATTACAGTGTAAAATATTTTTTAAAATTAATTTTATTTGAAAATATATTAAAATATTTATTTTTTAATTTCTTTATATTAACATGTAAAAATTATAATTTTAAATCCAAGAATAAACAATATTGAATTAAAAAAAAGGAAGATAAGAAAATGATACCCTCAACAAAATTTAAAACTATCATTACCCTGTCCAATAAGGATGTGAATTTAAGGAAGATAAGAAGATGATACCGACTTGATCAGATTCAAACCGAATAAGTGAATATTTATGTTATTTAATTGATAATAAATAAAGTATGAATATTATCATAACCTAATTGAACCTAGTTCCAAATATATTTTTATATTATATAGATATATTTATAAAAAATTTAGATTTTTTTTAATACAATATAACATATACATATCTTGATATTGACATAAAACACACACATGTATAATTGTAATACCCATATCAACCAAAATTGATGAGAGACTCAGACCGATCCAAGTTAAAGAAAAAAATTAATAGAAGAAATGAACTGGCTAAGCTGATTAAGAACCTGAATTGACTCATTAACCGGATTAAATTTAGTTTGATTCTCAGGAGGATTAAACAGCCAAACAGATCATTAGCTCATGGTAAGGTAGAGAGATTTTATATAGCTTTGTAATAGCTTTTACAATTTTAAAAATACACTTCTAGTTACAGAGGTTTTTTAAAAAAAAAAACAAAAAGATTTTAATGTCCGGTTAAAAAAGAATTATTTTAGTTTCTATAAAATTAAATCTAAAACACAATTACACGTGAAATCCAATGTTATTTAGCTAGCCAATCTATTTTTATCAGTTGAGGAAAAACATTAACTACCACAATACCGAATACCGAGAGCACTAATGCATCACCACATATCCATTGATCAGATCAGGCTTCCACTGATCGAAATCAAATAAAGTCAGATGTAAACCCGACTCGTTGTGGCAAGATACAGAGTTCAGTGAAGAGCTCACCACCCCAAATGGTAGTTTTACCATTATTATTATTATTATTTTTGTTAATACACACACATATTATAAACTTTATAAAACAAACAGTAATTAGCCAAACAAACAAGCATCACGGTAACTTGGTCCCTTCAGAAAAAAAGCAGCGGTAAAAGGATGATATAGTTTGCCAATGCACTCATTCGGTTTCGATTAAGTTAAAAATGGAAGCCAACCAAAAAATCAGATCTGAATGCAACTATTTTAACAATTGCGTCATCCTACACAAGACTTGACAGATTGAAAATTAAAGACAGACCATCCATCCTACATCACAGATTGTTCAAACTGATTACGTAAAATACAGCATAGATCTACAAGTTTGATAACACTGACCACAAGCAAACAATTAGTAGCGCTCAAAAGAAGACGGGTGTCCACCTCTGCTGGGGCGGTCATAAGGTGCTGGCCTGTTTCTGTAGCTGCTCCTATCATTGCGTTGAGGCCCTCCACTTCCATACCTATCATTGCCCCCTCGTGGACCAACATCCCTATCATAGCCTTTGTCTTTGCCATAACCATTTTGTGCATAGCGATCTGACCCACCATACCTATCCCCAGAAAATCGATCTCCATTTGGTGGGTACCTGCATGGTTTACGAATTAAGAACCACACTGTTTATGAAAAGTAAAAGGCATAACTAGTTCATCATGCTACATAAGGTACTGGATAAATGAATTCGTCCAGGGATGTCCCTAGAATACAAAAAGGGTAAAGCCTCGCAATCGAATTCCAACATGCATATCTAGAAGCAAACGACAAAATTAAATATTAGGGGTGGCAGAATGATAAAAGCAAGCAATTACTACAATACTAAGGATAAAGACACGAAGCATGCAATACCATTCTAGCATTTTCAAATCCTCAAAACTTAAGGTACCTGTCGCTAGCATAACGATCACGGCCCCCATACTTGTTGTCTCTACTGTCAAAACGATCCTTATCACCATAGCGTCCCCCATCATAGCGGTCATCTATGTATCGATCACGATCTCCTCCAAAACGATCCCCACGGTCTCCAGCCCCTCCAAACCTAGAACGCGAAGAGATTAAACCTCCACCACCACCTCGGCCACCAGCTGAAGGGCAATCTCTAGCCCAATGCCCTGAACGCCCACACTTGAAGCACTCATCTTGTCCAGCAGGTCTGTCTCCTCCCCCATAGCCTCCCCTGCTTCCAGTTGAGTAGCCTCCCCTGTAGCCATGGTCTGAATCATCTCCTCCTATTTTAGGTTGGGCCTTGTTCACTGAGATGACACGGTCACCAAAGTCCCGCCCATGCATCTCCCTGATAGCATCGTCCATGGCTCGACGATCTGCAAATGTAATAAATCCAAATCCACGTGGACGGCCTGTATCTCTTTCCAACATCACCTGCAGAAACACCAAATAGGAAAACGTGATACGGCAGGCAATTATATGAATGTAAGAAAATCAGGCAGTAACTGAAGTGCAATAATCATACTATGCAAAGGATGACGCAGCAACACTTTTTATCTGATGCATATTGAACATGAAGGGCTAGAATGTATATATACTGCTATACAGTGAATTCACTTTATCATTTTAGCAGTGTCAGGAAAACCTGAAGCTGTGCATACTTGAAGCAGGAGATGATGAAAGATCAATCAATTCAGGTGAAACATGCTGGAGAAAACCAGCTGATGCGATTGGATTATTACATGAAGAGAATAAGAGGATGCTATATGCTGTCTCATGCTATTTAGGAGATACTATTTCTCTTAAAACAATTATCAGACTCGAGAGAGCTTTCAGATTGGACTGTACCAACACAATACATTACTCCCTTTATTTCGCTATGTTGGTCCATTTTCCTTTCAGCACAATGATCAAGGAACAGCATTGAATACACTTCATATGTACTCATTTTTATTCTTAAATCTTGACATTCGACTATCAACTATGGACAAATTTTGGGACAACAAAAGGAAGTGGATTTGGGCCAACAAAACAGGTCAGGGAGTAACAATAATGGGTGAAAAATATCACCCCAACTTAAAACTACAGAACACAAAAATAACTTCAGCTCACCACCAGTAAACAAACCTGCAATACTGATGCAAAAGCACATAAGTTAAAGTACATGACTGAGTGATTGGTTTTAGAATGTGCTATCAAATGTGATATCATCTTCTCTCAACAAAAAGGGAAAGGTGGGATCAAAAAACAAACAGCACGAGATTGATTTGCATGAAAAAATAATCAGGAAGAAGATGATTGATAGTCAGGTAGATAACTTACTTTCACTTTGTTATATGGAATGGTAAGGGATCCCAAATGTTTGATTTTGCAAAGAGTTCTTAAGGAAAACAGAAGAATCTTCAAAACAGTAACTGATATCTAGCAAGTAGACCTCTGACCACTATGTTCCACAGAATCCAAGATAAGGGTTCCATAATAACCATCGCATACCTTCCATAAACTTGAATGGATCAATCTTCATCAAACATCCCACTAAAGATGGTTATCCCTGCAAGTATTCTACTGAATATGATCGTGTTCCAGCCTAGGTCATCAAATCTCACTAAAATAAAATCCCAAAATATAATTTAAACATCATATCAGTCTAATGGCTCTCATAAAACCAAATTATCCACTATGAAACATCTCAAACTAATCAATCCTTCACCAATACAGAATGGACATGACCATTTCCATCATTCTGGATCCTTCTTCAGTAGCTCATCATTCCGCTGGCAAGCTGACAAAAGAATCAACTCAACCATGCAATCAAGAAACAACATTTTTTTGCCAACGCATCTGCCACGCAATGAATGGACAAACAGCAGGACTTCTTAAACTTGATTCAAATAGTCAATTATGCAGTCGTGGATTTGTCCAGGTCCACTCAGGTGAAACCTTATAAACCAGAGAACCAGGACTACTGTCACGTGCTTTAATGTTGAAAACTTTCAGTGCTTGTGCTAGCAGGTGGCCTATGTCCATTCCTTCCATAGGAGTTACAAAGCGGATAAAGAGCGGTGAAAACGAGGAGAGAGAGACAGAGAGAGGGGAAACAACTCCAGCAGCTAAAAACTACATATATTCAATGTGCAGGTCTGAAAAGATCCACATATAAGCATTTCCAGTTTCCAAGAATAGACAGCTCTGCTACTAACTGTTAAAGGCAGATTTTAGATTAACAAAACAGTCACTGGCAAGCTACAAGGCACCCAATTCTGTATTGCCAAGAAGGCACTGAATCTGTCCTCTTCCATGCAGAATGCAGTTCCGATACATCAAAGCAATAAATACAATTTAGGACTCCTGAGGCTTCCAACAGACACAAGTAAATGCAAGGGATTTACAAACAAACAAAGCCCACGAACAGGGTGACCTACATATGCTGGAATGCAGGATGCAGTGTGCGATTTAATCAATGTTAACGAGCCATGTCCATGGTCTGAAAAATTATCCTGAACACTGAATGGATAAGTCCACCAACAGCAATCTTGTTATCGGTAATAAGCAAGAAGCTGAATGCAGTTCAAAGATGAGGAGTAAATGCAAGGATGAAAAGCTGGAACCTCAACTCGAACAGCACTACCATGGTAAAAGGATCCATTTCCATGCAGAAAGAGACAGCTTTAACTGCTTCACATGAGTTGCAGCATCAAGAATGATGATGCATCAGAACTAGGTTTCTATACTTGGGACAACCATGAATGTATCTCACCCAAATTACATATCAAAGTCAAAATTCGCGCATGCGCACCATAACAAAAGAGGTCAAAACATAAGGGATGCAGCATTTCTGATTATCATTGGAGGAAAAGTCAAGTCAAGAACGGCAAAGAGACAAGAGAAAATAGAAGTCCTAACAGAAATTTCCCGAATGCTATACCATAGAGTGATAATCAAACGGCACTAGGTAACCATCGAGAATCTCAGAGAATGAAAGCATGACATAAAAGCCCATTAACAAACATCCAAGAAAGAACCGCATAGACAAGTGTCCAGCATGAAAAATCTTCTCCCAAAACCTTTTTGATGTTCTGGTCCAACTAGCATGGGAAACACCAACTGAAAGAGAATGTACGTGATCCTTGATAAAATAAAGCTCTTCGTGTAAATGAAATTTCAGCTAGACTCCCCAGTACATCATCCATGAATCCAGATCTACTGTAACTGTCAAAGCCAATCAATCACTTGACCAGAAAAACCACAATCATGCTCATTCCCACCTTTTCCAACAACATATCTTCCTCAAAAAACAACTCTTTACCCCGATAGCCATTTTAAAAAAACAAAACCAGGCGTATTAACTTCAAAATTCCACATATCCAGAAACCACTGCTACATCCTTGCTTGCAAAACTAAAATAAGGATCCGACCAAACTAATCTAATCCATCAAACAAATGTCGCTGTGCTTCAGCAACCACTCTGGTGGAAAAATATCTCTAAACACACAGCATCTCAAAAGATCATAAATCAGCAAACCAAGAACAACAAAGGGAAAGAATTAATAAGATGGAACCATAAAGATAATTCAGAGAAATTATAATTATTATCCTCTAAATCAACGAGAACAGAAACAGAAACTTGAATAAATAATTAAAAAAACACAGAGAGACAAACACACTTTATTTTTCTTAAGTTTTTTTATTTAATTAATTAAAAGGACCTATAAAATTTCAATTTTTCACAACTTATTTCTCCTCGTTTTCTCACCAGCCAAACAGAATCTCTTAAGAAAAGAAAAAACAGTACCGTACCTGACTCTCAACGATTTTTCCAAAGCGATCAAACGCATTCTCGAGCTGCCGTTCAGTGATGTCCCATGACAAACCTCCGACAAATATCCGATTCTCTTCCTTTCCGGCCATTTCTCTCTCTATATCATATAAAAACTGCGAAAAACGATCCCCTTTTTGGCAAGAAATTGAACAGGCGAAAGAGAAAAACAAGAAAATAAGAAATAAGAGAAGGAAAGAGAAGAAATTTGTTACCTTTTTTTGTGCCTCACCCAGCTCGTGTGGAAACCCTAAAATAATCTATGATTTTATTTTATTTTTTTTCTGAGAGAGACTTTATCAGTATCTTCCTAAAGATGGACCCTGGACCGTGGGCTTATATTAAATTTACGGCTGGCCTGTACTCATGGCCCACATAATAATAAAAGCATATTAGATGTAAATTAAAAAACAAAACAGATTTTATTTAAATTCATACAATCTTTATAAAATTTATAAACACGATAATTTCTCCTTTTTCATGTTTTTTACATGGAATTTGAATTTAAAATAATAAATTCTTTTAGTTCTAATTTAAATTATTCATCACTAAATAGAACTTAACATCTCATCTCATCATCATGTAATTTATTTATCTAGAACGTATAAAATTACTGTCGTAGGACTCTATCTTTATTATTATTGTTTAAAAAATGTATTTTCATCTAAATTGATATGAGTTAATCTAAATATATTTCTTCTCTTCTCTTGTTGTAAAAAAAAGTCATGACTGACGGTTTTTTCTTACAGAAATTTGACACAGAGAGATGATAATGAATGGAACAGTGTTAATATCTATTCGAACCCTCATGTGTTCCTACACTTGAACTAGGTTTTTTTGTTAGTATGAGAATTAATTTTTATAGGCTTCTTTTGGTCGATGTTTTTGTATTTGGAACTGTAGTAACAGTGATGGTTCAAAATACTTTTCGTTTAAAATGCATCAAAATTAATTTTTTTTAAAAAAATTAAAAATTATTTTTAACATCAACACATCAAAACAATCTGAAAATATATAAAAAAAAATCATTTTAACCAAAAAAACAATTCAAATTTTAAAAGAATGTAGTTTGCATCAAGTTTCCTAAAACACCGTTAATATGAAACAGGCAGTTCAATTTTTTGTTCATATTTTTCCTCGAAGAAAATTTCTATAACATAGGTCAACTTGATATAAGATGCATCTGATTCGGGCATGTGAAATAGATTTTGTAATTACATCATGGTACATGGTCTGAATTGCAATGAGAGATTATGATTTTCCATTTGATGAAACAGTGACAATAATAGAATTACACATTAACAACGTTAAATAATTGCATCTCAGGAGATACATAATTTACACGACTGTACAGGAAATGAACATGTATCAACCAGTGGTTGCAATGAAATTTGTAAGAATTAGGAAGGTGGTGTAGATTATTCAGGAAGAAGGGGCAGCCTGGTCACACTAGTGCCACCGCTTCCAGTTAGTGATTCCAAGCTTGTCACTGCCTGTGAAGTTGAACTAGATTTTGGAGGTCTAGATGTTGTTTTCTTGTTTGTCCTCATGGGAAGAATCTGCAACCTAGGGTTAACTTCAGTGCCTGAATTTTCTGCTGTCAACTGATAGCTTTCCACGAGCTCTAGCTGCCGAGCAATTATTTCAGAGCGTCTAGGAAGAAGCTCCACTGGCTCTCCGCCAGGGATGACAATATACTCAATTGCCAGGCGAACCTCCTGTAAGAGAGAAGGAGAGGAGTTCATACAAGAATGCAACACCTGAATGCTTGGATGTTATGAAACAAAATGAGAAGACAGAAAGCAAAATGCTCAAAGGAATTGCACCTCCAAGGCATCAATCTCTTCCAAGGTAGGTTTCCTTTTTGGTGCATCATCTTCAATTTCTATGTCAAAAGAACTTTTGAGTGGCTGTTGTAATGAAGAGCCAAGCGATTCCATTCCAAGAATCATACGAAGTGCCTTCACCATTTGTGCCATGGTATTTGACTGCAAAACCATGATGACGTTAAATATACACCATCCGTTAATATAGAAAGAATACAATATTCTTGCAATATTTTTTCAATGGGTAAAATTTTAATCGCAAGTCGTAACCTTCTATGGAACATTTCTGATCCTAAAGCAAAGCTGGCGTGCAAGTAAATATATCATCGTTAATGGGGGCTCGTTCCAAGTTCCAACATAAACAGTGAAAGTTGTTAAGATATCATGTTGTGACAAGTATAACTACTTCAAAATTGAATGAGAACAAACGATGAGCAATACCTTGATAACAAATACAGGTAAATGGTGGTATTTAGCAACACCACGGATCCATGGGTTCTGCTTCATTTCTGAACTGGATGCTAGTATTGCATCTGCTGCTCCAATGTCATCAGTCACATCTATCTCATTCTCTATCCCCATTACTTTTGCCACTTGTAGTAGATCAGAATCAACAATCTAAGCACAACGAAATACAACAGAATGATTGTCAATGCCATCTTTCAATTTTGATATTACCAGGAAGTTTGTCACTCTTGGAAATATTCTTTTGGAATCTGATAAAAGATTAAAACTACCTGCTCCGAATTTTTTTGACTCCCTAAAAGCAACTTCGAAAAAATCACAAAGCAAAAGAAACTTCAGGAAGGAAACTTTGACTAGTTTACCTTGCAAGTGTATACGCATACTGGTGAATTCCTCTTGCGCTCAGTTCCACTGGATTTCCATGTTTTGGATTGTTTTGGACAATAATCTTCATCTTCCTCATCAGACTCTACTTCATCACATCTTTCTTTATCACTAATTATCACCTCAGTTTCTTCTACGTAGTTCTCTTGAAGTATTGAAATGGACTTGAGAGAATCATCACTTTCTTCTATAAGGTTCTCTTGAAGTATTGGAATTAACTTAAGAGAATCATCACCCTCAGTATCTACGTGTCGGATTTCAAACAGAGGAGATTTTCCTATTACAGAAAAGAAGTTATGCGGGTACAACATTGTGTAATAAGAGCTTCTCAATTTAAAATATGACATACCAGCCAATATAGCATCTACCGTTGCATCTAATCTGTGATGAACACGACACTCTGTTCTAGTTATCATCTCAACAGCACATGTAAATGTTGGAGGCCCTTTCCTCTCAAGAATTGTCTTCTGCACTTTCCTTTTCCTTGCTTCCTCATCCCCAAGAGTTACACTCTGCACACAAATGAATGAACATCGGATTAATCAGAAACTTTTATGCACAGGGATCCCCTATGTATGTGACACCATACAAAGTGGAACCAAGTAAAAATTATGTTGATGGCACAGTCAACAGACAGCACAATCTTGGTAGAAGTATAAGCACATCAACATGAGATTGTATAATTAAATAAAAAAGGTCTAATCATACCTCTATGCCTCCAACAAGAATCTGCAAAGAAGGATTCTTTATTATGTTGTCTATGGTCATTCCATGGGCTGTTCCAACCAGCTGAACTCCACGTTGAGCAATAGTGCTGGCAGCTAAGGCTTCAAGCTCTGTTCCAATCTCATCAATTATGATGGTCTCGGGCATATGATTTTCAACTGCTTCAATCATAATCTGCATGGAAGTTCATGAAGCGATGGTATAAAATAAGTGAAGCTTCTAGTGATTTGTGCAATATCACAGCAATGAGGCTTTTTGATGCTCACATTATGCTGCATATTAACATTTGGAACTTGCATCCTCCTTGCACGACCTATTCCTGCATGAGGAACATCCCCATCACCCCCAATTTCATTTGATGTATCTACAATTACAACACGTTTCCGCTGGTCATCTGCCAACATTCTGGCTATTTCTCTGTGCACGCAAGAAAAAAAAACAAAAGAAAGCAGGCATTAACACAGGGTTATATGAAAATATTTGAATTCTCAGCACCTCAAATTTATCCTAAGAGTTTCTATAAACTTGAATGACTAGACTATCTCCATTTATTCTCTTTTTTCCAGTTTTCCCACTACAGATTTTTTAGCATAACATATGGGGATCCAAGTTCATGATAGATAGAACATTTAATGTTAAAGGAAACAAAAATAAAAATGACAAGTGAAACGGGATAAATTATCATAACTAGTATAAAGAATTCTCAATATTACATAGTTTTTAATGGAAGCGTTATACATGAACTATACACATGCATGTGTTCAATAGTACCAATCTAGCATCCATGAAATAATATTCCAAAATGAAATTCATCTCAGCATCTCAATTCTACAAACATGAAAACACCAATACCTGATTAAGGTTGTTTTACCCACTCCTGGACGACCTATGACCAAGATAGAACTTCCCCCCTCAACCAAGTCACGGATAATTTCAGCACTTCCAGATACAGCACGACCAACCCGACAAGTAAGGCCAATAATTTGCATTTTACGGTTTCGAATGGCACTTATACGATGCAAAGAACTATCAATACCCGAACGGTTGTCATCAGAAAAATCACCAACCTAATCACAAACAACAACTAACTTCAGACAAGAGGTTTACTACAATCTCCTCCCAACAAATATCCTAACGCTAACACCATATTTCATGTAGATGAATCAATAACCAGCATATCCAATCACACAAATGTCACTATTGAGATTCCTCGACAGAAAGGCATTGTTGGATCACTTTCATTCTACACAAGCTTAGCTAAAACATACAGTTTTGGATTTGCACTACAAAAAGTGCATACACATGCGCACAGTGTCACTGATTAGCTATAATACAAACAGAGAAGCTTCATATATAAAAAAGCTAAAAGGGTGTCAAACCTCACAACCAGGTAATATATAATTATATATTCACACAAATAATGCAATCATAGGATAGAAATAAAAAAATAAGTCTGGCAAATTAAGCAATGTCACGATAAAAAAAGTAAACAAATCATTTGCTTAGATAATCTTCCATATAAAACAAACAAACTAATAAAGACACCAATAAATAAACTTACGTATAAATTTAATCAAATCAAAACCTTGAAAAACAAACGATTAAATTCCTTCTTAAATATCACCTTTGATATAGCATGCTTTAAATCCTCGTGCCTCACTGGCTGCTCACAAATGACAAAATCCCCAGATGGAAATCTGGCAATAGGCTTCCTTCCCAAATCCAGTACCACTTCAATCAACTCGCCAATCTCTCTGTGCCCAGATAACTCACCCTTCATTCTCAACGGCAACAATTCAAGAAACAAATCCAACTCACTATTACTATTCACTAAACTCGAAGTAGAAGCGGAATTCTCCAAATCTATCACCGACCCATTTCCTGTCCTGTACCGATCCCCCGGTCTCCGTATCTCCGGAACCCGTACAACCGACGGCGTGGGTGACTTTGAGGAGGCAATTCGACGCTGCACACCACGTGTTTGACGAAATGATGACGTGATTGTTGAGAGGTAAGTGAGTGTTGTTGATAGTGGGATTTGCCGAGCTGAATAACATGAGCTTTGTAGATCAATGAGTAAAAAACGCGAATTCATTGATCTCATTTTCTTTCAAGGTTTCTGTTATTGTTATGAGTCGTCTCTTGTTTTTCTGTTCTGTGTTTTCTGATTTTCGCTTTTTTTGAAGCGGAGCAGAATGGAGAGGGGGAGATTTGTAATGGAGGAAGATTCGAAGGGATCTCCTCTTGGATTGGAGAAGAGAGTGGAGTCCACAAACAAAAGTAGAAAGACACTACAGGACAAACAACTAACGACCGCTCGTGTAAGAGAAATGAGGGGACACGTGGTGGCTGCGGACCACATGTTCTGGCAGAGAGGAAGTTGGTTTCGTGTTGTGTTTGGAGACTGGGCTCCGTTGAATGGAACTCTCAAGGTGAGGCCCTTCTTCAAGCCATCTTATTTTTTATAATCGGTTGCCTTGTTATGCTTATAAATATTTTAAATTAACTAGTATTTTATTAAATTATTTAATTGTATTTTTAAGATATAAAATGATTAATAATTATCATTTCATATTAAAAATATTCTTATTTATATAAAGTAATTTTTTATTTCTTAAACTCGTGTGATATATACATGTCTTTCTTGTGAAAATGATTTTTTTATCCAAAAAACTATAAAAAAATATTAGAATGATAATATATATGAGAAAATCAATTGTATATAAATATTGAAATATAATTACATAAAAATACTAGAATACTTGTTGTGTGATTAAAGAATACCAAGAAAAACTATTATTTCCATTAAATAAAATAATAAACTCTACGGAAAAGTAGATGTGTTTTTTGTTTACAAGCAAGGGTCATCATACTTTGTTTCAAAATCAAATCCATTTTTTTTAAATAGTTTCTGTTCACATTAGTGTGTTTGATATTTTAGTTTACGGTATTTTTTTAAAATATTTTTATTTAAAAATATATTAAAATAATATTTTTTTATTTTTAATACCAACACATTAAAACATAAAAAAAAATTAAATTGATTTATTTTCAAATAAAACACATAAAAAAATAAAAGTTGACGACTGGAATATATATTAATCAGTATCAAACATGCATTTGATTTGAATATATAAAGCCTTGCATGAAGTATTTTAATCGTTGTGTTTAAAAATAAAAAGGATTTAGATGCGAGTGTTGAGAGACTTTTCTTTCCTTCTTTATTCAAACAGCAATCTTCAAAGCGGACAAGGGAAGACACGAGGGAAGGACAAGAGGAATTTTCCGTCTGCTTGAAGCATAATTCCTTTTCAGCCAATGAGATATTTTCTAATGCAAAAGGATTCTCAAGTCTGGTGCCTGGCTGGTTGGAAAATTCTTGAGTTCGTGTTTAAAAGTCTCACTGCCATACTAATAACATAAAAGCGACATAAAATAATTTTTTTTAGTTGTTTATAATTTTTTCCAACAGCCTTTCCAGTAACTTCATATGATTGCAATACCACATGTTGTATACAATTCGAACTCTATAATTACTAATATGATAATCACTTGAAACTTATATAATTATTAATTCAAGAGCCTGTAAAATTAACCTGGACACCTACATTAATAAAATATAAAAAAAATAAAAAGAAAACTTTAAATTATGTACCAACAAAAATCTATTATATATTATCTTGTTATCATCTGAAGGCAAAAAAATATGAAACAATAAAACTAGAGAGGACATGTCATTTTGTACTTGTGTTCTAAAAAGAGATAAATTTATTTTGAAATTATTATAGAAATAAATTTATTTTATATCCATGTTGGAGTCTTTTCAACCAATTATGTTTTTTTTATTTGGACATGGTTTTTTTTAAATACTAATCAAACATTTACTTATAAAAGAATGTATTATATTTCATTTAATTCGAGTAAGTTTTTTAAGTCATAAGTTGAATTCGACTATCATCACATGATGGCTCTTGTATTTGACTTAAGATTGGTCTATTTATTTTTACGTTTAAAAAATGTTTCTGAAAAAATTTGAATTTTTTTTTCTTGAAATTAATAATTTTTTTATTTTTTTAGATCATTTTGATGTACTAATATAAAAAATAATTTTTTTAAAATAAAAATATTATTTTAATATATTTCTAAATACAAATTTTTTTCAAAAACAATCACCATGTTAACTCCCAAACACATGGAGCAGTTATGAGTCATAACTTATGACCATGGACCGGTTTTCAAAAGAGGGCAAGGAAAAGACACTGACAGTGAAGAAGATGGCCACAGCCCACAGGAAATGCTAACAAAAATTAAAACAAACAAACATGGACGCCCATGCCCACCATCTTCAGTATATGGGCCTCAAGCCCTCAACCGACAAATTTGGGCCGCCTCGAGAGTTTTAGGCCTTTCCAACCTAACCATCAATAGCTAAAGAGTTAATTGTAAATTAGACCTATAGTTCGTAAAAATGATTTAATTATTCCATAGGATAGGAGAAATGAAGTAACAATCCTTTCCATTTAGCCTCCATCTTTTACTGTTTTCCAAAAGATGCACTCTTTTTCTAGTAAAAAAATCCCAATTATGAATAAATTTTAAGTTGCAAAGACAATTGAATGGAATGAAACTTGCAAGGACTTCAAGGTGACTACATGTAGGATATTAATAAAAGTAACTATAGTAAATCTAGAGGTTAAAAGTAAATTTTAATTAGATTCCTCGAGTTAGATTAGATTAATATTAAAAAATATTGATATTTTTATTTTCTTGTTTATCCATTAACAAGAAAATGTAAATATCTTTTCCTAAATTGATTTTCTTACTCTATCAGGTCATCAAATTCATAAAAATAATTGTATTTAACCATATCGAGTAAAAAATATTACTTCACAAAAAAAAGTTTAAAAAATCCAATTTAAGTATATCACGTGAAAAAACATTGAAGCTACCTATATATAAGAACAAAAAAAAAAAGTCTATTTAGAGAGTAAATTATTATTAATTAGGTTCGTGTTTTATTTCCACGTTATGAGAAATCAATTAATTATGATTTTCCCAGTGGACAAATAAGATAGTCAGAAAATTTCACTCTAACAACCCCTGTAATTTAAAAACCCTAAATTTTAAAAGTTTGTTAATAGCATGTGTCTTTAGAAAATACAATAGAAAAACCTAAAACTAGCCATGTAATCAAACACTCTCAATATTATGTGTTTGGTGCAACGATGTAATTATCGTTCCATAAAAAATATATTTTAAATTTAAATTATTTTATTTTATATTTTGATTGTTTTGATTTGTCAACGTTAAAAATATATTTTAAAAAATAAAATAAAATAAAAATATTATTTTAATATATTTTTAAAATAAAAAACATTTTTTAAAAAATATTCTCTTATTCTTCACTCGCAAACCAAGTTTTGAAATAATTTTCCAACTCAAGTCCCGGTTATGGATGATCCAAGGTAATTTAAAATAATTTTGTTTTAATATTATTTTTTTAGAAGTTTAAATAACCTTGTTTTGAGAAGCTCGCATTAGATTTTGAAAGAATTGATCTAACCACAAGATAATTTTTCAGGTCAATCGAATCATGGTCAAATTAATTCCTATCCAATTTAATTTAAAACTTAACCTTAATCAAAGACCATATTAATAAATAATCACGTGTTAACCCATCAAATAAAAAAAAAAAGAATTAATAACACAACACAACATCAGTGGCCTCCTTTGCGCTGAATATAGAATATTGCTTACTCCAAATTCTACCGTGCTTTTGGAATATCACTTTGTTTTGCGTTTTTCTTTTCTGAATCAACTGTAAAATATTTCGAAATGGATATATAATTATCAAGTAAATGTGACACTTTTCAAAACAATTTAATGGGATGACAACGATTCTAGATCATTACTGCATTTCACAAACAATTAATTAACTCATGATCTTATTTTCCAAAACAATCTCTCTCTCTCTCTCTCTCTCTCTCTCTATATATATATATATATATATATAATTGTGTATGGATTACATGCATTCATAAAAAAAAAAATTTGAATTTAAAATTTTTAAATTATTGAAGTACATTAAAAAAAAACTTGTATATATAATTTGTTATAAAATATAAAAATATCTTCTCCACGGCCTGTAATTTCTGGTGACCGGATCACTGTAATATCACGGCGCATTGTGAGACAATAACCTTGCTGGCATC
>Ga0307517_10001745_pt1 | contig 35870 bp, 34 predicted proteins | sample 23_EM_MG_FD_194515 | JGI IMG/M metagenome (GOLD analysis project Ga0307517, IMG submission 194515) | Populus trichocarpa ectomycorrhiza microbial communities from riparian zone in the Pacific Northwest, United States - 23_EM | ecosystem: Host-associated > Plants > Roots > Unclassified | place...
GGATACATTTTGATTATTAAATAAAATATTCCCCCATGCGTTCATTAATAAAAAACCTTTTTTTTAAGAATGCTAAAATAAAAACGTTCTATATCACCCGGCTTTTGAACAGCCAGATCGAAGAAAAAGTTGTTCTAAAAAATGGCAGTCACCCCATTGATATAAGCCGGAGCCATGGTATGATCTGCCTTGATCCTTTTTGTGTGGCGATATGGTTACCTGAGAACCAGGCCAACGCAATCGATATCGAAAAAACAGAGATACAGTTTAAAAAAGGAGATCAGTTAAATGCTTCAATAGGATTGAGCCTCATAGAAAAAATACCAACCGGAAAAGGTGAGCTATTATTGTACCGGGTTGAAAAAGTAAGCAACCATCAATTGACTGCACTGCACAGGCTGGTGATGTTTGGCTACCTCCTTCGCTCCAAAAAAAATACTTATTACCATCGTAAAGTTGTAAGTGCCCTTTACTCGTATCCCAGAAACATCATTATTGTATCCTATATGGATGATGGATATTACAACATATTCCCGATGGATATCCATGCGTACATCCCAGAAGATGACCTTTACATACTTGGATTGCGGACAACCAACGTCACCTTGAATAAAATACTGGAGGCAAAAAAGGTGGTTGTATGCGATACTGATAATATCGACATTAATACAGTTTATGACCTGGGCAAGCATTCCAGCACAGCGCCAACTCCTTTGAATCAGCTCCCGTTTGATACCAATGAAAGCGAATTGTTCCATTTCCCGGTTCCTGACTTTGTAGGGTCGTACAAAGAAATAGAGATCATACATCATAAAAAAATGGGTTATCACATGCTGATGGTGGGTAAAATTCTGAACCATAAAATGATCAGGCAAAACCCTTCTTCACTTTATCATATCAGCTTTTTGCAATTTCAGAAAGGCAACTATACAGGCATTGAGGGCGTATTCTAAAAAAGAATATATGGTATATGTTTTCGTCACCTTTAGTCCTTCGTTTGAATTTGATTCCCCTGAAAGCTGGTTTAAAAGAACAGAAGGATATACAGGTGCGCTATTTTGTCTCGCTGCTAATCACACAGTAATTAATATCAAACAGATCAATTATAAAGGCGATTGCCTGCATAAGGGTGTTCATTATCACTTTATCAATTTCGGTAAAAAGAAAAGCCTTTTCCCCGGACGGTTAACCCAATTTGTTAAAAGCTTTAATCCCGATATTGTATTTGTGCAGGGGCTACATAATCCTCTGCAATTAATTCAACTGGGATTTCAATTAAGTTCAAAAACAAAGATAATTGCCCAGCATCATGCGGAGAAACCACTAATCGGTATCAAAAAATATTTTCAAAGGATGGCCGATCACTATGTTGACGCTTACTTATTTGCATCGCATAATATGGGTATGGAATGGGTAAAGAAGGGCAATATTAGTTCGGGTGATAAAATACATGAGGTGATGGAGGTATCGTCCATATTCTCGCCGATGGATAAAGCTGTTGCCAGGCAAAAGACTGATGTGCCGGATGGTTTGATTTTCCTTTGGGTAGGACGGCTAAATGATAATAAAGACCCGCTGACGGTTTTAAAGGCATTTTTATGGTTTGCTGAAGTTAAGCCATCAGCACGTTTGTATATGATCTATCATACAGAAGAATTACTGGATGAGATACAAGCACTACTAAATGACTCATCGCAAAAAAATGCAGTAACATTGATAGGAAAAGTCCCGCATGACGAATTGCAGTATTGGTTCAACAGCGCCGATATCATTCTCTCCGGATCGCATTACGAGGGCAGCGGAACTGCTGTGTGCGAGGCGATGTCGTGCGGATGCATGCCTGTCGTGACTGATATTGATTCTTTTAGGATGATAACTAATAATGGCAAATGCGGGTTATTATATGAAGCCGGGAATGAGGATGCATTGTTAACAGCTTTACATCAAATAGACCAGATTGATATAGCTGCAAAACAAAAGGCTTCATTGGATTATTTCAGATCGAACCTTTCATTTGAGGCGATTGCAAAACGGATTCAGGAAATAGCTGAAGGGCTCTAATCAAACAATTCCATAATAGCAATACAAGTATCCTTTATCACATAAGGTGATACTTTGTTGTGGTTGCAAAACGGGTCTTCAAGTATTGCTTTTAGCATATTCACCATCTCATCATGCGTACCCGCGAAATGCCAGTTTTTGATTGCCTGATCCATCGGCCGAACAAAGCTTACCACCTGTGCCCCGGCATACAGGGCCTCCAGGCAAACCATGCCTAAACCTTCATAAGATGAGGGGTGCGCAAATACCTTTGTTCTTTGCATCAACTCCAATACCGAAGCGTGGGGCAATTCTCCTGTTAATTCGATATTTTTTTCTAACTGGTAATCTTTTATGAGCATGCTTAATAGTTCCCGCTCCGGTCCGTCACCGCAAATGACGGCCCTGATGTCGGGAAAATAGATATGCAGGGTGCTCACCATATTTATTAATAACGAAAATAACTTTAAGGGGATAAGGGAGCCTGCACCCAGGATATCAATATCTCTTTTCACCGGTACACCACTGAACAAACACGGATCGACACCAACTGGAATAACGCAGGCAGGTGTTACAGAATAGTTATTTTTAACCTCGTTCAAAATAAAATCTGATAAAGCGATCAACGATTTGCCATCTGGTTTTGTCCATCTGAAATATTTATTACCCGGTTTTGCGTCCTGCCCCAATATCCAGCAAAAGTGTTTGAGGTTATTTTTTTTTGCAAAGGCATTGGCGATAAAGGCACAATCGCCCATCCAGAAACTCAGCAGACCGATTAACTGGTGTTGCTTATTTAACCGGCGCAATGTTAACCATACGCGCAGCCAATTGCTTAACCGTATAATCCCCCCGTTATTCTTTCCACCGAAGGAAATAACAGAGGCCCCATTCCATTGATAGTGGGCTGAATGAAAAGGGTATTCGAATGCCAATATTACAATATTGAGCGTAGGAAACTGCAGCTTTAAATTCCGTACAAATACTTGCTGAGGAGGGATACAAGTACTGTCGGCCTCATCTTTCGGGAAGCCGGGGCTTAATATCACTAGTGTTTTGTCACGCTCACTCATCTAATGAAACTACTTTATTACAAAAAGATAATCCCGCTTTATTATGTGTAATAAACAATACCATTTTACCACGGTCGGCCAATAATCGTAATCTGGCCAATATATCATCTTCCGATGCCTGGTCCATCTCGCCAAAAGGCTCATCCATTATCAGCAGGTCAAAATCATGGTACAAGGCCCTTGCCAGCATAATCCTTTGGCGCTGCCCCCCACTCAGGTTTTTGCCATTTTCGGTGATCATCATAGCTGTGCCTTCCGGATATAGGGCCAATAAAGTATCTAACCCGCAAAAAGTAATTACCTCATTCAGCCTGGTTTCATCATGGTCTTCCTCCTGCAAGGTAATATTGGTCTTTAACGTGTCATGTATCAAAAATGGTTGCTGTTTGATGTAGGATATCCGGCTATGATATTCCTGTCTTTCATTGACATTTTTTATTTCATCGTTGATGTTGACAACTCCTTCCTCCTGCTCTAAAAAACCAAGCAGGATATGCATCAGTGTGGTTTTACCCCGTCCGGAATCGGCCGACAGCCCAATAAAATCGCCCGGCACCATCTCAAAACCTGCGCCTTTTAAAATAGGGCGGTCATTGTATTTATAGTAGATCTTTTCTAAACTGATGGACAGGATAGGTTCTGATTGCTTCACTGCGGAAATTGTTTTATTGTTATCAGCTAACAGGTCATTCAGAGTAAACTCATAAGTTTTCATTTGCCCGGCGCTGTTGATGATCTTTACAATCCCTGGGATAATTTTATAGGCAGCTGCCAGAAATATGCTGATAGTAAGCAGGTCGATAGCAGGCGTATGAGCCGACCATTTATTGATTAATATCAAAATCAGGAAACCTAATATGGCGAAAACTTCGATCAACCGTGAAGGCAGATATTGCAAGGATTGCTGCGTACAAATGTATTGGTTCATCTGCTTTTGCTGCCGATAATATCGTCCGGCAAAAAAATCGTCCTTATCGTAAATATGGCTTTCGATATAACCCGACAAGACTTCTTTTAGATTTTTTAAAGTATCTGCACTTGCCTTTTTGATATGCTGACGAACGGTGTTATACTTTTTTTTCAGTAACCAGCTCAGCAGGAATATAGCAGGCATTAACAAGGCGAATAAAAGCAGGAACAATGTGGTGTGATAAAAAAGTATGGCAACAACGGTAAACAGCACTAACACACTTTGCGAAATGATCTGCTGGAAATTGGTCAGGATATAATGACTGAACTCGATCGGCTGGTGACTGATCCTGCGGATATAAACGGATGAATCGACATTAACAAAGCTGATATAATCCTTTTTTAAGTACTGACGGATACCTTTCCCCGATAGTCTTGTGGCCACATTATAAATAAATTTATACCTGGCCGATGCTATTAAATAGGCAATCAAGTTTTTTATACCGAAGAGTATAAAAAACAAAAAGATGAGTGCTATAGAGTCTTGATTCCTAAGCGAAGATGGCAGCCACGAAGCATAAGGCAGTGAAGAGTTCCGGATGTAGAAGTTAACTACCAGGACGGTGAGGGCAAGAAAAGCAATATCGAGGACACTAATCAGCACATCCCAAAAAATAAGCAGGAATAGTTTAACCCGCTCTTTTTGATCCAGTACATTTAATATGCCTGATAAAAATCGCACCAATACCAATTAAATAGAGTGACAGCTTGCAAACAGCTTTAATTAGGTTACGGAGCCTCGAGAATAATGGTTGCCTGACACGATTTTAGGATTGATAAGATTTAACAGGATTACACTCCTAATTGTAAATCAAACCAATCTATTAAATCCCATAATCGTGTATTAGTAGGGCGATGGGCTTGTCACTGTCCAGCCGCCGTCGACAACCAAACTTTGGCCTGTAATGTGACGCGATTCGGGTGAAACCAGGAATAGCACAGCGTTTGCAACATCCTCCACCGTGCCGGCACGGCCCCGGGGTATAACGCGCGACCATATCTGTTCGTAATTTTCCTCTATCAAAGTGCGCTCGGTGAGGGTAGCGCCGGGTGCCACCGTATTAACGGAGATATCAAGTCCGGCGAGTTCGACGACCAAACTTTTGGCCAGCATTTCAAGTGCGGCCTTGGTCATGCCGTAAGCCGCAAGGTTTTTAAATGCCTGGTGACCGGTAACAGACGACATCAATAAGATACTGCCTCCCGAACCCTGCTTTTTGATCTGTATTGCAGCCTTTTGTGCCAGGAAAAAACTGCCGAATAAATTGAGGCCGATGACTTCCTGCAATGCTTCGGGCTGATAGTTTAAAAAATCGCCATAGATCGTAACGCCCGCGTTAGCAATAGCTATAGTTACAAAACCAAATTTGCTAATAGCGGTATCCACCATTTGCTGGACGAAATCGACACTTGATGCATCGCCCGCCATTGCATGGCACTTGCCACCCATCATGTTAATGACCGAGGCCGCACGGTTTGCCAGTTGCTCGTCAATATCATTCAATAATACCGCTGCACCACCCATAGCCATTTGCCTCGCAATTTCGAAACCTATACCCTGCCCTGCTCCCGTGATGATGGCTACCTGGTTGGTGAATCTGTCGTTTGTCATATTCCTATATTAATGCGAATCCTTATGTATCTCGCTGCCGCTGCCGCCCTTTAAAAAATCAAGATCGGCACCTAAATGAGCCTGCTCCACATGATTTTGGTAGAGGTATACATAGCCGCGGGTTGCTAAATCAGTATTCAGTTTTAGTTGTTTTTTTCTTTGGGCGATCACCTCATCCGGGAGCTGCACGTTTAGCGAACGGTTTTTAAAATCCAGTTGGATAATATCACCATCCTGTATCACTGCAAAGGTTCCTCCCAGAGATGCTTCTGGTGATACATGCAATACCACAGTACCAAATCCTGTCCCGCTCATGCGGCCATCAGAAATGCGTACCATATCGGTGATGCCTTTGTCGAGTAGTTTTTTGGGTATCGACATATTGCCAACCTCGGGCATACCGGGATAGCCTTTTGGCCCGACGTTTTTTAATACCATTACACTAGTTTCGTCGATATCTAAATCAGGATCATCCACCCGGCTTTTATAATCATCAATATTTTCAAAAACCACTGCTTTGCCGGTGTGCTGCATTAGTGCCGGGGTTGCGGCAGATGGCTTCATTACAGCACCATGCTCGCATAAATTGCCTTTCAAAACAGTAATACCTGCCAGTGGATTAAACGGTGCATCCATCGCAGCAATTACATCGCGGTTATAACAGGTACTGTTTTGGTAGTGTCCTGTGATCGGATTTCCGGTTACCGTTAAAGCATCGCGGTGTAGCTTTGTATCCAATTCTTTCATCACGGCGGGGATACCGCCTGCGTAATACAGATCCTCCATAAAATATTTGCCGGAGGGCTGCAGGTTGCCTAATAACGGAATACCTTTTGCGCTGGTATCAAAATCATCAATTGTCAGATCAACGCCGATACGCCCGGCAATCGCCAATAAATGAATGATAAAATTGGTGGAACCGCCAATAGCCGCGTTGGTGATGATGGCATTTTCAAAGGCCTGTATGGTTAATACGTCCGATAGTTTCAGATCTTTTCTCACCATATCCACGATCCGCATACCTGACATATGCGCCAATACTTTTCTACGGGAATCTGCTGCGGGAATGGCGGCATTATCGGGCAAGGTCAATCCTAAAGCCTCGGCCATGACAGCCATGGTGGAAGCTGTACCCATTACGGCACAATGCCCCCTGCTGCGCGACATACAGGCCTCGGCGATATTCATTTCATCTTCGGACATGCGGCCCGCGCGCTGGGCCTCTGAGAAACGCCATACATCAGAGGTGGCAATATCGCGGCCCTCAAACTTCCCGGTCAGCATTGCACCTCCCGAAACAACAATGGTGGGTATATCCACACTGCATGCACCCATGATAAGCGCTGGGGTGGTTTTATCGCAGCCGCAAAGCAGCACAACGCCATCCAGCGGATTGGCGCGGATGGATTCTTCCACATCCATGCTCACCAGGTTGCGGTACAGCATAGCGGTAGGTTTGATCAGCGTTTCGCCTAAGGACATTACCGGGAACTCCACCGGGAAACCACCTGCTTCGTAAATACCGTGCTTAACCGACTCGGCCAGTTCACGGAAATGCGCGTTGCAGGGTGTCAGTTCCGACCAGGTATTACAAATACCGATCACAGGCTTACCTTTAAACTCATGCGCCGGAATGCCCTGGTTCTTCATCCAGGAACGGTAGATGAAACCATCCTTGCCTGTGCGGCCAAACCATTCGCTGCTGCGCAGCTTTTTGTCCTTCATTATTCAGATCCTATTATCCCGTAAAGTTAAAATATTGTGGTTCGCTTCATCCTAATCTGCCCATTTTTTTGAATGCGGCTGCAACTTTTCCGTTTAATTTCACATCTTGTATATGGAAACACGATCATCCTTTATGAAAAAAACCTTTATCGCATTAGCCTTGTTCATTTTCATTGTATCAAACGTTTTTAGCCAATCGCTTTCTGAAAAGAAATTTTCGCAACAGCAGTTAAAAGAAGACCTCGCTTATTTAAAGCAACAGCTCTTTAATGTTCATATTAACCCCTTTACCGAGATGAACAAAGAGCAGTATGAACAGCTATTTGCCTCGATCGACGCAAAATTAAAAGACTCGCTAACCGCAACTGATTTTTTGAAGCTGGTGAAGCCCCCCATCGCCTATTTGTCTGATGAACATGCCGGTATCTCTTTGCAAACAAAATTGTTAACCCAAAGCTACCAGGGTGAAGCTGTGTTTTGCCCGCTTTCTTTAACTAAGGACGGGGCCCATTACAAGATAGCTAGAGTTCTATCAGGCCAGGCAGATTTACAGGGCAAAACAATAGCAAAAATTGATGGAGTGCCTATTGAAGATATTCTCAATAAATGCGCTTTGTATACCGCCGGGTACCCCGATCAGCGTAAAGAAAAAGCTCTGGCTCAGTTCGGAAGTTCATACACCTTGTCTCTGCCTGGTATTCAGCACCAGTTTACTATCAAAACATCGGATGGAAAAACTATCACTACCCAGGGTGTTACTTTGCAAACCTGGCTGGATGAGTTGGGCAAACAAACAGGCTGGACTGAGGCCTGCAATGAGGCAATATCGTACCGAAAGATTGATGACGCAGGTTATATAAACGCCTGTTCGTTCAGCATTAGTGACAAAAAGATGGACTCACTTAAAACCCGGCTCAATACAATTTTTGAACAGGTTCAAAAAGACAAACTGAAATATTTATTTATCGATGTGAGTAAAAATGGCGGCGGTAATTCGATGGTGGGTAATGTACTGATCGACTATTTTTATGACAAATCGTATGGCACTTACCGTTGCGACTGGAAGAAGAGTGAGGACTATTTGAAATTACTTAAATCATGGGGTGGTGAGCCTGGCGATCAATATACCAACACTCCCGATGGTGACGTGCTGCATTTTTCATCCGACACGGTCGATGCGGCAAATAATTCTTACCGTTTTAAAGGAAAAGTATTTGTGATAGTGGGCAATGGTACTTTCTCGAGCGCAATTATGTTTGCAACGATAATAAAAGACAACCATATTGCCGAATTAGCAGGCGAAATACCTGCCAACGGTCACCCCAACCATTTTGGCGAAATGTATAATACCAAACTACCAAATACCAAAATCGATCTGCGTTTTGGGGTAAAGGAATGGATACGTCCGAGCGGTGAAAAGGGGGATAACAAACTGCACCCTGATATTTTAGTGGATCCTTCGGTAAGCAGGGAAGAATTGGTTAAAGAAGTGATTGAGAAGGCGAAGTAAATTTCAAAATGTCTTTTCGATGAGCGGAGGGGAATGGTGCGAATAGGGCGAAGAGAAATCTTATACAACTTGCAATGTTCGCCATGCATTGCGTATAAGATTTCTCACTATCGTTCGAAATGACAGGTGGTTAATATTGTTTAACTTATCGCCCTATCCAAATGCGTATAACCGCCGTCTACATGAATGAGCTGCCCGGTGGTATGGCTTGATCTTTCGGACAACAGAAAAGCGACCATGTTGGCTATTTCCTCGCAGGTGGTCATACGTTGTTCCAACGGTATTTTGGAAATAATGGAGTCCAGTTTTTCATCCGGGTTGGGCAGGGTTTTTATCCAGGTCTCATACAAAGGTGTCCAGCATTCAGCTACGATGACCGCATTTACCCGGATGCTGTACGGCAACAATTCAACCGCCCACTCGCGTGTTAAAGCATTCCGCCCACCATTTGATGCAGCATAAGCCGATGTATTCCCCTGGCCGGTTTCAGCAGTTTTTGAGCCGATATTAACTATCACCCCTTTGCTTTTCTTCAATTCGGATAAAGCAAAATGTGCCAGTAGGTAATAGTGAACCAGGTTTTTATGTAATGACGCCATAAACTGTTCGTAATTCCCCTTTTCCAAACCTACCCCATCGTTTACACCGGCGTTGTTTACGAGGCCATCTATCCGGCCATATTTTTCAATGACAGACTTAACAGCGTTTTCGCATTGAACAGGGTCGGTCAGCTCGGCCACAATCTGCGATGTTTTTCCGTCAAGATCATTCACCACTTTTAAATTATCCTGCTCACTGCGACCAATAATAACCGGGAAGGCGCCTTCTGCAACCAATACTTTTACAATGCCTTCTCCGATGCCTTTTGCACCACCGCTTACTATGATTATTTTACCTTTCAGATTTAAATCCATTTTGTTTGTCCCAATATTGTTTCGTACCTACGGCACGGATTGTCTTGTTTGTTTTTTCTACCGACATTTTGCCCCGATGGGGCATCTTGTAATTTTCAAGTTAGAGATTATAAAATTCTATTGCGTTGCCTCCAAAAAATTGGTTCTGCTCTTTTTCGGAAAAGCGGGAGGTATATATCTGCAATATCTCCATCGCACGATTGTATCCGCCCGCCAGCTTGCATACCGGCCAGTCGGAGCCATACATTACCCGGTTAATGCTGAACGCATTGAAAACCGTATCGAGGTAAGGGGTAAAATCTTCCGTTTTCCAGGAGTGCCAGTCAGCTTCGGTCAGCATACCCGATACCTTGCAGTAAACATTCTGGTATTTGGAAAGGGCTTCAATATCTCTTTTCCATTCACCAATTTCTTTAGTTTTAATACGCGGCTTGGCTAAATGGTCGAGCACAAATTTTTGATCAGGGAATTCAGCAACCAATAGCGCTGCATATTTCAGATGTTTTGGATAGATGAGGATATCGTATGTGAAACCATATTTATTCAACAGCGAAATACCCCTTTTAAAACTATCGCGAAGCATCAACTGATCATCCGGGTCGGCTTGCAGTACATGACGGAAGCCTTTCATCTTAGGGTATCGGTCATGATAATATTTCAGCTTGTCCTCTACTTTTATTGATTGAAGATTTATCCATCCCACCACGCCTTTTATAAAATCATTCTGTTCTGCCAGTTCCAGCATGAAACGGTTGTCCTCTTCCATGTGGCATGTTTGCACCAATATGGAACCGTCAATTCCGTTTTTCTGCAGGATGGGAAGCAGGTCACCAGGTAAAAAATCCCGCGCAATCACCGTCATATCGCTTGTGATCCAGTTATCCCTTATGGGATCATATCTCCAAAAGTGCTGGTGCGAATCAATCTTTTGCATAAGCTACCAGTTTTTGCGTTGCAGTGCCCAAACCGTCGATTCCTAATTCGATCACATCACCGGGTTTTAGATACAGGTTCGGCTTCATGCCCAATCCCACTCCGGCAGGTGTTCCTGTTGATATAATATCTCCAGGCAAAAGGGTCATAAACTGGCTGGTATAGCTGATCACGTGCGGAATATTAAAGATAAAATTCGCTGTAGTACCATCCTGCATGGTTTTGCCATTCAGCTTAAGCCAAAGGTGCAGTTTATGCGGATCACTTATCTCATCGGGTGTTGCCATAAAAGGGCCAATCGGCGCAAAAGTATCGCAGCCTTTACCCTTGTCCCAGGTGCCGCTGCGCTCGATCTGGAATTCACGTTCAGATACATCATTATGCAGCACATACCCAGCTACATAATCCATCGCATCGGCCTCATCCACATAGCTTGCTTTTTTACCGATCACTACGGCCAGCTCTACTTCCCAATCGGTTTTTACAGAGTTTTTGGGGATAACGATGTTATCGTTCGGCCCCACAATAGCCGTTGTTGATTTCATAAATATTACCGGCTCGGGTGGTGGGGTAGCATTAGTCTCCCTGGCGTGATCGACGTAATTTAAGCCGATGCATACAATTTTGGATGGACGGCCAAGCGGGCAACCAAGACGCACCCTGTCACTTACTTCGGGCAGGTTATTATTTTTTACAAAAGCAGCCAGGCGGTTTAAGCCGTCTGTTTCAAAAAATCGTTCGTTATAATCCTCGCCAAAAGCCGAGGTATCGTAGCGTTTATCGTTAATAATAAGTCCTGTTTTCTCTTTGCCGGCTTCGCCGAATCGGATCAGTTTCATAAGGTATAAATAATTATTTTGTTGTCATTATCCGTAGAGATGCGATGCATCGCATCCCTACGCCTGGTTTAATTGTTGATTTTTATAAAACCGCCGTCTATCGGGTAGTCGCAGCCGGTAATAAACCCTGCCTCATCCGAGCACAAATATAATGCTAATGCAGCCACTTCTTCAGGCTTACCCATGCGGCCAATCGGCTGACTTTTTGATAATTTATCAAATATCTCTTGCTGATTATCCGGATAATTTTTGGCGATGAACCCATCCACAAAAGGGGTGTGGATGCGTGCGGGGGAAATACTGTTGCAGCGGATATTATCGTGCAGGTAATCGCGGGCTACGGACAAGGTCATCGCAAAAATGGCACCTTTGCTGGTTGAATAGGCAAACCTGTCGGTAATCCCTACACTTGCGGCAATGGATGCCGTATTGAGGATCACCCCAGCGCCTTTAGCTTTCATTAAGGGGATGGCTGCGAAAAGGCAGTTGTAAGCGCCTTTTACATTCACATTCATTACCCGGTCAAAGTCTGCCTCGCTGGTAGTAGCGGCAGCACCGACATGTGCAATCCCTGCATTATTGACCAAAATATCGATCTGACCAATACCATTAAAAATATCCAGCACCTGCTGCTGTTTGCTTACATCGCAGATGTGATAGGATGCTGTGCCCCCGTTTTGCTGGATGGCGTCAACTGTTGCAGACGCAGTCGCCTGATCCAGCTCGATGATATGTACAGCAGCACCTTGTTTGGCAAATAGTTCGGCTATGGCTTTACCTATACCGCTGCCGCCACCTGTTATTACTGCTGATTTATTTTGTAATGAAAACATATTTTTTGATTTCGAATTTCGAATGTTCGATGTCGAATTTATTCTATTTGTTAGTACTCTTTACGCGATTTGTAATTTCGAAATTGTAAATCCGAAATTCGAAATCACAAGGAAACTCCCCTCTTCCACGGTATAAAATCGTCCTGCTCCAATTGAACTGATTTTGGCTGTTCTTCGCCGTTGGCTACCTTGATCACGTATTCCAGGATGCGTTCGCCTGCCTGTTTAATGGTTTCGGTTCCTTCTATGATCGTACCGCAGTTGATGTCGATAATGTCCGGCATCTTTTTGTAAGTAACCGTATTGGTGGATAGCTTGATCACCGGGGCAACAGGGTTGCCGGTTGGCGTACCGAGGCCGGTGGTAAATAACACGATATTAGCACCTGAGCCCACTTCGGCGGTCGTGCTTTCCACATCACTACCAGGGGTGCATAGCAGGTTCAGTCCGCTTTTGCTTACTTTTTCAGGGTAATCCAGTACTGCGGCAACGGGTGATGTTCCGCCTTTTTTTGCTGCACCGGCAGATTTGATAGCATCAGTGATCAAACCATCCTTAATATTTCCGAAAGATGGATTAGCATAAAACCCTGAACCACCTTCTTCGGCCCTGGCATTGTAGGTGATCATCAGGTCCATAAAGCGCTGGGCGGTTTCCTCATCTATACAACGGTCGCTCAGTTCCTGCTCTACCCCGCAAAGTTCGGGGAACTCAGATAAAATAACCGAACCGCCAATCGAAACTAAAATATCAGACACGTAACCCAATGCCGGGTTAGCAGATATACCAGAAAAACCATCAGAGCCACCACATTCTAAACCGATACACAATTTTGACAATGGTGCTGGTTTGCGTTCATTTTGATTGGCTTCTACCAGTCCCGCAAAAGTTTGTTTTAGGGCATGTTGCAACAGGTTTCTTTCGGTACCCATTTTTTGTTGTTCCAATATTACCAGGGGCTTTTTAAAATCAGGGTCGCGTTTGGCGATCTCGTCTTGCAGGATATGTGCCTGCGCATGCTGGCAACCCAGGCTCAAAACCGTTGCCCCGGCTACATTGGGATGGGTAATATAGCCGGCAAGTAAACCGCATAAAGCCTGCGAATCCTGTTGCGTGCCGCCACAACCCATATCATGGGTGAGGAACTTGATGCCGTCGATATTTTTAAAGAAGCGTTTATTGCCCGACTTTTCGGCGCCTGATTGTATATCGGCGCTCAGTATTTCTTGGGTCGATCTGCCTGCCTGGTAAAGACCCATCAGCTGTTCTACCTCGGTCTCATAACTCTTCGTCTTTTTGTAGCCCAACTTATCTACCAGTGCTTCGCGCATTACCTGGATATTACGATTTTCGCAGAATACAAGCGGGATTACGAGCCAGTGATTGGCTGTCCCTACTGATCCGTCGGCACGGTGGTAACCGTTAAATGTCCTCCCTTCAAATTTCGATACATCCGGCTGGTGCCAATCGAGTTTGCGTTTCCCCATGTGGAATTCGCTCGAGGCGTGATGTATGTTTTCTGTCGATACCAATCCGCCTTGCGGGATAACTTTTGTCGCCTTGCCTACCAGCACGCCATACATAAATATGGAGTCATCGGGCTGCAAATTACTCAATGTAAATTTATGTTTTGCAGCTACGCGATCTGCGAGGCTGAAAGTTTGTCCCCCAAATTCTATTGATGTACCTTGTCCCAGGTCACGTAATGCGACCAGCACATTATCTTTGGGGTGTATGCGTAAAAAACTATGTTCTTGTGTCATTTTTATCTATTTGTCTGAACCATGATTTTCCTGATTTTAGGATTATCACGATTAAAAACCTAATCAACTTAATCTAACTCAATCAACCTAATCAACTAATCTCTTAACTTAAAAATCCTATCCATCAATACCCACTTTTCACCCGGCTTTGCATTTTTTAATGGCTGCTGGAATTTCCACATCAGGGTTTCCCATTGCTGCACTTCGGGGTTGGTAGTATCCATTGCCGCTTTGCGCTCAAAGGTGAAGGTATCATCCGTATCCATTATCATAAACAAATGGTTGTCAAAACGGTATATCTCCATATCAGTAATACCCGAATCAGTAATACTTTTTTTGATACCGGGCCACACATTACGGTGGTATTCCTCATACTCTGCTATTAATGCATAGTCATCTTTCAAGTCGAGTGCCAGGCAATATCTTTTCATTATTGTAATGTTAGTTCAACCACCGGTATCTCATAAGGTGGTTTGTTTTTTGGCAATGATAATTCCAGGTCGTTTCCGTTTGAAGCTGTATATTTTACTTCCGAATAATCGTTCAAAAGCTGGGCATATTTCACTTTCCCTTTGTAATCCGGCAATACCAGTTTGCCATCTGTTGGGTAATTATACAAATGGATATACAAAAGCTTGGCTTTAGGATTGTATGTCAGTTTGTTGCCCTCCGGCGCTTTATACTGCGCAGGCGCCAAAGTGCAATCATAAATTGCCTTATTGTTCGCATGCATCCAATATGACAAGCTATCCAACGCATGGGTTGCACGGTAATCAAACTCTCCACGTGCAGTCGGGCCGACATTCAGGATAAGGTTGCCTCCGTTACTTACTGAAGTAATCAGCAGATCGAGCAACTGACGGTGTGTTTTCCAGGTATTTTCATCGCGGTAGTAGCCCCATGAGCCGGAGAAAGTCTGGCAGGTTTCAAAGGTCTTGCCTTTGTATTTTTCCAGTTCAGTACTGCTCACCTGTTCAGGTGTTTCAAAATCACCGCCATCACTATAATCATAAAGACCGAGCCTGTTGTTTACAATAATACCCGGCTGCAATTTCCTTACGATTTTCAGCAAATCTTTTGCGCCCCAGTCATCCCCCCATTTCCCGTGTTTGTCTCCTTTAGTCCATGACCAATCCATCCATAAAATGTCGATCTTGCCATATTTGGTCATCAGTTCTGTAACCTGATTTTTCAAATATTCCCGGTATTTGTTCATATCACGACCCTTATTCAGGCGATCATAATTGGCTTTGCTGGTATCCACCTGCACCAAAGGATGCGCGTTGTCCATGGTGTAATCAGGGTGATGCCAATCCAACAACGAATAGTAAAATCCAACCTTTAACCCTTCGGCCCTGAAGGCTTCTACAAATTCCTTTACCAGGTCGCGTTTGGCTTTGGTATTGGTGGCTTTGTAGTTGGTATATTTTGTATCGAACAGGCAGAAACCTTCGTGGTGCTTGGTAGTTAATACGGCATATTTCATTCCGGCGGCTTTAGCTTCTTTAGCCCATTTTTTTGGCTCGAAATGGTCAGGATCAAACTCGTCAAAATATTTTTGGTACTCCGCATTGGTCAGATGCTCATTATGTTTTACCCACTCATGCCGGGCAGCCTGTGAATACAATCCCCAGTGAATAAACATCCCGAAGCGGGCGTCTGTCCACCATTCCATTCGTTGTTTCTTTTGGGCGTCTGTTTCGGTGCCTAACTTTTTTTGCTGGGCAGAAGCGGTTAACGTAACTGATGCGAGTAATAATAAAAATGAAATTTTCCGTAACATAGTTTTATGATTAATGGGCCAGAACCTGTTCAACATTTTTAACCTTAATATTCTTGAATGCAAAAAAGAAGATGTAAGCAAAGCAAATGAGCGGTACCAGATACGCGATACGGATATTGCTGACATCAGAAACCAAACCTAATGACAGCGGGATTACTGCACCACCCACAATACCCATAATTAAAAGCGACGAACCCGTTTTTGTCTTTTCGCCCAAACCCTGGATACTTAATGAGAAGATGGTCGGGAACATGATCGACAAAAAGAATGGTATAGCCATTATTGCATAGATCGAGAGTTTACCATCCACAAAAAACGCAAGCATTAAGAGGAAACAATTAATCACACTATAAGTGATAAGTATTTTTACGGGAGCAATATATCGCATTAAAAAGGTTCCGAAAAAGCGCCCGATCATAAATCCTAATAATGCACCCGCTAACATATTTGAAGCATCTTTTTCTCCTATTGCTGCCACATATTTGGAATACCTGATAAAAAAGCTCAATATCCCGGCTTGTGAGCCCACATAAAAGAATATCCCAAGTACACCCAGCATCAGGTTCTTTTCTTTGAAGATGGATCGTCCTGATTTCGTGTCGTCCGCAGTAGTATGTTCATGAATATCAGGAAGAGCCGTGCGCCAAATCAATATGGCTACAGTAAGCACAGACAGGCCGATTATAATGTAAGGTATCTTAACGGCATTAGATTCACTTTGCAGATAATTATTAAGTTGTTGCGGAGACATAGCCAGTTCCTGCGAATCGGATAAAGTTTTTCCGGATAAAATAAACTTACCTCCGACAAATGCTGACAGTGTTGCTGCCAAACCATTGAAAGACTGCGCAAAATTGATACGCTGAGTGGCACCCGATGGGTCCCCCAAGTTGTTGATATAGGGATTGGCTGCTGTCTCGAGGAAACCACAACCGCTTGCTATAATAAACAATGCAAAAAGGAAGAATACATATAAACGCGTTTCGGCAGCCGGATAAAAAAGAAGGGCCCCCGCCGCAAATAAACTCAAGCCAAAAATGATACCTGCTTTATATCCATACTTATGCATAAACATCCCCGCAGGGAAAGCAACAACAAAATAGGCAATGTAAAAGGCTGAATCTACAAAAGCAGATTGCAGATCGGTCAGTTGGCAGGCCTTTTTTAAATGTGGTACCAGAATGGAGTTGAGATTGAGCGCAAATCCCCATAAAAAAAATAGAGAAGTGATAAGGGCAACCGCAAAAATGCCGTTTTTCTTTGTCATAAATTAAGTTTAATTGAGTTGTAGTTTAGCGCTTTCACTATGGCTTACAGCACAGGTTTAATTAATTGATTGGTATTTTACAAAGAAATAAATATACCGGATATAAATTTTTCTTTTATTATCTATATATTAAGTTATTTTGGCATCATTTTCTTTAATAAAATATTTTTTATGTATTTTGGTCTTAATTATAAACCGATCAAACCAAACCTGTAATGAAACCGCAGTTGCTGAAAATCCCACGGCAACCATTATCCTCCTTTAGTGTAAGGCAGGACAAGGTGCCCTATATTAATAATAAATGGCATTATCATATTGAGGCCGAACTGATCCATTTTAAAAAAGGGAACGGCACCCAATTTATTGGCGACCATATTAAGAATTTTAAAGATGGCGACCTGGTGCTGGTGGGATCAAACCTGCCCCATTACTGGCGTTTTGATAATATTTATTTTAAGGAAAGAGCCGATGTGCATGCTGATGTAACGGTGGCCCATTTCAGGGAAGATTTTTGGGGACAAGAATTTTTGATGTTGCCCGAAAATACGGGCATTCGTTCTGTTTTTGAGAAGGCAAAAAGGGGAATATCCATTGAGGGCAAAACCAAAGGACAGATCGCTGATCTGCTGGAAAAAATGCTCCATGCCGAGGGTAGCCGCAAAGTGATTTTGTTAATAGAGGCGCTGACCTTAATTTCCGAAAGCTATTTGACCCCGCTGGCTTCAATTGGTTTTGACAACGACTATAAGGAGGCAGAGAACGACCGCATCAATGCGATATACGAATTTACCATGGCCAATTTCAGGCGGCATATTGCTACTGAAGAAATTGCCGCGATAGCCAATATCAGTCCGCATTCTTTTTGCCGTTACTTTAAATCGCGTACCCGCAAAACGTATTCTCAGTTTATCAACGAGATCAAAGTGGGTCATATCTGCAAGCTTTTGATAGAGGACAAGATCAGCATTAAGCAGATCTGTTTTGAAAGCGGCTTCCGGAACTTTGCCAGCTTTCATAAATATTTTAAGCAAGTTACCGGGAAAACACCGCTGCAGTATCAGAAGAAGTTTTTGGAGAAAAAGGAGAAGGCGGCTTAATTTACTTTACCTTATTACGCTAACCTCCTCCTTCCCCTAATTGTAGGGGAAGGTATCGCACGTGGCCGGGCTTAATTATTGATCACTGCACTTCCCCCACTTTATTCAAATAGTTATCCAAATACCCACGTGGCGAGTTACCCATCACACTTTTAAAAACGCGATTAAAATTGGTGATGCTGGTGAAACCGCATTTGTAGGCTACTACTGAAATGCTTTCGTATTTGTTGTCGGTTAATTTTTTGCAGGCCTCGTTGATGCGCATTTCGTTCAGGAAGGAAACGAAGGTATGGCCGGTATGTTTTTTAAAGTAGCGGCAAAAGGCCTGCGGCGTCATACAGGCTTCGCGGGCCACGTCATCCAGGGTAATAGCTTCGCTGCTGTGCTGTAAGATGTAATTATAAATATTACTGATCCTTATTCCTTCGCTTTCAGTTATTCCATGCGAAATGCCAGATGCGGATAACGGCCCCGGACGGGGAGCAATATCCTGCAATACCCCAAGCAGTTGTAAAAAATGGATCATCTGGGTGGGGCCGCTTGTTTTACGGATATCAAGCATGAGGCGGGACACTTTGTCTACAAATTCAGACGGGAGCTTAAGCCCTTGTTGTGTTTGCTGCACGAAATCCTTGAATATTTTCATTTCAGGGAGATCAAACATGGATGCAAGGCCACCGTTGGGGTCGAAAAAGATGGTTAAGGTTTTTATTATTTTTTTGTTGCCGGGTTGAAAATACTCGGGGTTGCTTTTAAACAAATGGGGTTGATCGGCACCAAGCAAATATATCTCGCCGGCTTTGAACGTATGCATATTATTACCGGCAATCAGTGTACCCTCGCCCGCCAGTATCCAGGTTACCTGTGCTTCCTTGTGCCTGTGCAGATGCGGATAAAAATGAGGCAGTTCGTCCTGCTGAACAATCACACTTTTATCATGGGCCACCGGGATAGTAAATTGAAGAACCTTCATTTGGACATCAGATCAATGTACAAATATTAACATTCAATTTAATATTTCATGCAAATACAGGGTAAAATATGATTATGCAGATTATTTCACTCTCTCCTCTACCCCAGCTAATTCCTTTAAATTGCTCACCGGTTTATCCAAATAAAAATAAGCCGTCGCCGAGTAATCGTCAATGCGGTAAAAATTAACCCAGCCGTTGGGGAAATTAGAGTCTGTTATTGCCTGCGGATGATCCAGCAAACGCGCAAAGCCTTTGTCGCCGGCTACGGTTACCGGTTTAAGCTGTGCACCCTTTGCTATAGCTGCTTTTACTTCTGCATTAGTGCCGCCGCCTAACTCCTGTATAGTTGCGCGGAAATTATCATTAAAATAAACAGCATCCGGTATATGGAAACGGTAAAAGGTGTATTGCCTTTTTGCGGTATCGGCTATCATACATCCCTGGTATAAATTGGTAAATGTGCCTTCGCCCCAGCCGGTACCGATATAGTCCTCGGCACCCGTGCCGTTAATGGTAGGGTGTGTGGTGTCGCCATCGATATACATTTTTACTTCTCCCTCGCCCCACCAGGTATTTCCGTAAATGGCATCTACGTTTATACCGACGTTCACGCCCAAAAACCGGCCACGGCCCTTTACGCTGGCCAACAGTTCAAAATCTTTCTCTAAAACCGGGTGGATGGCCCTGTTCCAGCAGGCGTGGAAATAAAGCATATCTGTTTGGGGTTTATCCGATAGGATGTAATCTATGTCAAAAAACAGCAGGTCGAGGTTGGTTTTGCTTTCATTTGTGAGCACCACTTTGGCACCTGTTTTAAAAGGCATGGGTATATAGCAATTAAAGCTTCGCCCTTCCGGATCAGTAAATAAGGCGGACTGAAATGCAACCGGCCTTCCAAGTGGTGCACAGAAAAAGTCGCCAAACGGAACATCTACAGCAGGTTTATCGGCACCATCCCAATACATACGCAAACGGAGCGAGCGCAGCATTGCAGGACTGCGGTCATTAACAGTAACCCACATGCGCTGTATCATACCGGGGGAACTTACGTCGAGCAAAGTTTTGCTTTCGCCTGCTTTTAGTGATTCAAAGGCATTCCCTTTTGCTGTTTGGTTTGATTTTCCGCCCTCCCCCTTTACGCCGTTCAGGTTTTCAAAACTGCTCATACGGGACTGCTGTCCTTTGGGCATGGTATAAAGCTCCTGTGCTGAAAGCTTGATGCCGCATAGCATTAAGCTCGAAATGAAAAGGCACCGAAAAATTTTGAAGCAGGGTTTCATTGATAATTGGTTTATCAATATTATTTAAAATAACCGGGATTGGCAACGACTCCAGCTACTTATCCAGCAGCCTCAACCATTCTTTGATCACGTGCTGCATGGCTTCTTTTTTTGAATTAACGTCTTCCAGGCTATGGAAGTGAGCAAGCCGGCGTCCATCGGCGTAGGTTCCTTCGAGCAGGCCGGAGGTATCATTTACCTTGGCGCCGCTTGGGAACACCAGGCGCACGCAATCCTTTTTGAACAGGTTAAATACGACCAGGTAGCGTTTATACTCCTTCGGGTTAAAGGGGCGCATCTCGCCGGAATAAAAGAAGGCTGGTGCGTTCCATTTCACTTCTTCGCCTATTTCGGCATCCGTGGTCAAAATGAGTTCGCGCAGGGCTTGTACGACCTCTTTTAAACGATGGTCGAGTTTTGACACGTAAGCATCTACCTTATCCGGCTCAGAGAGTTTAGTTGTAAGATTCTCAGCGGCTGACATATCAAAATAGAGGTTATCGTAAAGATAATTAATCTTTTACTATACAGTCACTAAGAAAAAGTGGGTATTTTATTCCGCATCCGGGAATCTTAGCCTGACCTCCATTTGAATTTTTACGAGACGCTCGCGGAGGGTGGTAATCGTGGAAATAATCGTTAATTTATCGGCGATACCTTCCTCGAAGCTGTTTTTACCTAATAAAAGCTTCCTGATTTGCAGTTGTAAATAAGCGGCCTCTTCTTTTAACTCCGCCAATGATCTCATAAGTTCATTCCAAGGTTTATCAAAAATGACAATATTCAAACGGAGAGCATATTGATAGTTTTCAACACCATGTTAAGTACCACATTTCCAAATTAATATTAGCAATTATTTAAAGTTAATCCCCTGCCATTTTCAACACTTGTTTATATAAAAATCAATAAGTACACAATTGGTTATCAGTGGTTTGGCACAGAATATGCATATCATTTAGTGATGCCCCCAAATAAAAAATTTAAAGGTGGGCATGGAGTGGCCTCCTTTATTTCCGGAGGCCCGGCTAATATATCATTCATAAAACACGATTTATTAACTAAATGGGTATTACAATGAAACGAACGTTTACACAACAACCGATTGTTCCGTCAGGGTATACGGGACGCGATTTTAACAATTGGCAGAAATATCTGCATGAGCAGCTAGACAAACTTACGAGGCCCTATCTTTATAAGAAGTTTTTTCAGCGGGAAAATTAAGATTTGTTTGCCAAAACCTTAGCGCGGGCTATAAATTTACCTTAAGAACTTTCCAAACATTATCTGCTACTATTTTTGCGCCTTCGGCAGTAGGGTGTATGCCATCCGCCTGGTTCAGTTTTGGGTTGCCTCCTACTCCGGCCAAGAGGAAAGGCACCAGTTGTATTTTATTTTTTTCGGCAAGTGTTGGGAAGAGGTCTTTAAAGGCGGTGATATAGTCGGCGCCCATGCTTGGCGGTACCTGCATACCTGTCAGTACCAATTTAGCATCGGGGTATTTGGCTTTCACTTTATCTATTATGGATTGCAGGTTTTTTGCAGTTTCTGCAACGGGTATTCCACGTAGGCCGTCATTGGCGCCGAGTTCAAGTACGAATATGTCCACTTTTTGCTTCAATATCCAGTCGATACGGGCCAGGCCCCCTGCAGTAGTTTCGCCGCTGACACCAGCATTCAATACGGCATAAGGTAGTTTCAGCGAATCTATTTTTCGCTGTATCACACCGGGGAAAGCATCCGAAGGATCATCAAGGCCATAGCCGGCAGTAAGGCTGTCGCCAAAAAACAGGACGGTCTTTTTGTTGGATGTTGTGGCGGTCGAATCAGCACTTGTTGCTGATTGCTGTGTATCAGTTGGTGTACTTTTTCCTCCGCATGCGGATAGGGTCAATATTGAAAAAAGACAGGCAATCCATTTTATTTCTTTCATTTCCTAAAGGTTTTAACCAGGCTATATATCACGCCTCAAAATTTCCAGCGGAGGTTTGTTTAGTATGCCCCTGCTATTAAACAGGCCGATCAGGATGGTTAGTATGGCTATTGCCAAAAATAGTAATAAAGCGGGCAGCATGCTGGCATTAAATGGTATATCGAAGCTATATTTTGCTAACAGCCAGCTGCCAACAAAAGCAATCAGGATACCCGTTGCTGCTGATAAGGCACCCAAAAAGAAATATTCAATAGCTGTAATTGCCAGTATCTGTTTCCGGCTGGCACCCATGGTACGGAGCAACACACTTTCCTGGATACGCTGATATTTGCTTATCCGAACCGAAGCAATAAGTACCACCACGCCCGTAATAATGCTGAACATCGCCATAAAACGGATGATATCACCCAGTTTGTCCATCAGATCATCGAGGACGCTCAGTACAAACCCAAGGTCAATCATAGAAACATTGGGGAACTTTTTAACCACCGCTTGCTGAAATGAAGCCGATGCCGCTTTTGACGGTGTACGGGTAAGCAGCACATGGAACTGCGGCGCATCTTCCAAGACCTCCCTCGGGAATACAATGTTAAAATTAGTTTGCAGTTTATTCCAGTTCACCTGCCTCAAGCTGGTAATTTTAGCTCGTATAGTAATTCCCTGCACATTAAATTCCAGGTGATCACCCAACTTCAAACCGTTACCCTTTGCAAAGCGCTCCTGGAAGGATACGGGCACCTCTCCCGTCTTGGGTGCATAGCCTATCCAGTTACCACCTGTTATTTTCTCAGTCGAACTAAGTGTATCACGATAGGTGACCCGGAATTCATTAGCAAATAGCCAGGGTATTACTTTTATAGAAGTATCCTTTTTTGTTTCTTCCTCTGTTTTGCCATTGATCTTTTTAATTCGCACAGTAACTATGGGCACTTGTTGTAAAATGGGCAAATGATGCTCCCTTGCCAAATCAGCGACGCCCTTTTCTTGTTTTGTTTGAATATCAAACAAGACCATATTCACTTTGTTACCCATCGCCGATATGGCTACCTGTTTAATCAGCAGGCTTTGGATAAATAACAGCGTACATATAAAAGCCGTACTCAGCCCAATGGATACGATCAGAATGATCGTTTGATTATTAGGGCGATACAGGTTGGCAAAACCCTGTCTCCATAAATAGCTCCACGTACTTTTTATAAATATCCTGACCAAATACATCAGCAGTTTTGCGATCAATGTCAATACCAGGAATGCGATGAAAATGCCTATGGTGAAGAATATGCTTGCCAGCCAGCTATCCAACTGCAGGTAGGTGAATGTCATGATAAAAAGTACGATCAGCAGATAAACCAGCCAGCGCAGTGGGTCGCGCAGCAGGTTGAGCTGTTCGTAGGATATCCTTAAAGTATTCAGTGGCGATATATTACGAATGCCGATGAGTGGTAACAAGGCAAACAGAATTGATATGATTACACCCAAAAGTACTCCTTGTGCAATGGCCATCCACGCGATGTCTGTCGAAATGGATATAGGCAGAAAATCTTTAAATACGTAAGGTATCAGGTGCTGTACAAAACTACCCAATACTGCCCCTATAACTGAACCAATCAGGCCAATACATACAATCTGGATCAGGTAGATCAGGAATGCCTCATAAGCTTTTACTCCCAAACAACGCATGATCGCAATGGATGCGATTTTCTCACGCACATAAATGTGGATGGCGCTGGCTACTCCCACACACCCCAAAAGCAAAGCAATGAAACCCACAAGAGATAAAAACCGCGTAAGATCGCCAAAGGCACGGCCGGTATTTTCTTTTCTTGTGTCGATGGTATCATAGTTCATGCCTGCTTTATCCAGGCGTGGATCGAGGCTTTTGGCCAGTTTGGCCATGTCGACCTTATGATCGTATTTATAATAGAAATTATAACTGATACGGCTGCCTTTTTGCATCAACCCGGTTTGATCCAGGTATTGCATCGGGATGTACACTATAGGGGCAATGTCCGAGGATATACCCGTTTGTCCGGGAGCCTTATTCAATGTACCGGCTATCAGGAAAGTGACGTTGCCGACTTTGATCGAGTCGTTCACTTTAACATTGAATTGCAGCATCAGGGTTTGATCGACTAATGCTTTTTTACCGTCCCTGAAATCTATTCCTGCTTTGGCTGGGGTTGTTTCGAGACTGCCGTAGTATGGGAAACCGCCTTGCAATGCGCGTATCTGTACCAACCTTGTATTCCCACTTTTGGGGAACAGGATCATGGAAGCAAAGCTCCGCTCCTGCGAACGCCTGTCGCCAAGCGAGTCGATCAATGGTTGCATGAACTTGTCCACTGGCTTATTACTGTTGATGGTCAGGTCGGCACCGATCAATGTTGCAGCCTGTGCATCTACATCCTTTTTCAGGTTAAAGCCGAAGGAATAGATAGCCACTAACGCCGCGATACCGAATATAATAGACGAGATGAACAGGAACAGCCGCGAACGGTTGCGGCGGCTATCGCGCCAGGCCATCTCAAAAAGCCAGGGGATATTAAGCTTGCGCTTATAATTTACGAGGGTATTATCCATAACCTGTTAAGCGCTTAAGTTAGTTTTATCATCAGCTGCAAGTTTGCCACCCTTTATGCGGATGATACGTTGTGTTTTTGCAGCCAGGTCCAGGTCGTGGGTTACCAATACAAGTGTTGTACCTGCCTCTCGGTTCAGGTCAAATATCAGCTTAACTACCTTCTCACTGGTTTCGGCATCCAGATTTCCGGTGGGTTCATCGGCAAATAATATTTTAGGCTGATTGCTGAATGCCCTTGCCAGCGAAACGCGTTGCTGTTCGCCGCCCGAAAGCTGTGCAGGGTAATGGTGACCACGGTCGCTCAAACCCACTTTATCCAGCAGATCTAACGAACGTGCTTTGATATTCTTTTCGCCACGTAGTTCCAGGGGCACCATTACGTTTTCCAAAGCGGTAAGCGTTGGCAGCAATTGAAAATTCTGGAAAATAAAACCTACGTACTGGTTACGCACCTGCGCGCGCTGGTCTTCGCTCAAACCGCCCAGGTTGATACCATTCAGTTCTACAATACCAGTTGATGAACGGTCCAGTCCGGCGCACAGGCCCAGCAGTGTTGTTTTTCCGCTGCCCGAAGGACCAACGATGGCATTTGTTGATCCAGCATTTACTGAAAAGTTGATATTGTCAAGCACCGTTAGGGTTTTACCGGCGCTGTTATAGGTTTTACCAAGACTGGTAATATTCAGAATAGTTTCCACTCGTTATATTTTTTTATTGGATGTATGGCGATGATAAATGTTACTCGCCATCGGCCGTAACTAAATAAAAATAGGGTATTCACGGCTTTTATAGCCATCAATACCCTGATAAATGATTTTGAGATGAGAAAGGTTTTACACGATTTAAGGATTTACATGATTATGCTGCTATAAATAATGAGGTAAAATCCAAAATCCAAAATCGATTACACTCCCATCGCCCTTAAGTTTTTATAGCTGGTTGCGATGCTGGCAAATGCGTCCTTTGGCATATCGTGCTCTACGAAGTAGTGTTTTACTCCCGCGGTTTGGGCATTTGCAAAAATGCGTTTAAAATCTACCACACCTTCGCCTACCGGCTCGAGAGTTGTAAAATCTTTGCTGATGTCCTTAACATGTAATAGCGGGAAGCGGCCGGGATGTGCCTTAAACAGTTCAACAGGGTCAACACCTGCTTTGGTTGCCCAGGCCAGGTCAAGCTCCATTTTTACTAAATCTGCCTGTGTTTCTGATAGCAGCAGGTGATATGGTATTTTCCCCTCCACATTTTTAAATTCCATATCGTGGTTGTGGTAGCACAACTGGATGTTTACTTTCTTGCAAGCTTCGCCTGTTTTGTTCAATATTTCTCCCGCTTGTTTTATCTCGTCCAATGTTCCTGTCGGGATATTGGCGCATACCATGTACGGTGTACCTCCTTCAGCCAACTGATCTACCAGTTGCTGCATATCATCCCTCAGGTTGGGCATGTGCGCCGGCAGCGTCATCCCCGCAGGTAGTTTTGTTCCCGGAGGCAATTTAAACGGCGCGCCTAATACATGGTGCGATTTCCAGGAAAGGCCCAGATCAGCGCATAAGGAAGCAAACTCCTTTGGTTTCATACCGTAATAGCCAGGCAGCTTACTGAAAGCCGACTCTATTTCTTTAAAACCGATATCGGCTACCTTTTTCAGGTTGCCTTTTACATCGGCATCGATCACATTAAATAGCGTAAAAAGCTGCAAGCCGAGCGGATGCTCGCTCGCGTCAGCTAAAAATGCCGAAGCTGCTTTTGGCAATATCAATGCACCAAGCGCAGCCGCACCCGTGCCCATAAGGAATTTTCTTCTGTTTAGCATGATTCTCAGGTTTTTATAATTTAGTTCTGAAAGATAAAAAAATCATTGCGTCTTTTCAACACAATAGGATTTTATTTTTTTTCCTCAAAGGAAATTTGATCTGAAAATTATTACATATTACGTAAAAACACGTATGAATTACCGTGTTAACACTGGTCTTTTTGAGCATCAGAATCGCGATTTTTGATTGGCTCAAATATTTAGACGAAAATGATCATCCTCATGACTGTGTTACTGGTAAGGCGCATAAAACAATTGAGTCACTTCAATTACGTTTCGGCCGAATTGCTTTATATGCTGACCAATGCCCGGTGATCTTAAAAATATGAACGTGCAAATACACCTATGATAAACAACAGGAGAAATAGTTAGGGTCTAATCATCCTGCTTGTATTTGGTAGCGGCCGTTGCTTATGGCAACGGCGCAGCTGCCATAAGAAAAATAAAAACCCTATTGAAATACTATGAAAAAGTTAGCAGTATATCTGAGAAAATGCCTTTTGATAATGATAAAAGTGGCAAACAAAGTATTCGGGAAGAAGCGAAGCCGGAAAGGGTATACAGCTGACGAGATACTTTTTGTTTAGCCCTCTCATAGATCATTTGTCCATGCCTGCCAGGGCGACCTGTTTTTTGTTGGTTAACGGGGGACGATGATTGGTTTATAGTTAGTTTAGTTTAGTGGATTACAGCCGTTGCGCGAGGCGATGGCTGTTTTTTTATTTGCCAATTGGGTAAAAAAAAGTCTAACTATTTGTTTTATAGATAAATAACTTATACTTTAGTTATCCAACCCTATTTAAAATGGCAATTTTGAAACATATCCGTGAATTTGTTTTATTAATTAGCTACTATTTGATACTTGCTTTTGTATGGATATTAAATGTGTTTATATCCATCGCAGGTATTAAATCAAGCAACAAACCGAATTTAAAAGCCGGGGATAAAGAGGTAATACCTATACAATCTGATTATCGCAAAACGGCATAGCGGGGTGCAAACTCATTCATTCGAGTCATGCGCTGCGCCAGACCCGCGGCAGCAGCGGGAAAGTTAATTCTAAAAAGGATTGCCGGGACAGGCAGTCCCGGCAATGCTGTAATGTTTTACTAAGATGGGTCCTGCAACTTTATTCACCAATCCTGGCAAATTGAATTATAGTGGCGATCTTACCGGCTTTATTGAATATCCAAACTTCATGCAAACCGCGTGAGACATGTTTTCCATCTTTATCCGTAAACGACTCATCGCCCCAAACACAAACTATATTATCGCCTTTATCTACGCTTTTCATGCTTATCCAGGCATGTATCATAACTTTATAATCCTTTATCGAGCTTCTGAATGCCTTTACACCAGCAAGGTTTTCGGCTTTGCCTTTTACTGGCTTACTATCCGCCATCATCACATTTAATGTGTCAGCAAAGTAATTTATATGTTTTTCAAAAGTATTGTCTTGAAAGTCTTTCCAACAGGCCAGTACCTTATTGGAATAGCTTGAACCGGAAATAGCCCAGTTTGACGAATAAGATGCTTTGTAAGGAGCTTTAGCAGGAGTTTTTTGACTCATCGCTGCAAAAGGCAGGATCAACAGGGTAATAACTAATAGCTTTTTCATTTTTGATTAATTTAAGGGTTTATAATTGGGTTGGCTTATTAAACCTAACCATTAAATACCTATTAATCAAAAAATTAAGCCTAAATAAATCTGGTTTTTAAGCAGAAACCGCAATATTAATTTTGCAGAAATTATAATAGTTTATAAGCACAATTTGATGCAAAAAATGATAAATACATTCACTAAACCAGCGATGGAATTGGGACGACCTTGACATTTAGTTTATTGATCGATTTTTCCCCTTGCGATATATAAGATTAACTATGGGGAAAAATATATCGCCGTGGGAAAAAACGGGTAAAAAAATACATAACAGAATACTGATCCCGACTAAATACCTTTCCATTTATAGCAGCCGGCACTATTGGCAGCAGTTTTGCTTCTGTAAAAGAGTAAACCTAAATAAACTCTTATGAAAAAGTTAATTACATGCTTAAAAGTGTACGCTTTTGCGGTATTGGCATTGGTGAAAAAGATGTTTAAGAAAAAAGCCAAGCAGCTTGGGTATGAAGATATCCTTTTTGTTTAGTCGTTAACAAATTATTGATTAATACGACCAACATCCGGGTGCTTCAAATCCACTTGCCTAAAAAATGCCCAAAGGCCTCTTTGTACTGGTCGCCTACAGCAATGATCATCTTACCTATCTGAACGGAGTTTTTTGTCATTGAAGTAACTTTATCCAGCGACACTATAAACGAGCGGTGCACCCGCATAAAACGTTTGGATGGTAATTTTTCTTCCAGGGCTTTTAAACTGGTGAGGGACAATGTCGCTTTATCGGAAATCTTTAAATGCACTTTCACATAATCCTTCAAACCTTCGATATATAAAATATCGTCAAGGGCGATACGCACCAGTTGGTACTCCACCTTCAGAAATAAATAATCGTCATCAGCATGCTCCTCAACCGCTGCTGCTGCAGGTGCCGGGGCATTGTACCTGTTCAGCAATTCGTGATAGTTCAAAGCCTTTTGTGCCGCGCGTAAAAACTCTTCGTAGTTGAAGGGTTTTAACAGGTAATCAACAGCATCTACTTTATACCCCTCAAGCGCAAACTGATTATAAGCTGTAGTAAAAATAACGCGCGGAATATCTGCCCCCTTGCCCAATACACGGGCCAGTTCGATACCGTTCAGGTCGGGCATCTGGATGTCCAGGAATATCAGGTCGATCTTTTGCTGATGCAATGCTTTTAATGCATCTACCGCGCCTGAGTATCGTCCAACCAAATTCAAAAATGGCGTTTGCTCAATAAACTTGCAAACCAGGCCAAGCGCCAACGGCTCATCATCAACAGCTATACAATTTATGGTCATGACAGGTTGAGAATTAGGTGAACGGTGTATTCGTTATTGGCATTCAGCTCGTCTATTTCCAACGTGTATTTGCCGTGATATAACAAATCGAGCCTGCGGCGTGTATTAACCAGTCCAATGCCGCTATTGGTATCCAGGCTAATGCTGTTATCGTTGATGATCGAGTTTTTTACGGTCAGGTCGAGCAGGTTATCCTTCTGTAGGATAGTAATATCAATATGGCTTGGTTGGGTGGCGCTCACACCATGTTTAAAGGCATTCTCTACAAAAGGCAAAAATATCATCGGGGCCAAAGGTTTATCCTTCAGATTTTTGGGTTCATCAAAATTGATCTTTACCACATCCGTCAGGCGCAATTGCATCAGGCTGATATAGTCTTTTACAAAGGCCAGTTCCTGGCTTAGCATGGTATGCCCTTGCTGGGTATCGTATAATAAATAGCGCATCATACGCGACAGCTGATGAATGGCTTTCCCTGCCACATCTGCATCTATCTGGGTAAGTGCATAGATATTGTTCAGCGTATTGAAAAAGAAATGCGGATTGATTTGCGCTTTAAGGAATGACAGTTCCGAGGTAACCTTATCTTTTTCCAATTCTTCGCGTTCCTGCTTATCTTTCTGCCATTTTTGGATGGTGGTGATACTGGTGCTTACCCCGATAACCAATGCAATAATACCGAGCATAGCAAAATCCCAACCGTGATCCCTTCCTTTATGACGCCTTGGAGGTCCGCTTTTATGAAACGCTGCGTCCATTAATTGACGGATATTCAGCAATTCATCAGCATAAATATTAATCAATACAATTGCGATAGCGATACTGACAACTATAGAAAAATAAAGGCTTGTGCGCCCCTTCAACAAAAACCGTGGGACCAGTATAGCGGAGTTTGAATAATAGGCAATGATGAGCAAACCTAAAATGAGGCCCTGCTTTATCCAAAGCTGGTAGGGTACAGCAATATTATAGGTTATTGGCTGAAAAAAATAGATCATGCCGAACACACCCCATATCAAAATATGGATCAGGATGGTGATCAGCCTGCTCTTGGACTTAGGGATCATTATTGGTTGAGTTAAATTACAATCATTTATTCACAAATACATTATTCACAGCTACAATATTACCTAACCATATTGTAGCGTGCAATCCAAACCGCCGGGCGACTGTTTTTTGCCGACGAAAGTTAGGTTATACTCTTTAAATAGCCATTTTCCTGATTCATCGACCAAAAACCGGCTTTGTAGGGTAAAAAACAGCATCCGTCTATACATTGCAGGCACCTGTCTATTGCATTTTTTACTGCCACGATAATAGGGTTGTTTTGGGCATCATAAATTGAAAAACATGAAGCTTAAGTACTTATTATCTGTAATTATTCTGATCATCGCCACGCAGGCTTATGCCCAAATGATCCAAACCGGCCAAGCCAGCAGACAAGTAAGCGGGGTGGTAAAAGACTCAACTGGCACTACACTGCCGGGTGCAACCATAAAATTACTGACCGGGAAAGACAGCTCGACAGTCGCTACAGACATGAACGGAAGATTTACCTTTCCGGCAGTGGCTGTTAACCAATTTAGCCTGGTGGTGTTCTCGGTAGGTTACCAGCCTATAAAACGCCGGTTTGTTTTGAATAATGACAAAACTGCTGCTGAATTGGCACCGATCATATTAAAAACCGATGCCATTACGCTGAAAGGCGTTACCATTTCGGATGTGAACGCAGTTAAGATAAAAGAGGATACAGTAGAATACAACGCTGCGGCATATAAAGTACGCGAAGGTGCGGCCGTGGAAGATGTAATAAAGAAGCTGCCGGGTGTAGATGTGGATAAAGACGGGAATATTACGGCGCAGGGGAAAAGTGTAAGCAAGGTGAGGCTGAACGGCAAGGATTATATGGCCGGTGATGTAACCAGCCTCACCAAAAACCTGCCTGCCGACCTGGTGCAAAACATTCAGGTAGTCGATGATTATGGCGATCAGGCCAATATAACAGGCATCAAAACCGGGGACCCGCAAAAGGTACTGAACATCAATATCAGGCCAGATAAAAACTATGGCTACTTTGGACAGGGCACCATTGGCGGCGGCCGTGATGCCATACCCGAAACTCATGGCACGACAGATGATAACAGGTATGTCGCTTCAACCAATATTTTCAGTTTTAGTGGCGACAGGCAAATTGCAGTATCGGGTAATCTGAATAATACCAATACCAATCTTTTCAATTTCGGCGGAGGAGGCGGTAGAGGGCCGGGCGGACCACCTCCGGGATTTAACAGCAACTCCAATAATGGTATCACTACGGCCCGTTCATTTGGTCTTAATTACCGGGATAGCTGGGGTAAACACATTACTGTATATGGCAGCTACAGTTTTTCGGACAATACGGTGAATACCATCAGCACAGTAATACAGAATAATATATCTAAGGATAACCCAACTGTAAACACCACCAACAGTACCGAAAAAGACGACAAGATCAACCATCGCTTTAATTTTAACATGGAGTGGAAGCCCGATACGGTGAATTATTTTAAGATCAGCCCTTCATTCTCTTATGCCAGTGTGCGTACTATAGAGAGCGCAGCAAGCAATCTTTTATCTTCAATCAACGCTGCCGATACGCTGACAAATTACAATCTGAACCTGATGAGCCATTCATCCGCGCCAAATTATGGTTTGAATGTGCTGTACAATCATCGTTTTAGCACAAGGGGACGTAACTTCAGTGTTTTGGTGACTTCAGGCTCGGCAAGAAGTGATCAATACCAGAACCCGGTTTACGATTACCTGAACGGCAAAGGCAACGCCCCGGCAAAGCAAATGATCAATACCGACAGTCGTACTGATAGTGTGGGCACCTCATTATCCTACATGGAGCCATTGAGCAAATTGTCATTCATCGAATTTAATTATGGCTATCACTATGCCAACACAACTGCCGATAAAACAACGGACACCGTTGCTGATAACGACGATATCAACCGCTACAGCCTGCTGAGCAATGATTACAAATTCCAGTTCATTACCAATCGCGTTGGCGTTAATTACCGTTTTATCGAAAAGAAATACAACTATACTTTGGGTATTGCCGCACAGCCATCTTTACTGCAGGGATCCTCATTAGAGAGTGCACCTACGCATATCACAACTTTCAACTTTTCGCCTGTGGCACGCTTTATTTACAATTTCTCGCGCAGCCAGGCTTTGACCTTTAATTATAACGGATCGAGCAGTTCTCCGACTTATGCCGAGCTGCAGCCGGTAACCGATTACTCAACAGCAAATTATCCTGTACAGGGTAATCCCGACCTGAAACCTGAGTATAACAATACCGTTAGCATCAGGTACAACAAATTTGATTTTGCAAGTGGCAACGTATTTTTCTCGAACCTGAACTTTACGGCGACCAATGATAAGATCGTAGCTAAAACTGTTACTTATCCAAAAAATTACTCAGACCCTCACCTGGCTAACACCATACTTACGCAATACCAAAATGCCGACGGCTACTATTCGGCCTCCGCATTTTACCTGTATGCCAAGCCATGGGAAAAGCGCAAATACACATTGATGATCAACGGAAGCCTTAGCTACAATAACAATATCTCGTACATAGGTAATGTGGACTCGACTAAAGCGGGTTTTTTGGAGACCGACCAGAAAAACATTGCCAAAAACCTGGTGCTGACACAAGGCGCACGTTTCAGGGTAGATATTACAGATGTAATAGATGCTAATGTGAGTGGCAGTTATAGCATCAACCGTTCAGTTAATTCTATTCCGCAGGCAGATGTGAACAACAACTACAGGACCATTACCCTCGGCGTGAATGGCAAAAACTATGTCTGGAAAAACTGGACACTGAGCTACGATTACACCAAAACAATTTACGAAGGCTATACCGGATCGACCAACCCCAATATCCTGAATGCTTATGTGGAGCGCCGTTTTCTGAAGGGGAACGTTGGTACCCTGCGTTTTGCTGTAAATGATATTTTCAATGAGAACACTGCTTATACCTCTACACAAACCGGCAATGCCATTACCCAAAGCAATGTGAACCGTTTGGGACGCTACTACCTGCTCACTTTCACGCTAAGGCTGCAGAAGTTTGCCGGAAAAGCCCCTGCAATGGGCCCTGGCGGACCGGGTGGATTCCGTGGCCCGGGTGGTGGTGGACCGCCTCCGGGTGGTGGACCTGGCGGGCCAGGTGGCGATTAATGACATTTAGTTGATTAGGTTGATTGAGTTAAGTGGTTGATTGAGTTTGTTAACTTATTCAACTTAATCCAACTCAATCAACTTAATCAACCAACCAAAGACCTTCCATCCCTGAGAAAGATGGAAACCACAGATCAATAAACATGAGGTTGATCTTGATTTAGTTGACCGCGTTCCGGGATGAGATCCGGAACGCTTTTTTGTTCACGTTCACACCACATGAACGCCCGTGAACATTTCATGAACACCTAATAATCAGATATTTAAAAAATAGGATTCAAAAAACAGTCATCTCCTGTTAAACCAGCTCAGCCTTTAACGCCGTGTGATGTATCACTCCGTTGAGTTTGGCCTCTCTTGGAATCGTGAACCAGAAGGTGGTCCCTTCACCTATTTTGCTTTCAACACCCATGGTGCCGCCGTGCAGCCTGATGATCTCGGCCGAGATATATAAACCCAGCCCCAAACCCGTAGTGCGGTTATTATCTTTCGACAGCCTGAAATAGCGGTCAAAAAGGTGCGCAAGGTTTTCTGTGGCAATGCCCTTGCCCTTATCGCTTACCGATACCCGGATTACCCCGTCTCTATGTACAGCTTCCACTTCTATCTCATAAGAATCCGCAGCATGTTTAACCGCATTATTAACCAGGTTTACCAATACCTGGTCAATTTTATAACGGTCGGCAAATACGGTAAATAACTTGCTGCTGCGATAGTTGACATGGTATTTGCCCTCCATGCGCAGATGGGTGCAGCATTCGTCCACCAGCTCTTTCAATTTAAACGTGGTTTTGTTGAGCGACAATTCCCCGCGCTCCATCCTGGAGGAAGTTAACAGGTCCCTTACCAGTGTACTTAGCTTAATCACATGTTTTTCGGCATATTGCACCATTTGGGCCATTCTTTCAGTAACCACCGTCCCCTCTGTCAACAGCCGGCCCATTAGTTGCAGGTTCGCCTGCAAACTGGTCACAGGGGTCTTCAGTTCATGACTGGCCACGCTGATAAACTCCTCTTTATACAGCTTCAACTGGTGCTGTTCCGTTATATCCTCAATAATGGTATAACCCAGCAATGCCCCCATATCCGGAAAAACAATGGAAGTTACCTGGCACCATATCGGGGTCCCGTCTTTTCTTATCAGGCAGGTTTCCAGGCTAAAAAAAGGCGTTTCCTTGTTCCATAACGTTTTCTGGAGCATGGCCCAGTGCGCATGATCCCCCGGTGGCGAATAATCCAAAATGTGCCTGCCAATAATCTCTTCTTTGTTATCATATCCCAGCAGCCTTACCAGGGCGTCGTTCACCAGCAGGATGGTCAGGTCGGGCGAAATTATTTTGTTGGCCAGCCTCGATTCTTCAAATATGGTACGAAATCTTTTTTGATCGTCCGTAGCTTTAAGCACACGGATTTCCTCCAGCAGTGCTGCGTTTTCTTTTTTTAATGTTTCAATGGATTGCATCAGTATTGAGTACTGTCCTTGCATTCCATCAACATTGATCTCTGCAAAAAAGTGGGATGATCACTCCCCTGTACAAGCATCATAGCGGCCAATTGTTTCAACTAATATATTTTGCTGATAATAAGACATTTAAATATCTCACCACAATAAAAGAGGCCCGCGCAGCCAGGGCTCCCCTCCCGAGAGCCTGCCTGCCGGTAGGCAGGGGGCAGGGTCCGAAGGACTCCCTTGTAGGTGTGTTTCTTCAACTATGCAAGTCAGTTTGGGCGTTTGCCGCTGCTGTCACACTGATTCTA
>Ga0307517_10001746_pt1 | contig 35846 bp, 36 predicted proteins | sample 23_EM_MG_FD_194515 | JGI IMG/M metagenome (GOLD analysis project Ga0307517, IMG submission 194515) | Populus trichocarpa ectomycorrhiza microbial communities from riparian zone in the Pacific Northwest, United States - 23_EM | ecosystem: Host-associated > Plants > Roots > Unclassified | place...
GAGAAGCCTAGATCAGGCGACGTCAGAACGCAAAGGCGGTGCACCAGACGCAGTCAGGACGCACAGGACGTAGGGGTCCGTGTCGGGATGGCGTCAGGACGGACGGCGCTAAGTAACGCAAAATCAGTACGCAACGTCGGATCGACGTCGCATCCTGATTCGCGATTAGCGTTCGGGCGTCCGGTGCGTCAGACGCACAGGACGCATAGGACGCAGGGTATTATTTTTGCTGATGTTGGGTTTTGTATTTAAACCAGTGTCCTAGCTAGCAGGAGACAACAGACTTCGACAGACCTTCTGTCTAAGAATACACTTGGTTGAACGGCAATCCCTGAGTCCCTTAGCCCCATTTGTCCTTCAACTATTATCCTTCTAGCTACCGGTCCCTTGAAGCCTCCCTTAGCACCAGCGCTAGCAGGTCTATCGCCGGTCCTATTGTATTTTCGTTAGACAGGAATAAACCTGTTACAGCATTATAAGTTCTTTGTGAAATAATATGAGGCTATTTTTTATTACAAGTTTAACATATAGGAATATAAATCATATCTTATGATGTGATGCCTTGCCCTACAATAAATATATACAATAAAAAATTATAAACACAATAAAAAAATATCATAGTTTAATGTACAGTGCCGAGCACACCTTTATATGAAAACTTTAATATGCCACAATTTAAACTATAAAAGTGACATGCCGAGCAGGGCCTAAATACTATCATACCCATGTAGTGTTGTGCACGAGCTGAGTGGGCTCGAGCCCTTTGACCCCGGGGGGCCTCGACCCCAGTGGACTTGAGTCTCTTGGCGGCTCGAACAGGGGTCCACCAGCCGACTTGAGTCTGATGCTGTATACAATTGTTGGTTGTTTTGAATGATAATGGTAGTGGGTACTGGATGTTTGTTTTTTGGTATCCGGAATCTTGGCACTGGTTTGTATGGGTTCTGGTGCCAAGCTGTCCAGATACTAAAAAAAGCATCTAGTTGAGGTGGCCACACTAGACTCAAGCCTCTTGGCGGCTTGAGCCGGCTCGTGAATAATACTATACTCTTGTGCTAAGGAATCCACCTTATTTCGTAGCTTAGGCATTACTCTGAAAAATATTACAATCGCCCCTCACTGCCACGAATGGCCAAAATCGGGGAAAGAGCTAAGGAATCTGTCCCGGATAGCCGAATTATTGGTGATAGAGAGTGAGGTTTTTGTTTAAATTAATTTGGAATTCCGGGAATTGCATCCGGGACAGCGGGGAATCCAGCAGAGTGAAAGCTGGGACAGCGAGGTACGATTATACTAGCACCAGGGAAGAAGTATTCGAAAATACCAGCTTCAAGCTTGAATCGGGACTCAGACAACGGCAGGGGTTTTACTATGTATTCTTTAATCCCTGTTTCCAGGAAATTCCTGCCTGGACGAGTACAGGATATATTATATATCGGTTTCATGATGTAGTTGGTTATCACACCAGTTTAACACACTGAGGACCTCTTCTCCACCTTCCCTTCTTCAATTGCAAGCAATAGCGAACACTATCAGGTGTCCAACTTCCAGCTTCCAATAAAACCAACCTAACCAGAAAGACATTGCACAGACTCTCCATACCCTTTGCGTCTCCCGCTTCCCCTCCCAAGTGTAACACTCCTATACTCGTACCTAAATCTAAACTCCAGGCTTTACTAACTAACTTCACAATCCCCCACACCCGAAACCTTTACAACACTGGTGAGAGAAACAGACTTCATGAGGGTATGGAGCTGTCTCTAAAAATCACCAGTAGTGTAAGGTTTGCTACCGAAAACAGCCATATTCAGGGCCCCCCAACCGCTAATCGAGTGCACTGCTGCAACAACATCCAGCGCCGGAGAAGGTAGTTGAGAATATCCGGAAGCATAACAAAAAGAATTGTTATTCTGTTGCGGATATCCTTGGTCTATCATGGTCTTTACTAATGCACTAAGCAAAGGACCGATCCCCGCCGATATTTTTTTGGTTCACGATTACCATTCATCAATATAAGGCGACTGATAATAGTTTAGTTGGAGGTTCACTACAAACGGTTAAGCCGGATGCACAGCTAGGAGAAGATTCCCAATTGAAGGTCATTTCTGGTGGCGCCCATGGGGATAGTACTAACCAGATTAAAGAGCGGTCAAATCAGCGCGTGCCGGCCAGCAGCCACCATCCAGGGAGCGATACTGCAATCACGACAAATCACTCAGCTCCAGAAATTAGAGCCCCATACCGGCGATGTATCCGGGAGATGAGGAAAAGGGCTGAAAAGCGCGCTGAACTGAATATGGAGATCGGGCTTGAGCTACCGGAAAAACTGGCAAGAACCACCACCGCGCTAGTAGTCGAAATAAGGAGCGGCTGACCTGAAACTTACGATTGCATCAAAATATGCGCCCTGAAGGGCCTAGTTCTGGCCACAAAGGGTTAGCCTATGGCGTCTCATTGCGATTTCCAGACAAATCATTGGGGAAAATCTTATTTGGACGTACTAGCGCTGTGGCGGTTCTTGCCAGTTTTTGCGGTATTGGTAGTCCCAGTTGCTGCACAGAGGATGTGGAAATGAGGATTTGGAAACTAAAGATAGAGAGAAACGGCGATGATAAGGCCAAAGCTACAGTTAGCTAGCCAGTCAAATCAAGTTGGAAGGGCTTTAAAGCAAGTACTGGTACTATGGCCGGCTGTTGGGAACAGGTCGGAAAAAATGTAAGTATTTCCTGGCTTGTGATGTTGATAATGGCCAAATCGAATAAGGCTTAATGTGTTCTGATCTGGGATGCGATATCCCAGAGAAGGAATCAGTGCATCTTGCATGCGATTATTGTTCTCATAAGTAGCTTAGAACCTCGCTATTTCCAGCCATTTTTGGCCACTCCGAACGTAACTAGCATAACCAATGTAATATTAAGTATTGGTTGGTAATTGTCGTGGGACCTACCACTACACTCATGGTATCCGGTAAGCTGAAGAGAGAAATGTAAGAATTGTGATCCAATTGGCATCAACAGAGTTTATAGCATTATATATGTGAATGGTGTCTGCCTAGTGATGGGCACGATCATGATCGAGCAGATTATGGGGGCCATGCTCGATCATGATCTGATCGAGGGCACCCTATGATCGAATGATCGACGAAATTGGGGAGCCCTGATCGAGTGATCGATCATGGTCGCTGCTCGAGCATCATCGAGGATGGTCGATCATTGTTGACCATACTCGAGTATGATCGATTTTGTGCCCATCAGGGATTAGATATTCATTCAATATGGATTCTGAGTATTTTCACTCGTGTTATAACAAGAACAGAAGAGCCATACCCTATCGTCCATTTAATGTATCACGGTAATTTATGGCTGATCCAGAGTGCGTAGAAGCCCGGATAGGTTTCAACTCCCTACTTATTGTTGAATAAATTTATTGAAAGTCATTGGTGGTATTGACTGGTTGCCATAGACTCGAAATTGGAGTGGTGACCTTATTATAAAGTCCGCAGTCATGATAGTTTGTCGAGGAGCTAACAGGGTAAAGTCCAGGCAAAAGAATTGGTATATGGTGTGCCGGTAGACTCCCTTTATATAGTTCATCGCATCACCCAATCACTAAGATTAGTAGAGTCATCGGTCATGAGCTAGGATGCTCGAGTATACTCGATCATGGTCGAGCATGATCGAGTAGTACCTATGATCGAGCAAATCGATCAGATCATGGATGTTCTGCTCGATCATGATCTGATCGAGAGACCCCTATGATCGAGGTGATCGAGTAGACTATTGATCGAGCAAAACTCGATCATGATCTGATCGTGCCCATCACTATGTCTGCCCTATTCATCAATGTTTGCCACACACCCCTCCTCGAACCTTTATAACCTGATTCTGAGATATCCTTCATTTTTACTATGAAGGTCTGATACGGAAGGTGGCTCAAAATTGGTTAGGAAAATGGTGGAAATAATTAATTTATAGATAGCCGACCTCATGGTCAGTGTGGGCCAGTAACTATCAACCCAGTTACAGAGAGGATTGACCATGCCGAGTCCTTGATTAGGAGTTCATTCAATATTTTTGGAAGGGCAGTTTCAGGGGTGAGTTATGCAACTGCAGGGGCAGAACTAAACACTATTAACGAGGATAAATCAGAACATTTGTCAAATTATTGCGAGATGGACAGGGAGAGAGGGCGAAAACGAGGAAACAAGAGAGAGAAGAAGCGTGAAGAGGAACAGTCGGAGCACGAAGCCGATCAGAAGACAATATAGGACAATGCACACCCCAGAGGATGAGGGAAATCGCCAGCCAAGTCATCAGTGCCTACTTGGTTGGAATGTTGAAATGCTTTCAGGCTTCTCTTAAGTTTTAGTTTTCCTCGTAGGTATGGAACTATGGGCCAATTAGAGACTTTTTAATATATGTGCTTATGTTGGAGTGCCCCCTGCATTCCAACCACCTTCCCCTCGTCCTCTGCTTACTAAGCAACTGGAAGGACATGTCTTGCCCTGCCTTCTGCAATCTCCACTGTTCCCACTGATAGAAATGAGGAAGGAAAATTGATTGATATTGTTCAAATTTTGGTATTTGGGTGAAACAATAATGGAACATCACGTGAAGCTGAAGAGAAACATATGAAAAACAAGATGAATGTCACAAATTGTGACTAAGCAAGGCAGATTTTAAATGACAAATAGTAAGGAGTCATGTGATGAATTTTACGATATGACTCATTACGAGTCTGAGAAGTTATGTAATGTCAGGTGATGAGCCACCAGGGTTAGGGTCATGACAATGCCTGTAAAAGGGAGGTTTTTGAACCTGAAATATAGGCCACGAACCATCTCTCCTACACCTCCGGTGATTGAAATCTCAACACCACGGGAAATCATCGTCACTTCCCCCCACCCCCCTCTCTTCTCCCACGATGGCTACTGCCTAGAGATTGACATTAAGCCATCTTCCCTCCTATTCTGAGGCCTCGGGCTCCCCTCCTTGGGGTTCTTGTTCCTGCTCATCGTTGACTCCAGCTCATGATGTTCGGTTCTCCCCTGTACCCCGCACTTGCTTTGCACCTAGCTTAGCATTTTGCACGGTCGGAAAGCTTCTCGCTTTGCTCACAGTCGGCGTTACGGTGTCGGACTCTCAGTCAAAGTAGGCCTCGGCTTGCTGGGCTTGTACCTCTGATGGGGAAAGCCTCGGTTAGTAACATCACGGTCCCGCTCGGCTTCGTCGTCGTCCCAAAAGCCCTTGCTATGGGCCGTTTGTTGGTTGTGGCTAGCCGGTTCGCAATCCTTCCTCGACTCTCCTCCCGGTTCCGTCCACTTGTACCGTACTGCTACACTCCTCTCCCTGGCTGGCACCCTACTGGCCCCCATCGTCTGGCACCCTACTGCCATTCACCTGCTGGCACCAGACTGCTCATCATTACTGGCTGGCATCCCCTCTGCCCAGTGGCTCAGCTTGCCACTCTACGCTCTCCAATCGTTGGATTTCCTCGATTACCCCTTGTCGTAGTATTGCACTGCCTCCGTGACTTTCGCCAACGTCTTGGATCAATGTAATTCACACACGCAACCGTTAATGGTTAGTTGTGCGCCCAGTCCGTGGTTTTCTCACGTCCCGGTCTCTCTACCCTTCTCCGTGGGCCCCAGTGGGGCATTCGCGAAAAATTCCTTTGTTTAGGGGAGCCTGCCGAAGGGTTTTGGGACTCTCGCCTGTACCTTTCAATGAATTGTTTCCTTATGTGTCTGGGGTATTAGTATCTTAGGTGCTAGGTGAGGGGGGCTTTTGCTATAATTTCGGGGGGCTTGATTTTTTCCCATGAGGAGGTGAAGCGGGCAGTTGGATATCTGGATTTATACATTTTGTTCTCTTCATAGCTCACACTGCATAAGGCTTTTTGTACCTGAAAAAATGAAAGCATGATTACAAAAAAAAAGAAAAAAGAAAAAAAAGAAAAAAAGACCTGAAATATAGGCATGAACCATCTCCTCTACACCTCCGGCAATTGAAATCTCAACACCATGGGAAATCATGGTCACCTTCCCCCACCCCTCTCTAGTGTTTGTTACGGGGAGGCAGGATGGGTTTTCACTCGCGAGGTGCCGCCCTGACACAGGGCAGCGCGGGTATTTTTCGAGTAATCTGAGTCCCAGCCTAGCCCCTGCCCAGGGCACGTCTGAACTTATGCCCTGAATGGGACCCTGCTTGTTGCCACCCATTTGTATCGACAATGCATGTGGAGTATGGGTAGGGCGGCGACACAGCTGGGATAGTGGCAGGAAATGCTGAAAAACACACGCGGCCCTAGGCTGTTAAGGGGGGCACATCAGCGAAAAGCCATCCTGCCTAGTTTTCGTTACGGGGCCGGGCGGGGCGGGTACTCACTCGCTAGACCCCGTCCTTACACGGGGCCGCGGGGGGTATGTTTCGGGTAATCCCCGCCCCGCCCCCGTCCGGGGTCCGCCCACACTCATTCCTTGGACAGGGCCCCGTTTGGTCCCACCTATTTTTAACGGGGACCCATCTGGGGTATGCGTGGGGCGGGGGCCAGAGTGGGGACAGGGGCAGGGAATGCCGAAAAAGGCAGCCCACCCCAGGCCGTTGAGTGGGGCGGGGCGGGGAAAAGGGCCCGGGGCCCGCGTTTTTCGGGGCCCAGTCTGCCCCGTAACGAACTCTAATCCTGCCTCAGATATGGTAGAGTTGCGTCCTAACTCCCGTAGTGTGGACTTCGGGTCCTGTGTTTCTTCTGCGTCCTGTACTCAGGCAGGACATCTGATTGCCTCTGACATATCTGGACACCCGTCTCAGTACCGCGTTCCATCCAGACACATGCAACTAAGCAACCCTGCCTCCCATGCATCCAGACCTTAACCTCAACACCATCATACATCAGGATTTACCACTACCCCTGAGTACCCTCCTAGCCTTCTTGAAGTCTGAAGCCCAGCCCTAGGGTGACAACGCGATATTTCTTGGCACAGAACATGTAGGTTGTGCTGGCGCCAGGTGAGAAAGCCATTGTACCCTTAATCTTAAATTTTCCCTAAATATCCCGGGGCCGAGTCACACTGGCAGTCTCTACTGTCTGGTGGTTTCTCGACACTTAGCCTCAAACTCAACACAACGCGATACACTCTTTTGATTACAACACTCAGGCTCAACATCTAGACTCCGGGGCCATAGCCTCAACACTCCACCACAGCCACACAATCAATCCTGAATCTGAGACCTGGAGGTTCCTGGCCTCAATGCCAGCAATCCCGCGGGATAAGATTGATGCCCAGATGTAACCACCCTAAAGATAGGTAGCTACAGTGGACTAAACTCAAGCCCATATGGTATACCAACTTGAAGAGGTAACCAGATTGAGGATAGACCAGTATACTTAGTATATTAAACGTAGACATGAGTTGCTACAAGTGTCTACAAAGTGACTTGGTGACATCAGGTTAGACAGGGTAACCTTCGGAGGACATGTTCGCGTAAAGTTAAGGAGACATAGTAAACGTTGCAAGGGTTTCTGGGGTAACATTATATGTGGTTGCGTGGACTCCTGAACGGAATAAAGGCATAACCAGGTGAAGTTACCCTACCTTGGAAACATGATTTCCCTACCTTAGGGACCCAGTTACTCTACTGAGGTACCCCAGTTACCCTACCTCCACCGACTAAGTCATCTGCGGACTTAGGGAGAAGTTATCCCACTCTAGTGGGGCTCTTCGATGTTCAAAGGGCCGCTTCGTAGGGCACGAAACGGGCTACTCACGGAGCAGGAGTGGTCCGAACCTCCTGTAACCTTCAGGGGATATTCCTAACACCCCCCTGCGGCCCCAGTGTTAGTACGGCGCGACAGCACTGTACGGCTGTGTAGTTCTGTGCTTTCTAGTAAAGTGAGATCTATAGGAACGCTCCCACAACACCGTATGAGTTGTGGCCGTCCAACTGACCAGAAGCTGTTCGCAGGATATATAAGGGGTGTGAGGGTGACCGCCTCCCATCTGTCTCGTCCGCTCCACCTCCAGCGATTGAAATCTCAACACCATGGGAAATCATCGTGAGAGTGTCCTCCGCCTCTGATCTACCCCATCTGTGGCAACTGCTCGGGGGTTTATCATGCCTTCATCTCCTTCCTCTCACTGGGGCCTGTGGCCTCCCCTCCCGGGGGTTATGGATTCCTTTCTGGTTCCGTTTGTTTTCGTTGAGCACGCTCGCGTTGATGTTCCTACCCTTTACCACGCACTTAGTGACCCGTCTCGCTTAGCGATTTGCCCAGTCGGCGAACCGCCTTCCTCCGTCAACACACGGTCGCTAGTGTCAGACTATCGGGGAAGTAATTGCCCTAGTGGCCCTGCTCTCAGGTATTGCACTCTCTCCTGAGTTGCAGGATCGGTACGGTCGGCATTCCAAAAACTATGACCCGGTCTCCATCCTCCGTGTTGGTACTTCTCGGTTGTTTGGCGAGCCCTCCCTCTCCCGCTTTCCACGCGTCAGATCCGCTTGCACCGTACTGCTACGCCCGTCCTTAGCTGGCACCTTATCTGCCTCCTCGGCTGGCACCCTACTGCCCCTCACGATAGCTGACACCTCCACTGCTGAGTAGCTCTCCTCGCTGGGTGACTCCCCTCGTCCTTCTCCCGCTCCTGCGATTTACTCTACGGTTGCAAACCTCGCGTTATGTTACCCGGTGTCATGGTATAGCACTACCTCCTTGGCCCACGCTAAAGTCCGAAGCGTCGCCGATTTTCCGGGCAGTCCGCCCGTGACAAGGCCTTGCCCATAAGCCGATAGGTTCGGGGAATTCCCTTAGGCATCTGGCAACAGTAGTTTTACCTCTCCTCTCCGTCGGCACTTGGTGCCGCAAGAATCCTGTCTTTTGTTTTGGGGGGCCGCGGAAGGGTTTGTGTCTTTCCCTGGTTTCTTTTCTATACTTGTCTTTCCTTATGTGTCAGGTGGAAGGTATTCCTCCGTCTTGCTTTCGTCTTAGGTGCTGCAAGGGGGGAGGATGGGCTCTGGTTTAGAGGGGTTTGATTTTTCCCATGAGGGGGTGAAGCGGGTCGTTGGATTGTTTACAGGTTTTGTTTCGGTCATAGCTAGCGCTTCACACTGTTTCTTGTACCTTAATCAACAAATACATGATGATAAAAAAGAAAAAGAAAAAAAAAGAAAAAAAACAAAAGAAAGAAGGAAAAACAAACAAACAAAGGGTGACCGCCTCGTGGGGCGCCAGCTGGATAACACCTCGGAACCACCTACCGGCATACTTGGACCTCCGAGTAGTTGTATGGTTAACAGTAGAGGGCTGGGGGCAGACCGGGGAAGCTGCAAGGCTTCCAGGACAACCACCCCCAAGCCAGTCCCAGGCTACCCCATGAACTGTAGCATTACCAGGTGTTATTAGTGGACTCTAGAGGTGTGAGTCTTGTCACGATTTAAGAGGGTCCCGCATGGTTGACTGTGGCTAGCGCCCATGCTGGCAGGGTGCAGGAGATTTCTTATCGTGGGAACATGCAGTCAGGTTTAGAAGCTTGGTATAGCCAAGTAGATTTGCTGATGGACTGTGTAGCTTGTATAGAGAAAACCAGCGCTGGGCCAGTGAGTCCCAATGGATATTATCTCTATGGTGGGCATGTCGGTCGGCCACTGATATGCTACCGATAGGAAAGAGTTTTTGCTCATGCAGATGTAGTTGGAGAAACATCACCGGAAGTACTGTCTATTTGTGGAGATAGTTAATATCTGAGCGGTCCGACTGCCTCCGAGTGTTAGCTCCCTCTAGGCGGGTGAGTTGCACAGCCATGAGCTGAGCTGGGTGCTCACGAAAGGTCAGAATCCTTGACGGGTGTCCTCTCGCTTTACATTATTCTCCTTAACTAAAACGAGAGAAACCCTATTCTAATAACCCACGATCCTCGAGAGAACTTATTGAGTGAAGCTTTCAGGCTTAACGATATTAAGTTTTACTACTTGATTCTACTTTGAATTAGTTTTGTCTTTATTTTATACCTTACTTCTACTTTGAGTCTTCGGTGCGGTCGCAATCTTACGATCCATCTTCCTACAGAGTGCCCCAGTTACACCTGAGGGCTATTATTCCTGAAGTTACAGGGCTGAATGGGGTGGAATGGTGAGAATTGCAGCGCTCGATAGCAGATTCCTCCACAACCGCTTCTCCGATCCTGGATCCGATTGCAGCAGATTGTTGGGCTCGATGCCAGCCACACAGTCGTATAAAGGACCTCCCTGTTGCATCAAGACTCAGGAAATCGCTTACCCTTGCGAGAGTTGTCTTTATCGATACACTCGTGATCCCAGAACTCGATGGCGGATTCCTCCACAACCGCTGGGCTGATCCTAGACTTGATTGCGGAAGGTTGTTAGTCTCGACGCCAGCTCTGCCGAGGTATAAAGGGTGTCTCTGTCGCATCGAAGCCCCTGAAATTGCTGACTATTATAGTGGTTGTCTTTATATGTTCCCTGGTGATCCTCGAGCTCGATATCAGATTCCTCCACAACCGCTTCTCCGATCCTTAACCCAATTGCGTGGGATTGTTGGGCTCGATGCCAGCCTCCCAATAATGTAAGATCCATCCCTCCACAATTTCTATTCCTCAGGTTACAGGGCTGACTGGAGTACTGGCCATCCCAGAACTCAATAACAGATTCCTCCACAACCACTGCTCTGATCCTGGATCTGATTGCGGGTGATTGTTGGGCTCGATGCCAGCTATGCAGAGGTATAAAGGATGTCTGTGTCGCATCAAAGCTCCTGAAATAGCTGACCATTATGGGGGTTGCCTTTATAGGTCGCGTCGCTCTCCCTGAGCTCGATGTCAGGTTCCTCAATGACCGCTTGGCTGATTCTGATTCTGATTGTGGGAGGTTGTTGGGCTCGATGCCTGCTTCATAATGGTGTAAAGTCCATCCCTCTGCGACCTTTATTCATGAAGTTACAGGGCTGAATGGAGTGCTGGAGATCCCAGAACCCGCTGACAGACCCCTATACAACCACTTCTCCAATCCTGGATCTGATTGAGGGAGGCTGTTGGGATTGACGCCAGCTACACAGAGGTATAAGGTATGGCCTAAGGCGACAATTCCCCATGGAGGTATAGGGGCCCGGCAAGGGGGATAGCTTGAGCAGGGGAGACCGGACCCACCAGGGCCAGGCCGAGCTCAAGCTTGGATGTGAATTTGCCTGTTTATTAGAATAATAGAAGCCTTCTTGTAGTAAATTTAATAGTTTGACAGAATGAAATCTATTGTGACCCAGGTGACCAAGGTCAGAAAGAAGTAACAGAGGGCCCCTTCGCTTATCTCAGAAAGATGTGGTCGGGTCTTAGACGGCATCCTGAGTATTAGGTGCTGCGTCCTGTGCGTCCTCAGTATTAGGTACTGTGTCTGGTGCGTCCTGAGGATTAGGTTCTGTGTCAGGTTGCGTCAGGTGTCTTGTGGGGTAGGGTGGTTGCGTTGTGATTCGCGATTTGCGTTCTAGTGTCAGGTGTGTCAGATGCACAGAACACACAGAACGCAGGGTAATATTTTTACTCATTCAGGGCGGGGAACAGGGCCAGGAGCCTGCCTTTTGCTGGGCCCCGTCCGCCCTGTAACAAACTCTACCCACCTGTCTTCTCCCATTATTGCTACTGCCTAGGAGTTGACATTAAGCTACCTTTCCACCTCTTCTCAGACCTGTCGGTCTCCCCTCCTTGGGGTTCTCGTTCTCATTCTTCATTGACATGCTCATGATATTCAGTTCTCTCCCTTACGCTGCCCTTGAATTGAACCATGCTTAGCATTTGCACAGTCAGAAAGCGTCTTGCTTCGTTGATGGTAAGTATTACAGTATCTGGACTCTCCCTTACAGTAGACCTTAGCTTGCGGAGCTTGTACCTCTGTTAGGAAAAGCCTCACTTAGTAACACCTTCATCCCGCCTTGGCTTGGTTGTCCTCACACAAGGCCTTACGATGCCCTGTTTGTCGGTTGTGGCTATCCTATTTGCGATCCTTTCTTCTCTCACCTCACGGTTCTATTAACTTGCACCCTCATAGTACAGCAGCTGGCACCTTACAGCCTGATTATCCTCTCTGATTCTCGGACCCCTCCTCAGTTACACCCAGTCATCATATTACCCTACCTCCTCAACTGCTGTCCAATGCCCTGGATCGATGTAATGACGGCCATGACCATACGTCCAGGTTACAAATTCTAGCCCACACTGCCTATAGGTTTCTCCCCTCACAACGATTACCCACCCACGCTCAAGGGCTTGAATGGTCCTTCACAAATCTTGCTTTCGTTTTAGAGGAGCCTGCGGAAGACTTTCCTTATGCTTTCCGGTCTACGTTTCCTGAGTTTGGGGCATATTCTTTTGAGTTGCGCTTAGCTTTCTTTATTTGCATAAAGAGGGTCGAGGGTCCTTGAGGGAGTGGCTTTCATTTATTGGGGTAGAATGTGCCTTTAGGCCCATACCACAGGGTCCTGGGAGTACGAACCTTTCCCATCAAGATGTGAAGCTTGCCATTGTTGGAATCAAGGTTTTCTTTATACCATATCTTATGATACATCTGAGTTCTTGTACCTTAACAAGTAATTCATGATATTAAAATCATAATAAACCTTAAAAATATAAAAACGGACCTGAGAGATAGGATCTTCATGCAACCATCTAAGTACTTTTCTATATATAGAAGTTGCAATACAATTCTGTTTATGTTTACACGATTGAGTTATACGAGTACCCTACCAAGAAACTATCGACACCTGTAACGGTTGTCACAGTCTCAAGAGTCCCGTCGATAATATACAACTATTATGAGAGCGCTATACAATGACATGATAGTTCCATACTATCTGATAAGATAGTGGAACTCTAAGACGACAAGCCAGTTCTGTACTATCTGACAATATATCAAAAGCTACAAGACATTGGTAAGACAGGTTGTTACTTGATCTATCATAATACAAGTACAATAGAATTGTGACTGGGGTTTGTATAGCGGCTGTAGTGGGTGGCTTGTGAACTGTAACTGAATTATAGAAGTGACAGTAGGGTGCGGACTATGAAAATGCAATGAAGAATGTCAGTCGAGGCAAGCAGACACATCTAGATTACCAGAGGTGGGAGGGTAGCTGAGATGGCCACTGGACTCACACAACTGCTAGGAGTAGGCGGAGAGCCAGTAGAGGTGAGGATAAGGAAGTGGATACAAGAGGGGTGGGGGCTAGAAGAGAGTGCTGGTGCAACAAGGTCTCTGAAGCTGTGGAGGGAAAGTGGGGTGTCTGGGGGCACAAGAGGCAAAAGATGAAAGGTATAGAAGGCATGGAAGATCCAGGAGGACAGGACACAAAGAGCGGACGCAATTCATCCAGATGTGGACTCTATATGATAGCCGGTTACCCTCCTATTCGCTTCGCTCATAGTCGGAAAAACCAAGTGTTACGCAAAAGCAAGCATTACGTAGCTTTCTTTTTTTTCTAGGGGGGGGGCAAAGGGATTTACATAATATAATATCTCAACCCAGAGGTTTACTTATCAATTCTCCAGAGTATCAGTACTACTATTGTCAAGGTTACATGTCTTAATTGAAAGGAATAAAATCAGCATTTCTTGCAATCGAGTGACAAGATATAGATGGAGAATCTGAATCAGATTCAACACGCAGGGTTGACTTGAAAGATAATTGCTGCAGTGCTTGCCTTTTCATTGGGTTCCTCCTCTAGCCACTCCATAGCTCGACCTAAACGCTCCTTCATCTCAAGCTTGTTCATAGTATCAGAAACCGTGATTTGACCGGGGCCTTCCGATGGCGTCAGAGGTTCCTCTATGGGTATCTAGCATCCTTGAGTGACAGATTGACGTGGCTGAGAAGTAGGATTTGCTATGGGAGAGGAGTGGCCAAGGTATAGTTGGGCTTGGGTGGGGGATTGGCTGGAAGAGAGCGGAACACGGTCTGGGCTGAACAGGACAGTCGGAGTGCTTGGGCCAGAAGAGAGTTGGTTTGGCTGAAACATGGTGAATAATTGCCTGTGGGAGGAAGAATGATTGGTGGGGTGGGCGACTCAGAGAAATGAACTGTAAAAACTCGAGTTCCAGTAGTTTTGCGTTGGTTGATATGGAACATCTGGTGGTAGAAAAAGAAAAAAGAGCGTAACACTTGCTTTTGCGTAACACATGGTTTTCCCGACTATGAGCGAAGCGAATAGGTCGGTAACCTGCTATTATGTAGAGAAAAAGAGTTTTTTGCCGATATACCCCGCTCATTTATAGTCACATTTGCATATGACTGCATAAACACTTTCAAGTTGATAGCAGGATATCTGAACTGATCACTCCTGATTCCATATTGCTATTGGTATATTCGCAACTGGGCCGCATATTTATATATATATTGTCTATTATGATGAAGAGATCGAAAACTGTCTACTTGTGGAGTGGGGACACCCTCAGAGAAAATAGCAGTTCGGGAATTCTCGGAGTGGACCAGGGCAAGTCTTCAGAGTCAAACAGTATTCGCACTTGATCCTGACAAACTCAATTTTTCAGAAAATACTTCTTAACTCGAGAGGGAGAACTAGCATGAATATTAGTATAAATAGTAGGCATCTCCGCTGGTGTTTGAAGAATCATTAAGCAATGGAGAAGAGACCTTAACAATATAACAAGTGAGTGAGTTATATTTGACTCTCAGATATTTGATTACACTTTATTCCTTTATATCTACCAAACAATTATAGCTCAGCCTTCATGATGATTAACCCGTTATGATAGCGCAAATATCCTCTGACCTAGTTAGCCCGGAATCCTACCATGTTAGCTACCCGGGCCCCATAACAGATAGTAGGCCTTGGCACAGAGGTGCTTTGCATATAAATATCTCCTTCCTATATTCTGGCCTAACAACAAACAACCATACAGTTGTCAACCTGTCAATTCACAATGTTTCCTTTCCTTCTGAATTGGTTCAAGTGGTTCAGTCTTTCTCTTACTCTTGTGAAAACCTTTAGGCAGTTTATCTTCACAGCTAATTTCCACAGGTCTATTGACTGATTTACTCAGAGGTTCCGCTGCAGGTCAGAGGAGGGGAATATGGCATGCGCAACACACCATCCAAATAAGGGAAGGCATTGAAATAGCCTATACCAGTAACGGCAATGAAATACAAGAAACTGTAGGTGCTAGTAGGTTCGAGCTCAAGATAATGATCCCAGGATTCCAATATCAACTGGACTGGGGTATTTGATGACTGGAAGGTCCCATCAGCCATATGGTATTCGTGGCACCCATTGAATTACAACGAGGGGGAATAAGTTAATGAGATATTGGAAACGAATCACAAAAGGACCCAAAGTCAATAATTGTTCAAAATAGAAGACGACACCGGATAAAAACCGCAAGTACCACTGCGGACAACTATTTTTCCTATCTTAACCCCATGTTATTTACAATAGCTATTCGGTATGTCAATTCCCCCAGGGGCTTGGGCATCACAAGGAGCCGTTGGGGTTTTTGACGTTAGAACGGTTCCCGGTATACTTAACACTCTAGACCTCTGCCTAATTCGAAGCATTGCGGAGTCCCCCGGTCACAGCAACAGCACAACTACGGGTATTCTGAGTGGCGCGCGGGGTGGGGTCATATTCTAGCTCAATGAATCAAAAAAGCCGAACTAAGACATTACCGGGATAGCATCCCGGCGGGGGACTGCGGGGCCCGACGTCCTTCACTCTGAATGCCCGAGAAATTTGGCTGGGGGACGGGACGGGACGACAAAAAGTCGTCCGTCCTCGTCCTGGCACAAGACGGACGGACTGCCCCGTTGAGAACACTGGCGGTGTTTGGCCATATTCATTAGTTATGTTGGGGTTAAAGTTATTCACTTCAAGTAATATCTTCACTACCCTCTCATACCCCTTCCAGAAGCCCAGGCAAATTTTGTATTGCCATGGCAGTCAGTTGCCTGCAAATCTCATTTTTCTATCTCCAATAAAGGAACTGTTATCTCGACACACCCGAAGTAAGCTGCACGGCGAAGCCCCGTGAGTCCTGTAGCGTTTTCTTCCCTATCACAAGGCCTGCCCCCCATATTCATCTCACGCCATAAGGTTATCTTTAATCATATATGTTCATCGTATCCATCCAGTAGATTCGATGCAAGCATTTGCACCAGTTCTGTGGTTTCCCGTCTAACATGTGTACCCCAGTGACAAGAAGCATATTCAAAGAAAAGCACGGTTGGTGGGGCCGAGCGAAGGGTAGGCGAAGTGCTCCTGAGCTGACGAAAGTTGGGGGGGTCAGAAAACCCTCTGATAATTATTGTGTGAGGCTTGAGGAACAAATAGGAATTGTAGGAACGATACTCTTGTAGAGCATAGTGAACAAGGGGAACGGTACCAAGTGGACCGCAGATTGGGACTTCTGGACCATGACGCGCCCTAGAGAGCATGCCTGTAGTGTTTCTATAGCAGGGATATTCCGAATATTCAAGTCGGTGGATTCTATTTCGACCCCCAGAGCACGGCATAACTCGTCGACATAGGATTATCGCTTTATATGAGAGACCCACATTAGGACCTGCATTCTGAGTTTTGACCTGCGTTCCCGCTGGGGCTTCATTCGTGATAGGGTTGCCGCATGAGCATCGCCCAGGCCATCCCCTCTGGTCACCTTGTCTAGTGTGTTTCTTGTTTGCTGGAGTGTAGTTTTGCCCAGGATTCCATTAATGCTTAGGGAAACAAGAAGGAACTAGGAATCACAATTGTCAAATAATAACTAGTGTTTGTATTAGGAATTGGTTTCATATCCATACATTTCTGAGATCTTCTCAGGAATTGCTCTCATAATATCCGCTCGTAATTCATCGTGCATTGGATAGGTGTTGGTGACATAGTTCAGCTTCATCTCCAAATAACTCTTAATATCATCCTGGGTAGGACTAAGAGGTATCCTAGCCACCTTGGTAAAACATTTTATGATTTCAGCCTCGATATGGGGCATATAGATACGCGGTGCAGCAATGTAATAGCCTTCTTCAGAAAATCTATCAGGTCACAGTGGGAGACCTCGGCAACCAAGCTCTTTTTTGACCTTCTGGAAAGCCTCCTGCATATACTCCGGAATACCTTCTTTTGTGGCGAGTTGCTTGAAGCTGGAACCCAACATACTTGTAGTAGACTGCTCCTGTTAGGCATGGAAATGGCAGTAGAGTCCCACGACGGCCATATTCTTTCCGCCAGCCTGATCGCATGGGCTATCGACCACCAGGGAGCAATTGTTTGTTAATAGCCAATGCAGACTTCCCCAGAAAAGATGTATTCTCACATCAGATAAGTCCCCCCTACTCCTGGATCTCCGTAACAGAACAACACGGACTCAACAGAAATATTTCCTTGCCACTCCATTTTCTGAACTCATTTGTTTCTAGTGACCAGTTCCCTATGCCATTGAGTCAGTTGGCAGTGATGAGTTAACTAAAGGTAGAGAATCCATACCGGTGGCTCTGATAACAGTGAAAAAAAAAACTTCCTATTTAAGAAAATAGTACGGAAAGTTGCAAGACTCGAATCAGAAACTGCTGGTGTGTTGAACTGTTGTGCTAACAACCACACCAAAAAACAGGACTGTTATATGAACAATAGGTGGTGAGATAATAACCTTCTTTTTTTTTGCCCTGTCCTCTGACGGTTGAGACACAGGATCTCTTTTCGGACACGCTGATGGACTTACTCATAATTGGGTGGCAGCGCACAAACACTATGTACCTTTGATGTGATGAATTCGGCGGTCTCGGAAGTTGGTTGAGGCAGTATTTAAGGAAGCGAAAAAGGCGCAAAGGAACATTACTCAACCACAACAACCACAATACACTCTTCCTCATTCATCACTTTTCATCTTCGGATTTATCTCATTCTGTTAGATCCTACCCATTCAACTGATTCCCAAGCCACATCATGCTCTCAACCAAGCTTTTGAAAATTCGCAGACTTGCTGCCACGCAGTACACTCTTCGCAACCATCGTACCACTGGCAGTTTCCGTGGTATATATTATAGCTATGCTAACAATACCCAATCTAAGGTAAATTAACTACCATTGTTGATTATGAGTTTTTTGACTAAGAGAATTGTTTAGGTTGGCCACAACGTTATCCGCACCACTCAGTACACCCTCCCCAACCTTCGTACTAGTTTCCCTCGCGTATATTGCAGCCGTGCTTTCCATACCGAATCCAAGGTAAATTAACCCTCGTGATTGATCAAGGGAGTTTTCACTAAGAAAATTGTTTAGGTTGGCCAGAATGATATCCCCGACCATCAAGAGCATGAACAAGGATCTGAGGTAGGAGAGGGGTCTGCTAAACTGGAAAAGGTAGGCATTTGTGGGATATCTATTGGATACTGCATTGTACTAATGGGAGTTTAGTTTGCTACCAGCACATCACAGGCAAAGGATATTCGTCAACTCAGAGATAATTCCACAGTTGTCAATATCCACCTCCGTAACATCAGTTCCTCAATTACCGATCTTCACCAAGACCTAAAGAGCCTGGCCAACCTGTTTGAGAAAAAGACAGATGATTTGTCAAGCAAGTTGGACCAGAAGGGCGACGAGACGGATGCAAAGATCGACAAAGCTTTATATATTCTTTTGGCCACTTTGCTTCTCGGGAATGCATTTTATGCCTCTATGAGAGGGTATCGAGCAGGTGGGAATGGCAGTCCACAAAAGGAAACCCAGTCAAAGATGGTCTCTGCAAAGGAAAAATCTGCCTAGCCACTGTGTGATTGGTTTGAAGACCCGGGCACCCTCTGGGATTATCGTCACTCTTGGGCCGTAGTTGTGGTGGTTTTGGTCATTGGGGGGTCAGGGCATTCATGTTTTTCTTTATAGTATTCTTTCCGTGATGGTTGCATTAGGGAAAGTGGGGACTGATGGTAAAGCTCTGTGGTGCAGAGGTTTTGTTACGACTGTCAGAACTTAAAATAAATTTTCTAATTTGCTGCGGAGAGCTGCATTGCCTCAGCTACAACCATTAAATTTTCTGATTGCACTGTAGAATCTCACGAAAGTCGGAATGGCCCTGGTGATAGTTTTCCTGAACATGTCCAATCGTCGCTCTCTATGTTTAAACAGTGGCGACTTGGTGTTCTTTGTGCCTTCCTGTTGGTTCGGCTACATTAGCTTGACCTTAGTTCGCTCTAGTGCCATTCCGACTTTCATGAGAATATATGGTACTCCTGAAGGTTATACCGGCCAACCTCAATGCCTCTCATGCAATCGCCACTTCCACTGTCCCCACCGAATAGCCAACAGGTCTTGTCTGTAGATCAAGAAGGTAAGCAAGTTCTCTGTAAATTAGTCAGGAAACTGCATTGAACTAATAAATGTATAGATAGCGAAGCTCATGTTAGAGAGAGGGTCGGTAACTATTGGCCCAGCTACTGACAGGATTGACTATGCTAGATTCTTGATTTAGTGTTCTTCGTAGTAACCTAATCTTTCTAGCTTGTTGGTGTCATGGATGTTTACACTGAACAGGAGGGATTGGGGGGGGGCGCGTATAGATACCGGTGCGGTATCATAGATTTCGAGAAGTAGCGCTCATCGATATGCAATGTGACGTTTAGGCTATCGTTCAATAGTGCAACCTTATGTGTAGGTTAAGGTAGACCCTCTGCTTTAAGCACTCTTCAACGAATAATCCTCTGGGGGTTATAAACAGTCCTGCACATTCGGTACACACAAGCGCCAAATCCAAATGCCGTTCTAAATCGCTGGTGGTCGACAACTATATTCTTTCCACCTCCAATCCAGAGCTAGATTTAGTAAGCACTGCACCTGCATCAACCTCCCCCCCCCGTGAACCCCAGCCAAGCCTTACCCACATATTATGATACTGACCAATCAACCAACTGGCTCCAACATCACCCCTAATCTAAGAAACCCTCCTGCTAAGGAGGGGAAAACGGTAGGAATAAATAGGAATAAAAACAGCGACCTCTAGGAGTGGAAGTTGTTTCATTCTCCCATCTTGTACGGGCACAATACCCCCCGTGCTGGCGTCACCTCGAGCACCCAACACGGCTTACTATTCTGGTTAGGCCAAACATCGGGAGATCAAGTTGTCGTTGAAGTTTTTGGGATTCGATTTGGGGCGGATGGTACGGCACAGCGCGGTAGAGTAGAGCTATAATTGGTAAGATGGGGAGGTGAGGGAATGGAACGGAGTTTTGGGAAGGGAAATGAAAGGAGGGGAAGTTGTTATGGATGGTTTAGGGGAAAGTTGGGCTGGCGGAGATGTTTCGGGGGTCGTGTCCGTGGGGTGCGTTAGGGCACTATGGTAGGGTCTTGCGATAACTGGTTGAATTAACGGATCGTACGGTGGTGGTTGGTTTGCCGATAGAGAGATAGTTGGTGTTCTGGGTTACAATTGCGCTATTCCTGTACAGTACGGCTTGTGGTGCAAATTAGCAGGATCTGGGTTCGCATTGGCGGTGTTTTTCATACTCACAGTCTTGCTCCGTAACCAAACTCAACGACCATCGCCCCAGTCATGGGAACCACACATCACGAAGAAAGAATATTTAAAACAAGAAACCTCCTGTTGGAGAAATCTGAATATTTGAAATATCGAGAACGGTATTAGGAATCAAGAGGTCCTTCGTAGCAGCTGTTTGTACATAAGTATTAAACAAGACAACCAATACCGAGAAACCCCGACCCCGATACAACTAAAACAACAAGAATATTTCTCGAAAGAACCCAATAACTACCCTTCTCCGGAAAAGAAAAATCCCCGTCATTATTTGTTCTATCATTTCCCCATAGATTTCGAAAGCCGGAAACCATCCCATAAACCGAAGGCTCATCATACCATAATTGACGAAACCCTTAAAGGTCAACTTTCCCTTTGCCGGTGGTGGGGTGAGGGCGGTCGGAAAGCGGTTTCACAGTGAGAAATAGGCCGCAGCAATGCTCAACCCAACGAGGGTGAGAGCGGTGGTGAGACGCTCAGCCCCACTAGAGATGCCCGGAACAGTAGTGGGTCTGGTAATGTTCGAGGTGACGTTACCAGCGAAAGCAGTAGTTGTCGGCAGGGTAGTTGGGAGATTGGTAAAGGTGGAACCACGCGTGGTAGTGCTAACAGCCTGCATCGTGGTTCTGGCGCTGCTGGCGGCGCTGGCGACGGTAGCGGTGGATGAGGGGCCAGGAAAGGTGGTGGGAATGCTAACACCGTTTTCCCGGCAGAGAGCCGCAGCGGCGGCGAGGGCCCCTGTTATGGATTCATTGGTAAGCTATTTCCTAAAGGGCTATTGTGATATCAAAACTTACTCTGTTGGTCAGCGTCCGGGCAGTTCCTCCGGATGCAAGCAGCAGAGCCAACAACGAATAGCCTGTTAGAGCAAGCGCAAAAAAGGTCGGTGGGGGAGCAGCCAGTGATCGGAAAAGCATTGGCCAGACAGTCCAACTATTGATATATTAGCTAATTACCCCAGCGAAGGGAGACATATATCCATCCAAATACATACAGCACATGGAGGAAGATCAGCCACAGTCTGAGCGGAGCCAACAGCGGCGATACTTGCAACAACGGCCGCGGATGAGAACTTCATTGCGATCGGTTGGTGGGTAAGGTAGCCTTCGTTATTCCTCCTTTCAAGGGGTTTGAAGAGACCCGGGGTAAGTTAGTGGGGAGTGACGCGGGGGTCGTGGGAGGCGGGTGATGTAGACGAAAGACGTTGACAAAAAGGCAGTCAATGATCCCGCGAGACAGCTAAGAAGGGAAGGAAATCAGGAACATGTGGTTCGCTTTATACCATTGGATTTGTCCTTAATGACCCCCCCCCCCTACGCCCATACAGCACAGTATTCCCTGTCGGTAACTGAGCCGCCCTGTTCTGAGTGGGTGAAGGGAAATTGAAAAAGGAAGGGGAAAACAAAGAAGGGCTCAGCTAATGGGCCCCAAGAGTCGTATTGTTCGGCCATGCTGTAAGACTGCCGGCAATGCGGTATATTCCCACCATATCCGATATTACGTCTGAGAAGCGAAATAGGCACTCCCTTCATACGTTTTTACTATCACATGAAAATATTAAGGAAATAAAAGAAAAAAAGTGGGCTGTGAGAACTTGGTATGGTCCTCTTCCCTCATGACTAGCTGGCTCGGCACAAGTCCCTTGGATTCTCCTGGAGGTAGATAAGGTCGCAACGGCAGAGTATGGCTCTCCGGACCTGAGCGTGCCCCCAATATCAGAAAAGCTCTGTAGATAAGAAGAATAAGGCTTGGCGAGCTACTCAAGAGATGGGTAGAGAAATGTGCTACCTCTAAGCTGCCACGAAATCGAGCGTAAATGTTCAAAGCCACCCCGCCGGTTCGTACTCCTCTACCACACGAAGTTAGAAAGAGGAAATAGATGACAGTTGAGCCTCTGGCAAGGAAGGGAGAGAAGGAGAGTACCGTAAACATACCCTGTGCAAGTACTATGATAGACTATACCATACTCTACAAATGATTATTATATTTAGGGAAGATGGGCACTTGGAGTTTTTTACCCCTACTCTTATGGAAGAGGCAAAACATGTGAGTGATTACCGAATCCAGTATTAAATACTTTGTGATCCCCTTACACGGATGCAGGTTTTTTCGTGCATCATCATTTCTAAAGGTTTTTTTTTTGCTCCCAACGTCCAGAGATATGTTGGGGGGTGGGGGTTGATCCCGGCCCTTTTTCGGATCATTTTTTCTCTTTTCTCCTGTCAACCGTGATGGCTGGATTACATAAACTATGTGGAATTGGTTCATTTGTCATATGAGGAAGGATAGCATTGTTGTTGCCGGTAATAGAGAACTATCGTAGCCAAACCTCGTTATTATACGAGCATGGTACTATGCGCTGGTAAAACGGTATCACAACCTCACCACCCAATTATTCGAATCGAAGGCGACGGCAATGAGTGGGCAATGAATGAGCGAAGGGCCAAAGGAAAAATGAAAAATACCAGGATATTTTTCTCAGTGTTTCTTCATTACCCGCCGCCATCTCCATAGTTGCATCATTTCATTGGAAACATTCGAGATCTATGCACCTCAGCTTCAATGGCGATCAACGACTGCTTCCAGCCTTGTCCTGTAAGAATTGAGGATGTCTGCCACTGTAAGCCAGTCATAAACCAAGTATTTTGCGATCAAACAAGCACATGACCATTAATTCCGAGTTGACCAAAAAATCGCCGCTAGTCCAACCTCCCAAATAAGGAGGTAACATCCCACCTTTCTGCAAGTTCCCCTCATCCCATCACAGAAGGGATTCCGTTCTTCCGCCGGTTGCCATTACCGTGCTGTCGCCTTCCCGAGAACTAGAACTCTAAGTCCCATCACAGTATAATACGATATTGAGAACTGGCAACCCTAGAATTACTCCCTTTTCAATCCATTTGCTCTAGAATGAAACGAAACACCAATCATCAACCCCCTTTCTCTCCGCCACCCTTAGAAGTACTGAGATGGACAAAACATATCAACACGATGATGTTTGGAAACCAGCTCCGGGATTAAGATGCCGGTATCCTCGAATCGGATCACTCGGCAAAACAAAGGGGAGGAAAGCGTGGTGGTGAGTGAAGGACATGCTGCCGCCTCCAATTATGCATGGGGGGGTAATCCATGAGGGAGGTGGTTATGTGGAGAGCCAACACTCCCGGTGCCTCACTACAATTGCTTTAGCTAACCTCGGCAGGTACGGTTTCGACACAACGCGTACAGTGCTCGGATAGGACGTACCGTACCAACCACGTGAGATGTGCGAGCGAGTGAGAGAGTCAGAACATGCTCCACTCATAAAAACCTCGAGGAGGACTCCTCCCCCAGGCTGGAAAGAATCCTCGCTCCGGGGTTTCTTTCTCCCCTTCGATCGACTTTCCCCGCTCTCCAGATGATTTTTTATCCGCCCCAGTCTATCGCATTAATTTCCCCACCCCTTTTCATTGTCTCTCAAAAACCTCAATAGCAGAGTGTAAAGAACTGGAGTAGAGTGGGGACCAGACGGAAGATCTACTGTACTAGTGCCTCTCCTACCCTCAGATGGGCACAGTAGCCGAGGCTTTAGATCTGATATCGCTTGCGTGATTGTGGCTAAAAAAAGAGAAATGGGATTTGCCAAGAGATGTGTTATTATACCAGTAACCACATTATTTGCACGGAGGGGGTTTTTCTGGTATGATATCGTATCGTGCTTCGCAAGAATCCCAGCTGGGGATTGGAGCCCGGGGTCGCTTAATTTCTCGGTCGCTAGCTAATGGCTGATTGGGTGGGTGGGCGGATGGGCAGGGGGAAGCCCAATATGGTTGCCGGACACTACTGTACCCGTGTTGAAATACCGGTGAGTAAGACAAGCGTGGAAGCACTGACCTAGCGTTAGCGGCGTCCGGGAGATAGGATAGATAGGCTTGGGCGGGGGGGTGGAGGGAGCCAATCAAGCACGTCATGCTCTTGTATTATATACACAAACTTGAATTTACAGAAAACGCTTCATCCTCAACGCCGCACATGGTCTCTCCTGTCATTGCTTAACCTTCCGCTCTTCCCAACTCCTTCAAACTTTCCCCAAGACCTTATCCCTTTATTCGCCTTTTTCTGATTTTGTTCTCTCACGCTATTTCCCTATTCTTCCACACTCCCTGACAGCCCTGACACCGTCTTTGGTCTCCCAATCATCACAGTGCAACACCAACCTCCGGCATTCCCTAGTGCCAATTCCTAAATCATCCTGCAGGAAATGACGGTTTAATGGCCTCACTCTGAAACCGCTATGGTATGCGTACTCACCAAGGGCGCGCAAGGTAAGAAAATGTTTTCACCTCCATTTTTCTCTCTTTCATGTCCTCTCCCGCTTCACACTTTCCCTCCTGTGAACAACTTTCCTCAGGCCTTTCCTTTCCATCGGTTTATCACAGTCAATCATGATTTTCATCCCCGCTTAATTCAAATCTTGTGTCTCCACATAAGCTGTTCGATTCTACCGCCTAAAACCGTCACCAGCGATCATTACTTCTGAAGCGATTATTTTCAATGCCGACCCCCGACCAATAACCTAGCGATCCCATATGAGAGTCGCAAAACATTCGCCAAGCCATATCTAACATCTATTTTGCAATGGAAAAAAGTCACTTGATTTTTAATTTAATTACTTGTATCATGCTGGACATAAATTATGGTTCGTGCGCTCCAGAATGTGCACCAAAAATTGTTACATGGCAGCCTAGTATATTTTTTGCCAAGACAGAAAAATCATTGGCAAGATTGAAGCTTTTAATATATTTAAAATACTCTCACAGGTTAAAGTAATAGGATAATAGTTACATAACAGGGTAATATGCATTTTATATTAACATAAATATACTTAGTGATACAATTTCATAATAACAAAGTATATTTGCTGTAACACTCTTGACTACTTTATACCAAAAATACCTCTTCTGAAAACTCAATAACAAATCAACCAGCGTCTCAAAAAATTAAGAAAACCCTCAGCATTATTCTCCTTCTCCTTCTCTTTCTGGTAGAGGTTTTTTTTTATGTTATTTATAGTTCTGAGTAATTTGTTATTGTCAATCAAGTTACTTGGCAAGTCCCCGCCCCACCCCGTTCCCCGAACAGGCCCCGCCCCGCGCTGTAACGAACACTCGTTGTAGTCCATCCTAATCCATGCATAGAATGGACGGCTGGGTCCTATAAGTGTCCTAATTTATGTTTAATTTTTAACTATCCTGAGCATGAGGTCTGTGCCATGAAGAAGTAAACCATTTTTATTGCAACACAAACATCAGGCTCTACTTTCATCTATCAAAATGCTCTATCAATCAAACCTTGTGCCCACTGATATCCGATCCTGGTTCTGAGTACCCTGAACACGTTCAACTCCCTTGACCTAGCCTTTGCACCCTCTTCTTCTCCTAATCTCCGGGCGTTGGCTCTACTCCCGCCAAGGGCTTCTCAGAAATAAGACTGGCCTCCCATCAGGACTTCATGCATTCGATAGCCTCAAGTACCTCATCACCGAAGAGACCACGGCGATCTTTAATGAGGAATCCCAGGTCTATATTTAAGCATCTTTTATTCTGTCGTACTATGCTACTGAGCAACCAGTCACTGTGTCGACTCCATACTTTAATGTTGGATTGAAGATATTGAATCACGGTATAGGAGATTCACAGACGGAAGATTTGATTAGGAGATGCCTCCGGATCCCATAGGTAATCGGTTTGGGCCCTACAGAGGACGGGCGAGCCCCCCAGGTAACCGCCTGGCCCTACAGGTGACGCCCGTCCTTACCAATGACGGCGGGGCCCTACATGTGACCCCCGCCAATTCCAAAGATGGTCGGGCCCTACCGGCAGTTCCTGTTTCCATTAAGACTACGGGGATATACCATTTTTATCAACTAGATTAGGGATATTTTTGGATAATGGAATAATGCAAAGCCTGCTTCAGGCACCCTTTCGCCACAGGAGGCATCACGGACTTTGAGTGGCGTCAGGACGAGATTAACATAACTAAAGTCCTAATCTGAGATGGCTTCAAAAGTCAAATACTCTCTCGATATTCCAGCCCAGCCCAGAAAATATCCTAGTTTCAATTCATAAGCAAGTCCAAGATTGCTCTGTTTAGTCTACTCTTTCCACTATTTGGAAGGGTCTGGGCGGTATCTGGTGCACTGCATAGTCCTCTCTTCTACAGTACTAGAATTGGTCGCCAAGGAATCGAAGGTTTGGTTGGTATGACCGAGGAGATGCCCAGCCGGATGCGACAATATGCAGCGTTTGAGCACCTTCCAAATCCACTTCGCCAATTTGTGAAAGCCAACCGGCTCTGATCGGAGATAAAATCGGAGGCCGTCAGGGAGAGACGTTGAGGTAAGATATTTGGCGGCATTGAAGCCAGGGCTTGGCTATTTTTGCGCACCCTCATGCTGCGCACAATTTGGGATCTCAACTTGATTCCTAGTGAGCCCATAATTAGTGATATTATTACCCATCCACAAGGATAAATGGCCAGGGAAGAATTCAGCACGCATGTTTGTGATTTCAATCTTCGCGACCTCTCAAGTGGCGATCAGATCTGGGTTGACAATTACATTAGGTCCTGGAAACGTGATCCAGCCATCGGCGGAATCTCATTAGCTATCAGCATAAATACAGTTAGGTTCCCGGGGGACGGCCCATTTTCTAAGTGTGGCCGAGATCATAATTCCTACAAGCCATGAGGAATTCGCCATATTAGAACGATTTCGGGGATGATGAATCAAGAGAAGACAACTCGAATATGGTTTATGTTTATTCGACATTAGGGTAGCGCACAGATCCAATAGGCTTACCGCCAAGGTGTCTTCATTAGAAACGTTGACACTAAGTACCTCCTGCCTACCCAATCCTCCTCACTCCAAAGCACTAACTCCCAACCTTTTACGGTTATGAAAATGTCTACAAATGGCCTTACATTCGCGACATCCCGAACATCCCTAGTGTCCCGATGTCTTTAGAGAGCCTCTAGCCGGAACTCATCATGAAAAACTAGAAGGCGCTCAGCGGACACTCGGAGCGTGAGATGGTTTCATTCCCTCGGTTTTATTTCCGTCGGTGAAGATCTTCTCGAGAATATCGCAAACAGCGACGATATCTATCGTTTTCCGGAAACAATTCTGGAAGATGCTTGCACTGCTTTCTGGCTGGGTACCTGATGACGATTGAATCATGTTGGGCTCACTGCCCCTGAGGCCAACATGGAATTTACCCCGGCATGAATTTCTGGCAGAGTTGGTGCTGGGTTCAAGGGACATATCCTTGAAATATCTATACAAAGAGTGATTCTCCGAATGTATTGCCCAATACCCAGCCTAAACTTTGGTCCTCGCAGCAATTGGAGCTGTTTAGAGAATCGTGGTAGGCGAGGCTTTTTTAGACGAAGGAGCTGCGAACCTACAAGGATGATATGGACAGAAGGGTAGTACACTCGCGTTACTTGCTGCAACTGTGTTGGAGGAATCTGGGGCCGATAGAGGAAAAAATGCCAATATTTGATCACTGAGTTTGTTCATCCACACAGTGTCATACTTAGACCAGAAAATACCGAACAAATTCAACAGAAGATTACCCATGGCTACCCGAAATGCGATATTTTTATCAAAATGAATGCGATTACCTGAGCAGACCGAACACCAGAATGCTAAATGCAGAGGTACGATAGGAGCACAGTATGATACTAACACTCGAGCACCATACCAGCAGCGGAAGACGAGGAGGAAAGTAAAACGGCAAACCCCAACGCGGGGGGCTAGCGGGCTATTGTGGATCACAGGCGCTCACTCCCAGGTCACCGGAAATGATACCATCTCAGAAGATGCTAGGGGGGTGTCGGGGGTTCGCCGCAGAGTCCCCTGCTACTCAGTGAAGGATGCAAGAAGTGGGGCCAAAGTTTCACCAAGCAGGGAAAGAGGTTAATGTGGGCGGGGAAGCAAAAGAGATGGTGTGGGAAATCGTGGAAATTGTATGATCATAGTCAGAAGACTCTCGGAAGTGTCTTCATCATTTTTTGTATTTAAGGGCTCCGTCCGGCCACAGTTAAAGGATATGCAGGTCACCGAATTATAAGTCTGTCTTTGACATCTTTTGTTCTCTCTCGCCGTACGACTCCCTGCCAAACCCTGCGCATTTCTCCTCACAATTTCGTTACCCGCAACCTCCAGAACAGTAGAAGTCATTTCGCCAGCCGGGTTAAACGGGAAAGTTAGAAAGACACCATTGTCAGAATAATTGGTGCCTGGTGAGGCGAGAGAGGAGGTTGTGCGCGATGGTTTTTGTTTGGGGGTTGCGGGAGCACCAAAGGCTAGCTGGGTCGTTAGGAAGGGGTGCGGCTCTGCCGGTGTTTTTATTCTTGGTAACCTTGTCGCGTGGGACAACGCCTTCCTGCCTGGCTGCCTGTGCGGGGCCCTCGGTTTTTTTTCCTTCTTCCCTCGACCGCTCCGGTTCGCGGGTGGCGTAGATGGATACAAGTACTAGTACCTGGGTTTACTGAGTGGAAGCTGTCAGGCTAATCGCGTATCGCAGAGTCCAAGTGTTTGTGGCTGTTTCGACGGTTTATATAGGCTTCCCATCACCGTCTCGCGACCAAGGCTCCGTTGTAGGCATTCAGCAACCATCAAGTAAGCTGCTGCGACGCACTGCTTTGCTTGGTCAAGAGAACAATACCATTGCACTGCTGGGGGTGCTGGGTTCGGCTAACCCTGCGGGATGGAGGGGGCAACGAGAGTTGGATTTTTGGCATCCCATGGCAAACGATTTTCCTACCGTTGTTTCTTACGGCGTGGGGTGCTGGGATGACCAATGAATGATTGGCATCAGGGAGTTACTATTCCTAGTAACAAATTATCACCTTTGCGGTCATCTTTACTAATGTAGTAGACCGAAAGGAGTTAGGAATTCTGACAGGTCAAATAATTACCTTTCCTACATCAGGTAGTGGGCATGTGGCGTAGTGGCACGGCGGCGGACTCTCGGATGCTAGGATCACCGGGATGGTGCTCGAGAGGCCTCAATGCTTTCCACCGCGGCTGATCCTGTGGAACCTGTCTCACCTCCGCCAATACCATATCTCGCTTCTCGGAGGTTAGGGGGCGGGAGTATGGCTCATCGTGAGAACATCAGATAGCCTATCTTGGTCAGCCACGCGGGGGCTCCAACACCTCCACCGGAGGCACTTCCAATCGACCCCCAAGTCACTCTAGTGCTGCGCCACCATATATCTGCTGTGTTGACAAGCGACTCCAGGATGCCCGTGAAGAGTGTGGCCAATACCAAGCTGTGCTTGGCGAAGAAAGTTGAAGAATGTAATAGGCACAAGGAGAAAACAAGACGCCTGCAAGCTTTTTAATTCTTAGAACAAACCGTCATTATCTGTCAGCATCTTAAGAAGGGGAATGAGAAAAAGTCTCTCTTGAATCGCAAACGAAACAAAAAGAAAAAATTCTTTGGGATAGCAGGAAGAAGTGGTAGAGAACGCCCGGGCAGCGGGCTCCACCCCGTGAGATAAAGCTTGCGGCGGGTAGGGGTATGACCGTAGGCCATGCCAGGAGGTAGCAGAGACGATGTGGGATAGCGGGAGGGGGCGGGACAGCCTGAGAGGTGATAGCGCGGGGGGCAGTTCAAAATAGAGGAGTTAGAGGTAGAGGTAATGATCGGACTAAAGGATTTCGGCGGGGTGGGGTAGTGAAGTTCAGGTGAATTGGAGCAATTTGCCTAATCAGTTAAGGAGTTGTAAGAAAGGAGGAAAAAGCGAGGGAAGGAGAGGGAAGGGGAAGAAAGACAGGACGGAGAGGGTACGGGGCGGTTGTGATTGGTGTGATGGTGGGAGTGGTCGTAAATTGAGGGGTTGAAATTAAAGTAGTGATAAGACTAAAAGATTTCAGCGGAGTGAAGTGGAGAGGTCCCGGGGAACGAGAGTAATTGTCATTGAAGCGGTTAAGGAGTATTATGATAGCGGGGGGGAAGGGAGTGGGGGGGGGGGCAGAATTGAATCGAATGGTTGGGGACAAGGGGAGGTGGTTTATCGGGGGAATGGTGAAAATAGTGGGATTGAAAGTGGGGGGTAATTATCAAACAAAAAGATTTCGGCAGAGTGAAAAGAAGAGGTTCAGGCCAACAACAGTAATTTACCCTGAAGCTGTTAAAGATTTGTATAGCAACTGGAGAAGAGCAAAGCAAAGGAAAGAGATTACTACTCTAGCTGCCCCAAATCCTCCTTGCTTCCGCTTTTCCCACTTTCTTACAACTGCTCACTGGCATCCGATTCCAGGCAAATTACTCCTGTTCACCCAAGCCTCTTTACCTCACTCTGCCGAAATAATTTAGTCAGATATTTACATTGCTTTTCAGCTCCTCCACTTTCAATAGTTCTATCCAAATTACTCTCGCCTACTTCAACCACATCACTTCACTTGGTGAAATCCTTTGGTCCAATAGCCACATCAACTTTCAGCCCCTCTATCATGAACAGTCCCCGCCATTATACCCACCCCACCTGTCCCCGCATCCTCCCTGTCGTGTCCTTCCTTTCGTTTCCTTGATTTTGCCAGCCACCTCGCGACACTTTAATCGCTTCCCCACAAATTGCTATCAGTTTCATGATATACTAAGCTTTACCTGGTAAAATCCTACAGTGCCATCATTACATTAATTCTCAACCCTTCCATTTTTAACAGTTCATGCCATCCCAGCTCTCCCTGCTGCCCCGCATCCTCCTGGCTGTGTCTTTCCCTTTTCCCCCTTCCTCTACCATTCTCCGACTATCGATCAACTCTCAACTCGGTTTAATACTAGTTGCTTTCATTCACTCTAACCACGTCATTTCACCCTTTCGAAATTCCCTAGTCTGATCTTTAGCTCAATCTTCAACCCCAATTTTAATCGCTCCTCCATCCTGCCCCTCCCTGCCTTCCTGTATTCCCCGAGGTATGATATTGCGGCTGGTTGGAGATTGAGGGGTTGAAACTTAGCGTAGTGATGGACTAAAGGATTTCAGTGAAGTGGTGAAGTGGTGAAGTTGTATGAAGCGACCAAGAGTAATCTGTAGTGAACTGTTTATGGAGTTGTATGATACCTTGAGGAAAAGAAAGGAAAGAAAGGGAAATAATGGAATTGCTGGAAAGATCTAGGGTGGCGGGGTGACGCGGGACAGTGTGGGGCCATGGAAAATAAAGGGGTTTAAAATTGAGGTGGTGATTGGACTAAACAAAATTAGCAAAGTGAAGTGAAGTGGTCGAGGTGGGCGAAGTGAACGAGAGGCTGATAATATGCATTGAAGGGGGTAAGCAGTGGTATAATACCGGAAGGGAAGAGAGGGGGCAAGGGAGCGGAATTGAATGGCAGGGAACAAGGACAGGTGGTACATGGCGCGAGCGGTAAAAGCATAGCGTTTATTACAGGGCCCCGTTTCTGATAAACGGGGCCCTATGAGCAGGTTATTCAACTCCAGATTAAAAAAGGAATTGTCCAAATCAGACCAAAACTGAGTGAGATAGAGTTTTTTAAAGTTGGCTAGCTTTAAAGAGTTCTATGTCAGTCAGTTCTGGTCCAATATGGATGATCTTTTCAGCTAGTTAATCAGAATAACCTAGGCAATTTTGTCCCTGCTCCTCGGAAAGGGGCCCATAACGAAGCCTAAAAAGCAGAGGGGCTGAAAGTGGGGTTAATGACCGGACAAAAGGATTTTACAGAGTGAAGTGAAGTGGTTCATGTAAGCGAGTGTAAATCGTGTTAAAGCAATCAAGGAGCTGTAAGATAGTTTGAGAAGAGTGAGGAAAATAAAGGAAAACAAAAACAAGGAGAAAGGAAAATTTCGTGTCTGATGAGTGCATAAGTACTGCTGCATACTGGTGGTAGTATTTCGAATAGAGACAGTGGGATACTACGGGTCAAATGTACACGAGGTGCAAACAAGAATTACAGTGCAACCAAAACACCGATCCCAAAACAATGAAGGCAGGGTAACCATGCCATTTCTGAGTGAGATCAGGATTATAACTAAATATGTATTAACTGCACTGGAGCAGATTAAGAAAATTAGCAAATTGAAGGAGCTTTCAACTTGCGTGTCCCGGTGTATGATTTCTTTTCTTTTCTACAATGTAGTTGACACTATTGCTTAAAAAGGTATCATGTGATAAGTATTATCAGACAAGATATAAAAGATCAAATGCATTGAAGCGAGAGTCCAAAAGTTTTAAATTATTTCGAACTAGAATTCTGCATGATATCTTTGCACGATAGTAAATTATTACTGAAAATACAATTTGAAGCCGAAAGTCCAGTCAAGAATGTGTATTTCCTAGAAGGTTATCAGTATAGGAGCCCCATAGTAAGGCTGACAAGAGGGAACGAAAGCTTATGCATGGTTTCAGCTTGATGTTATTGATATGATAATAAGTATAACATAAAATAACTAATGAGGGAAACAAGTGAAGAATAGAAAAACTGGCAATAGAAAGGGGTAAAGAATAGAAAGACAGGTGACGGAACCAAGTAAACCATAGGAAGAGTAATGAAAGAAATGCGGACAAAAAAGCTGAAAAACTGAAAAACTGAAAAACAAAATTGCCACAATAATTTGTGAAAGGTAACCTCAAACCAGAATATGTTTGAAATAAGAAATTGCTTATAGAAGTGCACTTGATACCTTGTACAAACAAGAAGTCCAAAAAAAACAAGTACAAAGTATGTCAACTAGTTAAGAAACTGAAAATCAAGTTCAAAATCATTTTCTGTTGCTTCCGAGTCGCTAGTGACAGGGGTCTCATTGGGCTGGGTGGCATGATAAAGAAGACCCGAGACGCTTCGAGTGATTTTAACTCACGTGTTGATCTTGTAGATATTTGCTGTGGCGAAAGAATGGTAAGACTTCGTTTACGACCCAGGGTACAGTAGGCAGGTGTGGATAGTCGCACTACAGATCCATGAGTAATAGGAGGACTGGAAAGAATAGGAGGTTGGTTTTTTGCCCTCTTGATCTTAACTAATGCGATATTCACATCATAAGACGAAAGTTCACCGGCAGCCGGTAAACGACTGTCATCATCGCTGGTTGACTGCTCTTCAAGGTAGTGGACCATTTGTCGACGGCGATTGCTTTGGAGAAGGACAGGTGGAATATCTTTTTTATCGCTAAGCTCAATCGGTGGCGAAGAAGGAATGTGTTCATTATGATCTTCATCAGAGTCATGTCCAATTATCCGAATATGAACTGTATATCCAATTCGTATTGACTCGCTAGACCTTCGACCTTTATTAACACCGTGTTGTGGCAGACTACTTGTAGATTTTGGATTGTCAACAAGTTTTAACAGGTCACTAATACTCCCGCTACCAATCAGTTCATTAGCATTTGGAAGTGTACTTCCACCTTCTCACTATCCAATACAAATAGGTTTATTTGGATCAATTTCTTGAGTCCGGACATTCGGAAATGACTTCAAAGCTGGATGATCCTGAACTTGGATGTGGAGATATTCTTGCCAATCATCTACCCGATCCAACTTTTGCAATTGGATAATCATTGGTGAACCATGAAGTGTAGCTCTACTACTCCACTTCCAGAAGAAAAAAAGAGATAAGGACTTATTGAGAGGCTTTGGTGTCGAAGAGGACAGTAGAGAAAGAGTATTATAGCGAGATTGACTGCTTGATTCAGGTTGGTCTTTGGATTGGTCTGCCCCCTGGCGTTGACGCCTAACCTCTTGACTGCGGACAGATTGAAGGGCTGTTGAGGTGCTAGGTTTTTGAGTAGCTATTTGATTTAACAGGATTAGCATAAGTAGAATATGAAATATCAGCTGAGATCTTACAAAAGTGAAGGATAGATTGTTCTTTGGGGTTACGAAGATGAAGGGCGATTGGATGCTTACATCGAATACAGGTTTCGGGATTACCGTGCATAGGTAGAATTGCATTGCAAGGACAAGCACCAACCTGACATAAAGGCATAATAGTGTAATGGAAGTACTCAGAATAACTCAGACTACTAGTGAAAAAAGAAAGTTGTATAAAAGGAAAAGTAACAGAGGTTAAGATAAATAGAGAATTGGTAAAAGTAGTATAAAAATAGTAAGTGTATGGACAGGTGTTTTGGAAAGTGGAGAATAGAGTGAATTTATAGAAAGAAATTATGCAATCTATAGATCAAGGAAATAACCATCATTAATTTCATCGCCATATTCCTCATTCTCACTACTATCCCATATTGTATTAATTTCCTCATGAATACTTGAGTCACCTGAATTTGCACTATTTTTGTCCGCTTGTATCCTGTCTGAATTTACCTGAGTACTTTCGACTACCTCATATTCATCATAATCTGTCTCATCAAGAACCATGGAATAATCAAACGCTCGGTGATGCTCAATCTCTGCCGTATTGTATGCACAAATCCATTCTTTCGCACCTGTTTGAGTGTTGAATAAAGTTATTTCTCCACCATCCAAAATGTATGCAGCAGCCCTCTCGGGTAGAAAAACATATGCGCTCCGGTGTCGGCTATCACTATAAACATATTCTGCCAAATATCCTCCGGCCGAAAGCAACTCTGCATAGAGTTTTATAGTTTCAGTTGGAAGATATTGATCAAAATCAAAATCTTTTACTTCAGCCTCCAGTTCGGCTAATCTATCAGCATTCACGGGAGTTTTATAATCCCTCACACTATCGGGATAATAGTATAATAAGTAAGGTTGACCAGTAGGAAGATAATGTGAGAGTAACCGTTGTCCGCGTATACTATGGGAGTTGTGTATTGCAACAAACTGATGAATATGAGAATGGATAATATCCATATAAATATATTGGAGACATGATTTATCAATGTCTCCACTATCTGTAACAATCCTATTGTTAGGTAGTTATGCAACAGGCAACGATAGTGGTTTCCGATAGTAAGCAAGCCTTCTTCTTTGTAATAGGGCGTAGGGAAATACTATCTCTTCAGATAGTACGGAACTGGCTTGCTTGTCTTGAGTCGTTTGCTAGAATTACTATTTCTTCAGATAGTAGGGTGGGTGGATTGTCGTGCTTGATAGAACTATCACAATAGTCCTATGTTCGGGCAACCTGTCGAGACTGTCACAATAGTCTCCAGGTTCTTAGAGCGTACGTTCTCGCAGAGGAGGAGTGTATGTAAAGAGAGTAAAGCGTAATCGTATTGCAATATCTTAAGTATAGAAAAGTACTTAGATGGTTGCGTGAAGATCCTATCTCTTGGTCGTTTTTTTTTTTTTTTTTTTTTAATAAATTAGTTATTTTGTTTAAAG
>Ga0307517_10001747_pt1 | contig 35797 bp, 18 predicted proteins | sample 23_EM_MG_FD_194515 | JGI IMG/M metagenome (GOLD analysis project Ga0307517, IMG submission 194515) | Populus trichocarpa ectomycorrhiza microbial communities from riparian zone in the Pacific Northwest, United States - 23_EM | ecosystem: Host-associated > Plants > Roots > Unclassified | place...
AACATTTACACACACACACACATATATATATATATATGATATTTGAAGAAATCCTTACAAATGAATTTTCCTAAAAATATATGTCTATGTGCTTGTATTATATATTAATGATTTAAGATTTAATAAAAGAAAGGCGATGTAGCACAACAACAAGATAAATGAAATATTAATGTAAACGACGTTGCTACTATAATTAATGTTTTCATTCCCTTCTCTATTTTCTTCTTGTTTTCAAATAAAGAAAAAAAAAAACAATTTGTCTGTCTTCATTTTTTACTTTTATCTCAAATCTTCTTCCCTCATTTGTTCATTTTTAATTGCTTGCACTTTTTTAAGTTCATCACCCTCTAAATTAAAAAATAATATAAATTATATTATATAATTTATAATTTACAATTTGTCTGTAACGGTATTTCAAGTTTGTCAAACAATTGCTTGAGAAAAATGGAACAAGAAACGTGGGCTAAAGATGTGTTGCCGAAAAGGAGTCAAATAATTTGTGTTGACACATCATAGCGGCCGGCAAGTTCTAATAAGCAATTATTTAATAAAAATAATTATTAGCAATCATAGTATACCTTGTAAAAATGGAACAAGAAACATGAGATAAAATTCATTATTTTTTTGTTTGTGATGGCTGTTGTTATTCATTTTTGCTTCCCCATATAAACAAAAAAAAATATATAAAAATAAAAAATGTTGGAAGAAAATAAAAATATATATATCATTTAAAAGAATATACTAGAACGCTTAGAAAATTATCAAAATTTGGTTAAAGAAGATCAAAATATATAAGATTGAAAAATCTAACAGTATATTTTTTACTGATGAAAGCTCTAATTGGATGTTTAAGGACTCAATTGGAATTTTTCAAGGTTTAATTGAATTTATTGAGAGCTTAATTGCAAGACAAAATGATTTTTGAAGTCAATTTAGGCTTTAATTGGAAGAAATTATAATCTAGGGGTTGAATTGTAATTTTTAAGAGTTAATTTGGTCAAATCAGAAGGCTTAATTGCTTAAATATTAAAGTTTGATAGACAATTAGAGACTTAATTTAAGAAATTCAAAGTCAATGGCCAAATTGAAAAATACGAGCAAATGTAGGGGCTGAAATGGACCAAATCAGGGGTCAAATTGAAGAAATTAGAAGTTTGTTGGTTAATTAAGGGTCAAAATGCACAAATTCAGAACCAAAGACAAATGAAAATAGTGGTCAATTTTGGGACTAACAATTGAGTTTGAGAAGGGTGAAATTGCATGGAATTAAGAGTTTTGAAGTCAATTAAGGATGCAATTAAAAGCAATTAGAAGAACAAGGACTAAAATAAAATTTGTCTAATTTCTAAAAATTTAACCCAAACAACATATCATTCAGCATCTGTTTCATCTTTTTCCTTGACAGTTTATTAATTATTTTGGTCCAGATAAGGGGATGAAGCTTTGTGTATGTTGACAGTAAAAAGGAGAGCTAGGATGAAGAAAGGTTAAAGATGGGCTCTTCACAGGCGAAGGTGGCAGCGCTAAGTTGTAAAGATGGGGTCTAGAGTTTTTTTTAGTGGCTTTTGAGATAGCGTGTGGTGGAAATAAATAATTCATTGTGTGCTTTATAGAACTAACTTGGAGGTAAATCAAAGAAATATGGACTCTTGAATTGAGAATATTGATTATGGACCATTTGAGATAATTTTTAATTTTCAAATTGGTCCTTACCCTTTCATAATTATAATTATATCACTAAAAAAATTAATGTTTTTTTTATTTATTTTTGAAACACGAAAATGATTATGAAATGACTGTAAATTAGCCAAACCATGTCTCAAAAATTTTGATTTTGATTTTGATTTTTTATTTTTAAAAGAAATTTTTGAGTTAAAAAATGTGGCATGACAAATGATAGCAAAAAGATAGTATGAAGAGAAGACTTAATTGCCTACCGTCGTCTGATTTCTCTTCCAATTTATACCTAATTTAACATATAATATTCTTTAAAAACCTAACTTGGTTTACCTTGGGAGAGTTTGACGAAAACAATTCTCCTGAGGCCGTTGAATAAGACCACTCCACTAATAGCACACAATTTGAGACGCCATACAATTTTCTATAATCAAAGAGCCTCCTGTAATTTCTTCTCTATAAATACCTTCCAGTTCTCCTTTCTTCTCCATCCGAAGCATACTATATCTTCACCACTCTCCTTGATCAATATTTTTCATCGCTTTCAACTACATTTTACTTGCGTGGTCACTATAACACACACAACATGAAGCTTCTTGATATATTTTTTGTCCTAGCAATTATCATGGCTTTAGCCGTTTCTCTTACTGCTACACCATCTGAGGAAGATCAATCGTCTCTTGACTTCAGTGAAAATGAAGATGAGGAAAACTTTGATCTTCCTTGGCTTGAGAGCCAAGAAACAACTTCATCTCTGCGAGGGGCAAACCGGTTTCTAGCTCAGAAAATTCGGGCTGTCATGACATGTGACAAGTACCCGAGAGCTTGTCGTGCTAAGGGCAGTCCCGGGCCGGATTGCTGCAAGAAGAAGTGTGTGAATGTGATGACAGACAGGCTCAACTGTGGAATGTGTGGTAAGAAGTGCAAGTATCCTGAGATTTGCTGCAAAGGGCAGTGTGTGAACCCGATGTCTAACAAGAAAAATTGTGGGGGCTGCAGCAACAAGTGCAAGAAAGGGAGTAAATGTCAGTATGGAATGTGCAGCTATGCATAGAAACGCAGGGTGCTATGCTTATATATCCATATCTGATAATGGACCCAAACAAGATTGAACAAGTAGATATTTGTAGCTTAAATTCATTTGCGTCGATGGAGCTTCGTATATCTTTTTTGGGGTTTATTTATTCTTTCGATTCAACACCATAATGTAAGAAGGGATGTCCTTCACTATTGATTCATTTCAAGATATATAGTTTTTCCTAATCATGAAGTGTATTTGCTGCCATATATGTTTTCTTAATTTTGTGTGTTTCCATTATTTTTGTTCTGGAATTTCTAAGTGTGAGTAATATAACAGCAGAAAGGGGAATTAATGATAATAATTTTAATTTTTTTTTAAAAAAAATCCATTTTCCAGCACGAGAAAAGAAGCCCATGATCAGTTTTTTTTATAAAAAAAAAAAGCAGTCGAGGAAATTAAATTTATTTCACCAAGGAATGTGAAATCTAAGTGATGTTTATTTTACTTAACATATATTTCAAACCTTAAAAAAGATCTTTTATATATATATATATATTAGGAAAAGTGACCTCTAATCTTGCTAATATTTATATTCTTTACCACTGGAGAGGAAAGAAAGAATGAGAGAGGTTGTATGTTTGTGAAGGGACAAGTATATAAAAAATAAAAATATATTTGATTGGATGGATAAAAATAAAGATAAAAAGTAAATCTATGTTTGAAATAAATTAAGAGTAAATTTATTGTCTTCATCTCTTGTGTTTCGTGATAATAAAATAAAAATTATCTAAAAGTATCTATAACTTTGTATATTTCCTTTGTTAGAAAGGTGAGAGGGAACATAAAAAAAATGAAAAGGGGATGGAAAACAAATCTCTCTTTAGATCCAAAAAGAAAATAATCTAATTTGGAGAGAAAAATTACAGAAAAATTAATTTAAATAATTTGGTTTTCAAATTTATAAATTATTCATTTTGAATTTAAATCTAACACCTAAAAGACTAAAACTAAACTAAAGGAATATTGAATAAATATATTCTCATTTTTGAAATAAGGAAAAACATCTTTTCTTTATTTTCATAATCTTTTCAATTTTAATGCCTAAAAACATTTATATCTTCCTTTATTCTCTTTCTATATATATTCTTTGTTTTTAATTTATATCTTTAAGGTAGTATTTGATTACTACAATAACTAAAATGACGTAGCGGAAGCTTCTGAGAAAATAGGGCGTCGTCTGCTTCCTGAAAAGAATCGTTTGAATCCTCGAATAAAATAGTAATACACTCAATCTACGACTTTAAAGAATAAAATTCTTAGAAGAATTTTCATTATTGATTCAAAAGTACCCTGCAATAAAAGGAAGCAGCATTTATATAAGCTGCAAAACTTAATTCGGTTAGGACTATAACTATTTAGGAAAGAAATAACTGAAATAAGGAAAAATACTAAAATTTCTAAAAATAAATAAATTCTGATATTAAGGCATAAATCAAAAGTCTTAAATTTAAGAAATAATATGGCAAAAGGGTCATTCCAACGGCAACTGCAGCTCCTAACTTTGTTTTTGAAACTTTCTCTGCAATCTATTATACTCTGCAATCTGTTCTATATCATAAAATGACATGTCCCATTATCCTTTTTTATTTTATAAAATGGTAGTGATTCACTTTAAAAATATTATAAAAACAAATTCATTTTATATTTATCTATATCTCTATTAATTTCTTCAATCAAATATTTTCTTATTTTTTCTATATTTATCTCTTTAATCACTATCATTAGACACTAAACAAATACAGTATAAATAACATTTTTAAAGTTTAAAATAATTAAACATGGTTTAATTATTGGTTCCAATTCAACCCAAAATTCTGAATTCCAAATTAAATTTAAGTCATTTTAAGTTTTTTATTAAAAATATTAAACTTGTTGTTCTATTTTTATAAGCTGGTTTCATATAAGATAGATAAAAAAATTATAATTTCTTAATAATTTTTTCTTGGGGGTTATTTTTTTTTACAAATTAACATGCTTAAAATTGAGTTGGATTCAATCCAAAAGAATTGAACCAAATTGCCACATGGTTGGGCTAGAAGCTTAAGATATGAAGAGTATGTAGTCTAACAATCTTGGACAAGGTCGAAAGAAAGACTATGAGAAAGTGCCCCCATAACGGTTTTTCAAGTTTGTCAAAGACGCGACGGGGTTCCTTGTACGGTTTTGAGTTGTAAGAAATACTAAACAATTAGCTGTAACCCACCATCTCTCTCCACAGTGCCCCTCCCCTCCCTAAGAGTTGAATTTTGTTTTTTTTTTTTTTTTTGAAAGGAGGTGATGAGATGAGCTACAAATTAAAAACCTTAATGAAATCCAAATCCCATATGTATATATGCCTGTGTTTATATAATTTTTAAAATAAAAAAGTTTATTGGTCTTGGATTCGATTTTTTTCATCATTTATTTATCTCCCTTTAAAATAGATATAAAAACCGCAAAATTTTCTATTTAATTTCTATAATTTTTCGAATAAATTAACAAATCAGTCAGGAGTTCTTGTGGTATTATATCCATGTGTCCATAACGATAAAAAAAAAAAAAGATAGATCTTGCTACCTATCGTCAATTTTGCATCATGCATGACTTGTCATTTGTCAAGAACTAAGGAACAACATTATAATATAGTGTTTGCTTGCAAATATATTTCGGCTACGTGAAAGAAATTGATAACTATAGATATATATGAAGAGGAGACCTGCCTACCTAATCCTAGTCGTATAATTTCTCATCCAATTTAGACCTAACTTAACATCTAATATTCTTTAAAAGCCTAACTTGGCTTACCTTGAGTTTGACAAGAATTATTAAGGCCGACGTTGAATAAGACCACTCCACTAACAGCATACCATATGATGAGAAACCATGCAATTGCCTATAACCAAAGAGGAGCCTAGCTCCTTGATCAGTTTCTTCTCTATAAATACCTCTGCAATTCTCCATTCTTCTACATCCAAACCATTTATATCTACACCATTCTTCTTAATCAACAGCTCTTCACCATATATTTCAAGCTATATTTTACTGCGTACACATTATATAACACACACACACACCATGAAGTTTCTTAAGATATTCTTTTTACTAGCAATGGTACTCGGGTGTTTAGCCATTACTCTTTCTGCTACACCGTCGTCTGAGGAAGATCAATCGTCTCTTGACTTCATTAATAATGATGACGAGGGAAATTCTGATCTTCCCTGGCCAGAGAACGAAGAAACAACTTCATCTTTACGAGGGGCAAACCGCTTTCTGGCCCAGACCCGGGCTGTCATGACATGTGACAAGTACCCTAGGGTTTGTCGTGTCATTGGCAGCCCCGGACCAGATTGCTGCAAGAAGAAGTGTGTGAATGTGATAACAGACAGACTCAACTGTGGCATGTGTGGTAACAAGTGCAGGTATCCTGAGATTTGCTGCAAGGGGCAGTGTGTGAACCCGATGTCTAACAAGAAAAACTGTGGGGGCTGCAGCAACAAGTGCAAGAAAGGGAGTACATGTCAGTATGGAATGTGCAGCTATGCATAGAAATTGTTCCATGAGATTTAATTGTTTATTATTTGTAAATGTAAGAGGGATACGTACCCTTAATTCTTAATTTATTTCATGTTGATCATATTCACTTGCTTGTGTAAGCAAGTTTAGTTTAATTAATGATTCCTTTTTCGGTATTTTCCTTTAATAAATGAATTAAGATTTGAGTTATAGTTATAAAATAATATTTAAGAAAGATATTTTCTTGTTGTAGAGTCCAAAACTCAGTGAAGCTTTTAATATATTAAAATTAAAGATTTCTCCAGCTAGTAAGTATGACTATGGCATGAAAATTTACTATTATTAAGTGGTTAATGTTTTTATATCAAAGGGATCTTCCTTGACTCTTTCGGAGAAACCTTAAATTAGCTTTAATCATATTACCTAATTGAGATAAAAAACAAAATATTTATCAATTGGCTCACATGTTTCTGATATTTTCAATTAGATTGTATAATACCAATTTTTATATATTAGTTTTTCACGAATACATTTTGAAAATCTCATCATTTATAGCATAAAATATACATATTAGACGAAATGATATTAATAATTAAGCATTTAGAAAAGGACTCGATTAAGAATTATTTAAAACATTTTAGACCCAATTAAATTTTTTTAGTATTTTATTTTGATATATTAATTTTAATTTTTTTAAAAAATATATTTTAATATATTTTGAAATAAAAATATTTAGACTTTACTATTAGGATACATGTTTCTAGCTTACAAATCTATATATTATATTAAGAACCTTATGTATGTAACAGCCGTAAAGGAGAGAGAGATGCAAGGTAAAAAGGGCCACGTCAAGAAGTAGCAAATCTATATAATATAAATATTTCTCCAAGAACATTCTTCTCATGTGATGTGACTCGAATCAAGGAATATATTGATGAAGATCCTTGATAAATTGTATATCATGATCTCCCCATAATATATCTACATTGAAGGCTTTGGATTGGCTAGGGAATGACTTTGATCTCTTGAAACGTCCACGTTTTGTCTAGCCATCAAAATCCTAACAAACAACTTAACCAAATCGTGTTAACCACCTTGTATCTTCTTTATATAATCCCCTTGTTTTATCCATTTGTACCACCCATGACCCAACCACAAACGATGGCCTCGCTAGCTCACGTCCTGTTGCTTTCATGTCTTGCTACATTCTGTGCTTCAACCTTGCAGGGTGATTCACTTAACTACAAGCCTAAAGCCTTATCAAGCTATCTTCCAAGAAATTATAAGAAAGTCCTGAATACCATAGACTCATGTTGGCGGACGGAGTCCGATTGGGCTACCAATCGTCGTGCTTTGGCCGATTGTGCTGTGGGATTTGGCCAGGCTGCAATCGGAGGGAAATATGGGAAAACATACGTTGTCACTACTCCGGATGATGATCCGACAAATCCGAAACCAGGCACGCTTCGGTATGGTGCTATCCGGACTGAGCCTCTTTGGATCATTTTTGCCAGAGACATGGTTATTACACTCGAAAATGAGCTTATGATAAATAGTTACAAGACTATAGATGGGAGAGGTGCTAACGTCGAGATTACAGGCGGGCCGTGCCTAAAAATTGAATATGTTAGCCATGTTATCATACATGGGATTAGCATTCATGACTGTAAGCCAGGTAAAAGGGGGCTTGTTAGGAGTAGTCCGACGCACGTTGGTGAACGCCGAGGTGCTGACGGAGATGCCATTGCCATTTCTGCATCGTCTAATATTTGGATTGACCATTGCTATCTCGCTCGCTGCATGGATGGCCTAATTGATGTGATTCATGCTACCACTGCTGTCACCATCTCTAACAACTATTTCACCGAGCATGATAAGGTAAGAAGAAAACGTTTCCCCTCATTAGCCCTAGCTTAAAATTTCCGATCACGATCACTAACCAATTTGGTACTAACAGGTGATGCTGCTAGGACACAACGATAAATACACTGAGGATCAAGTTATGAAAGTAACAGTCGTCTTCAATCATTTTGGCCCTAAACTCAATCAAAGAATGCCAAGGTGAGTTGATTTATATATTATTAAAATCCCATGACATTTATCGCTTCAAATCTAATGCAAAAATTGTGTTCAAAATTAAACGCAGAGTAAGGTTTGGTTATGCCCACGTTGCCAACAACAGATATGATAAATGGCAAATGTATGCCATTGGCGGCAGTGCTGGTTCAACCATATTCAGTGAAGGGAACTACTTCATTGCTCCTGACATTTCCTATGCCAAAGAGGTGTGCATATTTTTTTCTAATAAGAGAAATTATTACATGGACTTGCTTCATTGTTTTTGTTCAATGCACCAACCAATTACAGACTGTAAGGTTCATTAATGCTTCGACAAGCTAAAGCTATTTTAATCCAACGTACTAGATTCATGTAAAACTTTTGTTGTCTTTTATTAGCAAGTAGCACTTACTAAGAAAAAAATGTATTATGCCTGTAGGTTACCAAGAGAGAGGTTTATGGTGGTTGGAAGAATTGGAAGTGGAGGTCCTCCAAGGATGTATTTATGAACGATGCTTATTTTGTCCAATCTGGATATGGAAGGTGTGCACCACGTTATTCCAAAGCTCAGTCCTTCACAGTTTCTCCAGGAGCTATGGCTCCTGCTTTGACATCTGATGCAGGCCCTTTAAGCTGTGTTGTTGGTGAAGCATGTTGACACAAGGGACAAGCCATTTTCTAGGCCAGTATAGCCTACTTGTTCTTTACAATAAGTATTTCTTTAGATTTCTTTTATTGTAATGAGCATTTGCCGTTGTTTTTTAATGGGTTAATTGTAATAGAAATTTGAATCCTTTTTTCTTTAAACAGATAGTAATTTGTATCATGGTCATCCTACCATCTATAATTAGAGAAATGAAAGTTTCTATATTGGAGTCCAAACGGATTGGAGGGCAAAATCGAATGTTAAAATTAGAACCTAGATATATAATTAAAGATCCATATAATAAGATAGAGATCATTGTTTATAAACTTATTATACCTTATTGCCGCAATAAGAGATCAGATCATATGTAGCGACAAATTATCAGAGATCAGACAAAAATTCTTCTCTATCTTGCATTAATTCTTGCCATATCCAATGCACACTTGGAATGATTTAGTAGATTTTCCGAGCTTTATTTATAATTTCAGAGTAGACTTGCTATGTCAATGAGGTGTTTTTTTATTTCTTTGGGATAAACAATTAGTCAACCAGCTTGAGCTCGTGCAACCACGTTTTGTCTAGCACCAAACTCTTACCAAACATCATAACCTAAAATACAAATCAAGCTCTTTAGCCTCTAGATTGTGTGACCCTCCTTCTCTTGTTCTATAAAATTTTCTTCTTTTATCCATTTTCTTGAATCATCAATCACTCTAGCCATGGCCTCGCTATGAAAGTAACCATGGCTTCAACCGTTTTAGCTCTTGACTTATTAAGAGGATGCCAAAGGTAGGAGAAACAATACATTTAGAGAAATAGAAAAACGAGGCATTGTTTTGTGATAGTTATAACTGGATATCAATCTTAATTTTATTTTATCTGTCAAATCTAAGATAAATTTTGGGGCATCATGTTGCAGGGAATAGATATGACGAATGGAAAATGTATGCAACTTGTGGAAGTGCAAATCCAACCATTCTTTAGTGAAAGGAACTACTTTAAATCTCCTCGAGATGATTCCAAGCAGGTATAACTAATTAATTATTCTTAATAATATCCCATGACCATCATGCAGAGAGCTAGATATTCTTAATTATACCCTGTATATCTACAAAGAACTTGTCTTTAATTCATACGGAAAATGTTTCTTACATGACAGGTTACAAAGACATGGCTTCTTGGAAAGCATGTATAATAAATTTAGCACTTGATGGAATTGTATAGGGACCATGCATGTCTGCCAACACAGATTTTTAAGAGGCAGTGTAAAGCAAGATGAAATCCACCAAAACTTGATGCTCCAGTTAAAGCAAGTTTGTGATCATTATTCATTATAATGGTCATCATAATTTCTTCACTTTTGTTTGGTTCATAGTCTTTTTTATTTTTAATTACTTTTATTCAAGGTGCGAGCAGAATCAACCTAAAATCATGTTGCTTGAAACAGTGTGATCAAGTGACAATGCCAATTAAGCTCTAGCTCTGACCAAAAAGGGGGGGAAAGTAGGAAAGTTGACAGAAATTGTGAACCCAAAAGCAAAAAAATATCTTATATTACTGTATAAACAGTTCAGGATAAACTTGGAAACGAAGAGAACAGATTCATGAAATGGCTTGTTAAAGTGCTAAAGGCAACTCAAAAAATAGGAAAAGAAGAAAAGAGAAAGTGATGGGCATTCACTTTTGTTGATTTGTTTTTAAAACAGCCTATTCTCATTGCTTTGAACCCCACATGTTACTGGTGCTGTGGCTCTCACTTTCTTCCAATACCATAGACCAGCACCAATACCTATGGCCCCAGCTGCTGAAACTCCAGTTACAGTCCCTGCAAATCACAATAAGAAACATCAAAATAAATAAGCCTGATCTTTCAATTCAATATCCCAAACATTCCCAGAAAATTTTACAACTATATATCAATCTTAATACTCCACCTGCAATGACTCCTGCCTTGCTATGGCTAGTAGTACTGCTGTGATCTGCAGACAGATATAAACAACTGTTGGTTTGTGACATTTTCTTTTAAGAATGTAGATGAAAAGGCTTGAATACTAACATACCATTGCAATAAGTTGTGACATTTGATCTCTGATTGCATAGACATAAGAAACTCTGTGATTGGGTGTCAAATCCACACGATCCACCTCCTTTCTTCATGTCTTGACATTGAAGGCAATCTGTAGTCACTGGAATATCAAAATCAACTCTAATACCATACTCAGGTACTTGATCATCAGGAGCATTTACACCAGTCCTCCAATAAATACTAGCATAACTAGCACAATACTTCAACATCAGCCTCAACGATTCAGTCGCTTTCGGTAAGTAAGAGCAGCAAGAACTACCACCCAATGCAGTAGCACATCCTGGCAAGTGCCTGCAAAGATAACTAGCACTATCACATGTTGAGTCGCACCGATCAGGAAACCTCTCACAGAAGATAGGCTTTGGCTGAACAATCACCCTCTCTTCGCTACAATTGAAGAAGAGATAGTCATTTTGAGAGGAGAGTGTTAAATGTGTGCTTGTGTCAAGGCTAAATGGCCTAGTTGCACGAAAGTGATGACCATCTTGACAACTCCACATGAATGGATCAGTGACTATCATGTGAGGATCTGAGTAGCTTATGCTACGAACTTGGTATCTCCCGGAAGGCGTTCGAAGCTCAAGAAAGCCCGAATCGGAGCACACAAGTATGTGCCTGTAATATGGACTGCCACAGCCATCATCAATGCCAAAAGGGTAGCTTATCGGAATAGTTCCACATGAGGTTCTGCAATGGCCTGCAGCTTGAGCTTTTGTGAGGAAGAAGTATGGAAAACTGATCAATATAATGAATAGGAGACAAAAAGAATGATGAAAACAAGAACATGAAGAAGGGTTATAAGCCATTAGAAATGTGATGGAAGTTTTGAGTGTTTGATGGTTAATATCGAGTTTGTATGGTTTAAAGATAGCGATGAAATGAATAAAGGGAAGGCTAAATGAGAGTCGCAAGAATATATCTCGGAAGTGTTCTTTTTCTTTTTCTTTTTACTTTTGTTTGCTTTTTACTTTGTTTTCACTTGTTCTTTGCTTTAGGGTCTTAGAAGAGAATCTAGAGACAAGAGAATGATCGATGGAAGAGCATCTGTCCTTCTGTTCCTTGATTTGTTTATTTTCTCAGGCAATGATTTTTGTCAAGAATCAAGGTGCATGAAAGTGGCAGCACCATGGGCAATGGGGAAACTAAGAGGCTAACCAACAAGGCTCATGAAACTCTGGATTCTTTCATCTTTGGTCCAGAGGCTGTGTTCTGTGGACTATGGACTATGTGAAAGCATGAGATTACCTTCAAGCCCAATGTCTACATTCAGTGGAGGTCCATCGCTGTGGACCAACACTTCTCACATAAGGAAAGAGTTTAAGCTCGTAGAGTAATTGTGGCAAAAGTAACTATAATCATAATGCTTCAACTCAGCCTGATTTAGTTGATTAAACCAGGAATCTAGACACCTAAACTTTGGATTAGCATGTGTTAAAAATTTGATTGTTTAAAATTATAAAATCCTGTTTGTTTTTTTTGTTAGATTTGAAAATGTTTGATTAACGTAATATTTTTACATAGATCTTACCAAAAACTCTTTTTAAAAATATTGGTCAGAGAAAATATTATAATTTATAATTTTTTTAAATTTATTTTATCTAAACATAATCGTAAAAATTACTAGAATATCAAACACACACCAAGCCAACAATTACTAGCCTAACTTGATATCTAGATGAACTTGAAAGAGCTAAAACAAATCCATTTAGGTTAATTACTAAAAATCCTTTTTACTTGAAAAAAAATACATACAGAAGAGGAAAAAGCAAATGAAAAAAGAAAAAAGAAATGTTTGATTCTAAATTTATGCATATAATCACTTTTTATTTGTTGTCTTGAATATTACTTTTTTTAAGAAATTATAATAAAGAAAATAAAGATTAATGCAATCGAGTTTCTTAAGTAAAGTTGGATCATATTCTTGAAGTGATTCCAGCTGTAATTTAATCTTTTTAATACTATTTTCTTCAAATTAAAAAAAAATCATTAAAGTATATATATATATATAACAACATTAAATATTATTACATGACTCAAATATAAAAATTAATCTCTTAACAAAAAAATTCAACCGCTTGACCATTATTGTTTATGGTTTCCTATTATTAAAATATCATATAACATTTATTTAGTCTGGTTTTTTCTTTAATTGTAGTGACCCACCTGTTCAATCGTTTGACTTGGTGGTTGAACCAGTATCTTCTAACCCGCTTTCTTTTAGTTAGCTATAAATTAGATTTATTAATTAAACAACATCATTTAAAAAACATCTACTTGGAGGAAAGTACAAAATAAACACATCAAATTTAAAAACAAAATACAATGACGTGGTTTTCTAACTTAGGTAGTGTTTGGGTATGTTGTACAATGATAGATTGGACAATAAATTTTTTGTAAAATTATTTGGTGCATCTTTGAATAGCACAAAAATTAATTTTTATATTTTGTAAAAAGTTATTTTAGTGAAGAATTTTTTGTCTCATTGAAAGGAGTAGGAAAAGCTTTTCAAATTCTTTACGTTAATTTAGTTGATTCAGGTCAACATAAAAATAAAAATAATTATTATCATAATTTTAAAATTTGACTAGGAGTTGATATAGGTAATATATGGGTCACGGGTCGAGTTAACTATTGACCCAGGTCAACATTAAGATAAAACGGTTATTATCATAGTTTTAAAACTCAACTCGGAAGTTGACTTAGGTCACGGGTTGAGTTGACCATTGACTCGGGTTATGGGTTGGGTTGACCATTAACCCGGGTCAACATGAAGATAAAAATGGTCATTATTGTAGTTTTAAAACCCGACTCAATGGTCATCCTAGGGCCAAAACCAGGTTACGAGCTAGGTTGACCATTGACCCGGGTCAACATAAGGATAAAAATAGTTATTATCATAATTTTAAAACCCAACTAGGAGGTCGACCCGGGTCATGGTTCAGGTTGACCATTGACCCGAGTCAATTTAATGATAAAAGTGATTATTATCATAGTTTAAAAACTCGACTTGAGGTCGACCTGAGACCAAGTATGGGTCGCAGATCAAGTTTATCATTAACTCGGGTCTAAAAACTGACTTGAAAGTTGATTGGAGATAAAACCCGAGTTAAAGCTCAAGTTACGGCCGAGATGGTCAACCCATATTGACGCAAATTAAAAATAAAAATTGAAGTGATCAATTTTTTTTTTAATTTTTTTTTTTGGCCTTTCCTTTCCTTCATGCTCTGCGTCGGGTCATTACCTACCATTTTGCGTAACAACCAGGCGGTAAGGAAATTCTAATCCAACTTGAGCTGTGATGCAAGCAGCAGTCAGCAGCCTCGTTGTCTGCGGCCTTATCAATTAATGCAGCAAATTGAAAAGGCCTTCAGTCACGTAAACTAAGCTAAAAGAGTCAGGTCCACAAGCTCATTCAAATGGTCAAAAAACACTAATAAATATGGTTGCCACATTGTTTTTTTAATCACTTCAAAAGACCGGAGCGGGCTTGAAGATGCATGTGTGTGGCTGATAATTATGTGGGTCACGAGCAGGTTGGCATGGGGTCATGGCTCAATATATATGTTACTGTTGACATGATCTCGAGCTGCTCGGCCTGGCCACGACTGCTACTTTCTTAACGTGTGTTTGTTACACGTTGAAAAAATTGCCTGCATACTTTGGGTTAAAAATCAAAGAACGTGAAGGAGGTCCTGAGTTTCAGACCAAATTCCATGAAAATATAGTACCATGAATCTGCTAGCTAGGTAGCTTTATAGGGAAATTTCTTATTTCAAAGTCCACCGAAATTGCCTGGTTGTCTATGAAAATAGAGTCTCATATGGACAAAAATTCTTCCATTTTGACAGTCCAATACGTACCCTTTAATGCCATGCATCTTATGGGTGTTTATTGATATAATTCAGTAGAGTTTGTGCTGATAATTATATCTAATATAATTTTTTATATTTTATAAATTATAAATGAAATTCACTAAATTTGTTTTGGACTAGAGCGGGGTGGATATATCTAGTTTAGCTAAATTTTTTATAGATATCTACGGGTTAAACTTATATTGCTAAATATTCATAAATTGGTTTAATTAGAAATAGGAATTGAGCTCAATAAATTAGCCTAAAATATATTAAGAACTGTAAGAAATAATTTGGATTTAATACATCAACAAATCAATTGACTAAAATGGAAAAGATGAATTTAGTTGTAACAAACAATGGGTTGTATAGGCAATATGGGTTGAGTCGGGTTGACTAGGTTTCAAAAATCTTGACCCCACTCTGTTAGAGAATAATATAAATCATATATTGGGACCTCACCTAACAGTTTAAGTTATTGGATTGAGTTGATTCTTTAATATGGTATCAGAGCTTTGATAACCAAGCGGTTACAAGTTCGAATCTCACCATCCTTATTTATTTGATAAAAATTAAGTACAAGATAATATAAGTCTGTGCAAATTTCAAGCCCAAAGAGCTTTCACTTGAAGGAATGTGTTAGAGAATAATATAAATCATATTTTAAGACTTCACTTAACAGTTTAAGTTATTAAGTAATTCGTGGTATACATATATTAGAATTTTTTAACCGGTTATTATTTATAATATTGACGTTATATAACTTTAAGATATTGAGTTTGATTAATAATACAAATATTAGATATTGACTTCTTCTTTTTTAACCCCACCTAGTACGTCTAAGTTACAACTCATTTGTTGATTTTAGATGGCCAATAATTAAGATATCACTTCCTTTTAGCTGTTGTTGAATGAAAGGATTTTCAACTTATCAAAGAACAAGTCAGCATCGTGTAGTACTTTTGCCTTTTCTCTAAAGAAGGAGCGTTGTTGGGACCTTGGAGCCTCAGAATTCCATACTCCATCAAATCATGAGATCATTGGAAACTTGCCTTTAAATTACCTTTAAGTTATAATTATATATTTACCTTTAAATTTAAACTTCTTATTTGCCACGTAGATCTTTATGTATTCATAAAATATATGCCTCTTTCATTAAAAAAAAGAAGTTATTGATTGGTAATTGGCGAGTAATTTCAACTCTCTCCCCTTTTTACCATATACTTGTACAAATTTCATGAAATAAATAATAAAAAACAATATAAATTTTTTTTATATGAGAATTTACCGATATTTCAGTAAAATCTCCCTTATATAGAGAGATTTCAAGTTATCGACTAAACCTGTTAAACTTCAATAAACAATCAATTCACATTCCACTCATTATTCAACTTTTTTGGACTCATCACATAACAACTTCTCTCATAACATCAGTCATATTTTATATCACGCATTTAACTACTACATGAATTAAACTAAGATTCATCCACAAAATAATCAGAATATGACAACATATAATTTAAACTAAATATCATTTAACTACTATGTTCAAAATTAATATAAACATTATCAAGGAAAAATTCTACATTAAGTAATCATGGATTTAACTAATATTTAAGTCTAACATCTCATAAAAATTCCAGGCATAATAATAATTACATTAAAATAATTCACATATATGTTATCATCTCCAAAATTACACAAAATATGCAACATTAGTTATGTTATAAAATACAAACACCGGTGCTCCATAATCTAATAATCTTGATGAAGTTGCGAAGACCCTGAAGTCATTTTAAACCACAATTTATTAATTTAACATAATGTTTTTTTTTCAATACAATTTATTGAATTTACTGAGTAACTAAAATATGCACTTCCATTAAGAATTAAGTTAATAAATAACTTAATTTCTCTTCTTATTAATTACATTAATCCCTCAAACATTCAAAAGATTTACTTCTTAACCCAGACCCGGGTAATTAACCCTCATTCAAGGTATCCAGATTTACAGCCCAGAACAGGACACTAATCCTTAAACCAAAGAATTAATTATTCAGCCCAGAACATGAAACTAATTATCTAGCCTAGAATAGAGCACTAATCCTTAAACTAGGGAACTAATTATTAAGTCCATAACAAGACACTAGTTCTTAAACCAAGAACTAGTCATCTAGCCTAGAATAGGGCATTAGTTTTTAAATCAAGAACTAATCATCCAACCTAGAAAATGACAACAATTTTATATCGGATATTAATATAATAGAATAGTAAGGAATCTACTTTGATATTTGTAATAATTTTAAATAGAGCCAAATTAATAAGATGTCGAGCACTTACTTAACATCTAAACTCTATGTGTGAGATCTTGTCTTGGTACACCCTCTGTAATCTCTCCTGCAATTTTAACAATTCAATGTTAAATGTCTTATATCCTTGTATTAACTTCATTTTACACAACAAGTCAATACATAAATAATTATTACTATAATACCATTCATTTACCTTTGGTCTACAACACCAAAAAGATAAGGATATGTTTTCTACTTAAAATTCTCAAAACTTAGTTACCAATTAATCATCCCATGATCAATTCATGGTAAGTTTTACACTTCCCAAACATCAATTTATTCAAACAACTCACCCCTCCTAATTTCTTCAACCCACCTCGGTATGTTTTCCTCCTAATTAACCACAATTTCCTCATCTAATCAACAATCAACCTTTAACCACATCATTACAAGTATTAAAGAAGTAGAATTCACTCTGTCTCAAAAACATTGAATTCCTAATACATTGAAATTCACATATATCAAGTAGAAATATGATTAATCATCTAAGTTACTATCCACATGTTTGGTTATCATAATTTCAACAAAATTTACAAAAATAACACAAATTCATCAAATCTCTCTTTTTTACCCTCTATGGTCAGCCCTTAAGCTTCATTACCCATCTAATTTTTTTGATGTAATGTAACAAATTTTTTACCTTTTCGCGTCATTTAATCATCCATAACAATAATTAACAACTAATTTCAATTTCCCCCAAATTTCATCTCAGAAACCCTAATTCAATTATTGCGAATTTTGCATCAAATCATTAAACACTTGTTTAAATTGATATGAAAGGGTTTCAAACACCTTACCCGGTTGCTAAATGTATTTCAAAAGTTGATTTGTCAATATCTTTCCCAAGCTTCTCTCTTTTTCTCTTCTCCTTTCACTTTCTCACTCTAACTTAGCTTTTCTTTTCCTTGATCTCTCTAAATTTCTAGGGTAATTGTATTTTTCTTTCTCAAAACACTCTTCTTTTACTCCTAGCCATCATTTTCTAGTCATTCAAGATGAAAGAAAAGAAGAGGTAATGAATTTGCCCTTTTTCCTCTTATTGTAGACCATTGGGTTATAACAGAGACAGTAGCAAAAACAGTTTGGCCATTTTGAAAATGTTTCAACCGTTGTATATAAATTGGTCCAGCCGTTTCTCAAAATAACTAAACCATTGTTGCTACTGAAAAAATATGCATTTTTAGCCAAAACCTCTTCATCTCTTATCTTCTTATCTCTTTTTCTTATTTCATTGCATTACACCTTAATTTTTATTATATTATTATTTTCAATTTATCCCAGGGTTTATAGGATTCATCAAGTGGCTATTGTACTCTTGAACTTGGACTAGTGAAATAATATAATACTCAAGACCGATTTAATGCTTGAGGTGTGGATGTAAGCTTGTCAAACCACGTTAAAAATCGAGTTTGCAATTTCTTTTCCTTACCTATTTATTTTAAGCACTTTAATTATATTGTTGGTTATTATGTTTATCGTGGTTAATTGAATTAAATTGTATTATTTATTAGTATTAGTGAAACACCTAATTCACCCTTCCTTAGGTGTTATTGTTGTCTTAATCCTAGAACAATAGATAACTATATAGAAAAAAAATTAAAATAAATTATGAAGATCAATTTCTAATCAATCTAATGTCAAATGATGAAATTAAAAAATAAATTAATTAAAAAGGACAAAAAAACTGTTTGGGTTAACCTACCTAACTAGCTACCAAAGTTATGAGATCAAGATAACTCCATGGAAAGAAAATAAAAATAAATAAATAAATAAAGTCTAATTTCCAACTAACTCAATTTTGAAGGATGAAATAAAAAAATTAAAAAAAAAACAACCTATGTCAACTAAGGTTAACTTATTAAACCTACAACTTGGGTCATGAGATTAATATAACTTCATAAAAAGCAAATAAAAATATTACAGATGTTGTTACCTAATTTTTTGGGTCCCCACGCAAAAGAAAAAATGAGGGAAAAGAGAAAATACAAAAAAATAAAAAAATATTGGAAGAAAACCAAAAAAATATATTAGTGAGAAAAGGAAACCAGAATGCCCAGAAAATAGCCAAAGATTGGTTGAGGAGGATAAAAATAAAAAAAAAATAAAATTTGACAGTATATTTTCGACTGATAAAGACCCTATTGGCAAAGAAAATTTAATTTGAGGAAGAGAAATTCAAAATTAGATGTTCAATGACTCAATTAAATTTTTTTGAAGGTTTAATTGAATTTATCAGTTTAATTGTAAGAAACATTGATTTTTAAGTCAATTTAGGCTTTAATTAGAAGAAATTAAAGTTTAGGGGTTGAATTGCAATTTGTAAGAGTTAATTTGATCAAATCAGGGGCTTAATTGCATAAATATTAAAGTTTGATGGGCAATTAGGGACTTGATTAAATAAATCCAAAACTAAGGACCAAACTAGAAAAGGTGCGTGAATGTAGGGACTAAAATTGACTGAATTAAGAGCCAAATTGAAGAAATACAAAGTTTGTTGGTCAATTAAGGGTCAAAGTACACAAATTCAGAACCAATAATCAAAATGAATCAATATAAAAATAAAAGAAACTATGTTTTTATTTAATATCAAAAATATATTTTACGTATAAGTTCTTAATTTTAGTTACTAAAAAAAGATAAAAAATTTTTTTTTTAGTATCTGAGACTATGCACTTATAAGTAAGACATATTTCTGATATTAAATTAAAAGATAGTTTTCTTATTTTTATATTGATATTAGAATAGTTACGTTTTTAACCTGATAAGATAAAGATCTCCTTACTAAGGATAACTTTTCTTCGATCATAGACAAACCAACAATTAGAAAACACAACAATACTTTAGTGTATATCATACAAATAAACAATGCAGCTTACTTCACGTAAGGCATATTAAGGGTGCTAATACATTTTCTTTACACAACTAGTCCCCTTACTCGAACTCCTAGACTAGTTAGGGTTTCTAGTGATAAAAATACTAGGTGGTGACTCTCATTTCTTTTTTTTACTAAGAAAGGACATGGATTCACCCAAAAAATTCCTGATTTAGGAGGATAATCGTTGGGACACCGCACCTGTGCGACAACAAAGCTTCGTTTCTAACAGATCTAGTGTTAAGGTTGAAATTAAGAAAAAAAAAAACTAAATTCATGATATTATGATAATTCCATATAAAAAAAATAACAAAGCTCAATTTCCAAACAACCCAATATTGAAGGATGAAATTGAAAAACAAAACTAAATAAAAAGAAAATTAAGTTGTTGGAGGGTGAAATTGAGATAAAAACAATTAAAAAGAGATAAAAAAAAATAAACCGAGGCAACCCAGAACCTGCAAAACCCACGACCCGACTCATTAGATTATGATAACCTCATAGAAAAAAATTCAAGAAAAAATTATGAAGCCTAATAAAAAATATTTTCAATTAAAAAAGGACCCAAAAAATTAATAGAGTTAACTCGGGTCAACTTACCTAAATCACAAATTGAGTCATGATATTTGGATAACTCTATAGAAAGAAAATAATAATAAAAATTATGAAGCCCAATTTCTAATTAACTAAATATTGTAGGATGAAATAAAATAAAATCAATTACAAAAGGTAGCAAAAAAAAAAAAAAACTCGGGTCAACCCAGGTTAACCTATTAAACTTGTGTCTTGGGTCATGAGATCGGGATAAATTCATAGAAAGTATTCAAAAAACTACAAAACCTCATTTTCAATAGATCTAATGTTGAAATAATAAAAAAAAAACATAAATCCATGAGATTAGTATATAACCCAACAGAAAAAAATAATAATTATTAAGTATAATCAAAACAACATAATATTGAAGGATAAAATTAATAAAAAAAACTATAAAAAAAAGATTGTGATGGTGAAGGGTGAAATTGAAAAAAAAAAGGCAAAAAAAAAAAAAAACACAAAACACAATTCCAAAGAATATTGTTGTATGGGTGTGACTAGAGTAATTTAACCACATCATTTAGTGTTTTGTTAATGAAAAAAAATTAGAATCACTTCTAATAGATCTAATGTTAAAAATTAAAATAGAAAAAAAAACCTAAATCCATGAGATTGGTATATAACTCAGCAAAATAAAAATAAAAATTATGAAGTTAATCTAAGACCTAACTTGGATTAGATTTCAAAATAAATTAGATAGGAATTAACTTGATCGACCTGGAAAGTTAACTCGTGACTTGATCAAGCCGATCAAAATCAAATTTTATATATGTATGTGTGTGTGATGACATTATAGATGAAATCAAGTTCGGCTTAATAACTTTGCCATTACATCCACATTACAGAGTGAGGGATCAACATGCAAAATCTAGGAGCTTACTACAACAAATTGTTGGGCACCCATGTAAATGACACCCATCATTTACAAAAGATTGATTGTTGCAGCTAATAATAATACTATGTTCGATGAAACAACCAATTCAGAATTTTTTGGGCTATATATATATATATATATATATATATCTGGATTTATTTCACAATAATATATAGGAATTATTTCTTTTTCCTCACAGCAACTATGCGATTACAGCTGCTTCTAATTTGGCAAAACAAACCGTGAATTTTTTTTTTCTTCGAAAAACTAATCACAAGGAACACATCCTTTTCTACAATTCCGCATCAAATATGAAGAAAAAATGTCCACTTCCAATGATCTAGTCAAATTAAGATAATTAATGAAATCGATTGCTCTCTTAAAGTATATATATCCGTATTGTTTCGAACTATTTGTCCTTTCTTCTCATACTATATATAGCATGATATTCCTTCACGTATTATAGTTATGATATCTTTCGATGGCTTAAAACTCCTTCAAATTGATTAATTTAATCATGTTTTGGTAGCTAGTTCATAGTATCATTAATTTATTCCTCAAGAAAGAATCACACCGATGTGGTGACAAATTTTCTCACTTAAATTGTGCCCACTAGCCAGCTAGCTAGCAAGTCACTGATTATTTTAAAAAACCCATTCAACCATGCCTTAATACGAATCCAATCTCAAGACAATGCAAGCATGAATGAAACATCAAAATAGTTAGGTATCAAAAACCTCGGGTCTTGTCATTTTCCCCCCCTTAATGTATATAAAAATGTGTGGGAAAGACAACAAGAACAGGACCAAAATGATGAACAAGTTTGGTGTTTATTTGACAATGAGTGATGGGCTCCTTTCTGTCTTCAATTATATAAAAGAGAGCACCAGCAAATTGGTAGGGTGAATTGTCAAAATACTCGTGTCATCCATTTTGTCGGTCTTAAAGGGGTTTGAAAATTGGAGGAATGTATTTGAACCATGTAAACAAACAAAAGAAAGTTAAAAACAGAACAAGGGAAGATCTTGAAAAGGTAAAAAAGGCTGTCGATCCCAATAAAGAGAAGTGTTGAGGTTATTACTCAGCAAAACTACCAGGCTTTTTTGTTTGGTAAGGAAAAAAATTAGCATTCCTCATTGTAAGAAAAAAAAATTGCCTACATAACCTAGACTTGAAGATTTCAAAACCAATATTCTAGCTTGACATTTCTCGGTGATGTATCCATGTGTTGCCATTAGTGTCAAGAACTTTTTACTCATACCCACACATGCATTCGAAGACATGTGATTATGGTGTTGTTTGGAATTTTGTTTCAAATAGAGTTTCTTGAAAATTTGATTTTTTTTTGTTTAAAATTTATATTTTTATATTTTCGGATCGTTTTAATGTGCTGATGTTAAAAATAATTTTTAAAAAATAAAAAAATTAATGTATTTTCAAGTAAAATATACTCTAAAAAACAACTGATACGTATTATATTCTCAAATACCCTTTGTATATCTCACAAAAAAACAAAAGCATACGAAGTTTGATTAATTGGCATTTTGATCGAAAATGATTATATTATTAATGTCAAAGAACAATCTCAACCCAAAAACTTAAATTGTTAGGTGAGGTCTCTGGATATGATTTATATTATTTTCTAACACACTCCCTCAAGTGAAAGCTCTTTGGACTTGAAACTTGTACATACCCACATTACCTTGTGCTTAATTTTTATTAAATAAATGAGGATGGTGAGATTCGAACTCGTGACCGCTTGGTTATTAAGGCTCTGATACCATGTCAAAAAATATAAATATCATATGGTATAATTTTAAAATTATTCGGAGTAATGGGTTGAGAGGTTCAATCTAAATCAAAGTTTTTTTTTTAAAAAAATTAAAATGATATTATTTTAACAAAAAAGAATTAAAAAAAAAAAATTAATGAATTGATGGTTGGTTTTGGCATAGTCAAGTTTAGGTTATAGGAATTAGTTTAAAATTTTCAAATTAAGACAATTAATATTTTTTACTTTTTAACCTAAATCAATTCAAATCTCGAATCAATCATGACTTGAATTGATCCATAGAATAAAAAAATAATGGCAAGTCAAATGAGGAGCAAGTATGGTGAGAAAAGTATCTTACATAGGGATTGCGTTGCTACGTAGGTAGTGGCAATACCCAAACCAGTTGTCTGAACGAGTGAATGCCGTTTCTCTTATGGCTCTTAATTGGTCTGCGTTTATTTTCAATAATCCAAGCTGTCAAAACCTAACCACTCACCAAATTTCTACGTCATGTAAGGAAACCACGTGAGGCAGGATCAACATGGTCAACGTAAATCTCAGTCAACTATTGTCATTTTCTTCTCTGTTGATTTTGTTTCCTTGAGAGATTGAAATTCTCTGTAATTGTTTTAAATAGAACGAGGTGTTGGCATTATTCATATTAATTAATTCATTTCCTTACTTGCTTCGTTGCTTCATCTAATTAACTATCTTTTGTTTATTCCCATGACCTACGTAGCTACCTAGCTACCTACCTACCTAGCTATATATATATATATATATATATATATATATATTGATAATTTAATTTATCCTGTAATTATTGGGACATTTTTCAAACATTGTGGTAATTAAGTCATCCCAACCATACTTATCTATAAGATAAAGTTTGCATTATAAGTCAGGGAGATTCACCCAAATTAAAAAAAAAAACCTCAAAACAATATTATTTTAAAAAATTATTGAATTTTGATCAAGTTAACTCTAAATAATATTTTTTTAAAACCTAACTTGAGCTAGAAAATAAAGAGACCGAGTCGCCATTGAAGCCGTATAGCCAGAACAGATTTAATAACAATTATTCCAACAATGTTAATATTGCTACCAATAGTCATTAATTGCTGTATTTATTGTGATCAAGACTTGTATTACAATAATTTTGAAGTGATTGATGTACCAACTAATTAATTAATAGGAATTTAAATCTACTAATTATCTTGTTGTAATAACCATGCAAGTCGGATGTAGCAAATTTTCTTTTCTTTTCTTTTAGCTTTCGGCAAATATAAAGTAAATGAAATAGTAAAACGTGGGTGGCTAAAATTTAGCCCTTTGAAAGCCCACATTCATGGAGGAACACAAATGGCACCGCAAGAAAAGAGTGATGAGATTATTTAATAGCTGCAATGGAAGACCATGAAAGTCTTGGTTGTGGATAGTTGAAGACGAACATGGAGGTGTAATCTATCTGACGATGATTATATATATAATAAGATTCTGACGGATGGATTAAATAGTTATGAATTCAAATTTTATTTAATAAAAATTAAATATAAAATAATATAAATACGAACCACTTTCAAGTTTTAAAAAAATTATTTAAAAAAATATATTAAAAAATTATATAAATTATATTTTTAAAGCTTTTGAACAGATGTTTTGTTTACTTCGTTGATATTCGAAAGAGGAGTGTAAACGTAAGAATGAGGGAAGTAATTGCCTGCATTGGTTGACTCCAACAAAGTATGCCTATCGATCTCATGCATGTATTGACGTATAATAATAATACATCAAATTAAAATACTAGCTAGAGATGAAAAAGTAAGAGTAAAACAGTGCATCAAAATAAAGTTCAAAACCAAGACAAAATTAGTTGATTAAGCTATTCAAAGATGCCTTTGCAGCTTAATTGGAGCCGCTAATCACAATAATATTAATACTTGTACACGTATATATTTCTAATAGAAGATTAAGGAATTCATTAGCATGAAAGATCGATGATATAGAATTATAGATATATAGGGCATGTAATATTGCACAAGAATTAGGTATCAATATTTTAAATCAGGCTCTATTAATTATTTGTTATCCAACAAAAAAACATTATATTTGAAAACAAAAGAATAAAGAAAAACCCAGTCTGAAAAAAGAAAGAATTGTTTTTATATTTCACTAAATCATGAAAATAATTAAATAAATTGAAAATGTTTTTTTTAATGATTGGTATGTACTACTTGAAAAAAAAAACTGTTTCTTTTATATATATATTGACATGTTTTTAATATATAGTAGTTGAATTGATATAATCTAATATCTAGACTGGGATTCCTCCAATCCTGCCTTCTGCAATAGCCTTTAATGGTCAATATATATGATTTCTAGAATATTATCCTTCAAATTAAGATATTTTTGTCTATTTAAAAAGTCACCGATCGAAAATTCATAGACATTGACAATTATACGTTGGATTAATTGTAAGTCAATCTGTATATATACAAAGACACTTCGATTTTTTTTTTTATTTAGAATTTTAATTAGAACAAATTCGAAAAATAATCGCAAGGCAATATTCAATAAAAGTGCTCGATAAACGAAACACTGAAAGCCCAAAATAAGAAGAAGAAAAGTATTAATGATTAATTTATTAATTTTACTCTACGCAGAAGAACAAATGTTAAAAAGGCTCAAAATTAAAGGAAACAAAGTTAAAAAGAAGAAGAAGACGAGGCCTCCATGTCATTTCGAGTTCTCTAAAGGTTGTCTTTTCATTATTTTGAATCATCCTTGACTGTTTTACTCCAAGCAAGTGGACAGGTCGATATGGTCGGCATTTTCCCTCATGCTCGTTTGTACGTACGTAGTTAGGCACTGTATTTCAATCTTGGTTCACGCACACATATATCCCTCCTCCCCCACAAGACAGACGCCTTCTATTCTTTGTCTAACAATAAAGCTTGATCGAACTTAATTATACGAACCAAGCCCCAACTTTTCTCGATGTCTTTGAATAGAATCTCTCTTCTTTTTCGTGGCCGCTTTCCTCTTTTTCTTTGGGCGCAACCACAATTTTCTACCTAAATCAATGTCCTCGTTACATGCATGCAATCAGGATAAACTTTGATTCCCACTATTCAACGGGTTTCCATTCCAAGTCCAATTCACGAGTTTGGTAAAAAGGGAAGCTTTGGAGAGCAATATTTATACGTTTTTTAGAGATCGATGTTAACCAAGGGGTCAATTGGTGGCCAACGTTTTCCCATGTTAATTAGTAATGTTTTAAAAGTGACATTGAAGTTTCTTTACTCTTGAAAACTCTAGTTAGTCAAGGCGAAGAATGGTAGATATTTAGGGTTTAGGATGTGCATGTACCATGTAAGCCAGCTGCCGTTGGCCACCATCGTTTTTGTCTTGTCTTGAACCTCACGAGCAAGATTTTCAAAAGGTACCATAAGTGAAGAGAAAGAGGAGTGCTAAAGCAATTGAACGTCATTAGATGTTGAAAACCCGTGTGCAATAAAAAGAAGAGAAAGCTTGGGTTAAGTAATAAGTCAAGAAATATGGCCAAGAGATGTATACATCTAGCAATGCAATGAAAGCAAACACGTATCTCCAAGAAAAAAAAAGAGAAAAAAGAGCTGCTAGCAAGGCTTTCAATAGATGCAGAAATTTGTACAGAAATTCTTCTATGGTCAAAACTTGAGGCTAGAAGAAACAATAGTGAGATCTTTAATAGATTTACCATTAGTGAATTGTGATATAGGATGTACTTGTTTGTTTTGGTATTATAACTTGTTTTTTAAATTGTTTTTTTGTTTGAAAAAAATTTTAATTTAATATTTTTTAATGATTTTGATGTATTGGTGTTAAAAATAAAATAAAATTTTTTAAAAATATTATTTTAATATATTTTTAATTTAAAATTATTTTTAAAAAATACATCAAAGAAATGTAAAAATTGAAAAAGTTGGGATGTCAAAACATGGAGATAACTAGGTAATAGCGGCACCTAGAAGACATAATTAGAAAAAGGAGTGGAGCTTAGACTAAGCTCTGCTGTTACACACACACACACACACACACACACACACACACACACACTTTCATCTTACGAAAGTAATGTGAATAAGTATTTACGTAATAAAGTAACCTACCGCAAATTTTATCATGATAATTTATTTTCTAAATCAATCTAATTGATTTGGTCTACATAAATTAATTAATACGTGAATTTTAATGTGATTTATTTTACAAGTAACTAATGTTAAGTTTTTCATAAGAAGTTCTCATAATGAGCTCGTTTATAGTTTTAAAAATGGATTATTCATGGTTTTTTAAATGTTTACATACCCCATATATATATATATATATATATATATATCATTGTAAGTGAATGAGGATCTATTATTAATTAAAACATTCGATTAGGGAAAATTGGAATGCATATGAAATCTCGATTAAACCCCATGTTTAATGGTTTGTTCCCTCTATGGTCTCAGGTTCGAGCCATGTGGTTACTCATATAATGGTCATTGGAGGATTACATGATCGTTAACTTCAGGGCCCGTGAGATTAGTTGAGGTACACGCAAGCTGACCCGGACACCCACGTTAAACTAAAAAAAAAAATTATATAATTACTAATGATCAATATATAATTATATCTACGAGTTAATAAATTATATATTAACTAAGAATAATCACTTCTCTAGAAATCAAGTAACAAATCATTTTATGAACGAAAAAACTCGATCAAGTTACTCTCATTTAAACATATTTTTTTAAATAACATTTGATTACTATTTCCAAAAAAATGAAAAAGATGAAAACAATGAAAAATTCTTTCTTATATTTTTTATTTTAAAAATACATAATTTACTTTAAAACTAAATAAATTTATTTTATATTTTTAATCAAATATATTTTTTTCCCGTAGAAAATATTAAATTATCATTATAACATCTACCTATTTTTGTTTTTTTTTTAAACAAAACTATAATAAGATAAACATGTATGGTGGAGACTTGAGAGGTGTAAAAAGAGAAGCTTGAAAGAGAGAGAACTAAAAAGCCATAGCAAGTGACTCGGTCCCACCGGTAAACAAAGAACACAGTTACCGGGGAGCAGATCTAAAACGTGGGTGACTTCATGTAAGAATGGGACCCACCATTAGACTAGGCAACTGTCCAACCCGGTCCCCAGTCATAACCAAGCCTGGCCGTCAATCTCGTTGACTAGGCTTCTCCTGCTCTTACTTAATAAATAAAATATACAATATTTTAATTGGCTAATTGAATTTCCTCACGTGGAATACGCCGCACAATAAGGGGCGGTGGGATTCAGAAATATTTTATTTTTATTTTTCCTTTTCTTTTCTTTTGATTTATGAAAGAGTCAAAAGTCTTTCTTGATGAAATGTAGACGAAACCTCACTATACAAATCTTGTCAACATTTTATAAATTTTGCTTCCATTCAACCCATGCCCAATTTTCATACCCGGATCCATATTTTAATTTTATTTTTTATTTAGTCATCATTATTGGTATTTTAATTTTCTTGGGATAATATTTATCAATAAATGGGTAGAAAACACGTTAACAGTTGAAATTTGCCGACATATAAGTTTACTAGGAATTTAGGGACGTTGAAAAGTCAATTTGTACTCCGTCTCTTTTATTGTGAGAGGGAGATGGAGACGAAGAAAAACGTATAAATCATAGATGGTTTTTCTAAAACCCACTTGACAGACTTATTAGAGACTTTTAAAAATAAATAAATAAAAGTTATAATTTTAGATAATATATACTCTAATATATACTAATTAATCAAATATTTTTAAAATTATAATTAAGATAAAATACAATTTCAAATTAATACACCTCAATATACTTTTGGCCATGGTTAGCATACTTGAAACCTATTTTTTTAAAAAAAAAATAATTAAAAAAGAAACAATCACTAAAAAAATATGAATAGCACCAAAAACATCAATTGCAAAGAGATGTGTGCCAAATGTTATTCTCGTGATCTCACCGATATTTGACAAATGCATACAATTTTCTTTTAAAATAACAAGAAAAATCATAAATTTACAATGTATGATATCTTAACATGTGCTTTCTAATTAATAATCTTATTTTTTAGTTAAATTTTGCCATTAAAATCACAATAATTTATAGTATTCAAACTATAAAATTAATTTATAGTATAAATACCATAAAATCTCTCGCTAAAATCTATTTTTAACACTATAATTCTTTATTTTTTCAAATATTAGCATCAAGATATTATTAGAGGCCATGGCACAGATGGATTATCCACTTAATCTATATGGGTATCCATTAACAAATTAACCATTTCTTGCCAAGTCACTAAAAGTCTAAACATCATGCGGCAAGGCTCCTATAAGAATATGCCATTACTGCCAGCTGGAGAAGTCCTGACGCACCACCTGACGCAACCAATAAAAAATCCCATCGATTTCTAAATAAATCAAATTTCAATCCAAGAAATAAAAAAATTAAACTAATTTTTTTTTTAAAAAAAATATAAATAAATCTCTCTCCTTTTGGTCCACCCTTCCAACCCTTTTTATAGCCGAGCTCATTGCACCGGTAAAAGACTTCAAAGACTTTGCCTACAAAACACACACACAGACAGACACCTCTCTCTTTCTCTCAAGAAAATCTCTCTTCTTTTCTTGCATTTCTTCTTGTTACCTATTCTTTCACTCTTTCTTGCTTTCATTTATGGACAAAGGATGGGGTCTTACTCTTGCTTCTGATCCCGTTTCTGTCTTCTCTAGCAACAACAGCAACAACAGCCCGGTTGGCTCTTTTTTGAAGGTCAAAAGGGACTTCAGTTCTGATCATAACATGGCAGATTCTAGGAATATTAATAATAGTATGTTTCAGTTTCCGGTCAGTCTTTCTGCCGGCAAGGAAGAGGTATCATCTGCTGCTGCTCATGAAGTAGACTTCTTTAAGGAGAAGATCAATAGGGTTGATGGCCATGATTCTAAATCCACAAGTGTTATTGTTAAGAAGGAGAATTCTCTTGCTGAAGTTGCTCCAAGGTCCAGTGCTGCTCTTGATGTAAATGTAAGAGAAATATATATATATATATATTTTGAATTATGGCTTAATTATAGTTTTTCTACAAATAGAGATATTGATTTTTTTTTTGGTTTCTAAATATAGACTGGATTGCACCTTCTAACTGCTTACGCTAGAAGTGATCAATCAACTGTGGATGATGGAGTTTCATCTGACGCTGATGATAAGAGATCAAAGAATGTTGAGGTAATAATTAATTAACAAGATTAAAAAGAGGATCGATTTTGATTTATTTTTTATTTTTTGAAGATTTCCCACTTAAGGATTTTTTTGTATATGCTGCAGCTAGCACAATTGCAAGTGGAACTTCAAAAAATGAACGCAGAAAATCAAAGGTTGAAAGACATGCTTAGTCAAGTAACCAACAATTACAGTGCCTTACAAATGCATTTTGTAGCATTGATACAACAACAACAACGGAACCATGGAGTTGAAAGCGATAACAAACAGGAGGTGATTACTTTTCTGTAATTATTACAATTCCAAGCGTATGTTCTTGACATGATGATTGTATTACACACTATGCTGGTCCGAATAGCTTAAATTATTTGTTTTTGATGTGTTCAGACTGTGGATGCAAAATCTTCCGAGGAAAAGAAACATGAGATGGTGCCTAGACAATTCATGGATCTAGGACCTTCAGCTGAGACTGATGAGATATCCAATTCATCGTCCGAAGAGAGGACTCGTTCTGTAACACCTCAAAATCATTTCGAAGCAGCTTCGACGAAAAACAATGGTAAACTTGAGATGGTTCCACATGATCAAGAGAATTCTAGTTTCCGAGATGGAAAGAGAATTGGCGGAGACGAGAGTCCTGAATCAGAATCACAAGGCTGGAATCCTAACAAGGTTCAAAAGTTGAATCCTGCTAGTTCTGCCAACAAGGCTATTGAACAATCTGCCGAGGCAACCATGAGAAAAGCCCGTGTTTCGGTTCGTGCACGATCGGAGGCTCCCATGGTATGTAATAGCTAGACTTGTTCAAGATTTTCATTGAATTTTGAAATATTAGTGTGGAACTAATTAAAGTTTGATCAATTCCAGATTTCTGATGGCTGCCAATGGCGAAAGTACGGTCAGAAGATGGCGAAAGGAAATCCATGTCCGAGAGCTTATTATCGGTGCACCATGGCAGTTGGGTGTCCAGTTCGCAAACAAGTATGTTTTAGTCCATTTCCTGATTCTCACTTGAAATGATTTTGTGTCTATATTTCAAGAAAAATCATGGCTAAAACTAATGTGATTTAATTTGATGATCAATTGCAGGTTCAACGTTGCGCGGAGGATAAGACAATCTTGATCACAACTTATGAAGGCAATCACAACCACCCTCTACCTCCAGCTGCAATGACAATGGCGTCAACAACAACAGCAGCTGCAACTATGTTACTTTCAGGATCAATGTCAAGTGCAGATGGCATGATGAACCCAAATTTGCTAGCAAGAGCAATCCTCCCAGGTTGCTCATCAAGTATGGCAACGATTTCAGCTTCAGCTCCGTTCCCTACTGTAACATTGGACCTCACTCAAAATACAAACCCTCTACAATTCCAAAGACCTCCTACACAATTCCAAGTCCCTTTCCCAGGCCAACCCCAGAATTTCGCCTTAGTCACAGCTCCACAATTGCCTCAGGTTTTTGGTCAAGCCCTATACAACCAATCAAAATTCTCCGGTCTCCAATTGTCTCAAGATATAGGGTCATCACAATTAGGCCACCAAGCTCAACCCCAAATATTTCACCCAGGACAACAACCTTCCCTGTCTCATGACACATTGAGTGCTGCCACTGCCGCCATCACCGCTGATCCTAATTTCACTGCAGCACTTGCAGCTGCCATCAGCTCCATCATTGGTGGTGCTAACAGCAGCAGCAACACCACAACCAACAACAACAACAACAACAGCAATAGCAATGCCACCAACACAAGCAACAGAAATTAATTAGACATGTCTCTTATTAATTTTTTTGTTTCTTATGAACAGTTAATTAATTTCTTTCTTTTCTTTTTTTAATCCCCTTCTTTTTAAGGGGTGAGAATGAGGTTCAGATGTTCATATTTTTCTGTTCTTTTTTTTCTCGGTCTTTGTTGTGGGGGAGGGATAGAAATCAAGTAAAAACACAAAGCTTCATTCTTTTTGTCATTTCATGTTCAATAATCTGTTTCAGATTTTTCAGTGAAGAAGATGATCATCGATCAATACACAAAAAAATGATCAGCATAAGTTTCCCATCTTCCATTAATGATCAATGTCTTATCCATTAATTGCTCCCTTAATTTCTTTCTTGTTTTCATACCCCAATGACTTGTTTATTCATCAACCTTGAAAACAATGTGCGCAAGAAAACAAAAACAATAAATTACAAGTCAAGAAACCAACGAATAAGGTTTGAAGAGTAGCCATTTGCTGATCTAAGCAGTCAAGAACTACGGCTAGACCAAGAACAACTGTTTGACACGTAAAATGTTTGTGTTGTAAGACAGAAGGAAGGCTTAGCTAGGCTGCAAGAGTGGACTTTGAGGAGACTTCTAGGCAACCACAACATGTGGGGGGTGATGAATGAATGTATCAAAGTTGGATTGCGAAAGCTATCTTCCAGGGTCAAATTTGGACCAATGAAGAAAAGAAATAATGGGGGGATTTGGTAAGTTTCGTGGAGAGTGGTGAAGAGGGACTAATTTAATTGGATAAACTAGGATACGATTGTTGACTTTCCATGCAAAGTATCCCTCTTGATTGGTTCTCACTGACATCATGGCATGATCATGTTGATTCAATCATGTGAATATATATTATATAAGGTTTTTACTTGTTCTTGGATAATTGAACGTGGAGCTTGGTGGGTCACAACCGTACCTCTTCAATCTATCCACCGTACATGGAAGGACCTTTTACTCTCCTTAACTTTACCAACGGTTTTCGCACATGCTTTCATGTGATCCGAGGACTTGCGCAATATCCATTATTTCTGATTTTCACACCATTTTAGTTTTTATTATTTCGATAGATGATGATGAAACTCTCCCCCCCTCTCTCTCTACATGAAATTGTTCTGTTTAATAATCTTTTGCAAAACTCTCAATTTTCCTCTAGAGGGAAAAAAGAAGAGAGAAGTAAATATTAAGAAAATACTTTCAACTATGATTTTGACAAATTAATGAAATGAACCTAGAGGTTTCGGTGTGGACTTGTTTGATTGTGTTGCTGATGGGGTTTTTGAGATGATTTTTCATGATCTCTGGCTTTGAAAATCACTATCGACAAATTTGAATCTATAAGAATTTACGTGCATGATTTTTTTGAGGTTTGAAACCATTTTTGTTTTTGTCTCTTTTCAAAGCTGGATATTTTTTGTGAGGTAGATCGAGCATGATGTGCTTGAATATAGATACTACATTAAACAACTTGACAATCAACTTGTCCATACAAGAAACAAAAGATGATAGAGTTGAGAGCTTAATTCTGAAGCAAATACGACCAGAAGCAGAGGATGACTCAGCGTTTGGCTCTGCTGTTCAACCTGCTTTTCAGCGAATTTCAAATTTTTTTTTTTTTTTTTTGCTAAAATTGAGTGCGGTTTGTACCTTTTGAATCGTTTTGATATGCTGATATCAAAAATGATTTTTAAAAAATAAAAAAACATCATTGGCATGTATTTCGGCACGAAAAGCTATTTAAAAAGCAACCACTACCACACTCACAAACACCCTTGTAAGCTTGCTCTTGGCATAATGCTAGCCTTGTCAAAAGTTGCTGTCGATGCCGTACTGCATGGATTCACAGTTCATGTCAATTGGATTTGAAGGACTAATTCCTTGGCCCAATAGCCATGGCCCAAACAAAAGGGTCTTCTTCTTCGTTTGGGCCTTCAATTGGGCGAGCAACTAAATTTGAAGTGGAAAAAGATCCTAGTTCGATATTTTCAAGAATCCATGGTTTTGTACTTTGCTGCATCGTTGTAATCGTGTACGTCCTGTGTTAACGGAAAATTTTTATGGTGATAACTGATAAGCGTATTCTATTGGATATTTTTTATGATTTACTACGAAGAAGAAGTTAAATATATAGAAAAGAGACGTCCTGAGTTAACAGGGAAATTGCATGATTTCTGGGAAATAACCGGTGATTTTTTATTTGTTATTTTCTATGGCTTTGAGATAATATACATTTTATGATTCTTTGTTTTTTTTTACAGTTTACCTTAAAATGTAAAAAAGTATCATAAAATTACTTATTATTTAATTTGGTCAAAGAGTTTTTTTATTTCTATAAAAACAGTATTATCTTGGATTTTTTTTATATAAAAAACAAATTGTTTCAATAAAAAAAATTAAATCTAAATAAAACCCAACTTGAACCAGCTTTAACTCAGCTAGTTATTGGGTTGATCACCGTAACAATCACGGTTTCGATGGTGTTTGATATCATGTTCCAACCTTATATTTAAATTTTTTTGAGTATTTTTATCTTCAAATTATTTTTTTGTGTATTTTTGGATTATTTTGATATACATGATGATATTAAAAATAATTTTTTTTAAAAAATATTATTTTGATATATTTTCAAATAAAAAATACTTTAAAAAACAATTTCTAAAAAATTTCTAAATATAAACAAATTATAAATATGGCATGTGAAAAAGTACTTTCCATATTCATACACATACCCAAGCATGTAGATAAACCTTGTTGTATATAGAAATATAATCTCCTCAAATCAATGAAGAAATTTTATTTTGAGACTTCTAAACCACATGAATCTCCTTTGGTTAGGATGCCCCCAAAACGAAACATCTCTGTAGCAAAGTTTCTGCAAACCCTGCTTCTGCTTGTGAACCCAGCAGAAAAACATGAAAAAAAGCCATATTTCACTGATTCTACATGTGATTTCTACCACTCTTTGTGTTTTTAACAATAAAAAAAGGGAAAACAAAATGAAAGAAATGCTTATCTTGGCATGTTAAGCATATATATACAAAGCTATCCCTTTTCGGTTTCGGATGGTGCACCAGTATTAATTTCTGGTTAATTCGCTCACGAAAACAACAATTTCCTCCTCTTGCCAGTTCGAGAGACAGCACAATTCTTGCACTCAACGAAGTACTCTTCATTTCCTGAAGGCTCGCATACTGATCCAAATATTCATATTAATAATAATAATAAAAAAATATATTCATTTACCACCTAAATTAAGGATTGGTTTTACGTAATGCAATTAAAAATACTTTTATATTTATTATAACTTTAAAAATTATTTGATTTTCACCGCTTAAATTTGTTTTTAATCTTAGATTATGATAAAAACCTAGCTTGAAAAAAAGTTA
>Ga0307517_10001748_pt1 | contig 35792 bp, 13 predicted proteins | sample 23_EM_MG_FD_194515 | JGI IMG/M metagenome (GOLD analysis project Ga0307517, IMG submission 194515) | Populus trichocarpa ectomycorrhiza microbial communities from riparian zone in the Pacific Northwest, United States - 23_EM | ecosystem: Host-associated > Plants > Roots > Unclassified | place...
GAAATCTTCAGGTTTTATAAAAGATGCCCATGTGATTTTTAATAATTCATAGCATGATTATTGATCCTGGATGTCCAAGTCAATTATGTCAAAGCATAAATATTTTTGGGTTGGAACACTTCTAGTTTATCACAACATTTGTTTTAATAGATTTCATGATCGTATAATAAATTCCAGAAGAGAAATTATGTAATTTTTTAAGTACAAGCTTCTGACCTGAAATACATGAAATAAGATAAAGATATTCTTTTTTCAATATGATAACCATTATAATGGATATTCAATATATATAATTATAGATTTTATAACACTTCTAGAATAATTTAAAACTTCTTGATTTTAAAAAGGGGGAAATTCCTGATTAATTTTATAATGTTTCAAGAATTTTATTATGTCCTCATCTAAAAAAAAAACCCTTTTTGAGTTATATTTTCTTCCCTATGGCCAACCCTTGCAATACATACTGGCAAAGGCGCATTGTGCAAAATGTGCCAAGCACACGAGGATTTGGAGTCATTTAGTTCTGCATAATACCTTTGCAACCATATTCACAGAAGAATCATATTTTGAGTTTAAATGAATGACTGAGATAATATAATAAACCTATAACATACAAACGCAACAGCATTGGTCTAATCGCTTGAGCACTGCCTGAATTGCACCATAACGTATATATTCATGTTACATGGCATATGAACTTCATCTGACCTTTAGACATCTATCATTGGAGCATCGAGGTGTAATCATAACTGGACAGGCTGCTGACTGAGATGCTTTTGTTATGCATACAAAAGATTACTGCATGTCATGATCTTCGATTCTGTGTAAAGAATTTCAGCATTCTGGAGTGAAAATCCATGAATGAGTGGCAGAGGAAATCCCCTCATGAGGTGTAAGTTTACATATGGAATGAAGACGGTTTCGAGAAGAGCAAAAATTACTGGCTGCAAGAGTTGGAAAATATATATGAGATCAATAAACTGATAGAATTTATATCTAACTATTATCCAGAAAGGAGGACTTGCAGGTTGTTACAGCTTAATTTTTTCACAGAAGGGCACTTCAAAATAGACAGAATTTTGTGTACACCTCTTTCCATAGCTCTGTGCAAGTAGAACTAGAATATTATGAACAAGCAGAATAAACGCTTTAACTATGCAGATGACAAAGCATGAAGACACATTACAAACACTTGTGGATGTCTAAATGAGTAGATGACTAAACTGACTGAATGGCTACAAAAACACTTGGATAGGTTTGATCAGAGATCTCATCTATGATTTTCTAAGGTTTGAAATACTTTTCTTAAGGTTCATTTGGTTCCATTCAAATTCCATGTGATCATAAGATATTGCGGACATAAACTTCATTACTGTTACTGTACCTGAAGTAGATCCATATGGACATTCCCAATTTCGCTCCACTTTAAAGACATGTTAAAGCGTTTCAACTTGAGGGTACCAGCTATTTTATTCCATAAAATTTGTGGAGAACATGAAGCATTAATTTCCTGCACCAGCAAATAGCCCTAGGATCATCATAAACAGTATATTGATAGCATCCAGCTTCAAACTCTTAAACCAAAAGAAGTAAGGCTTCTTATAAACTGGAAAGAAATGTAACTACCCAATTGCCTACTAATCATGCTTCAGGAATTAGGTTATTCAATGGTAATAACTTAAAAGCCAATTTGTCATTGGACTAAAGATATCATTTGGCTGATGTACCCAAGGGATGAAGAAGAAAGAAACAGGTAAAAACCAACAAATCAGTGGCAATGAAAATTACAGTATAACAAATAGAAATTTCAATCAAACATACCAACGAGATGCATGCAACTGGTATCACTTTGCTATCATCCAAAACATTAACTGTCACATCTAAGTAAATGGTGACGTTAATGCCATTCTTGGCAATTTTAACTGCTGGAGAAGAAGTTGCTGAAATATTAAGACTCATGTCATGGTTTGGATATTGCAGGTAGAGTTGGGGGTAAATGTATTTCCACGCTGCAGTGTTTAGAAAAGAATGATTCAAAGACTTGTCAACTATCCAGTGCATACAACCTGCCTGATCACGGGAATCAGCAAAGAAGCGTTAGTTCAACTGCTTAAACAATATGTCACATGTCGAGCACATATCCCATGAAGGAGACACAACTTGCCAATTTGAAAAACCCAACATAAGGAAAAGTAACAACATCCCATGTTTCCAAGGTCAAGCATGCAAAGTAGATTGGAAACAAATAATATGAACCATTTTGGGACTTTCCGGTAGATCTAAGACACCTTTTGGCATTACTAAACACACATTTACATTCCTACCTTACATAGGATCACAGAGAAAAATAATCTAAATGCACTGGTGTACTGTCAAAGTTCAATATCTAGCAATGCAAGAACTTACATTTAAGTATACTAATCCAGCAGTATTAAAAACATCTTCATGTAATGAAATTCCTATCATCTTAGCAGGGCAGTTGTAGAAAAGAGAACTTTTTTTTCCTTTATTGTAATTTCTGGGGACTGCAAAATCATCAGTTGCTGTGAATAAACCATTGATTTCAAGTTCAATGAAAGAATTACTCAGCACAGGGCTGTCCACAAAAGTAGCATTCAGTGCAGCAACATGATCTATTGGGATTTGCTTTGGAATTGACTGCAATAGGGAGTCAAGTTTTACTATCTCTTCTTTGATTTTCTTGGAAATAGCGTTTTCCACTGCAGAACCTATTGACCCTTGAAAAGCATCAACTATCCTGGAAGATAAAGAGGACATAAAATTGCAGTAAGTATATGGAATTCTGTAACTGTAGCCAACTATTTTTCTTTTTCCAAGTCTACAACAGTAAATCTGCTGCAACTCGAATGTTGGGATAAAAGTAAACTTGGCATGTAGTTCAAAAGGCCATTCTTATTTCCTGGTCATTTTATGGACGTTTAAGAATCTTTATTTCATTCAAGTAAGCTTTCCAATAAACACTCTATAATAGACTACGTATGGAAACATATTCTCAAACATGAGTGTTTATCTATTATATGCAACTGTTTTAAAAAAAATACATTCACCTTGAAATGATATATGCAATTCTCAGGACTAAAACAAAGACAAGCAACTTTTCTTCAAGGAAAAGTTTGATTACAGAGGACGGTTGCTTACCCTTGATAAAGCCAGGATGCTCCCCCATTTAATTTGATGGTTATATCTTGCACATGACATCCACAGTCCAGAAGGGACAGCTCAAGAGTTCCTCCTTGTTCTTTGAAAGCTACAGTAAGCCCCACTTCCATACCTTTGACCTTTGCTCACCAATTTCATTTTGTTGAATGACAGTATAAAAATTATTATTTCATGATGTCATACAAGACGACAAAAGTTTCAGAAAACTTATACAGCATAGGACATTTACATTAAATTAATCATCACGAAAATTGAAAACAGAAGCATCTAAGGTTGCTATGTCATTCTATATCTTCCACTTACTGACATTGAAAATATCCCAACATTGGAGGGAAAAAGACAAGAAAAACTTTTTCCAAACAAGTTTCCGAGTGTTATGCATCATTATAGTATTCCCACCATATCAGGGATGCCATATGTGTTCTCAATCACTAGTTCCAACTGTCTGTAGCTTCTTCTTTTATCCGTCCAATTATGATGCTTGCTCTCATATAAGATATGACATTCTCACATTTTGTTGACGGCACACAAGAGAGACAGCAAGTGCTCAAGAAGAAGAGAAAGCACTTGGTTATACAGGTGGTAAATTTATCTTCATAGCATGCTGAGTAGGCTACAAGACAGAGTAATACTACTTGGAATATAAGGCCTGGGAGAAAAGGGATAGAAATGTAGAACCCCTGCTGATTTATTAAGAAGGAAGTTGCTAGAGATCATAGTAATTATACCGCAAAGTTACATTTCAAAATGGAAAAACTACAAAGCCATTTTTTTTCTTATCATCTGAGTCAATTCCCTTGGAGGCTACCTTACTGTTTCCCCTCTCCCTGGCCGAACTACTTTTAACAGAAAAGGTGTACATTAAATAACCACATCTCAATAGCACCATGTGCCCTTCTCAAGCTTCATTAAATCGAAACAAGTATGACTAATTAACAGAAATAGCAAGCTGAAACTATTAAGAAGCACCCATGTTTACCAAATCCAAGAACTTGTGCTGACTTGAAAAAAACATGTAATGGGAAAAAAGAAGACGTAAATAAATAAACTCCCGTGCCATATATATGTACCTGAACTGAAGCATCTCCACTGTCTGAAATGACAATCAACCAGGTGCTATAAGAGTAAGCCCATTTCATGCTCAAGCTGGCAGTAGCACCAGAAGCAACCAGGACTAAACCTGGGTTTCCAGTTTCAACATATGAAGAAGATATATTGACGCTATAAATTGTGATATTAGAAAGAATCATATGTACTTTGCCAATCAGCGGGATTTTGACAGACTTTTCAATATCAGGTAGTTGAAGGGGGATTATGGTGGACACTGCCTTGTTTATGAGCACGTCTTTAGCAAAGTCAACTCCCTCGTTGGATAAGAGCAGAGAGATGTATCCTTCTTCATTAGATTGAAGATCATGGGCAGCTGCAGCAGGAGCCAATACAAGACAGACAACTAAGAAGAACAAAGGGTGTGCCATGAAATTAACCGGAGGAGAGAAACACGATCAAATCGAGGCTCAGGCCATCCAAAGATTTTCACAAATGGAGATAGTAACTACTAGGGAAGCTCTCCAGGTGGTTAATAAATTATTTTGGCTGCTTGCGTTTTAAATGGAAGATTATGCTTTTCAATGTCTTTGCCTCTCTGAGAGTGACACGTGGCGACAATAAATTTGAAGGGTTCAGATACTTTATACTTCATATTATCACGTGCTCTAACAACACACACAGATATGCTCTCCCGTGCCAATTACCACGCTACCCTTTTTTTAAAAAAAAATAATAAGAACACCGGAATCCGGCTATCTGACAATTCTTAAATTATGATTTTTTTTTATTGAAACTTGCTTAGTAGATCATGGTAAATTTTTATTTTAAAAACAATATTCCTGATAAATTAGTCAAAATAAAAAATATATATAAATAAGAAAAGAGAGTTTTAATTTGAGGCTCCAACTAGGTAGTTGGATAATTGGAGTTGTGGTCAAGAGTTCCTTTAAGTTTCTCTTATTTGAATTCAAATATTATCTTTTTTTGTAACAACATACATAAAAGTCTTGCAATATTTAAAAAAAAATCCATGAAACTTTGATAAAAACTTGCTTGTCCAATAAAGGAACAAACCTTTCTCGCACTTGTGGGAGGCGGTAAGAACATACAAAATCTATCTTAGATTTGTATATTTTTATTCCCCAAGTAGATATGATATAGTTTAAAAATATACTCTGATCTATCACAAAGTTACAATTATCTCTCAACTAAGCACAATGTTAGTTTCTATATAGCATTTAAAACCAAATATAAAGTTAACTAAACACTTATGAATATAATCACTATAGACACTAAAATCATCCATAAAAATCTTTATGATGTTTTTAACCTAATCTAAAAATATATTAATCATATATCATTGAAAAGTCACAAGGCATTGTAAAGCCAAATGACATACATCAATAAGAAAATGTTATAAAAGGGTAAGTGAATGTTGTCTGCTCTTAGTCCTTGGTGAAATCATGGTCTGATTATACCTGAATAACCATCAAGAAAATAATAGTAGGAATGACCTGCCAACCTTTCTAACATTTTATCAATAAATGGAAAAAGAAAATAATCATTGTGAATAGTAGAGTTAAGTTTTGATAATCAATGCAAACCCATCACCCGATTTGAATATGGGTTTATACTAGCTTATTTTTCTCATTCTTGACTACGATAATATCAGATCTCTTTGGAACGACTTAGATTGAGCTCGCCTATTTGTTTTTCAAAATAGGATTAATCATGACAACATCTAGCAATTTTAAAATTTATTTTTCTTCATAACATCCATCATGGGAGGATTAATCGACATTGATATTCTCTAGTTGGCTTTGCTCCATCCTTAAGCAAAATTCAATGAATGCACATGAAAGGACCAATCTTTTTTATGTTAACTATTATCTAACTAATAGTTGTTTTGTGATTTTTCAATACACATACTAGTCTTTCTCTTGTAAAGTCATAAAGTTATTTTCAATGATCACGAGCAACATGTCTCCCTTATTTAATTACGTATATTTAAGATGCTTGGGAATGAGTTTAAATACCAAGGTAGTGGCTTATATCATATAAGTTAAAAGTTTCTCATTATATAAGGCAAAGAAATGAAAGAAGCATTACACCTATTTGAAGATTTTGGTAAAGAGTCCTCTATATTTTTATAAAATTGCATATACCTTCTTGTCTTTTTTGAATTCTCCAAATCAAGGCTTTTACTTATGACAACTTCTAAAACATCCTTTCTAGTTAACTTAAAGAATTGTTGTGCTAAATAATAAAGTATGTCAACTAAAATAAACAAAGTAAATCACTTGGATGTCTTATTGCCTCAAAGATATTAAAGTGTATAACTATGTCATTAAACTCCATTGTTTTGTTCCATCATGAACATTTATCTTAGTTCAAGAAATCTTTATAAATGGCATTCCTAATAGTAAGGGTGTCAACCTAGAAGATGAGTCATTCTTCATATCAAGAATATACAAATTAGATAGAAAGATTGAGTCATTCACATGTACTAAAATATTTTTCAAAACTCTTTTGAATAGGTATTAGATCAATCAACAAGTTAAACAACTACACCAGTTTCTTTAAGTGAACCAAAATTTTAAAAAAAGCATAAATGAAATAACGCATGACATTAATAGATGCTCTAAAATCTACCTTAGATTTTTCAAACCTGGTGTTATTGATTGTAAATTGTATGGTGAAACTTTCTGGATCTTTAAATCTTGGAAGAAGCTTCGTTTGTAAAATAGCAGATGCATTCTCCCCCACTCTTACCATCTCATCATCTTTTAGCTTATATTCGGTGTTGTACAATTGCTTGAGGATCTTTGTATAACATGGTACTTATTTATGACATCCAAAAATGGTATATTGACTTGAACTTTGTTAAAGGTTTTCAAAATATCATTTTTATTTCCTTCTTATTAGACTTTACAAACCCACTTGGAAAAGGTAGAGAAGAAACATAGTAGACATAGAGACTTTAGAAATTAATTTAGGCACTAAATAACCCTTAATGGTAAAATTAACTCTTATTACGGCTGGACTTTAATCTTTCTCAAAAAGCTAAGCCAAGCCTTCTAGTTGTTTTGTCTTATTTTTAATTCTCCTCACCTTCTTCGGTGTTTTTAATAGGTCCTTAAATTGTTTCCTACTATTCAAAGTCACAACACTAGCATTTTCTCTTAAATTGATCACAGTTTAGGATGGAAGCATATTGAATCTTTGTGCTTCCAATATGCCTACGGTACTAGCTAATTGGCTCACTTGATTTTCTAAATTCTTCATATGTATCCTTGTTTCATGTTGAAATCATAAAGATTTAATTATATCTTCTAAAGTTATACCTTAGATTTAAGGGATGAATTATGGTCATGACTAATTGAAACTTAATGGACTATTGAAGTTAGCATTAAGCATAACTTGTTGATGATTTCCTAAATAACCAAAATTAAGATGATCTCTTTATCCAACATTATTAATGTTAGAGAAATGATCGTAATTTTATCTTTGTAATACATATCGCCCTTGAAACCTATTAAAGCATTGGCATGCTCTAAATTAACCTCCTGTAAAGATGGTCATATATTGTTTGGTTGACTTATCACATTCTTGATTGTTTAATAATACATATGGTCATTTGTTTGACTAGAATTGTAAGGTTAGCAAGTTGCTACTCAATATTAGATGTAACACCTACCTCGTACACTTTTCTCGGTAATAATTCTAATTGGTTGATAAACTATTAGAAATTAGAAATTATATTATCTATCAAAGTCTTTGTTATTATAGGTGTTTTGTTCATTAAAGCCCTTCCACTTTCATCATCTATCATGCACATTTCCATTGATAAAAGGCCTTCATAAAAATATTAAATTAGGAGTTGCTCACAGATTTGGTGATGAGAGCACTTCTTAAATCATTCTCAATACTTATACAAACTATCTCCATTAGGTTGTTTAATGTCATAAATTTCTTTTCAAATATTTGTAGCTTTGGATATAGAGGAAATGTTTATTCATCTCATTCCATATGATAATAGTGTCGAATAGTAGATTATAAAGGCACTTTTTTACATTGTCCGCTAAGCAAAATGGAAAAGCTCTCAACTTTACTTACACTTCAGAGATTCTAGTTGGTTTCAAGCTTTAACAAATAATATAAAATTCTTTAAAATGCTTGTTTGGGTCTTCATCTGCAAAATTATAAAAATTTAATGAGAGATGAATCATTATTGATTTAATTTCAAAAACAACTTCAAGTTGAAGGTATAAAATGCAAAGTTGTTGGTTAGGAGTTGGTGTTGCCAACTCTTTGAGAGTTTGGATGTTTTTTACCATTTCTTCCTCTTTGCTTAGTTGGTTGACTAGGTTAGAGGGCAATATACAATGCTTATTGAAATTGGATTGTGAAGGTTGAAAACATGTAAATTGCTCATTTGATCTATGAGTATATGATGTAAATTCCAAGATTCTTTTAAACCATTGATCTATCTATTCTCAAATAGGTTGAAACATTAAAAATATATGAATAAAATAAAAGAAATAATTAAGATAAATAGAAAATTAGACAAATAACATATACCAAATTAATTAGGAAAAACAATCACTAGCAGCGATGTCAAATTTTATATTTTAAAAAGTGTATAAATTAAATTCATGCACTAAATAACATTGTTATTCAGTCTATTATTCAATAAGGTCCATTTCTATAGAATATTTTTTTTCAATTTACAAATTGTAGACTCAAACTACTAAGGTAACAGCCTCTTCCTTAAAAAAACCTTGTATTGCTATAAACAAATTACTAAATTCTCTTACATAGAATAATCTTGAAAATTCCAAGGCAGTTAGTAGTGAATCTTGCACCTGAGGAGCATATCTCTAACTATAAAAGCGGATTAAGCACATGTCATGGATATGAAGTTCGTTAACAAAGAACTTAGTTAATTAAAAGGCTTTTCACAACAATTTTCTTTGTAGGTAAAGGTTAGATAGAGACTCAACCATATAAAACAAAGATGTGCAATAAAAGCACTTGGACTTATTTCTAATCACATATAAGATAAGCAAAGCATGAGTAGATTCTATTGCAGATTCAATAGGGGGAACCCCAACTAAAATATTAAATAAAAAGTTAGTAACAATTGCTAATCTTATTATCTATGCTTTTTTAATAGAATATAGAGGTGAGGATCGACTAAACATTTTCCTTGACATAATAAAGTAAGAGAACTTACACAAAGAAAACATTTAGAGTTGTCTAAGAAGCTATCATATGACTAGTAAAGAAAATGAAACTCAAAAACCTATCTAAATTTAACGAAATCTACTTAAACTTTATAGACACTCTAAAAAGACCTTAATCTAGTTGCACATAAAATTTGGGTGGATTTGAACTTGATTTGATATATAAGAAAAATAAAAGTCTAGAAAATTAAAAATTATAAAAGGTTTTAACAAAGTTTAAAAAATTAGGATAAACATGGTTAAGATGTTAATCTCCACTTTTAAACATGAAATATAACCTATAATCAGAATTGCTTTTTCACTTTCTTTTAAATTTAGCAATCCTGAAATAATCACAAGTATAATTATCTTAATCTTTCCTTACTTTGTTATTAAGTAAAATAAACTCTTTACTTATATTCTTCGCATTAAACAACTTAGCAAAAACTCTCTAAATTAATTTAATAAAATAGATAAATCGAGAAAGTTATAGGTTGAATCAAGAAATAAAACCACAAGCTTGGTTTATTAGTCTTAAATTATATTCTATATGTAATCAATTTAAAAATCGTTGATAATCTATGATCACAATTTGCAAATTTGCTAATAATTATTAACAAAATAATAAAAAACAATTATTTCTCATGCTTAAGAGATTAAATATCAAATTCATAAGTAAAACTTACAAAAAGAAAACTAGAAAAAAAAAAAGATGAAACTCGGATATGATGGTTAAACCTCCTCTATTTTTTCTTTTGCTCTCGATTTGTGTTTCTCTTGATTTTTAAACATGCTTTCATTTTCTTCACATGATCTGACATAGCTGATTTTTTTAGAGATTTGAGGTTCTGAGCACTTATATGAGAACTTCCTCCAAACATACGATGTGGATGGTCTAGTAGATACTTTCATTGATCAATGAAACCGATTTAGATCTAAGAAGAAGACTAGTTGCATCAAATCAGGATAAACAACTTAAAATAATGATAACAAGAGATTTGGCTATTGGATCAAACTTAGATTCTTACATGAGATTCTACAAGTTATTTATCTATAGAAAAAGACTTATAAGTAGGATAAAATAATTATTCTGCCACCTCGTAAAGCAACCAATTATGTATCTATTATTCTGCCTAACTTGCAAGGCTTGTATCAAATCAACCCCAAATTGAGTCTTATAAGTATGTTATTAATAGCCTCCCAAACAAAGCCAAATCCCTTGTATTCGCATTCATCATTGGACTGTCTTAAATTGATATTACCTAATAGAACTAACACTTGTTAGAAAACATAAATACAACATTCGTTACTAAGATGGTTTACATTTTACAGCTACAACTAGAATATTAACTTTCATTATGTTGCATGTCAAATTAATTTTTTTTAATATAAAAAAATATATAAACATTGCTAACATGTTTTATAACAATAAAAGTAATCATAAATTTAAAATATAATATATATTGAATGATATTTTGTTTTAAATAACGACATATTTGATGATATTATTTTTAAAATATTAAGACAGATAAATTGGATCGATCCAAGTTATTCTGTCAAATCTTTGACCTTGGTCATAAAACCATGATAAACCTTTAGAAAGCAAATCAAAATAAATTATAAAAGTCAATTCCTAATCAATCTAATGTTGAATGATGAAATTAAAAAAAAAATATTAAATTAAAAAAACTAGGATCAACCTGTTTAACTAGCAATCCGGGTCATGAGATCAAGATAACTCATGGAAATCAAATCAGAAAAATTATAAAGCCCAGTTTCCACCCAGCCCAATATTGAAAGATGAGATTGGAAAAAAAATAAAAAAGAGAAAAAAACTCAAGTCATCCTGGACTAACATGTTAAATTTGTAACTTAGATCATAAGATTAAGATAACTTTATAAAAAAAAATACAAATCTCTATCTCTAACAGATCCAATGTTGAAGGTTGAAATCGAAAAAAAAAAAAAACCAAATCTATAAGTCCAGGAAAACTCCACGTAAAGAAAATTAAAAAACAATTACAAAGTGCAATTCCAGACAATCTAATATTAAATAATAAAATTAAAAAGAAATATTTAATTAAAAAGAAACCCAAAACAAATGAATCGAGTTAATCCGAGTTAACCTGTAAAATTCACGACTCGGGTCATAAGATCGGGATAGTCTCATAGAAAGCGAATCGATAAAAATATTATAAAACCCAATTAAAAAAAATATTCAATTAAAAATAAACAGAGTCAACCTGATTAACCTGTCAAGCCTACAACCTAGATCATGACATCAGGATAACCTCATAGAAAAAAAAAACATGAAGTCTAATTTCCAACCAACCAATATTAAAGGATGAAATAAAAAAATCAATTAGAAAAAACGACCAAAATAATAAACTAAGATAACCCGAGTTAACTTGTTAAAATTGCTTTCTAGATCATGAAATCAGAATAAATTCATAAAAAAAAACAATTAAACAAATATATGAAACTCAACTTTTAATAGATGAAGCACAATTTTCAAAACATCATAATATTAAAAGATAAAATTAAAAAAATAATAATAAAATTAGGGTGCTGAAAAATAAAATTGGAATAGAAAACATTAAAAAAAAGGGATGTAATTAAGTGCAAAAAAAAAAGAAGCATTATTCCAAGAGATACCATTTTATAGATACAGCTACAATAATTTGACCTCACACCCTTTTATTAATTAATTAATTGATAAATAGTAAAAGAAGTCCTTTCACCAATATTGACACGATATATATATATATATAAGAGGGAAATTATTGGCTTTCTTTGATTTGTCACAATAAATAAATCCACAAACTAGAGATTTAGCTTAGTGATGCTAAAATCTTCGATCTTCCATGTTAGCAGGAGCATAGGACAGCTAAAAAGAAAACACTTGATAGAAAATACTCAAAATTTTATTGTCCGAAAAAGACAAAACAAAAACATATTAGAGAGCAGCTTTCTTTGCTTCCTTCTCCCCAGACCCAATTTTTTGCCTTCATCCTCCCACAAGCAATCCAAGTGGAGCAACCTAGTTTTACAAGACCCCACTGCCTCTCCTAAATAAATGATGGGGGTCCCATATTCCATGACACAATCGCACATAGCGTAAGACATTACTACTATTGCACAGAAACATCAAAAAATGGTGAAAGAGGATGCGAGAATGATCCAAACATATAAAAGAGCAAAAGGCACTACTCTTGCTAATCATTTCAAGAGTTGATCATTGGGTAACCTTACCACCGTGTGAGAGAATTCTTGTCCAAACCACCATAAATTTTCTTCTCCATCAATTCACTTGTCCACATGATAAAACTTCATGTAATCAAATATCATAAGAAGTAATCAGGTGCTGGATTTTTGGCAGGTGCACCTCTTGATTCCTGCATCCATTTCAACTTTTCAGTGCACAGTACATAATATACAACTAGAATGACAATGCATAGAGGCAGCATGCAAAAACCCCTTTCATGTTTCCTTAAACATTTCTAAAACTTGCAACACTTTATCCAAATCCTTTTCAAAGATAATTATATTGAATTGAAAGTGTCCATTTAGCTAATAAGCATATGCATTTTTGGTTAATAATTCTTCTAGCATAAAGGCCATTTTTCGTGAATTGGATATGTGGGCCAATTATCCAAGATGTACCCAGACAATTTATATTGCATAAACCTGCTATAGCTTATACGCTATAGATGATCAAATACCATAGCCATTTGTTTTAAAAATGTTTTGTGATCACTTTCTGGAGATTTTTAGTACAAACCGGAGGGGCAGCATCAAACACACGAAACTGCTTGTTAAGATTCTCATCCAGCTCAAGGATTGCAGCAACATTACCGCATCTGCAACAGATTCAAAGTGAGAAAAAACCATTACCATTGAACAAATAAAAGGGAGAATCTTATATGCTAATTTACCTGTAACAGTAGTTTGGAGCTGACCAAACAGTGACTATTTGGTTCCTGAACATCCACTTATACCCTTCCATCACCAACTGATGAGCACGACATATGTAATCAATATTGTTAGAGTGGTTGAAAGAAGTGACCACACTACCACCAAATAGAAAACCAGCACCACGTGGACTCAACCCCCAACCATCAACAATATCTTCAGGATCTGACCAGAGAAGATCACACATAGCACCATCATGAGGTACTTCTTGCTTCCTATCAATTGTTCGAATCTGGAAAATGGGTTGTGTTAGCAGTTATTTACACAAATCTTCAGTGAGGAGAAGAAAAGCAAGCTGGATGGATTCATCAACCTGATCCAATGTTGATATAGCAGGAGAGAGACCACCATGAACACTAAAAACCTTATTCTCAATGAGAGCTGACAGACTGATAAACCAACATCACAATTAGAACTGAAATATTTTGATGGAAGCATCTTACATGGGGGGAGAAGGAATGACAAATAACAGATGCTTAAGTTGATTTTTTATGGTCCGTGGAAGTTATAGTGATATGGGAAGCAAACATACAAACAAAAACTTTTCAATGGCAAACTTCACTTTCTGTCAGTAAGGCAAATATTCCTAATTCCCATGTTGAATCACATCAAAGGAAAAATCTATCATTCTGACATGATACTGAACCATCAAAAAGAGGAAGCTTAAATACTTTCTTCCAGTCATACCGAAATATAAGCAGTCAAACCAGGGCACCCATTAGAAGGAAGACACCCATCAAGACCTAGATACGTCATTACTGTGTTACAAAGGGACACAAGGCAAACTAAAGTCTGATAAAAATAGTATGTACCTAACCAGTCAAGTACCAGATAATTCTCAGTTTGCTATGATACAACACTGGACAGTTGAAAAGAAAGAAGTTTTAATGCTTTATTCCAATCCTACCATAATATAAGCACATTCAGATCAGGGCTCAGACTGGTAAGAAGATAGCAATTAAGTCTTAAAATCATGGTGATTAGGTTAAAAACAAACACAAGGTAAATTAATGTGTAATAAAAATTGTGTGCAAGTGACTTGTCAATAATTCCCAATGCCATCTGATTGTCAACAGTACCCAATAAAAATTGATTACAGATGCCTGACAAGGCAGAAAAGAAGCAGTACAGAATGGATTTTGCCAACATCATAAAACTTATAGCTTTCACGCACTTGCAACCCTCTTTTCATAAGTACCTTCGCATCACATGACAGTCAATTGGATGCTGAACATTATGAGCACCCATGATTAGATGGCAGACTGTGCAATCATCAGTTGGACATCCAGTTAACCATCCCATAAAAAATCAGCTGTAACTCCATAATTATTAGATTTTATAGCATCCAACCCAGCTAACTTAGATGTGCCTCCCCTCTCTCTCTCTCCCTCCTTCCCCCTACCCTGACCCCCCTCATTTTTTGGATAACTGTTTTCTCTAATTTATTAGCATACCTCATGTAATCAAATATATCGGTGCAATATCTCCAAACATTCACTGAGCCGTATTTACGCAAACACTCATCATAAAATCCATACACCTGTGACGAAAGTACTGATGTCAAAATCTATAACAAATGGAAGTTCAACACCAATAATCATACGAGATCTAACCTGTGTTATCTGACGGCTCTCATGATTCCCTCTAATGAGTGTTATCCGATCTGGATATCTCACCTGATGATACAAAGTTATTAGCTAAAAAGAGAGATGATAAGACAATTGGTGGAACATTTATTACTCGATGAACAGAAAAAATCACATTGCCAAGCCAAATTTGACAACGTAAGCTTGAATTCAGGCTGACCCCTGAAGCAATTTGAAGGCAACTTGACAAAAGATATCATAGTACATGACAACGGTATAAAAATAGAAAGACCTCAAAAAGATCATCAGGTGATTATGTTTGCTTATTATTGACCTCTGGCTTCAAGCTTTTAGTAGATCAATGAATTTGGCCAGCTTCATTTTTTACTAGTAAGGTCTTTGTATGTCTGTGGCATTGATGTCAAATTTTGTACCGCCAGGGCTTTTTAAGTCCAAAATTACACATAATTTCCCGTCTCTTAATGCATTATATCCCTAGTCCGTTTAGTACAGAACTTTCTTATACTGGTCCCGCAACTACAGAATGTCAAAATGCCATTTACTAAATCGATTGTTTATTGTTCCGGAAGCTTTTAAACAGCCATTGTCAATTTCCATTTCCATTGTGCTCTCCTCAAATTAATTTACAAAAGGATTTTGCCTCCTGAAAAGCCAGCAAAATTGAAGATAGGACTTACCACAGTCATTATCTTGCTAAAATGGGTTTTAAGTTAAATTTTTGAATAAGGAATTCTCGGGTGGCAGAAATCAACCAAATTCTTAGACTAACTACCAATTATGCAATGATTATTATGCCAATTACATTGTAAACATGATCTGTCGGATGGTGCACAAACCTCGCACCAGCATCAAATGTAACATTCCCGTGAACTGTAATTATGGTCCACCAAGCAGAGGTTAAAAATATTTACCCCCAGACACAGTGATATCGCTGAAAAAAAGTCATGATATGAATTGCTTTTAATTTTTATTACAATCTATCCTGAAACTACTCCTAGAAAGAGACATACCATGGAAGCTGCTTTATTGACATCTGACCATGAAACTTTTCAAAGAGAATGTCAGAGTGTTTAAAATTAGAAAAATTTAGTTAAGAAATGTTTAAATATCAGTAGATAGGAAGTAGAAGAACATCCATAAAACCTCCATTATAATAAAAGCATGCATATCTCAACAGTGTTACCTTAAACTCCAAGAGAAAATAATATGTACCTTAAGGGCTAAAAGAAGCAGAAATGTCTCAACAGAGTAATATCCTCTATCAACAAAATCTCCAAGAAACAAGTAACTAGTCTTCGGGCAATCCCCTCCCACCTTGAAAAGCTCTTTCATGTCATAAAACTGTCCATGGATATCTCCACATATCTACGCACAATAAAAATTGAATCGTCTTAGTACAAAGATTCAAAACCTCAAACAGCATTGGTATACAGAAGAAACACTTCCAAGTAGTCCCGTTTAGACCATTCTACATAGATACAGACTCAAAGAGTAATTGTTTGAAACAAAGAAATTATGCATGTGAAAGAAGATTGTCATTGTTAAGAGGAAATAATAATATCACAAAACAACATACCACTAAATTCTCAGAAAAAGTAGGCAATGGAACAGTAATATACAATGGGGTGAAAACTTATTTCCTAGTGATGATCTGAAATTTTATTGCTCCCACACATTCAGAGGCAAAACTTTCACTGAATAATATCCTTCAAAACACACAGCATAAGAGACCACTAGGATTTTTAAATAACCCAAGCATAACGATCATAAGATGCACTTCTTATTTTTTCCTCGTTTTAAGAAAAAGATATTTGAAGCAGAAAATTCATGGCTACAGTATGAAGTAGGAACCACCATATTTGTGTTCGGAAACAAGATGTCATTCATTCTCATTCAATATTAACTTTAACAAAGCAAGATAAAGAAGTAAAAGAAAGTCTTACTAGATGCATCTGGAACTAAATCCAACGTTTGGCTTACCCAAATTATGACAACATTCTGAACCTAAACTAAACCTAAGACAACTGAATGGCGAACCTACTGCATACATTGGTAATACCACAGATCATTCTAACCCAAAGGTTCCTTGTTCAACATCATCTTCTGCTGTTGAGCAGGAGCAGCTACCTCAGACAGAATCTCGACATGGAAAATGAAAATCTAATTAATTGGCGTAGAATGATTAAAACCTTAACACATCTCCTATTTCATATGCAAAAAGAAAAGGGGGCATTTAACTCCATGATAACAGATTCCATACTAACAGGGTTCTAGTCTCATACCTATTAAGAATAAACAGGACTACACATTTTATCTTAAATTAAATGTATAAGCATACTCAACAAAGGAAACTCGTAGCAAACTAATAATAGATTTCTTATGGGAGGAAGAGGCTTTTCAAATACATATCAAACCAGAAAGAAATCTCAAAATAAAAACTAGAAACTTTCATGATTGGAGTGTCTAATCTTAAAAAAGAAAAGAAACCTAAATTCTAATTTTGAATTCAATTTTGCAATAAATAAAGACTAGTAAATTTAGGAGTAATAATACTGGCAGAACAACTAATGATACTAAAGCTGTAGAATATTATTCTCGTCAGAAATTAAAATAAAAAATTCAGTAAAAAAGTAACAATAGCAGCAGGCTTTCATCTCATATACAGCAAGAGCAAGTCATTAAAAAAAAATTAAAAAAAAAAGAGAAGTACGGTGACGGGAGCATCGACGCGTTGAACGTTGCTCTCTTCGACGAGGATTTCCATAGCTTTGAGGCAAAGAGCTTTCACTTCCGATTCCTTCAGGGGCTCGCACCTCTTCAGTTGCTCTATTTGTCTGTCGAGGTCTGACATCTCTTTGTTCTCTCAAATTCCCCCACCTCCCCTTTTTATTTCTCCAAATTTCCCTCTCCCTCCATCTCTGCATCTGCAACAGAGATAACACCTTGATTTTCTTCACTGATGCTAGTATGATATATTATTACTATTATCATTTATAATTCAATTAATGATTTGTCCCGCTACACGCCACGGATCAGAAAAAAAAAATTACATACAAAAAACAAAATTAGATATTAATAATGCATTTAAAAAAAAACTAATCACAAAAAATATTTTTATTTAATATTAAAATAGAAATATATTTAGATTTTCTTACAAAACCTACGGGATAATATTGAAAAAACAAATTGTAAAATTAACTAATATTAAATGCAAAATTGCTGAGAAAAAATTTTCTTTCGCAAAGCAAGTCATGCATATCATCTGATTCAATAAATTTTTTTAGTTTCAAAGATTAATTTTCATTTAATTATACAACAATAAAATGTATAAAAAAAATTTTCATATCAAAACATTATTATTTAAAGGGAAAAAAAAATGTGATAGTGACACCAGATAGCAAAAGTAAATCATTAAGTGAAATTGTATTTTTTTTAGTTTTGAGTTAAATAAAAAAATAAATCATCAATAACAAAGAGTTAAATTATATTTTAAAAAATTAAGGGGAAAAGTTTTTTAAAAAATAATAGCTCGGATACTGTGAATTTTTAATCAAGCAATGCAAGTCATGTACGTCATCGGATTCAATAACTTTTTTAATCTTAGAGATTATTTTTTATGTAATTATACAACAATAAAATGCATGAGAATTTTTTGTATGAAATATTTTATTAAAAGGAAAAAAATTGTGATAGGCACATAGAATCGAGATAGCAAAAGTATATATCATTGATAACAAACGGTGAAATTTTTTTTTTGTTTTGAGTTAAATAAAAAAAATATCATTGATAATAAATGATGAAATTATTTTAAAAAAAATTGAGGGAAAAACATTAAAAAAATAATAAATAAGAGTCTGGATATTGTGAATTAATTCGTTAAACCTACGACCCAACTCATAGACTCGATTATATTCAATGATTTGTTTATCAATTTTTTAACACAAATAGAAAATAGAAAAAATTTTAAAATGACACATTGAGTCCAGACATGTGGGCCTGGTTGCCTAAAGTGCCTTGTTATTAAAAAAAAACATCCTAGGTGCGTGGATCATCCAGCCTAACACACAAAACTAGGCTTGGCTTTATATTTTTATTTCTTAAAGGAATGGATAACCTGTCATCCGCCCTAATTGTTTTTTGAAAAAAAATAGCAGAAGACGTGTTGTCTTTTTTCTGCAAAATCTGGTAGCTAGAGGCTGCTAGAAAAATAGGGCCTTGACTTTTTTTGCTAAAAAAAACCATTTTTTAACGTATTGCTTTTACCCAAAACACCTATAAGACATCCTAAAAATCTTGATAAATATATCTATGACCTTAAAAAAAACAAAATCAACCCAAACCTGAAAATATTACTGCGATTAGATCTGCCTCCTTGAGCAAGAAAAAGGAAAAAAAACATATAGATAAAACTCCTCTAATCAAAACGAACTCATTAATATCAATATCGATCATTTTGGTGGCTAGAATCGTCATCGATGGCAACTCTCTCTCTCTATATTGAAATATGACAAGCCTCTCTCTTTTCTCTCATGAAAAAGAACTGAGAAATAAAAAAAAATAAAGTTTAGTATTAAAATTGAATTGCTGACAACTAAAAGAACCGATCATCTATTAACTAAAAAAAATAGGGGACTAAAATAAGATTTTCAAATGAAATTTGAAGTCACCTCTTATTTTTCTAGTCCTTTTCACTTTGGTTTTCTATTTTTCAATTCAACCCTTTTTTCTAAAAAAGAAATAAGCAATTAGGTGCTGATTTGAACTAAAAAAGACAAAAGATCAATGATCAAATTAGAAATTTAGAAAAAATAACAGTTACAATCCACAGTGATTTGTGAGAGAGTGAACAATGCATTTCAATAGTAAAATCACCACATGACTTGATTTTTTTAATTGCTAGTTAATAATTATAATAGTTGATTCATTTTTCCTTTTTTTATGGTTTTGCCCTCTTTCAATGGACACTCTCAATTCACTTTTTTTTTCTCAACTTCTTGCCCTATGTTTTTTATGAAATAATGAAACAAAATTAGCTTTCTATTATTTTTATAATTTATTCCAGTAAAAAATTTAAATACTTATACCCTAGCATTAGGAGATCTAGGAGCTTTATGGATGTAATATGGAGTGCACATTTCTAAAATGTGCTCCATTGAAGAACTCTTTCTATTCTGATAGTTTTGTTAATGTCAATCAATAAGCCTAACAATCTCATTTCTCATTAATTCCACATCTTTCTTAAGTATTATTAAAGAAGAGCTTTTTTCTCCATTTTCCATAAATTTGAAAAAAATAAGTTTTACAAATGTTGTTTATGTTTGTTTTCTTTTTTATCCATGTAAAATCTCATTACAAAACCTGTATAAAATAATAATAATAATAATAATAATAATAATTGATTGGATATGATAATAAAAATAGACACCCTAAAAGAAGGTTAGCTAACTAAATTAGTCTAATTAAACAATAAAACATAAACAAAATAAAATTTAAGATTAAAATATAAAAACGAGATATAATATGTGTGATGAAAGTGTTTTCTAACTGGTATATGAGCATTACTCCATATTCAATCCAGACAAAATAATAAAAAGATACGATGCATGAAATGCAAGCACATAAAAAACAATTAGACAAATATAAATATAAACAAAGATGTAAACATCAAATAAAACAATGACAAATAATTAACACACATTAACTAGTTTAGGTAAACAATTATAACAAAAACATTTAGAACATGTATCAAAGCATATCAAGCACCTTATTATTGAAAAAAAAATAAACATAAAAATCAAATAAAACAATAACAAATAATTAACACACATTAACTACTTTAGGTAAAAAATTATAACAAAAACATTTAAAACATGTATCAAAGCATATCAAACACTTTATCATTGAAAAACAAATAAACAAAGCTTAGCCCTAAACAAGATCCCTAATGGAGTCATCATTTTGTCACAATAAACATCTTAACAAGTTAAATAGGATTGATGAAGGTAAAATTAAAAAAATAAGTCACCACCTAGTTTTATGATAACTAAGAACCCTAATTAGTTTTTAGAAATTCTAAGTAAAGGACTGATTATGTAATAGGGTAGATGACAATCACCTATCAAATCCTAATCAGCTCATTAAAATGTTGCCTATGACACTCAACATTTCTTATGGAAGATAACTCGGTGATCTTAAGTCTAAGGATTACTTGCATAACTATCATATGAGTCTTTCTATAGAATCAATTTATCTCTTCTTATAGAATCCTTATGCAGGTTAGTTCAATATACATGTCATTTGATAAGCACCTACATATTAGCTCCAAGTATCCCCCATACCTTAGCATATAAAAACACCTACTTTCTTTTATAAATAAAAGAACATAATATGTATCAGCCTCAATGACTCTTATTAATGTCCATTATTAATTAAACATTGACCAAAAACATTTAAGAAACAATGCTTTTATGCAATAAGAATTCTTATAATTATAACCACTTTATAATTTCTTAGCAAAACATTTGTGTCCTAATGACTTTATCTTTATTTTAAATTTATTGATCAAGCATAAATGAATATTAAAGATAAAGAATGCCTTTATTAATAGTAAATATATTTTGCATGAACAAAGTCAATATCACGTATAACTTACCAATTGGATACAAGGCATATGCACTAACATTTATTACTCTAAATACAAAAGAAGTCAAATTAGTTATTTTCGACAGCTACGGTACTAGAGAAGAATGACCATGAAATCCTTAATGTTAGTCCATAATGACTCTTAGTTGGTATTTATCCTCAGGATTTATTTTAGAAGATGAAACATCTATTGATGAAGGAATGAATATTTAAGAGAGTACGACTTTCAAGGTTCCTTAATATAAAAGAAAATTCTATCAAACATTAAAAACATATAAATTGATCAAATTTTTGAAGTAACCATATCATTTTACTTTTCCTGTTTAATAAGAGATAAAGAAGTATCAATACACATGCTTTCTAATAATCTATCTATATCTAATAATATAGATAAAAAAGTATCAATACATGGGCTTTCCTTAATATTAGATAAAGAAGTATCTATATCTAATAATATAGATAGAGATTCCTCAAGAAATTTCAGTTGTTAACTTGATAGAGGGATGATAAATTGATAACATAAGATCATCTCCTAGACTATTCTCAATATAATTTCCCTTCACGTTTACCTCATACCATGGAAGCAAGAGGATAAAATCGTTCATGACTCTAGATTATGGTAGAGCTTTAGTGGTATTAAGAGTAGTTAATATTTATATCTTCATTGTTTCATTCTCCTTATTCATTGCAATTATCATTTTAACTATAAAAATTCCTCTTTAGTAAGGCATTTTCCCTAGCAACATCTATTAATAGGATGGTTACATCTTCAACATGAAAAGCACGAACCCTAAAAGGTTTTATTGTTGAAAATTTAGGAGAACTAGTTATAATAGTGGGAGCTGAAGGATTTCTCTCACTGGTATTGGAACTTAATTTGTGTTTCTAAGAAGACTAATAATAGAAAAAAGCATTGATTTGACAGCCTCAACACTCGAAACTTCAGAAGCCACAATATGAAAAATAGTTGACATTTTTCATGAAAAAAAGGTTCTTAGTCAAGGAAAACTTTTATAACATATCTTTGTTGTCATCTTTATATATAGAAGTAAAGGAAGAGGTATAATATGAGCAATAGGTACTTGCCAAATAACAAAAAAAATAAGGTAAGTTAAAATGTTAAATAACTTATTAAAAGTTTATGAACTTCATGATATATATTACCCTATGCCTACTTTTCAACTTGATAATAGAGGTTTCATCTTCATTATATTCTCCTAGTGCAAAAGGATTTTAGAGCTTTTTTAGGGTTGTTTATTATTTTGAGAACTTAAAGTAGTTTGAGAAGCTATGCATGAGAAAGTGTTGTAAGAATATAAAAAAATCATAAATTATAATTAAGATTATTGAAATATATTGTTTTTACTTGAGACTTCTCGAGTCAACCTCTTGTTTAGCCCTCTAACCAAACTGTCAAAGGCTTTCCTCTTAGTGCCTTTACCAAAAGACTTCTCATTAAGCAAGAATATCTCTATCATTTCTTCTAACATAATGGTGTAAAAAAATTCCATATTTTTCTTGTAAAAATAATAAAACCCTAATGATAACTCATAGTAAGGGAGAAACTTATAAATTGAAGTAGGTGAAGTGGTGTTCAACCATCTCAGTAACTTCTTCATTTTTTCTAGGTTGTCAAAAGTTGACCTATATAGACCAGTCTTGTTCATAGTATAATGCATTGGTAAGCAAATACCTAGATATATCTCAATTATATTTCTATAAAATAAGAATTATATGGCTTATAAGAACAATAGTTGTTCTTTTATACTGGATCAATCACCAGCCTAAAGTGTAGATTTTTTTATGCAAGTATACTTTTTAAAACTTTAATGTTTTTTTATTTATTAGAACATGGTCTTTAGTATTTTATAAGGAAGACCCATAGAGGGTTTATCTTTAATAAGACAAGAGGAGACATCAAAACATCGATCGTTTTAGTCAGAGATAAGAGGTTATCTATATATCTTTTAAAATAAGAGTTCTTAAAAAAAGCTTGGAGTAAACTATTTTTTATGTAAATAGAGTCTAAGTTCATGATTTCTCTAATGTTGTTGAACTTTTTAAAATAGTAGTGACTCAAATTTATGTTTATCATAGAATTTCATAAACATTGTCTATTGTCATAAAGGTGATCTTTATTTATTATTTTTTGGCATTCCTTTAATGTCTTATAAACATGGCTTAATATAAAGGGTCCTAAGGAAATTCTCTTACCTTCGGCCTAAGCTATTGTAATCTTTAGATAGGGTTTGGTTGGTTTCTTGAATCTAAAAAGGATTAGGTAACTGCATACCCAATACAGTAAAAAGACCATATGTTCCTCGTGAAAGGTCAAGTTTGTCTTCTACCTACCTCTTTTTAGCAAGGCACCAAATTCAGGAGCACTTAGCAATATATCTTTAATGGATCTTGTAAAGGTTCAATTTGAAACACAAAGCTCCTTCCACAATAGGTATAGGCGTTCAATTAAAGTCAGACCAAGCCATGCAAAATAATATTTTATATCTTATACTTGAAGAGGAAAACGTTGTCAGAATTAAACCACGACAAAGAAAGAGCGGCCAATAACTCTTTGTTAGGTTTGATGGTGATTCTAGATAGCTTGATAACATCAAATACTTTCTATCACTTTCATTGTCCACTAAAGCTTTCTTGCATCCTACCAAACCATTTGATACAATCGCCAAGGGCAATGCTTGGCCATATTTTGATTAGCTTGATTTATATATTGAGATTGACATGGTCATCCTAAAAGAGAATCTTTTCTTTCTCAATGTCTAGAACAAAGTGGTAGTCTTCTACTTCTTATGACATTTTTTTTATAAAACAAGCCAAGACAATCTCCATTCATACCTCCTAGTGTAGCAATAATGATAAACCAATTGACGTTGGGTAAGTAAACTATGAGATTTTTATAACAAGAGACGATAATGGGTTTTGATGGAGCAGAACTTAAAGCTGTCATTCTTGTTTCTAACAAGAAAGAGATTTTTTAGGGTTTAATGATTGAATCTTTGAATAAAAAATCTCTAAGATTCTTAAAGAATTTAGGGATTTTTGTGTAAAAGAAACCTAAATGTCGTTTCTAAAATATAAAGAATGTATTATTTTTAAATTAAAATGATTGGCTAAATCATTTGACATGTCAGGTATCTTTTAAAACATCATTGACTAATTTTAGGTGAATATAATTGTTTTCATATTATTCTAATATGGTGGAGTTAACATTTGAGAAATAAAATAATATAAGGGCATCGTTTACATCTAAAATAAAAATACATCCATCAAACATAAAGAGCACTAATTATTCACCATAAAGAAGGGAAGAAAGTTGAAATCGATCATGAATAAAAAGAATCAACCGAGTTGGAAGAGTCCTTGATCGACCAAGAATGTTGAAAGAGCAGTCGACTAATTGACTAAATGAACAAAAATCGCAATTGATAAAAAAAAAAAGACTAGCCAATAAAGTTTAAATACGGTAAAGAGATACAATCCTATTTAAAGTGGAAATCTTCAATAGAATAATAACAAAAAAGTTAGAGAATAAACTATGATTCATATGTAAGTCACTAGAAGAGGAATTTATCTTGTATTAGGATTAAATAAGTAACATTCCTAATTATTACTAGGAAGATTTACAAGCAAAAATATTTTTTATATATAAACAAATGTATACTTAAAATCTCACCAAAATTTCGGATGAAATTTCAGCAAAGTTTTCTCTATAACATGAAATCCTAAGTTATCAACTAAACTTATTTTACATTTCAACACAATTTCATTTACCTAATCCAATCATCCTTGATCATTCCCGCCATCTATCATTGTTTCTCAAACGAATTCATCCATACAAATATATTTAGCAATTATATACATATATTTACAGAGTATGATGATTTCATATCCTTAAAAAACTAGTATTAAATACAACATACATAAGCGTTAGAGTGCATTTAGGCTAGATAATTACAATCCACAAAATATGAGCATTTATTTTTACATGCCAAACAAAATAATATTATAGTTCAAAATATATATCTTGGATCTAGCCTATATAATCAAAAGATGCAGAAGTAATATACTCTTAGCGTGAATATGATGACCCTAAAAAAGAATGCAACATATGATATGTTAATTATAAATAATTAGTTAAATAATTTAATAAAATTGGATTGCATTTAAATTCTTTCCTATCCATTCTTTTTTTTCTCTTTATATTAAAATAATCTAAAAATACTAAAAAAATCATTTAAAATAAAAAAAATCATTAATGTCGATATCAATAAACTCTATTGATATTATTAGTCTCTCAATTCCTAGAATGACTAATCAAATCTTAATTAATGCCGATATTAATGAACTCTATTAATATCATTAGTCTCTCGATTCCAAGAATAACTAATCAAGTCTCAATTAATGTCAATATTATCAATAAACTCCATCAATATCAATAGTCTTTCAATTTCAGGAATGATTAATCAAGTTCAGAAAGTGACGATATCAATAAATTATATTGATATCATTAGTCTCCCAATTTTGAGAATGATTAATCAAGTTTAGATCTCCTTCAATTCCTTTTTTTATCTTTCATCATCTCTAAATCAAATTTCTCTCAATATCAAATACAATTATAATAAATTTGCATTTTATAATTAAATAATGTTTAAATAATTATGTGATAGGTCAGAAACCTACCTATAGTACGTGATGTCCTAGCTCCTGCTCCAGCCTGTGGCCTGTTTGTAGTAGTATTCTCTGTCATCACAGGATAATTTCATCATCATTAATCATTTTTCTTTCCTCCCAAAATCATTGAATCATTACACAATGTTTCTTAAATTAACACTCTTTGATTTTTATTTCCCAAAATCATACATATACCTCTATATTTCCGTTTCAATATTTGAAATTCTATGTCGATTAAACCCAAATTAATTCAAACATATTTTCTATGATAATTTCAGACATCATCTATATACATTTCCTCTTTTCCCTTTTTATGGCCTATTATTCACCATGTTCAATAAAAGGTATCATGAGTTTCCTTTCGTTTTCCTTTGATTTATCCACACTAGTTAATCTTCATTAGGCTCAATCAATCTATAATATAATTTATATGCTAACTTAGAAAAATCATTCTTCCTTTCCATCTAACCTACTTGGCCGAACCTATGGCCAATAAGAAGGGCATGGTTTTTCTTCATTTTACCTCAAGTTTATACTTACCCATTGTTTCTTGACTTTAATAACCATGCTCCAAGCATTAAACAAGTCATTAAGTTAGCCAATTCTCTTAATTCAATGTTCCATAATGTAAAACAATACTTAATCCAATAAAACTCATGCTAAAACTTTAAATTAAGTTTCGGTTAAGGTTCCTTACCTCTTAACCACAATTTTATGAAGGATTTGGTAAGAAAACAAGTTTTTCTCTTCACTTCTCTTTTCTTTTCTTTTCTTCTCCAAACCGCCCCCTCAAGCATCCATTTCCATGGTTTTTCCCTCAATTTCCTTGCTAAAATACCTTTTAACTCCCCTTTGATCTTTTATTTCAAGTGTTTGCTTGGAATTTTTAAAGAAAATTGAAGAATTTTGGCAAAATCTTCCCCCTCCTTATCCTTCCCAATTGGCCAGCCACTCTTAACTTCTTTTAGAAGCCAATAGTATATTTACATCCCTCAATGTACTACAATTTATCATTATGTCTTTTCTTTTAAATTTTGGTGTTTTTTCTTTAACCGATTATCTTATCTCATTGACATTCTAAAAATAAATTATGTCGAAGGTTTTAAATCCTTAAAATTTTATTCTCTAAAATAATTATCACTTTATTTTATTATCATTTTATTAAATTTAAATTTTTATTTTATATAGGGTTTACAAAATAAGCCATTTGATTTGATACAAATATATGTATAGAATTATAATTACTTATGTAAATATAATTCTCTATAATAATAAAATAGGGCAACATACTAATATAATTGATAGTTAGACCCACATATTCAATTTCAACAATTTATCTTTTTCTTTAAAGGGCTTTATTTATAATTTTTTTTTTATTATTCTCCTTATCGCTTTCGTTAATTTTTATGCATTTCGATTTCCTACAAACTTATCATCTCTTAGAATTCTTGTGTTATCTTTTATACAGTAATGCTTTTAGAACAAATTATCCTTACTAAGGGTTCAAGACTTGAATTCCTAATTTTTTTTTTAATTAGAGGTAATTATCGTTATGACATCATAGGTTAAATCCTATAAAAATCTAATTTGCAACCTAATCTTGCATGGAAAATATTTTTTAAATTATTAGATGTATATTTTCCTGGTGATACAATTACATTTATGAGTGATTATGCTACAAAACCTTATTAGTAAAGGTTTAGGTATTTGTAATATTATTCTCTACAGAAATGTTTCTCTTAGGATCGAAGAGGGCTTTCAAGTGTGGTGTGGGCATCCATCAAAAAGAAGAAAAGGTTGTCCGAAGCTCATGGGCCATGGAAACTCATTTGCAGAATTACCAGAGGACTTGAGCTAGATCCAAGCACTCACTGCACATAGTTTTGATATGTAGCAGAGCTTTAGCCCATCTTAAACCTTATATTGTGGGGGTGTCCAAAGCAAAACTAAAGGTACATTTACTATATATATATACATATATATATATATATATATATATATATATATATATATATGATCGAATTATTTATGCATTGTTTTTTCCCAAACCCATTTCTATGGTTTTTCTATTTATTTTTTTTTGTTCCTTTGGAGGAGATTCCAAGATTTAATCTCATATGAAAAAAAGCCATTTTGGAATGTGTATTTTCTCAATCTTTGGTAAAAAAAAATAATCATAGAAAACCGTTTGTATCGCATAATTGCAATTTAAGTCTTATAAATAGTTAAATAAAAATTAGCTCTTGCACAATTTTGATTCCTCACCTTTAGCACCACCATTACCAATAGAATTCCTTTAACCCATGAAAGAAAAAAATGTTTCCTTTTCTTATAAAAACACATAGTTTTTAAACCCGGCCTGGTCTAAGGCCCGGGTTCCGGGTTTTGACCGGGTCATCGGATCGCCCGGGTCAATCCCTATTTTTAAAAAATCAAAACGACGTCGTTTTAGTAAAAAAAATACAAAAGTCAACGGGTTGCAACCGGATTTTTGACCGGGTCAGCCGAGTCATGACTTTTCCTATTTTTTTCAACTCGTCCCGGTTCCAGTCTCGGGTTGGCTAGATCCTGGATCGACCCGCTAGGCTGGACCGGACTTCAAAACTATGCAAAAACAACTTGGTATTGGTTTATAAGTGAATCGAGATTATGCAAGTGCAGCCTAACAAGACACAAGATACAGAAGGTTTTTTTTATAAATTTTTTCTTTTTTAAAGTTGAAATTTAAGGGGTTTTTTTTTGTTTTTGTTTGTAAAGTGCTTTTTTATTTTTATTTTTTTTCCAATCATAAAGTGTACATTGCTAAAAAGAGAGAGAGCGTACATACACTTCATTCCAATACACAAGCCGCCAATTAAATCTCCAATCATGCCCACTTCACTTGATTTCGTGAAGAATAAACAAGAAATCCGCCTCCATTTAGGCGGAGAAAAACAACAAAAAGCACAGCTTATTTCCAAAAGGTTATAAAACCATCATCGACCATAAAGCTGAACTCCGCACAAGGAAAAGTGTCTTTGCTTACCAAAGCTTTCAAACGTTGGAAGAAAATTAATTATCCATGGGACCCACGGGAGCCCTAAAAGATTTCAAATATGCTGTAGCCATGCCTCGTGTTTTTGAATAATCTCTCCAGCAGTATTCTCTGGCTTTCTCCTCGATACAGAATTTTATTAGAAAATCAAGACTTTAAACAAGAGATTTTGACTATTGTGTTGTTGCTCTCAGCCATGGCCTTAAAATTCTTTGATAGTTGTTGGAGTTTGAATTTCATTAGGAAGAAGAAAGACCGAACAGAAATATTGGAATTTCTTGTCCAGAGATTCTGTCTTTTTTCATTCCCAAAAACGTAAAACTAGGGTCATTATTTTCTATTTCGTTCGGTTTTTATAAAAAAAAAAAATCAAATCAAAATTTTTTAAAAAAAACTGAAACCGGTTCAAACCGACCGATTTCGGTTCCTGTTTTTTAGGACAAAAACCAGTTCAAACCGGTTTGACTCGGTTTTTTTGGTTTGACTCGGGTTTTTTGCCGGTTTGGGTTCGGTTCGGTTCGGATTTTTCAGTTTTAGGTTTATAAAACCGAAATCAAACCGAGCCGGCCGTTTTTTTCAAAATTTTAATCGGTTTATTCGATTTTTTTTTCACAATTCAGTTTTTTCAATTATTTATTTTTCAATTTTTTAGGTTTTTCAGTTTTTTGCTCATCCCTACTTAAGAGATCTCACATCTAGTTTTATGATGTTTCACCCTTTTAAATTACTTGCAAGATAATTTTATTAAATATAATATATAGTTACCAAAATCACCTCCTCTTTTTATTTTAAAAACCTATTATAATTTTTTTTTGTCTACAAAATACTAATACAGAATTCCCATGTATAAAAAACTCCAAATCTAACCTGGCACTGTTATTGAAGCTTCATGAATTCAAAAAAATATAATATATTTTATATTTAATGTATATGTTAGGGGCTATCATGGACCTACACACCTATGATACACCCCATGTGTATAGGTACATGCATCACCAAGCCTATTTTTAAGCATCTCATTTTACATGCACTCCAAGGTATCAAATATGGTCGGTTAGATTGACCACCAAATTGTATTATTGTGGTAATTCATATTTTTTTTTTATGGTTATGGCTTAATGTGTGTGTATGTATATGTACGCGTACACGTCTGTTCTATAGTTAATCATTTGATTATATATGACACTGATTTTACTCATGTAATAACATATTTGTTATTAATAAAAAAAATTATCTTTAATATTCATTTATAATTTATTAATAATTCTAGAATAAAGTTCATTATAAAATAGCAATAATTATGAAACTCATATTGCATCAAAGTATTATTTCTAAACGTTCCTAGTAGAAACTCTTATACATTAATTAGACTTATTGTGACCGATACATATTATGTTATTTTCTTTATGAAATGAAGTAGTTATTATCATAAGTTGATGTATAAAGGATACCTATAAAAAATATGTTGGTCAGATCAAAAGAGAATTCCACACCTTAGATAGATCAAGAAAAATGATCAATCTATTTTTAAATAGTATCAATTATGTGATCCTCATGCAAGGTGAAATAAGATTTAAAAAGAATTTTAAATCTTATTTGAAGAATCAATACTTTAGTGTTAAAAAGATCCATGATTTAAAAAACCTAACATATTTTATGCTTAATTATGCATATCAAAACATTCTTAAAAAAAGAGATAATAATCATATTGAGAAACTTAACACTAAAAAGTTAAGTCAAGTCACATATGATATTTTTAATATTTAGAAGATTATGACACATTGTTAGAAAATACATTTGATCTTAAAAAGTAAATCAATCAATTTATTGAATTTATAATATGTTAAATTGTGCATCTTATTTAATCCTATTTTAATTAGGATTGTGATTTATATATTAGGCTAACATATTAGAAAACACAATTGGTCACACATATAAAGAACTATTGGTAAAAAAATTAAACTGAAATGATTAATTAAATATGAATTGATTGTAAATAATTTTTTAGAAATTAAGGACTAGAATGTAATTTACATATGGAATTACAATTCTAAACCTAGAAAAATCAACTAAGAACTTAATTTCATTAATTTCTAATTTTTTCTTAAAATAATATAAGTGATATTTTTCATTAGACAAAGTGATATTTTATTATTTATAGGGTTATCAAGTCTTTTTTACAAATAGAATGATATATTCTATAGTTTTCTTATGAGTTCATGATGAAAGATCTAATTTGATTGAATACACTTGAAAAAAAAAGGAAAAAAAGCAAGAGTTAGCACTCAAGGCATAACAATCATTTTCTTATAAAAAGGTTTTAAAAGATTTGTCTATTATGTAGATTACTATTAGAGACTATGAAATTGAAAGAATCATGGTTTGTAATAACTCAACTTTATAAAGTTGATCAAACTTTAGGAAAAAAAGAGAGTTTATGTTCAAAAAATCTTCTCCGCAAAAAAAAAAAACAAAGATTGTGTAATGGGATTCTTAGGACTCTTGAGAAATTTTTAAATTATTATTTCCACTATATTAATATGTTTCAAGAAACCAACAATGGTATCAAAGCTATTGTTAGACAATTAGGGTTGTTGATCGCTTGTTTTGAATACTATTAGCATTAATTGTGAATTAAAATTCAAATTAATTTTTCCAAAAAAAAATTTCTCTCATATTTAAAAAGGGGCTTTCTTGGTTATTTTTTTGGTAAGATCTAATTGGATTTTTTTAGATATAGAGGGAATCCACTAGGAAAAAAAAGAAAAAGAAAGTTTGGGATGGTTAAGCTAGGTTTGCTGGAGAGGCGGCAACCTATGACTGTTGTTCTGTTCGGACAACACTAATTTGTTTGGCATTGTTTATGGCATCATGCACCGCTATTGCCTTACACTACAACACGCATGGTGCGAGACTACAAGTTATGCAGTAGCAGTCTTAGCTTTCGCTATTATGACAGTCACCGTTAACAACAAGGAAAAAAGAGAAAGTGAGAAAAATTATGATTTCATCCCTATAATCATATTTAGGGTTTTAGGGGTAGAATTCTAAAGCTACCATGACCACCTATTTTAAGATAGAATTATGATGCTACCTCTGTCTATATAGAATATTGATCTATGTTAAAATATAAACCATAGATTAAATTAATTATAAAATTATTCTTTTTAATTGGATTAGTAAAAAATTAAAATGTTTAATTCAAAAGTTTTTTGATTTTTTGAAATATCCTAATTGGATTAGAATTTAATTGAAATGTCTAATTAAATTATGTTTAGAAAAAAATAGCTTTTTAAAATAAAGAGAGTTTTTTAAGATGGAAATTTTTCTTTAATTGATCTTATAATAATTTAGGATGTCAATAAGAATTTTAACATGATTAGTTTTCTTATTAATTCTTGAAACATGGTTTTTCAAAGAAAAATACAATAAATAAAATTATCAAATTGAGTTTGATTTAATATTTGTAAATGTTAGAAATAGATTTCAAAATTGTATATAAAACTAATAACTGGAATTGAAGCATGAAATATATTTAATTATGCATATTAATGTGTTTTTATGCATGATGGATAATTGTAGATATTAAAAGACTATTGTGGTTGTATTTTTTTATGGTTGAATGGTTGTAAAATTAAATGAGACCTACATGTCTTGCTTTTTTTTTTTCTTATAGGTTGTAAAATTTGTTTCACATCTAATTTTCTTATAACATAACTCGAGATTTCTTATTCAATTATATAAATTTTATGCAATTTAAAAATATAGGGATTTATACAGAAAAATTATTTTGTAATTTAAGATGAAGAATGAATAATGAAAATGATAATGCTCAAATAGGATATAAGTAGAGTTGTACTAGCTACCTAGTATTTGACAACCTAATTATCTTGGATGGTTTGAGGAAATTAGTTTAGATATTTTCACAATCATCCAATTAGAATGACATGTTAGGGGGTATGTTTTTATAAAAATTTTATGTATGATATATCAATCATGTCATATAATGAGGTATAATTAATATAATAAATCTCTCATTAATATATTAAGTATATGTTGAGAACATGATTTGTTTTCTTTTAATCTTATAAGCATAAAATAAAAGTTTCATTCATGGATAATTTGTTGAGCCACTTAAGGTTACTATAAATTGAATATGTTTAATGCTAAATAAATTAGATTATACATAATTCAATTTATATAAATTGGACTAGTCATTCATTATCATATAAGATTACAGATAGTAGTTAGGTGAAACATATATGATATGTGTTGTCACCTAACTGATATAGGAGTTACTTAGAGAAGTATTTGATAAACTATATTATTTATCTAATTTAATTTATTTTAATATGCTTAGCCATTCGAGGTCATACAAATTAAATGTGATTCTACCCTACCATGAGATCTAAGCAAGATTTTATAAATAAATAGAGAGAGCTATTAATTTGCATGAAATTAGTGAGAGATCAAATTATAATTAAAAACCTTATCTAAATTTGGTTATGAATATGTATGCATGAAACCAATAACTTGTTATCTTTACATGATTAAGTTGATAGATCACATTGATTAACAATATATCCCTACATAGCATAGTTAATGATAACAAATTAATTGGATGGAACTTCTTGAACTGGTACCAAATCATGAAAATGGTTTTGAAATAAAAAAAGAAAGTTCTAGGTTTTCGAAAATTCAATTCATTTTTTTCGTGATAAAGATGTTGAAGAAGAAGTTAGAAATGAGTTCTAACATCATGTTGGTGATAATGGGCAAGTTACATATATGATAATATTAGCCAACATGTCATGTTAAACTTCAAACAAAACATAGGAATATGGATGCCTATATTGTAATAATGCATCTCAAAAAATTATTTAACGTGATTAGTGGGGCTGAGAGGTATGAGACCTTTATGGAATTGTTATGCCACAAGATAATAAAAGGGTTCATTGTTTTTTAAAATGTTTTTTATTCGGAAATGTATTAAAAAGATATTTTTTTATTAAATAAATTATTTTTAATATTAACACTTTTAAATGATTAATAAAATAAAAAAATAATTTTAAATATTTTTTTTAAAAAAAATTATGCAAAAACCCTCGATATATTTAAAGCTCTATCTGTTGTGAAAATTAATCATGTGACCTGCTAATTATTGCTTCCAGGAGTCTGAATGGAAAAATGAATTATTTCAGGCCTTGTTTGTTTTAAGGAAACCAAATTCCAGGAATCCATTTTCCTCATTTTCCCATGTTTGGCAACCATCCAGAAAATTAGTCAAAGGAAAGTTAATTCCGGTCAATAAAAAAACTGCCTTTACCCGCAGGAAAGTGTTTTCCTTTCCTTGTCAAAAGGAAAACACTTTCCTTTACTGATAAAACACATCTTTCCCCTCTCTGTGTCTCTTTTCGAAAACAGTTGAAAAGCAAAGAAGATATGGAGAATCACACTTACATTTCAGATATTTTTTCCCTAAAATTTATCTATTATTTCGCTTTATGTTTTTATCTTCTTCGTATTTTTTAGATCTGCAAGAATTATATCAAAAAATCCTTCATTTTGTTTAATTTGTTGTCTGTTCCAAAAAAATACTATTTCTCTGTATTTGTATTTGCTATGCAAACAATCCATCATGGTTGGGGAAGCTGCCTGTCAATTTTTTTCCCATACCTAGTTTTCTTCTTCATCTCCTCGTCACATTCAAACAAGCTCACAGAAAAACCCAACCAAATTCATCACAAGCAAGCCATAAAAAAACACAATTTTTCTTGCACATTCGGCAGCTTCCCCAACCAGTCCCTACCCTGTTTCCCCGTCACCGGATCCAGAACAAAGAGAGAGATGCAAACAGGAGGGGAAACTGCCGGGGGAGAGAGGGATAAGAACTGGGAATGAGGAGCAGATCCTTGAGGTCTAGCCCTCCTGCTCTCCTGCCCCTTGAATCTGTGATGTTGTCCTACTTCTTCAGAGAACAGGGGAATGGCGAGAGAGAACCAAGAGAGAACAGGGGAAGAGAAAGAGAGCCGAGAGAGAACAACCATGAGAGAACAGCCGAGAGAGAACTGGGTATACAGGAGGGGAAACCGAATGAGGGGAAACCCAGGGGAATGACGGGGGAATTTGAGAAACCAAATGAGGGGAATGACAGGGGAACGAGGGGAAACCAAATGACAGTGGAATGAGAGGGGAATGAGGGGAAATGAGGGGAAACCGAATGAACTGGGGAATGAGAGGGGAAATTAGGGGAAACCGAATGAGGGGAATGAGGGGAATGACAGTGGAATGAGAGGGGAATGTGGAAAATTTGTGAGAAACCGGAATAAGAGGGGGAATGACAGTGGAATGAGAGAATTCTTCATACAAAAAAAAAAAAACTCAAATATATAA
>Ga0307517_10001749_pt1 | contig 35781 bp, 34 predicted proteins | sample 23_EM_MG_FD_194515 | JGI IMG/M metagenome (GOLD analysis project Ga0307517, IMG submission 194515) | Populus trichocarpa ectomycorrhiza microbial communities from riparian zone in the Pacific Northwest, United States - 23_EM | ecosystem: Host-associated > Plants > Roots > Unclassified | place...
TGATGACGCGCCGTCCCAACGCCGGGGCTGGAGGGGGGTGTTATCTTTTTCCTTCGAAGTTCGTGTGCGTCAAGGTAGGGTAACTTTGCCCTGTAAATCCTTACGGGGAGTCCGTGCGCCTAACACACGCAACCATCTAAGTACTTTTCTATACTTAAGATATTGCAATACGATTACACTTTACTCTCTTTACCGATACTTCTCCTATACGAGATCCTACGCTCTAAGAACCCGGAGACTATTGTCATAGTCTCGATGGGCGGCTCGAACATAGGACTGTTGTGATAGTCCTATCAAGCACGTTAATCCACACATCTTACTATCTGATGAGATAGTATCCTTCAACAGACCGTTCAGACAAGCAAGCCAGTTCTGTACTAGCTGAAGAGATAGTATTTTCCTATACCATATTGAAGGCGAGAAGAGGTGCTCACTTTAGGAAACGACTATCGTTGCCTGTTGCCTAAACGACCTAACAATAGGATTGTTACACTATGGGTGAGCCTGATCTCTCTGGTAAGCCACATCCCGGTAAATTACGTTAAGGGCTGTCTCCGCACTTTGTTTTTGCCGAATTACAGAAATTTGAAAGTGTTCTGTTTTCAAAATTGACTGTTCAGTGTAACGAGCTCCCTCCTCAGGACGGTACTCCGGCCGTCTACTTAACGCATCGGGTTTCCCACCCCTGGTTCCTGGTCGATCGACTATTCTGAAGTTGTAATTTGTTAACTCCTGTGCTCATCGCATTTGCCGTTGGTTCCAGACCCTTTTGGTCAAAATGGACTGTAGGTTATGGTGGTTGCTGTATACCGTCACAGGTTCTTCTTCTCCTCAGAGATATCTTTTCCATTCTTTAAACGCTTCCATTATTGAGAGTAATTCTGTGTCATGTATCTCGTAATTTCTTTCCACGCTATTCCGTTTGCGAGAATAGAAAGCCACTGGGTAAAGCCATCTTCCTTAGTATTGAGACAATACGCATCCCAGCGCAAAGTCGCTTGCATCTGTCTCGACCACTGTTTTTCTTCCTGGGTAGAAAGGCGATAAAATTGGTGCCGTTGTGAACCTCTTCAACTCCTCAAACGCCTCCTCCTGTTCTCTTCCCCAGTGAAAATCCTTTGGGCTCCCTTTCAACATTTCGGTTATTGGCTTGCAAACCTTTGAGAAATCTTTGATGAATCGTCGATAAAAGTTTGCGAATCTAATGAACATTTGAACTTCTTTAACCGATCGCGGGTGTGCCCAGTTTTGGACACTTTTGACTTTTCTAGCACTCATGGTGACCGCACTTGTCTTCACAATTTATCCTACGAATTCTACTTCCTCCTGATGGAACACCCATTTTTTCAACAAGACTGCTAAGTCATGTTGCTCCAGTCGGTCAAGGACTTTTTGGACTGTGTTGATATGGTCGTCCATATTTTCCGAGTATATCACAATATCATCTAGATAGACGACGACTTCGTGGTCCAAGAATTCCCTTAGGATTTTGTTCATCATTGTTTGAAAGATTGCGGGTGCTTTGACGAGCCCGAAAGGTATGACCTTATATTTGTACTGTCCGTATCTTGTACGAAAAGCCATTTTATATTCATCTCCTTTCCTCCTTTGAATAAGATCGTATCCATCTTTTAGATCGAGCTTCGTAAATACCTTCGCACCTGCCACGCGGTCTTGTAATTCATCCATGAGCGGTAGGGGGTATTTATTCAGGATCGTTAACTTGTTAAGGTTCCTATAGTCTACGCATAGTCGTAGACTTCCATCTGGTTTCAGAACGAAAATGATTGGAGCACTTTAAGGGATTTGCTCTCGGCTATTTTACCCTCTGCAAACATTTGCTTGAGGTACTAATCCAGTTCGTTCAACTGGTGTGCCGACATTGGGTATATCAGACCCCGAGGGGGTTGGGCCCCTTCTTTAAGGTTGACGGCGTGGTCGAAGGTTCTTTCAGGTGCCCAAATCTTCGCTTTTTTTTCTTCCAAAAGCTCCTTGTACTACGAATATGGTTTTGGCAGTGTCTCCACATGTTCTCCCCCTTCTTCTTCTCGTTCAATCCTCCCTACATACTTGGCTTCTTGGTCGTAAGCTACAGTTTCATCACACTCAAACAAATCCCCCACTGCTTTATTTTCTGTATGAGCCTGGCACTTTGCTTCTTCAAAAACCCACTTACTTGGATCCGCAATGTTTTTCAGGGGGTGTTCGTCATGCCACCATCCAAACGGGATGATCAAGTCAGATTTTCCTGCGTTCTCAATTTCGCAGGATATCATGCTTCGGTGACCATTGGCGCCGATTTCCAATAGAATAGGGTGGGTATAGAATATTCTCCCAGTAGGCGCGGTTTCGCCATCGAAGGTCGTGAGTTTTAACGGTAAATCCCTAGCTTCGGTCAGAATTTCAAGCCGTCGTGCGGTATCCTGTTTCATGAGAAAGATGTTTGAACCAGAATCTAGGAGAACGTTTATCACGTGTTTTTGTCCTCTTGTCTTGATAAATGCCTTCCCCTCAGGACAGGCATAATGTTTAGGTTTTTTAATGGGTTTGGAGCTTTCGCTCGGGTTTTGATAAAGTCTTTTCATCACGGCGGGTTCATGTAACATGGGGGTGTGTTACTGCGCCTGCGCAGTTTAGGCTCTTGAAGCCTCCTCACACAAAATTGAACAATAAGTGTCTACTTGTTGAATATCAGGCAGCCCACTACCAGCGGTCTTTACCTCCTGCCGCGGAGTTCCCATACTACAGGAGTGGTGGTTCACTAGAGTACCCCTCGAGTTCGCGACTAGGGTGCGCAGCAATTTATCGTTGACTTATCCCTCATGTGATGCTGTCCCCTGCGAGGAGTCCACAGTACCTGCGCCTTTGAGTTTAGTCTCACTCCCGAGACTTCCTCCGACATCACTTGTCAGGCATGAACCTTGTGCAGCATAGAGGCGTCACTGGCTTCTATTTACCTGGCAAATTACCCGGTGGGCAAGTCAGGTTGCCCTGGATATCGACCCCCCTCCGCGTGTCCTGCAACACAAATTCCGTTCTGACGAATGGTAGTCTTCTCTTTCCTTTTCAGTCTCGTCAACCGCTTTGTTCACTTGTGACTTTTTATGGTTCCCGTGGTGAGCAATGACTACCTAGTTTTGGAAGTAAAAGGGCAACTGCTATCCTTTGGTCTTTTAGCCTTCTGGTGGGATGGCATCACGGACTACGCCGCAGGTATTTCGATTTGAGGTGGCAACCTCACTACTCGATCACTGTTGTTGTCGGTACCTGGATGACTTTTTATAAAGTGTCGTCATCTTCAAAAGCCCGGGCTGGGGGCCTTGGAACCGCTCGTCGTGAGCTTTCTCCCTGGCCATCAACGGCCACAGTGGCTACCTGGGAGCGTCGGTTCGGGGCGAATGCGGACTGTCGTTTGCACTTTTCTTCCCCTAGATATACCGCCGATACTTGTACCAGCTTTCGACAGTATTTCCAAGCGTGGTTTTTCATTCCGCACCGCGTGCTTTCGTTGTCAGATTTCCGCTTATCGACAACTTTCTGATTACCTCCCTTGTCGGCTTCCGCCCACACCCTGTGTTTAACCTCCCCGGCCGGTGCCACTCAGCAGCAAAAAGCCATCCTACGTCAGATTCGGTAGTCTTGCGTCCTGACTCTCGTAGTGTTGACTCTGCGTCCTGTGCGTCCTGTGCGTCCTGTACTTGGATGCCACATCTGGTTGCCTCTGGCACGTCTGGACACCCTTCTCAGTACCGGGTTCCGTCCGGACACCTGCAACAAAGCAACCCTGCCTCCCATGCATCCATACTTCAACCTCAACACCATCACGCATCAGGATTTACCACTACCCCTGAGTACCCTGGGCCTTCCAGCCTTCATGGAGTCTGAGGCCCACAGGCAGCACTAGGGTGAGAAAGGGGTATTTCTTGGCACAGAAAATATAGTTAGTGCTGGCGACAGGTGAGAAAGCCATTGTACCCTTAATCTTAAATTTATACTAAAGACCCCGGGGCAGAGTCACACTGGCACTCAGAGTTCTATTTTCAGAACATCATCTTTGAATGAGGGAAAATGCCAGCTCACTCCAGTGTGCAAGCGAGTGATAGCCATAACACTCTCTAGGGCCTGGTGGTTTCTGGGCACTTAGTCTCAAACAGGACGCGACACGACAACACTCAACATCCGCACTCCGGGGCCACAGCTGCAACACTCCACCACAGCCACACAACCGATCCTGAATCCGACACATGGAGGTTCCTGGGCTCGATTCCAGCTATCAAGCGGTATAAGGTTCATCCCCAGACGGCTATTATGCATGAAGTTACAGGGCTGAATGGGGTGGGATGCTGGCGATCCCAGAACTTGATGGCAGATTCCTCCTCAACCGCCTCTCCGATCCTGGATCTGATTGCGGGAAATTGTTGGGCTTGACACCAGCTACGCAGCGGTATAAAGGACGTCTCTGTGGCATCGAAACTCAGGAAATCGCTGACCCTTGTGAGAGTTGTCTTTATAGATACCCGGGCGATCCCAGAACTCGATGGCAGATCCCTCCACAACCACTGCTCTGATCCTGAATCTGATTGCTGGAGATTGTTGGGCTAGACGCCAGCTACGCAGCGGTATAAAGGACGTCTCTGTGGCATCAAGACTCAGGAAGTCGCTGACCCTTGTGAGAGTTGTCTTTAAAGATACCCTGGCGATCACAGAACTCGATGGGCCGATTCCTCCACAACCACTGCTCCGATCCTGAATCCGATTGCAGGAGATTGTTGGGCTCGACGCCAGCTACGCAATGGTATAGGGTACGTCCCTTCCGCATCAGAACTCATGAAATCGCTCTCTTCTGTGCAAGTATCAAGCTGGCGATACTTTACTCGATAGCGGATATCTCGACACCGATTGACGGATCTTGACTCTGTTGGCGGGAGGTTGTTGGGCTTGATGCCAGCTTTCCAACGGTATAAGGTACGTCTCTGTCGTATCAAAACCGAGCAAGTTGCTGTCTTCTGTGGAGAGGATCTTTATAGTAGCCCTGGCGATATTTTACTAGATAGCCGATTACTCCACACCCAGTGGACGGACTTTGCTGCTCTTTGCGGGGGGTTGTTGGGCTTGACGCCAGCCTTCCAACGGTATAAGGTATGTCTCTGTCGTATGGAAACTCATGAATTCGCTGTCTTGTGTGGAGGGTGTACTAGGTCTCAAGCTGGCGATACTTTACTCGACGGCAGATTACTCCACAACCGCTGGACGGATTGTGATTCCGTTTGCGGGAGGTTGTTGGGCTTGACGCCAGCTTCCCGACGGTATATGGTACGTCTCTGTCACATCGAAACCCAGGAATTCGCTATCTTCTGTGGAGAGGATCTTTATAGTAGCTTTCACCATATTTTACTCGACAGCGGATTACTTCACAATCGCTGGACGGACTTTGATGCTCTTTGTAGGAGGTTGTTGGGCTCGACACCAGCCTTCCAACGGTATAGGGTACGTCTCTGTCGCATCAAGGCTCAGGAATTCGCTGTCTTCTGTGGAGGGAGTATTAGGTATCATGCTGGCGATATTTTACTCGATGGCGGATTACTCCACAACCGCAGGACGGATTTTGATTCTGTTTGCCGGAGGTTGCTGGGCTCGCCGCTGGCTTCACAATGATATAAGGTCCATCCCTCCGCGATCTTTATTCATGATGTTACAGGGTACCGGCTAAGGGGGGTCCCCAGGAGACTGAGCGGGGCTGAATTTGCCTCTGAATGGGGATTTTGTCAGGAGCGCGCTTTCGGTCAAGAGAAGGCTCAGGGTGCTTCAAGTTATAAGTATGGGTGTTTCTATGTGGATTATCCTGTATATTAGAAGCATAGTAGAATAGTAGTAAATTTAATTGTTTGATATAGTAGCATGAAATCTATTGTGAGCAAGGTGACCAAGGTCAGAAACTGGTCAAGGGGGGACCCTTCGGTTATTTCAGGAAGATGTGGTCCAGCATCAGGTGGCGTCCTGAGGATTACGTAGTGCGCCTGGGGCATCCTGAGTATTAGGTGCTGCGTCTGGTGGGTCCTGTGACTTAGGTGCTGTGTTGGGTTGCGTCTGGTGCGTTGTGTGGTACCATGGTTGCGTCCAGATTCTCGATTTGCATTCTGGCGTCCTGTGCGTCTGATGCACAGGACTGTCAGAATGCAAGCTATTATTTTTGCTGATACTGTCCCTTCCTTTTTCACATTCCTTTCCCGAGCCATTTTGTTTTGATAGTCTGCCTTTTCCTTAGCCGTGTACTGCTTTTTTACATGCTCCGAGGTGACTATCGGTTTTGAATCCTCGTATTTCCTTTTCTCGCCCTTTGTCGCGCGGGAGGGACCGCCTCCGCAACGACTTTTTCGTTTTCTAAAATCTTCTTCAGCTCGGGTGACGGCCCTGACGGCGTCCAACCATTCACCATTGTCGATATACTCTCGTAATGAGAGTCGTCGTAATGCATCTTCGGGACTTGGTCCTCAATCATTTTTGTCCAGGATATCCCGGTGACTCTTGCATGGATATTGAGATTTTCCATTTCCAGCAAGAATTTGGTGATATTACCGTGATATTTGACAAAGCCCATTTGGGTAAGGGATTGTTTGGCCTCGAGGGTTGGGCCGAATCGTTGCACTGCCTGTTCTGCAAAGACATGTCAGAACTCATAGCCTTCTTGTTTAGTGAAACCTAATTCTCCGGTCCTCTCTCGCCGGTAGGTTAACGCAAAAGGTGCGACCTCTTTTCCTTCCATTTGGCTTAGGGCGTATCGGATTCGTTGTGCCTCATCTTGCCATTGCCAACTGTTTCGGCCAAAATAATCCATGCATGTCAATAACCACATGCGTATCTGTTGGTGTTTCTCATTCTTGAACAGGGCAGGGGGTGGTGCTGGGACTCTCGTATATTGTCCCAAGGCGTTGGCCATGACGTGAGAGAACAGTTTAAACTGTTCATCTTCCTCGGCGTCATATTCGTCCTCGGGCTGCGGTGCGGGTCTCTCATCCCGTCGTCCTTTCCCGCTCTCATCTGGTCTCCTACCAGATCCTTCTCCCTCATCATCGGGATCTTCTCCTCCTCCTCCTCCGCCTGGGGCCCCTGCTGCTCTTCCTCATGGTGGTGGTGGTGGGTTTCCGCCGCCTGCCCCTGAGGCTTCTGGTGTTGGATCTGACACCTTGCCTTTTCCCTTTACCTGCCCCATCAACTGCTCCACCAGAGCCTGAAGCACTGCGATCTCACCATCTTGTGCTTCTCGAGACTCCTGGTGGTCTCGCACCTCATTCCTCACAAGATTAATGCGTATCTCATGATTCTCAAGTTTCCGTTTATGTTACTCATTTATTTGAACAATTTCTTGGTCTAAAAGTTGGTCTCCGTGCATGGACTGTTCATCCGTTCCTTGCACTGCTTCTTGGAGCTGGGATGTGATTGCCTCATCTCTGACTTGTCGTTCATCTGTCTCACCAAGTCATTCCGCGACTTTGGTGGCGACGCTTTGTTGGACCGTCTGAGACTCCAAGTCCAAAAGTTGTACTTGTTCGTCTATTCTGGCGAGCTCTCGACCGAATAACTGGACTCCAGATTTCAACTCTATTTCGTCATTTACCAGTTCTTGGGCCATCAACAATATGTCGGTTGGTACGGAAGTGAATGCCAGATGTTGCCTATCTTGCCTTACGGTGAGCCTTGGGTCGAATCGGCCTAAGATTTGGTCTAATCTCCGAATTCAGATGGCCATAAGGGATTCGGTAGTGGGTTCAGGCGTTAGGCGGCCTTCTCCGCGTCTTGGCTTCCCATATTTGGCTAGAAAGCCTATTCCGACCGGGCATCGAGGTGTGCGGTCCGCTGAATGTGTTCGGGCCACCTGGGTGATGGCAGTTTCCACACTGAGGGCGGAGGTTCTGGACAATTCGTGCCCACCTTCTTCTCCATCATCCTGTCTGGCCTGTTGCGATTCCATGACCTGAGGCGCCTTGGGGTTAGAAGCCATTTCGTCGACTCCCCCATGGGAAACTTATCTTTTGTTTCCTTCCCACACTACTGGTATCTCAAAGTGCTGACTCGAGTTTCCCTCTGTCGCTGGGTACTGGGTGTACCAAATGGAGTTTGATTTCTCCGAGGAGCTATGATAGGTGAACTGTTCACCCTACTGGTATCGAGATAGTTCGGCTATATCTTCGAGCGTGACGACGCCTTCAGGGTTTATCCAGTAGAAATATGATTTGTGGTAGGGTTCTAGAGTCCCTTCGTCAAGTTCTTTGGTAGAGCTGAGGATCTGATCTATTGAGGTAGTCCTCAAGGGTGTGGGTTCGAAGAGGGTATTGGATTTAGAGTTCGTTACGGGGCGGGGCGGGGCGGGTTTTCACTCGCCAGGCGCCGCGCTTACAACGGGCCGGGGGGGTTATTTTGGGGGTGATCCCCGCCCCGCCCCCGTCCGGGGCGAGTCCCCGCTCATTCCCTGGATGGGGCCCCGTTTCTCCCCACCTGTTTTAACAGGGACCCGTCTGGGGAACGGGCGGGGCCGGGGGCAGTGGCAGGGAACCGTAAAATAACACGCCGCGCCCCGGGCCGTTCAGCGGGGCGGGGCGGGGAATTGGGCCGGGGGCCCGCGTTTTTCGGGGCCCCGGAGGCCCCGTAACGAACACTAATTGGATTTGGGAGTATTAGTGTCTCTGCCAAACATTCGTCTCAGTAACGATGAGAATTATCAATATACTGTTACGTGGTAGCTTCGGCGTGAGGTATTCCGACAGCCAGGACCTGAATCGCTTTATATCGGAGAACTCGCTAAGAAGACGCGAGTGATGCAGACTAGATATAATAATATACTTCTGGGTAGATAGTCAAGTATTGACAACGATAAGATAAAAGCTTATTATATTGATAAGATCTCTGCTCCGTGCTTGTTGTCTAATAGCATCGAAGATGTTTCGATATTTATATTCCGCGTGTGAGCAATCGCGGTATACATGTTAACTCTATACTAACTAAGTATCTTGCTCACAATTCGGCGAACTGCATCTTAGTGCGAACACTCGTAGACCCTGAAATCTCTCTACAACACCTTGTGCTCCCATGGTCAACTTATCGGTCTGCGCTACTGTTATTCCTGATGGTGTGGAGACCACGTCAGGTGTCAGCGTATCCGTTTATCCATTGACAACAATCGTGACGAATTATCTTGCCCTTGGGCTCACGGAGGGTAGTCTAACTCGCTGGACAGAAGATGGCCAATCTTCTTTGGTTGGTTCCGTCGAGAATTCGTCATGCAACCGCATGTCATATTCTAGTCTTCTGGCATTACACGACTCTTCCTTGGGATCGTACCTATGGGTCTTTTCCCTCGGACTCCATCTTGTACCAGCCTGTCCTTTGTGGATGCACCCGATCCAATTACTGGGCATAGTTACCACCTTCATACTCTACATGTCTTCGTAGGTATGAGGTAACTAACTTTTGTGCAAAGCGTCCCGTTACCTTCGACCTACTCTTCCGACCGTCTGTCTTCGAGTGTCTGTAACCTTATGCGCCGTGGCCCGATTCACCTGCTGCCACCTGCACACGGTGCCCAAAGGTCACCCCTCATATACCCTGGGAGCGGGCTCCGGTCGGTCGGATGGCTGCGATGTATACTGTGTTATAAGATGTGTTCCATTGACAGTGGTCTTTGGTGTTGGGACGAACTCCCCATGCGCCCAGTGATGATGCACCGTCCCAACGCCGGGGCTGGAGGCGGGTGGTATCTTTTTCCTTCGAACTTCGTGCGTGTTAACGTAGGGTAACTTTGCCCTGTAAATTCTTATGGGGAGTCCATGTGCCTAACAGAGACTTTTCAGCAGTATAACTACTTGTTACAGCTTGTAGCAGAATCTATTAATACAGAGATAAGGTCACACTTTAGGTATTGGCTTGTACTATTCTGAGTGAAGCAGGATGATCTTCTGTTAAAGTCTAACCAGTAGGGTTCTTAGGGATCAGCAGACCTGAAAGTAGACTGTAAGATAAAAGGTTTGATAGCCTTGCTTTGACTGGCCTAATGAGAGGTAATGAGCAAGTCATGCTAAAGTAGGTGATTTTTGTGGAGCAGGCAGGGGTTGAGCAGAAGGAGGCATACCTAGCATAGGTGAATAGTTGTTAGGGTATAGTGGAAGCTCTTTGTTATCTTTATAGAAACCTTGTTTCAGAGAACTATTATCTTACTGAGACGAGTTCTATTGAGAATGACATTGCTGATACAATATTTGAGAATCAGGAGTGTCAGCCTAGTGGTGATATACCCTAACAGGAATAGGTTACCCAGGCTGAAGCGTGAGGTATATTGCTTCAAAAGCATGAGCGTATATCTGGACTCAAGCTTATTAGTTCTGAGCTTACAAGTAGCATCTGGAACATGACTTAGAATACTGAATCAGGATATGTTGGATGATAGGTTTTACAGATTGGAACAAAGTTGAAAGAATAGTTCTAGGTTGATTTTCTCAGACGATATGAATAGGATTGCAAAATACCTCGATAGCAGGAGATCAGAAGTGATTACTTCATATCCTATATTGCTATTAGTATATAGGAGAATGAACCCTATATTTATGTGTCATCTATCACGCCAACAAGATTGAAGACTCTACATCAGCAAAAAAGGTTTTACCTCATCTATATGTCACTTCAATTCTTATAGCAGGAGGTATTCTTATAGAGCCAAATACCTCTTATATCTCATAAGCTATTAGGTATTGAAGTTGATTGGGATCGTGGGTCTCGAAGGGGACAACTATAGTTTACTAATAATTTCAGACCTTAGCACTTGGGTCAACATAGTCATGGCAATTGCATATAGTATTGAACTAGCCACAGGATTCATGGGTAATAGATGGGTGGTCTGGCACTGTCTAGAGTGCCACAGGGCCTCTTGTAAAACAATTCTTCTTCATGTGTTGTTCCATTATGAGGAGACTAGTCCTGAGTGCTCCATTGTGAACAGTGGTCCCCTGGAATCACCTGGGGTACTTTGTTCCTCATAAAGTCCCTTGTTAGGTGGTAGCTTCGGCGTGATATATTCCAACAGCTAGGACCTAAATTGCGATATCGGAGTATTCATTAAGAAGACACGAGTAATGTAGAGTAGATATAATGGGTTTTGTGTATAGATCGTCGAAGTACTGATAATGATAATGTAAAAACATATTATATTGATAAGATCTCTCCTCTGTGCGTGTTGACCCCTTTCTACTTTGGGCTCTTGCCCGTCACTTATACCCTTTCCCAGGGTACATCTGACTATTGTACTAGTAAAGTACTTTTCCAACTTCTCCTAGTTTTGGTGAATGTGTGAACACCATTTGACTCTGAGTTCTCGCACACCACTTTGGGTTTAATCATATAGCCAGATAATTGTGTCCAATTACTGGTTCACAATTCTTATGCCATATGAACTTAGTCTGTATATGCAGCCTGGCTCGCTATCATACCAGTCGTTCCTTCCAGTCATGTTGTGATCAACATTTCTCAGGCCAGGTAATCATATGCTTATATCTTAATTGTCAGACTACATATGTCAGTCAGCTTAACTTTGAAGCGCGATAACTTCCTATCCAACCATTCAAACTTCGCTGTTTGGCTTCTTACTGATAGAGAAATATTTCTTTTGTTAGGCATATGGGAAAAGCATAGCTTTTCCACCTATCTTGCTGTATCCTGGGGTTACCCTACCTTTACCCTGTGAAGCTAACACCCCCTGTAGCACTGGTGTTTGGACGGCGCAACAACATACGACTGGGGCATAGTTGCGTCCCAACAGCAAAGAACACTATCAATAAAACCCATCTAATAACACCCTATACGTCACGGCCATCCGTCCCACTAGATGCTGCTTGCAGGATATATTCGCGGGTACCTTTGGCGAGCTTATGCTGGTATCCAGGGTGAAGCCAGTTGAGGTCGCATAAAGTTACAGATATAGCGGGACGGGACAGGATACTCTGTCACCAAAGTAACGGGACCTTTTTGTTGTGTCTACTCGAGAATGAAATAAGGGTATCACCGCAGCCACACAATGGTATATTACCATTTAGGACTATTCTGTCAGGAAGGACTATAAGAGAATTGTGCCACTGGTACAATTCCCACGGATAGTCTGACCGAAGCCTAGAGGCAGGAAGTGAGAGTGATATCTACTACTGCGATAGGTCCAACTACGCAGCTGCTCAGAGGCCGTCTCCCGGCAAGGCTCATAGCTCTGTTCAACATCCGGTCGGGCTATATGCAGCAGGATACGGTCTATCACCGGGCCGGGGTTCAATTCATAAGCCTGGTAGACTCTGGACGACGCTCGGACGTACACAATCTGGAAACCTTTCAGCGCAAAGACTTTACCCGAGAGCTCACAATTGTGGATATCGGGACGATCTTAGGCCTGGCGCATCTGATACCGGAGACAGAGCGGCGCTGGCTTGTCAACATTCGGATCGATTTACGCACGTTTAACGAGATCTATTAGGATCACAGAGGGGGCCTGTATAATAAAATAAACTTGGGGAGCGACGTAGCCTAGATGAGGGCTACATCGCTCCCAGACGGAGATGTAGCGTTACGATCACGACTAGACGATAAACGTGTATAATAGACAAGTATATAGTAGAGATATAGACATAGAGGAATAGAAACATCTAGAAACAAACAAATTGCATGATAGTAGGAGTAGGAGGCACACCGGCAGGAATGACTAGGGTGATATCGGAGGCAAGTTGTTATGAGCACGCCCGGAAGCAGAAGGAAAAGGGGGTACCTTGGGGAGGCGTCTGGATGCTGCGGAGATGCGAGTCAGCAAAAGAGACGTCAGGACGTGAGATAAGGGGGGGGATAAGAGCAGGAGATGTGGGGTGGCGGCGGGTTGTGGGTAAGGTCCGACGTCATGTCAGAACGCAATCGGCGTTGGGAATGGCGTCCGGAGGCTGGGGACGCAGAGGACGGAAAAACGACGTCGGATGCATCGGGAGGCGGCGCCCGCACCTCAGACGCAGGATTAATGTTTGCTGATGCACCTAACAGTATATTGATACTTCTCATTGTTACCCAGATGAATGTTTGGCAAAGACACTCATACTCCTGAAACCAAGACCCTTTGCGAACCAAGACCATTGAGGACTACCTCAGTAGCACAAACCCTCAGCGCTACCGAAGAGCTTGACGAAGGGACGCTAGAACCCTACCACGGATCATATTTCTACTGGATCAACCCAGAAAACATTATTACACTCCAAGATATCGCCGCACTATACGCATTCGAGTACGGCGAAAACTTTGTCTATCACACCCCCTCGGACAAATCACACTCCACTTGGTACACTCAATACCCTGAGGCAGACAAACACTCAAGTCAGTGTTTCCAGATACCACCAGTTTGGAGAGGAAACAAAAGATAAGTTTCGTAAGTAAAGAAATTGAGCCAATGGCTTCTGACCCAAAAGGGCCTGAAGTAATGGAATGGCGACAGGATGAGGGAGAAGAAGGAAATGAAGGAGGGGATGAACTGTCCTGAACCTCGGCCCCTAGGGTGGAGACAACGGTCACCCACATGGCCCAAGCATATTCAGCCGACCAAACACCTCGATCCCCTGTCAGGCCAGGCTTCCTAGCGAAATATGGGGGAAAGACATGACGGGGAGGTGGCCTACGAACAACCGAACCCGCCAGCCACCCCATCATGCGCATTTGAATCAAACGTCTAGACGGAATTATTGGACTTTTCGATCCTGAGCTCACTGAGAGCCAGGATAAGCAACATGTCTTGTACAGCTCCCTCCTGACTAATGTCCTACTGAGGGCCCAGGAACTTGTAAAAATCAAACCTCAGTTAAAATCTGGAGTACAAATGGTAGGACGAGAACTCGCTCGAATCGACAATCAAGTCCAACTCTTGGACTTTGAATCTTAGAAAGTCAAGGAAAGCTTCGAGGCCCAAGTGGCTGGCCGGCTGGGAGAGACAGATGATACACAGACTAGACAGGAGGCAGTCATATATCAGCTTCACGAGATAGTACAAGGAACCGAGGCGCAGTCAATGCGCCGGGACCTTATGTTGGACAAGGAGATTGTCCGATTAAATGAACAGGACGAAAGGGAGCTCGAGAATCATGAGATAGACCTGGTTCTCAAGAGACAACCACTGCGACAGGAAAAGGAGGCACAACAGGCCCCGGATCGTGAGATCTCGGAGCTTAAGGCCATGGTGGAAACATTGAGGGGGCAGCTCAAGGGAGAAGGGAAGGTGTCAGATCCGACACCAGAGCATTAGGTGGTAGCTTCGGCGTAAGGTATTCCGACAGCTAAGACCTTAATCGTAATTATATCGGAGAACTCGTTAAGAAGACACGAGTAACGTAGGCTAGATATAATGTTCACTTCGGTATAAATGGTCGAAGTATTGGTAACGATATAAAAGTGTACATAACTTATTATATTGATAAGATCTATTCTCTGTGCTTGTTGTGTCTAATAGCAGCGAAGATGCTTTGATATTTATATTCCGCGTCTGAGCAATGGCGGTATACATGCTAACTCTATACTAACTAAGTGCCTTGCCCGCAACTCTGCGATCTTCACCTGAGTGGGAACAATCGTACACCCTGAAAACTCTCTGCCACACCTTTTGCTCCCATGGCCAACTTATCGGTCTGCGCTTTCATTATTCCTGATGGTGTGGAAACCACGTCAGGTGTCAGCTCATCCGTTTATCCATTGACGACGATGGTTACGAATTATCGCACCCTCGTGCTCGCCGAAGGTAGTCTAACTCGCTGGACAGAAGATGGCCAATCTTCTTTGGTTGGTTCTGTCGTGAAATCGGCATGCAAATGCATATCGTACTCTGGTCTTCCGGCATTACATGACTTGTCCTCGGGATCGTACCTATAGGCTTTTTTCTCGGAATCCATCTTTTACCAACTTGTCCTCTGTGGATGCACCCGATCCACTTACTCGGCATAGTTACTATAGATTTAACATGTATACCGCGATTGCTCAGACGCGGAATATAAATATCGAAGCATCTTCGCTGTTATTAGACAACAAGCCCGGAGAAGAGATCTTATCAATATAATAAGTTTTTATCTTATCGTTGTCAATACTTCGACTATCTCCCCGTAGAATATTATTATATCTAGCCTACATTACTCCCATCTTCTTAGCGAGTTCTCCGATATAAAGCGATTCAGGTCCTGCCTGTTGGAATACCTCACACCGCAGCTACTACCCGACAGTCTCCTCCTGTTATATCTGCCCCTATTTCCTATTAATCAGATGCCTCCTCCCGATTCCCATCAGATGCAGATCATATTCATCACATAACTCTACACTAAGACATATCTGCTTTAGAGCTCGACTCTCCAATCATCCTCTCTCTCATATACCTCAACCAACCCACCCTGATTGATCAACTTTATACCAGCTTCGATCAGTTTATAGCAGAAAGAATCTATCATGTGCCTGTAGGGATATCATATCTGGCTATCAATCTAAACTGAGAGAATGTAAATCCCAACAAAACTGGGCTGTCATGTAAAAACCATGAGGGATCCCTTGAATAAGCAAACCTTAACTGCTGAGCCTAGGCTGAGCACAGAGTCTATCATGTTCAACATACATAATTAGTTAGTCTTGAATCCCACTAGTCGTCAAGTAAGGCCTTACTTATTGCCCTTGCTAGCCACATTCACACTACATGCACTAGTTTGCCTTCCTTCATACTTCCTAGTGAGAGTTGCTCTACCCCTCCTTCTTAAGTTTCACTATCCTTTTCAGATTTATTTTTCTTATATTCATTACCATAAGCTTTCACCCCGGTTCCTTTAGGTTTTTTCTTTTAATTAGCTTGTATTTCTTGATTTGGTTAAGAAGTTACTATTTGTTCTGAATTGGTGAAAAGTTTATACTTGAAAGATGTTTCTATAAGTATTTCTTTCGCACTTTTGTAATTAGTATTTGATTTATGCCATGGCTAGCACTGCCACTAGAACCTAGTTCCTGTACTTTAATGAAAAATTGATGACTTAAACAGAAAACTAACAAAACAAACCCCACCTTTACTCAAATGAACAATACGATAGACAGCATATCTTATTCATATAATAAGTTCTTATTTGAAACCTTTTTATCACTATTTTACTGATTTTGATATTGAGCTTTTCTATAAACATCTCTGCCCATAATAAACACCCTAGGCTCTACCTATCTCACTTCGTACAGATTTGGTACTGCTTAAGATAGACGTCTACATAGATACTCTATATCTCTAGCTCTGTAAATAAGACAACACAAAGATCTCATAGTTGAGATTTGATCATTATGTTTTAATCTAGCTAGGCTCAATTTCATATAAACCCTATAATTTGTTTCACAATCAATTAAACAAATCATAAAAATGAACTTTCAAGCTTCAATTTCATCAAATCATATTATATTATTATTAATGCCTCATAATTATTATTATATGATATCCAACCTCTCTCAGTAACAATTTGTAATACTGGCTTCAGAATTATTACTTTTTTAACAATCTTTCTGGAACTTTTCCTTGATTTATTATGTTTACAGCTTATCATCAACCCCTCCCTTATCTTTCTATAAAAGGCCTCCCATTTTGTGAATACAATTGCCTTCTCCCCATTCAAATTTGATTGTTCTCACCTTACCTACATTTTTCTATATCCCTGTTGCCAGGCAAACTCAACCAGGTAATATTCGAATCTGCAATTTAGTAAAGGTATCCGCCTTTGCCCCGCAAACACTTTTGCTGCCGCTCTGCCCGCTACCTCGCATTGCAGGATTGACCGCGCACCCGCTCCTTGGCCACCTCTCGACCATTTTTATGCTGGAAAGAAATGAAAAAAAGAAAGGTGACACAAGACAGTAGGAGAGCAATTAAAACCGGAACTATTTAAACCCTGGGAAACAGAAATTTGTAGCAATAAAAAACTATTAAATGGAAAGGGCAATGTGAAGGAAGGAATACTGAGGTAAAGGGAGCCCACTATTAGTCGGAATCAACTTCCTGAATTTCCACCTCATCCTCGTCACCGTCGTCTTCCTCATCGGCAGACGGTTCAACTGGCGTTGGTTCATGTTTCTTGCGATTTTCAACCCTCCATTGATTACTGCTAGAAGGAGTGGACTCGTGCTCACCGGCCTTGCTCAAATGAAGAATAGAGTATTGTGCCCCCTGAGTAGCTCTACGAGCTCTCTCGGGGAAGCGGCGCTCTCTATCTGGCGCCGTGACCTGGACCGGAGATTCGGTACCAACCTTTCGGCGTTTTCTTGCCGTGATGGGAGGGGAGTCATCGTTGTCCTCGACATCAACAGCGCTGACGATAGTGGATTGTTTAGGTACCCTAGTTGTCAGAGAACTAAATGTGGCGTTCGGTGCGGGCATTCCGCCGTTCGAGAGGCTTTCCGCAACTACTACCATCTTATCGTAAAGCTTGCGGTCAAAGTCGACAAATTCGAAGGAGGTTGCGGAAAGTCTGAGAGCTCTAGATTCTTCCTCGCGATTGAAGAATTCCATGATATCCTTGAGGGTGAAGTTGCGGATCTCGTTGTGCGTCCGAAGCCCTTTGTCAAGGAGCATTTTCGAGCCCCAGCCAGTGTTTATGAACCTCTCGGCCCATTTCTTTTTCACGATTGGATCGGAACTTTGCCAGGCCGATAGAGGAACTACTCTACGGCCACCGACCTTGTACTCTCCGTAGAAGGCAAAATGCGCCTTGTCCATCTTTTTAAAGATTGGATAGCGCGACGCCAAAAGCTCGCCCTCTGCGTTGTGGAGGTCGATGAGCTCACAAGTGTCACCAATGGCCTTGGGTGGGTTAAAATGGAGGTCGGGTGTGAATACGATGTAATATTCGTAGTGGAGTACGTTCTCCTTAGTAACCTGAGCTACCGTTTTCCCCGGACGTGTGCCAGTAATCGCTTTAATGGCATCTGCCGTGAACCAAAATGGTTTGTCGGGGAGGTTTTCCGGCAATTTGCGGTCGCGAGCGATTGCCTTGGCGGAGGGTGGTGGAACCTTCTTGCCCGAAGTTGACGACGGGATACTTGGCATTCCTGGTCCGATTGAGGCCAACAACGGCGCCGCTTTCTTCGCGGGAGTTCTAGCGGTCTTTTGATTGACCGCGACGAACCCGCTAGAGGGTACCTGATCCTCAGCTTCTGATTCCGATCCTGATTCTTCTTCAATCGCATCTACTGCGGGCGGCGACTTAACTTGAGGTTGAACCCTACCGCCCATCAATGGGCCCGCTCTTCTAGCTTTGCCAAACCCTCCTCTGGTTGGAACCATCTTTGGAGCTTCCGCGGCCTTCTCGGAAGATGATCCATCTGAATTCGGGCTCGAATCCCCACCCTCTCGGACACGTGCCCTGCTGCCCCCCCTTCCTCTACCAAGTTTGCCTCTCGTTGGACGCATCTTTTGAACAGGGCGCTCCTTAGACTTGTTCGACTCGGTGGCTGACAGAAACACCGGTGCTTCGAGGACTGGCGATTCGGTGCGGGGAAGCGGTGCTGGCGGAGCCGGGGCAATGTTCTCGAGATCACTGTCGGTCGCGTCCGGCATCCTCATTTCAACGTCTTGGTCGGCAGCCGGCTGTGGTATATCACAATCTTGACATTCGGGGTTAGCTGCTTCGAAAGTTAAGAGCAAAGTAATCTCGAACAAAGAAATAATCTTACCGGGGGACATCGGCCTCTCAAAACTGTCGGCAATGGTACCATTGCGCTTTGGCTTCTCTGCGGGCTGGATTGAACTGGTATTATCACAAGGGGCACTCGTCGGGGCCTCAATGGCTTCGGAGCTAAATCGCCCCCCCGCGGATGGGGTCACCTCTGTGTGTGCCAGCGCTTTTCGGAGCTCACTTAATTCCTGGGCCTTAAGTTGGTCTTCAGTGTCACGCATTAAACGTCTGAGTTCTTCGATCTCCCGATTCTGGGCTAAGCTCTGCTCTGTAAAACTGGTTAGGATCGAGTGTTGAGTCCCTTGTATATGGTCTAGCTTCTCCGAAATCAGCTTAAACATTTCGCGCATGTCAAGCTTAGATCCTATAGTTCCGCTGTTAAAAATTATGACCACGGATTGCGCGGATGAACCTACCCCCAGCGGCATTCGCGCCGCTTGCGGTTCTGCTGAAAACCATATCTGAGATTGAGTCTTCCTGTTATACCGAATTCGAGATTTAGTATAACAAGAGGGCAGAAAGCCGGAAGTAGTTTTCGGGGGGGGGGGGTTACAGCAGTGGCAAAAAAAAAAGGGAGGGAAAGACCGAAAGAGAGGACGTGGTGAGGAGAGTGTAGGAGCAAAATACGCAATCAAAACAATCAAACCAAGTTTGAAAAAATTATTCGTCGATGAGCAGGGAAGAAGAAAAACCAACCGAGTTGAGAGGCTCTGATACCAACTGGAAGGGTTGATCTACAGAAGTGGGATAAGGGGTGACTGAATGCAAGTAAGATGTTGAGAGGTGTTTGTAGTAGAGATTAGAGAATAGGTATGGGGATGAAGGAAAGGAGCCAAGCATACTGGAGGTGACTCATATGGCTTGGCATTCACACCAGACATGTCTTGGAATTTCAGGATTTATTGAAAAATATTCAGAGAAGACCTATGAAATCAGATATGTAAACTGTTAAATGTAAAAAAAAGATAGGATTAAATATGTAAAATGAGACAATTCAGAATATCCAAACACGATTTTCTTTAGTTGTTATTCCCTTAATAGATACATATATTCTGTGATCTTTTATTAATTTATTATGCTGACACATTATAGTATACTTGATTAAAATACTTCTGGTACATATAATTATACTAGACTAAGGTAAATATGAAAACTATTTATCTGCTCGACTGAACCTCATTGTTGTTTGTCTACTTTTAAAGGTTAAAATTTAATAAAGTATTTCATTTCAGCTTTCTTCTCTTAATTCTTACTTTCAATCTCAATTTTTTCAACAAATTATTTAATTTATCAGCTGTATTTTTTACTTCTTACTTTCTGTCTCTCTTTTCTACAATTTTCATATCAGATTCAAATAGTTCCAACAATTGTTGTATATTTAGCTTATATTCTAACCTGATTTTCTTTTTATACTTATATTATTCTCATTTTTCTCAATTCTTGTTTTCATATCATTATACTTTTATTTTTTATATAATAATTAACATAAATTATTTTCTTAATATAGTAGAATTTGAAGTTCTTCAAGTGTATTAAATAACTTTAATCACTTATCTTTATTTGAAATAAATTTACTACAATATATAGCAAGCATCTGGTGGTATTTTTTGTGCATTATTTCAAATAAGGTTTAACATAAATCTTGTAAAAGTCGGCTTTTAAAATTAGATCAGTTACAATATCTTCAACCTCTCTCCTCCGTTACTATTATGTTAGTAATATTCAGCTATTTGGAACTCTCAGAATTATCAAATATTGACAGAGAGGTACCCTATAACTTGTAAGAAACTTCCTCTGAAGAAACCTTTGTTATCCTGTTTTGAGGTTATACCCCCTAAGCCTCTCCCCCAGTACTATGTATTTGACAAAACAGCTAGTGAGAGCACATTTGTAGACTTAATTGACATGAATTCGACAGTTTTCTAGTATATACAAGTGCCCCCAAGAGATATCCATTATTTATCTCAATTTCCAAGTTCTGACTAAGAACCATGTCCATATTGGAAATAGAGAAGGATTGTTTGGATTACCTTAAAAACTTGTCAAATGTATTATGTAGTTGTGGTAGAGAAATTGCTATACAGATACACAATTACTCTTTCAGAGTAGGGCAATCGATTACCATCACCGGTCAACGAAACACAAACGGTCCAACTTCTAGTATATCCAGTATAGTAAAGGCTATTTCCTCACTTGGCCTTTGTTTCAGATTGGGAAGGCTGACAGCCTTACTGTCCGAATCAAATTTGATCAGCTTTAAAGGAAATGGAATTGCTCACACTTTCCAAAGCCCTGCAGAGTTGACATTACATCTCACGCTTGTGGTCCTATAACAGTCCCTGTAAAACAGTGATACTTTGTCATCGGAGGTCATTCAAGATCTGCAAGACGTTAGGTTAGACCTCCACCAATTTTTCACACTAATCTTGGTAAAGTGGCTAACAGATCCACATTAGTAGGCTTGTACAAGGAAACATAGGTGGTAGGAGCACACATTATTTTCTGTTAAGCTAACAGTCTTGGACATCCAAGTGGGTAGCAATACCTGCAAAAGGTGTAAAACAGGATATAAAATAGGATGTAAAATAGGGCTTTTCAGACCTGAAGAGATCCAATCACTGCAGAACAATAAATCAGGAACAACTTAGAGCTCTTTTTGTATTTTATTAAATGATTTTACTGATAATAATATTGGGCGTTCACTATCGTACCAGATTATCACCTGTTCTATGGCTGTCAGTATGGTTAGTACCCAACCTGTGTGAATGGGAATCCTAATTTGAGCAGGGAACAAATTTGAGGGCAATCCGATATTACCCTACTCAATTCCCATATTCTAGCTACCAAGCCACCTAGACCTGGGTCTCTTTTCCGTTAACTGCCACCTAGGTCCTCTTGCGCAAACTCTCTATTCACCCCACCCCACACTACTTTTCATGTTGCCCCTTCTAACAAACTTTATGATGGCAACCACCGTCGTCACCCCCCCCCCCCCCCCCCCTAAAAAAAAACCCCCCCCCAATCAACCCCGCCTAACCAGACAACAAACCGCTATCATGCCACCTCCAACTCCGCTGTCCATCAAGACCTCCTCTGTCCTCCGTCTGATCAAGGAAGAAGCTTCCTACCATGAAGAAACCATACAGCAGAAGGCGGCCGTAGAAAAATTAGAGCTGGAAGGTGCTGATGAGTACGATCTTCGCCAACCGGTTCGGCATTTCCCAATCTTTGTCTCGATTCACATTAGAGATCGGATATGTGCTAATGATTACCTATGTTCGCGTTATTACGATAGAGGCAAGTCCTTGAACAGACTATTGTGATGGCACCGGCGGTCCGTAAGCAATTACGCACTGCGCTGGGTGCATTGACTGAAGCAATGGTCTATTCCTTCTTGTCTGGGGGCCGTAAATTGAAGACGGTACTAACAAAACTTAGGAGGCAGCACCGGAGTCCGAGTGTGAGGAGAACAAGGAGAAGGCGAGGAGGGCCCTTGATGATGGGAGGAAGGTGCTTGAGGAGCATGGGGTGCCGGAATAATTGCCGAGCAATGAGTTACGGGTTTGGGTGATACCAGTTTTCTTCAACTGCCGCGGCGTTTTCGAGTTTCATCCCTTACTCAAAGATTACCGTATGATTTTTTTTTGTTAAATTCGCGGTTTGTGCGTAGCTAGCAACAGGAAAATCCATGGCATGCAACCGAAGTTATGGCCTAAAAACCCAAATAACAAAAGAAACTTCACCCCCCTTCCCAAAGAACAAACAAACGGTAAATAGCACATCCAATCCCGTCATAATTGAGAGCAATTTGTATTTCATGAAACCAAACCAAGTTGGCATTGCCTGTCATTTAGGAAATCCCCTATCAGCACAGGATGTATTTTGTATTTAAAATCCTGTGAGTTTATTTCGTATTTAACTACAGGAAAACTCCGGCATGCACCCTAAGGTATGGCCTAGAAAAACCATTAATATAACAAAAGAAACTCCATCACCGTCTTCTTTAACAAATAACAATGTAGAACCAAAGTCTACGCAATAACCATAACAACAAAAATCATAGTCATCAAGTGGTTATTTCCTCCTCTTCTCCTTCTGGGTTCTTATCCTAAGCAACCTTGGGGTGGGAGGGGCATTGTGCTGTGTGGGCGTCGTGCGGACCTTCGCAGTTCACACACCTAAGCACGGTATGGCTGCAGGGTCGGCCACGTATACGAGAAGTAGCAGTGGGACAGGTGTGATTTACTGTGGGATGTGGGGAGGCACACCACGGGCATGAAACTGGGTTGGTGCAACGGTTGCTGTGGTGTCCATAGCCCTGGCATTTGGAACACTGGGTGTGGGAGTTGAAACGCAGGCGGCGCTCGGTTCTATAGGTTGATAAGAAAGCGGCAAGGCGTTTTCCAACGTAGTCAGATGCCCTGGGGCCCGTTATGCTGATAACGACTGTAGAGGCGGTTTTACGAGCCCTAGAGTCGTCGGTGGTGAGCCATCTGGGTTGGTTCGTAAGGGACAATCCAGTATTGAAAGTGATAAGCTCATTGGCTATCTCAGCGAGAGATTTCGAGGTTGGGATTCCGTGTACCAAAATGTGTGATACAGGGGTGTCCAGGTGAACGCTAACCGTTCCTGGTAGTAGGTGTAGGAATGTTCCCACCTTGCTGTTAAGCGAGGTGGCCTTGATCGATTCCATGGTGGTAAGGGTGACAGTATGCCCCCAGAGGGGGACAGTCTGTGCGTAGGTCGCAGCTAGTGCCAAGTCGATGTCATCTCTTAGGTCTAGGGCGGTTGTAGGGAGTGGCCCGCCATTGCGTTTAACGCTAGAGCGGCGTTCTCTGGCAGTGCGACCCTTCTTCAATAGGGGCCTATTGTTGGTAGTTGATTTTGCCGGGGCATTAACAGCCCTAGCGGCCATGGTAGTCTTTTCCTTTCTGCCCATCCTGGCCACAGTGGCCCACGTTTTGTGCGGCGCGGCTGTGGGGAGCGCGATTGGTCGGGAGTCGGGGGCAGCAGTCTGTTCAGGGGCTGTGACCGGGAGTGGGAAAGGTGTCGGGGTGGGAGTGTCAGGCCGGGGAGTAGAGTTCTTGAGGGTGCTAACTTCCTCGCCAAGGGCTTCGATCTCTTCGCCGTGCGCATCGATGGCCGTCCTGTAGTCCTTGTGAATCTGATAGATCATCTCGATCAGGACCACATTCTATTTGCTGGCGGTGGCAGCCCCAATCTCCTGGTCCTGGTTTATCTTGTGGAAGAGGTTCAGGAAGTAGGCGCTTGGAAGGGCGTTTCTCAAGTATCTCTCATGAATATGTAGGAGCTCAGGTTGATTATCGTGTTGCTTCTGGGTCGCTTAAGCAAGGGGGGGCCTTGCGGCATGAAAATTGGGGACAGGGTGGGGGCGCGGTCCTGAGTGGAGGAGCTCCGAGCACCCGTGGGTGGTGGGGGTTGGTCGGCCGCTTTGCCTTTTCCTTTGCCACGATGACGTGAGCCAGAGGGAGGGACAGAGGGATCCATATGGTATTCGTGGAACCTGACAGGTCACGTTACGCGGCAATCTCGAGATATTGTGGGTGGTGTTTCTGAAAGTGCAAATTGCACTTGGAAGGAAAATAGGGGGGTTCAATCTCTTTTATTCATAACTATATAGCCAATGGAGCGACTACCGATTCAGGCTTGCAAAACCAGACGGCAGTATGTTCCAAGGAGTACGCCAGTCCCAAACTCGCCTGGCCCGCAGTACATCTGGAAAAGTACCACCCGCGCGATTCGTAGACCGAAGTCCGAGTATCCGGCCAGCACACGGGAATCACATAATAAACCACCCAACTAGGGTACGAACAAAGCAAATCCACCTCCCATAGCCATCCATCAAATCACTACCGCAAGCCAGGTCATAACCACAACCAAGCCCACATTCCGGCAAACCAGTCACGCAAACACGACAAAAGAAACCCAACACAATCTTAATGGCGGCCGCCACGCCCTTTCCGAAGGTGACCACCGCCGACGGTAACGAAACCAGGATAACGAGCATGACGATCAGACCCTACCCCCCCAGCAGCTGAAGCCACCGGAGAACTGGTATGACCAGCGGGAACCGGAGGAGGCGACAATGAAACAACCTCAAGCACCCGAGCCTTCCGAGAAGCCACGCCAGCCTCATGGTCCACCCAACGCACACGACGCGGGCAACGTTTGGCCACAGTCCCATCAGCCGACGGCGACCATTTAACCTGTACCACCACCGGCAACACTGGCTCAGCCACATTGGGCTCAGGCTCCTGCGCCATGACAGCGGAAGCCACAGTAGTCACCGTCAACGCCTCCACATGCGCCCCGAGGGACGCCACCGTAGGCGCCGCAGGCACAGCCACCGGGGTGTGTATGGCACTTCATCAGCCACCTCCTCACGAAGAGGAGAGGCTTCACCACCATCACCCTCACCAGAGAGGGGAGCGACCGAACAAAGAGCATCAAGCTCACGGCGGAGGGACTCACTCTCCAGAGTCGACAAATGTAGCGGACGGGACAGGACGGAAATGTGATGGCGGAGGCGAGAAACCTCAGCCTCGAGGGCCAAAGTTTTCTGGACCGTCCGACCGAGAGCCAGACCCGATCTTGCGACCGCGGCGGCAAAAAAGGTTGAGGAACCTCGCTTAACCATGACGATCAACCTGCGAAGAAGACCGACCGTACGACTAACCGACCGATGGAAAGAAACCCCCGACCTTTCGACCGAACCGAAGGGAGGAAACCACCAGCACTCAACCAAAGGAGGAAGAAGCAGGTGCGAAATCGTCCACCAAAGGAAGGGAGAAGCAGAGGGCAAGCCGACAGAGGGAAGAAGAAAGTAGAGGGGAAAGATGACGAACCTCGAGATTCCAAACGATCGTGATCGAAAGGAAAGAATTAAAATCAAGCAGAGCCTAGCAGAGTACTTGAAGTTAAAAACTTGAAGCTATCGCGAGAGGGGGCGATAAGGAATCAAGGATGCTAACTCGCTGAAAACCAGAATGTGACGGATCACAAGGAGGTTACGTGGCCAATTTTCAGAAAGTGAGGAAAATAGGAGGGAGGAAGCATGCCCTATCAGCACAGGAATTCATATTCTTATTATATATCAGCAAAAGTATACATTGGACCCCCATACCTCATGCGGTGCTTGGGAATGAGGGGCAAAATCATGAAACACTAGTTGATGTACCAAGTGACAAGAATGGGAGCAAACAGGAATTAACCAAGAATTTTAGGCAAGTTTAGCTGAGTCGAGAGTCTGTGGTAGTACAGGTTAAACAAGACAAACAGAGGGTATTTGGGACTCCAGGGAGCCCTCAGGGTACTATGAGGGAAAGGTAGCGTCACAAGGCAGACCGAATCTAGAAACGAACAATATGGGAAAAATTCAGAAAGGTTTCCGGAACTCTCAAATATCGTTTTGGTCTCTAGGTTTGACCTATGGAAAATCAGAGTAAGACAGGTTTTTGGTTACAGTTCAGAAGGCAAATTAGGTTAGGGGGTAGCCTCAGTGTAAAGAATTCTGACAGCTAGGACCTGAATGGTCTTATATCGGAGAAGTCGCTAAGAAGACACGAGTAATGTAGGCTAGATATAATGGGCGACTTCGTCCTGGCTAGTCGAAGTATTGGTAACAATAAAGTAGAACAACTTATTATATTGATAAGATCTCTTCTCCGTGCTTGTTCTTCTAATAGAAGCGAAGATGCTTCGATATTTATATTCTGCATCTGAGCAATCGCGGTATGCATGCTAACTCCATACTAACCAAGTACCTTGTTCACAATTCTGCAAACTTCACCTTGGTGCGAACACTCATAGACCCTGAAAACTCTGTACCACACCTTCCTGCTCACATGGTCAACTTATCAGTCTGTGCTTCCGTTATTCCTGATGGTGTGGAGACCAGGTCAGGTGTCAGCCCATCTGTTTATCCGTTGGCAACACTGGTTACGAATTATCTTGCCTCCATGGTCAGCGGTGGTAGTCTAATTCGCTAGACAGCAGATGGCCATTCTTCTTTGGTTGGTTCCATCGAGAATTTGGCATGCGACAGCATGTCATATTCTGGTCTTCTGGCATTACACGACTTGTCCTCGGGATTGCACCTATGGGTTTTTTCCCTCGGACTCGATCTTTCACCAACCTGGCTTTTGTGAATGCACCTGATCCACTTACTAGGCATAGTGTTCGTTACAGGGCCTCCGGCGCCACGAAACTGGCGGGCCCTAGCCCCAACATCCCGCCCCGCCCTGGTCAATGCCCTGAACAGCCCCCCGTTAATGAATTTTCTCCGCCCGGGGCGCCGGTTTTTCCTATATTCCCCTCTCAAACATTGCTCTTTTGATACATGATTGAGTAATTGTGTGAGCATATATCAAAAACCACATACCTCAAAGTATATACAGGCATTTATTTTCATGGAATGATTCATACAATATGAACCGGAATAATTCACAACACCGATTGGACGTCCGAGTTGCCTAGTCTAGTAACTTATATTGTCTCAGCAGGACATACGCCTAATTCATAAGCCCAATTCATACACTCTATTCACAGGTTCAAATCATATGCCCAATTCATAATCCTTATTCATCCGCTGGTGCCATATGCCCAAATCATACGCCAAAGCCATACGCTCAAATCAGACCCCCAAACCATACGCCCAAGCCATATGCTCAAATCATAGGCCCAAACCATACACCCAAACCATACACCCAAATTATAGGCTCAAATAATACGCCCAAGCCATACGCCCAAACCATACGCCCAAGCCATACGCCCAAGCCATACGCCCTAATCATAAGCGCAGTCATGCTATGGAGTTACTGTGTTCAGAGTTCACATAGCGAAATGGTGAGGTTAAAGAAAGAGTGTATTTATAACAATAAGAGTTCTATAAAATGTAATTATGCTAAGTTAGATGTGACTCGGAGGTTTGAGTTAGTCGTATGATTTGTGTACAAGTGAGAAAAGACTGCCCTGTCCCCCCCACCAGATGGGGACAACACCATGGAGTAATAGCAAACAAGAAGAATGAAAGTCATAATAGTTGAAAAAAGAGGTGAATTAAGAGAAAGAAAATGACAATCCCCGAATATGCTTAGGTGATAGCGCTCCCACCAGGACCAGCTCCTGCCCTCCCACCCCCACCCCCGGAGCGCGTCTGCATCCTACCGCCACCACTGTCACCACCACTCGAACCACTCCCACCAGGGCCCGCAGAGTGCCTACGAGCCCTACTCCAACAACAGCAACCCCTATCACAAGTTGGCTGAACTGGCATCCGTGGGGTACGACTACTGACCCCAGCCCCAAACCGCCCTGTTCCAGCTGGGTGTCCAGGTGTGCCTCCGACGGCCCAGGTCAGCACCCTACTACTACTGCCACCACCCCCCCAGTACCACATGCGCGGTATCATGGTCTCCCTGGGCACCTCTCGCATCACCTTCCTCGCTACCACTTGCATCTCCCATACCAGAACCCACACCCCCAACCAAATTTCCTTGTCTAACAATTCCTCCTGCACCCTGCGTAGTACCACTACCACCAGTCTGGCTAGTACTCCCAGGGCCACCATACAAGTGACGACGTACAGGTGGACGAGGGTTATCGCTATCCTCATGATCGCTATCACTACTGTTATTGGCAGGGGGTGAGTGATGGGAAGAAGCTACCTGGCGACGGGGAGGGGCGCCACGCTGAGGAGGTGCACCCCAAGGAGGAGGAGGAGGGGGAGCACACCTGGGAGGTAGAACACCGGCAGGACGAGGTGCACCACCGGGACGAGGTGCACCACCGGGACGAGGTGCACCACCGGGACGAGGTGCACTACCGGGACGAGGTGCACCACCGGGACGAGGTGCACCACCGGGACGAGGTGCACCACCGGGATGAGGTGCACCACCGGGATGAGGTGCACCACCGGGATGAGGTGCACCACCGGGATGAGGTGCACCACCGGGATGAGGTGCACTACCGGGATGAGGTGCACCCCCGGCAGGAGGGGGAGGAGGAGGTGCACCGCCGGGAGCACCGCTGTCCTGATTTAGATGACGTCTCATCTCTTCCCTAGTGGCACCATCTGGCTGGCCAGCCATAACGTTCATGACATCCTCAACTAATCTCAGGTCCTGGACTATGAGGGTAACGCGACCAGCATGTGCCGCACCCAGGGCTCCAGCTATGAACAAAAAATTAGTAAATCAGATAATTATACTAGGGGAGGAACTCAACTTACCGGTCATTGTTATCACCAGGAACCCCTCCGCTGCCACCTGGAGGGATTCAACAGCTGATCTCTGCCAACGGAATTGTTGCTCGAGTGCCAAATCTGACACGATCTCCTGGCAAAGACGATAGAATAGGGCATTGGGAATTAGGTACCCGCCATCATGGCCATACTTAATAATCTCTGCCATTGCCACCCTCCCAGTTGCATACCGAGCCGGCTGCTGGACCCCACCAACAACCCTCCCACTGTTCCCAGCTCTTTTCCGACCAAGATGCCGAGTTGGGGGCCCCCAATTTCCACCACCCTTGCGGTCCAAGATACCATCATTTGTGCGACGTTTGGGTGGCAATGAGCGCGAGTTACATTTTTAGTGTTTGCTTGTTTGTTGTGTTGATGGACAGGTGCATGAGGAAGGAGGTTCACAGGAAAAGAGAGAAGGGTTTTTGCTCAGAAGTTAGACGCAAAATGATCTTTGGTGTGTAGGTGACGGGAGTCTGCTTCCTTGGGCGTATGTCTATTTGTGCGTATGTCTATTTGTGCGTATGTGTATTTGTGCGTATGTGTATTTGTGCGTATGTGTATTTGTGCGTATGTGTATTTGTGCGTATGTGTATGGACCCTATACCTTCCCTGATAGCTGAGTCGGATATTAGGACTTGCTAAGAGGAAGAAGTTTGTTAGACGAGAGGTGGGTAAAGAGTTATTTTATGCCAACGAAATAAAGATTAGTTATTTCATGAGGAGTGCCTTTCAAGCCCCCTGGTCATATCTTTCCAAGAGTCCCCTGGAGTTTAGGCATATATTGATTCATGATGTCTAGATGAGTAAACAACAGTTAAGGTTGATAGGACATGGGTATATACATACACTTGAATTGTACAATGGTTAAAGTCGCGTAAGACTGCAACCTCCAGTCTACCATAACACGCAATGTACAATCCCTTCCATGTAGAAATGGCTTGAAAATGTTGTACTAGACATTGTATTTGTTCTAAGATGTTATATCTTCCCTGTTTATGTATCAAGTATACAATTGTAGTCACAAAATGAACCTGGAGAGTACGCCCCTCCCATCTTCACTCCAAACTCAAACACACAGCTCTCATTGCTATAATTTCCTTTCTCTGATAGTATGATGAAAGCAATTAGCAGAAGGCTTAAAACTGAGAGGTCATTCATATCAGACTTAGAGGTTGGGGAGTAGGGTTTTTGGTTAGGCTACCGCGGTAGAGAGGAGTGCTCGACGCGTGACTGCAGGTAGACCGTGACGATGTTTTCAAGAGGCGAACCAACTTTTTCTTTTCCTTTTAAGAGAGGCCAAATTAACTCCTCTTCTTTCTCAGGACACTCTTACCTTCTCCATCCACGCTCTCGCCATCAACACAATCCTCAGGTCGCTCTGCCCTCTGCGCTGCAATCCCCCTTCTCTTTTTCATACAGAAGCAAACTCAGCAGTTAAAACAAAAAAAAAGGCAAAAAGAAAAGAAAAGAAACACCTGTGGCTCTTGCACCACCAACCCGGATACACCCCTCTACTGTTACCACCCTCTCTTCTTCCCTTACTTTCTCCACTACATCAGAGTGCACGCCGGCAAAAGGTCGCTGCATAGATTACTTATTGCCCAATCCCAAATAGTAAGTTAGTCACCATCTTCACACAGGTCTTTTCTCCTTGGCTCTTTTATCACCTCTCAAATCATACCCTGAGTTCATACGAACAAATCATACACACAAAATCATAGGCACAAAGAAATCATACGCACAAAATCATACGCACAAATTATATGTACAAACATTGATGAATAGAATACGTTTTTCCACGAGCAATGCCATCTGCTTATAAGTAGAGGCGGCTTCTGGCAGGCGCTTTGGGGCACACAGCAAATCCTTAGACCATTCGCCGGAATAAACATAGGGCGAGCCTTACTCCCTTGGAAACCGCTTTCGAACGTGCAAGGGCGAACCGAGGCAATCGCCTAACATAACACCGGGATTTTGCGCGAAGATATGATGAGTACCAGGCGCTTGACGACAAGACCAAAGCCCAAGTGGATCAGGAGATGATGGTGAAGGACAACGAGGTCCTGGAGCAGGAACGTGTGGCAATCCTGGCGGATTGGCGGCGAGACTATCCAAACCAGTTTGGCGACGATAGTTTGCCACTTGTGAACCCCTCAACCCCTATGGAAGTCGATTCTCCACCGAATTCGCTGGCATCGCCTGTATTTCCGTCACCAAAGATGAGGCCTGCAGCGTGAATGAAGAGTCTGCTCGGCCATGTGGTGAAGCGACGCAGAAGCTCGTCAATTCGGTCTGCGCTGGTACCGCCTCCGGGGCCTTCTGTATCTCAGGACTCTCCTCCCTGGAGCACCCGCCAGCTAGCGATCCTGGAGCGCAGTCATTCACTCACAATGTGTGGGGCCCCGGTATCCCCTACAGGTTCCCCTGTTGGATGCCCTGTGGCTTTAGCGAGGGCAGCTACATTCAATACAGCGAGCCTAAGGGAGCCTATCTCACATCAGACCAGGTTTAGGATACGACCAGGTTTAGGATACGACCAGGTTTAGGATACGACCAGGTTTAGGATACGACCAGGTTTAGGATACGACCAGGTTTAGGATACGACCAGGTTTAGGATACGACCAGGTAGCCTGAGGCGAAACCCCAGGGCTAATAACCCACAGTCAAGCAAGTAATTTTAAACTTTGCCCAATTAACTTAGAGATGTGCTTACTAATATTTAGTGTTGTTTAGCTTGGACAGGCCCCTCGATACCTATCGGCGGAGACAACGGTACTTCTGAGTACAGATTGACGGAGGAGGATATGGAAGGAGATTTGGACATGAAGGTTCGGGAGGATGAGGTCGACGAAAAGAGTAGTCCTTTGATTGCCTGGGTGAAGCCTGTTGAGTGGCTTTTGCCAAATGCGGAGGTCTACCAAGAGTGGGAGGAGGATGAAGAGGATGAAGAGGATGAAGATATCGATTGTATCGACCTATATGAGTCGGGTAATGAGGGTGGCAATGGCTTAGAGGATTCCGATGAGGTCTATGGAGAAGAGGAGATTGACGAGGACGACAATGAGGATGTGGAGGGCGAGCAGGATGATATGGAGGGCGAGCAGGAGGAGGTGGAGGGCGGGGAGGGGGGTGTTGATGATGTCTATATGACGGAAGAAGGGGAAACTTCCGGCTCAGGTTGGGCAAGTAGAATGCGACACTTAGGTCGCCCTGACTCTGCATCTTCCTCTCGTGGTTTGTATGGCGATGTGGCAGAACACTGTTTCCGTGCTAGCACCCACGAGATTAGAGAGCGGCTGCTTGGGCGGGCTATGACACCCAAGGATTTCTTCACAAGCCGGGAAGACCAACAGGACAGCATCGAAAATATTGTCACCAAGAGAAAGCGCTTTCTTGCCGGCAATGCCCGTCTTATCATTGATCTCGAGGCAGCCGCTAGGGAAGACGCAGAAGAACAAGGCATTGACATTGAAGAGATGGATAGAATTGACCGTGAGATGAATAGGCAGGCCCTCATCAATATGGCTAGCCAGCACTTCCCTCACCACGTGAAACAGGAACCAGGGGATTAACGATTTCTACTTCTATCTATTTTCTTTTCTTGTTATCTCCTAGTTCCTTTCCTGACCCCTCCGGCCGGTTCTTCCTTCCTTACTCTCCTTAATATGGTTCCCCTTCCCTTGCCTTACCTGCACTCCCACTTTTGTATTCATCCACCACAATATCTCCCATTTGGTATCATCCTTAGGTGGTATTCTTTCTCCCATATGATAAGTCCGGGGGCTGTTTTACTTGGGTTAGATTCTGACGCAGCACGCTACCTCTTTTCTTGTTCCCTTCTCACTCTGAATTTCCAGAGACCGACGCTCCTTTAGAGTTTAATTTCTTTTGTTATCATACCCGGCGCCAATACGGATTCCGCTCTTTTCTTTTATCTCATGATTGAGTGGGTGACCTTACTCTTTGCAGTAAAATGTAATACAATAGCAGTTTAGAAGTTAGAAAAAATCTCACATAACGATAAGCTTGAGCACAGATTGAGATTGTCTATTTAGTACTTTGCTTCTGGTTTCTTCGGCAAAATCCATACGCCTAAAGACATACGCCCAAAACCACGTACCCAAAGTGATGCACCCAAAGACATGCGCTCTAAAGCCCTAAACTCAATGCATACGCCCAAAGCATACGCTCAAAACATATGCCCAAAACATACGCCCAAAACACACGCCCAATGCATAAGCTCAAAGCATACGCCCAAAGCATACTCCCAAAGCATACACCCAAAACACACGCTCAAAGTATACGCCCAAAACACACGCTCAAAGCATACTCCCAAAACACACGCTCAATGCATAAGCTCAAAGCATACGCCCAAAGCATACTCCCAAAGCATACGCCCAAAATACACGCTCAAAGTATACGCCCAAAACACACGCTTAAAGCATGCGCCCAAAACACACGCCCAAAGCATACGCCCACAGCATACGTCCAAAACACACCTTCAAAGCATACGTCCAAAGCATACGCCCAAAATACCCGCCCAAAGCAGTTGATGTAAAGATGCTCTCTGCGAATGATTAATTATAATTTAGGTTCAAATATGTGAGGGAATAGCCACGCATATTCCTCTAGAGAAGTTAAGCTCCGCAGTTTTCAGGATAGGCTTCAATCTCAGAATCAGAATCAGAATCCACAATGGTACAATGAATAAGACCCATGACAACTCTGCTACTTGTACTTCCACTACGCATCATTTCCATTGAATGCACAGTTGTATGAATATAAATTCCTACTCCTAGAGCATCAAGGATCCCATTGTACTCTGTATCGTCACAGTCCAAGAACCCCGACACCATCTCCTTCCGCTCTAGCTTCACATTCTCAGACTTGTCTTCATGTACCTTGGTTCCCAACCAATACATCTCGTCCAAGACAGCGGCGTGCATCCCAGCCTTTGGATAATCCATCATGTCTACCACATCATAGTGTAAGCTAGGTTCCTGGCATTGATATTGAATATTTGACTTACAGAAAAAGCGTATGACTTTATGACCCCAGGAAAGCGAGTAGAGATAAGGATGTGAAAACAAGGTTGATTCCAGGTCACCATAGTTGTCTAGAGAGCTCTGGGGAAAGCGCTTCACTTCAAAAAAACTATGGTCGACTGGAGCATTGGCCATTGCGCGAAGCAGAGGAAGTTGAACGATACCGGACTCGGTATTACCCGGTGCAGTCGATGCAATCACAATATTTTTCCTGATTGTGCTGATGATACTAATGAAGGATAGATATGGAGAGATGTAGAAAGATCATGCTTTTATAGTAAGACCAAAAGGGTTTGAAGTCGGGAAAAACTATAAAATGATTTTATCAAGACCAGCTCCTTCTACATTCAGTCAACTCGAGCAAGGCTTGATAGAATATAATTAAAGAGCCTATAAATTATGGAAATTCAGAAGTCAGAATGAAGTTATTGTTAACAGTCTGAGTCTGGAACTAAGCCCCACGTTATTTTGCCTTTTACTACACGCCTGCCTGAGTCATACTGCTGAAATATTTCTAAGCTCGAGACCTGATCCTTAATCTCATACTCTAACTCAAGCACCTGTATGATAGCGCGGGATTCCCTTGTTCTACGTTCCAACATTCCAGCGATCCGTCCACCTCGTAGCAATTTGACTGCCTTCCCCCCACCATGTGCCCCCTCGAATCCACACATCTCCAATTGGTACCGGTGTCCTATCCGTGGTGACCGGCTATTGACCCATGGTTTGTCCATCGCTCACAATCAGCTTTCATAGTTCTAGTTGGCTGCACACTTGCTGCAGGTGGGATCCAGTAACAGCTTACAGAAAAAAAGCTCCGCCTTCATTCTGTCGAAGGAAATGGGAAAAATGTTGATTATTTCATCAGGGCCAAATGTCCAGGTATAAAACTCATTCATTGGAGCTTCCACGATTGGGGCTGTTGTCATCCCCTTAGGTGTAAATAAAGGAAAGGCGGCAAAGGTAGACAGTAGTAGCAACAAAGATGGTTATGGTATGATATTCTTGTGAGTATCTAAGTGGAGGATAATTACATAGCATAATTACCAACCTATATATAAGGGTTATAATCGGGAATCACCTTTAATCACTCGGAAAGGCACTGAGTGCCTTCGTCACTGCATGGTATTCCAGTATTAGATCCTCACCTTGGGTTTGCTTTCAATAGTTGTGACAGCTTTGAGAGACCCCGTACTTGCCGGTTTGATTTACGATTTGGTTGCCATGTAGGAGCAAGGAGCTTTTTGAGGGTGTTCAATTGGAACTAGTCAACTCGCGTAAAAGATCAAATTTAGTTACCTCAGACTATGATTGAACAGCGTATATCAACCCCTACTGGATTTGGACTAATTCTATGCCCAAAGCACAGCAGTGAATACCAATTCATGTATCTGCTACCGAGCCTAATCCTAGAGTGCGGCTATTTTCAAAAAGTAATTCACATACAACCATACACCACCATCCGTACAAAATTCGTACCCACAAAACTTCATAAGCGCAATGGCTCCTACGCATGCATGTTCGTATACTCAATTCATAGACTCAGAAATTATGCGAGCAATGAAATGGATCACAGAATGGAAGCCGGCTTGGGTACTTAGCTTAGCTGGGCCAACTTATAACCTTCATTCATATGCCTACCAATTTTTTTTTTTTTTTTTTTTTTTTTTTTTTTTTAAGTCATATATTCGTTGTTAAGGTACAAGAAATCGCATGGAGCGCTAGCTATGGCGAAAACAAAACC
>Ga0307517_10001750_pt1 | contig 35779 bp, 41 predicted proteins | sample 23_EM_MG_FD_194515 | JGI IMG/M metagenome (GOLD analysis project Ga0307517, IMG submission 194515) | Populus trichocarpa ectomycorrhiza microbial communities from riparian zone in the Pacific Northwest, United States - 23_EM | ecosystem: Host-associated > Plants > Roots > Unclassified | place...
CTGACTCAGAGACAGTGGCGGAGCTGAAATCAAATCAAATAAACCAAATATAAATCAACTAAACATAGGAGATCCTGCACTGCCCGCTCCTGTGTACCGTTACCGGAACATGTACACATGTTACAGCCACAGTCTTCTGTCTTTGACCCCTCCAATGAACGATAGTTCCATATTGATCGAGAACGACAATACCGCTTGTAGACCGCATGCAGTCGACCTCTCCGGCGAAGTCTGCATCTGCGTATACGATGATTGGTGCATTATTGGAGTACCTGCGTACTCCCCCAATCGCTGCATTTTCTCCTCTCCTCAGTCGTAGACGTAGTTCCTGCGTCTCTTGCAGGTAGCGTAAGATTCTCTTAACTGCTGCCCAGTGCGCTGTAGATGGGTTTGCTGAGAATTGCCCTACCAATGCACTCGCATAGGCGATATTGCGTCTCGTAGTAATAGCTGCGTAGGTAAGACAGCCGACAGCCTCCTGGTATTGATGTTTTTCTGTCGCTTCCTCCTCTGCTAGTCCATTCCATAGCTTGCTTTTGGGATCCATGGGGGTTGGACAGCCCTTACTGTTCTCCATCTTAAACCTACTGAGAAGGTTCTTGATGTATGCCCCATGGCTGAGATAGATCCTCCTCTTGTGCCGATCGCGCTCGACTAGCATACTCAAGAAAAACTTACCATTTCCGAGGTCTTTGATCTTAAATCTCTTGCTTATTGCTGACTTCATCTATGTGACTTCCGCTTTACTTCCAATAAGTAGCATGTTGTCCACCCAAACGATGATTGTCGCGCCAGATCACGTCGTATAAATTCCAGCTTCGTACTTAGAAATTTCCATTCCCAGTTCCTTCTTCAGATGTGACTCGAGTGTGTTGTACCAGTTACAACCAGCTTGCTGTAGACCGGAAAGACTTTTCTTCAGCTGCACCACGACATTGGTTGTTCGTGTCCCACTCTTGTCACCATTAGATCCATCCTGAAGTCGTATCTTTCCTCTGAATGATACACCAAACTCTTTTGGTAACTGCAGGTATATCTCCTCCTGTATTTTGCTTTCGAGGAAAGCGGTAATGATGTCCAACTGGACCAATTTCTTTGTCCTCCGCGGCAGCCTTCAATAGAACCATCCGAATCGCAGGGAACGAGATCGTTGGACTATAGGTTTCGATGAAGTCAACACCGGGACGTTGCCAAAAACCGTGCGCAACCAAATGTGCTTTGAATCGTGCAACGCGTCTGTCTTCCCCCAACTTCTCTTGCAAATTCATGCGTGATGAAATCGTGTGTAGATCTCTCGTCTCATCCGTTGTTGGTATCATAGTCCACGTATCATGTGTTTCGAGTGAATCCAGCTCTGAATTGATAGCCTTAACCCACTCCTCTCTATATGCACCACGCAAGGCTGGCTTGATTGATTCCGGTCCATTAGTGACCATAAAAGTGTAGTCGATTCCGGCATTCACAGCATCTTCTTCTGGCTCGTCGCCATCTCGTCTGCTGCCTCTGCTACTTCTTCTACTTCTACTCATACTACCTCCCACACTGGAGGATTCAGCTGCCTCACCTCGGCTTTGTCTGTCATCTTCCTCCACAGTATCCCAGAAAGGAATGAGATTAGTCACACGCTCTGTGTCTATCCGTCTCTTCCTCACTGTACCACTCGCTTCATCCTTTTTATCACTTTCCTGTCTTGCTTTCATCCGTGCTTTTCGCTCAGCAGATTCTGGTGTGCCGGACAACATTGCCCATGGAAGTGGTGGTAGCGGTGGTAGTGGTATTCTCCTCAGGCTCCTCCTGAGGGTACTCACGGGAGCTTCGTCTCGTGAATGTTGAGGTAAATCCGGTTCATGTGCAAACGGTAGGAATATCTTCTGATCTGTCGGACGGAAATACGATGTGTCCTCATGAAAGACTACGTCTCACGAGATCACTATACGTCTCGCTGCAGGGTTGTAGAGCCAGTATTGTTTCGTAGTCTGCGTGTAACCTACAAAAACCATCTTCTCCGCTCTTGGACCCCATTTTTTATCTGGACGTTTTTGCTCGATGAATAAAACAGTATGCCGTACATCCCCACACCCTCAGGTGCTTGATATCAGGCTTGCATCCAAACCATAACTAATGCGGTGTAGCGTCGATTCTGTGTGTCCCCTTGGTCAAAGACACATTCGTTCAGTAGACCGTTGCCTGTAGCGCTTCTGCCCAATAACGCTTAGGTGCTCCAGCGTGCTGGATCAATGTGTTGGCTCTCTCCACTAGAACTCTGTTGCTGTTCTCTGAGACTCCATTCTCCTGAGGAGTATAAGGCACGGTAACTTGCCACTCAATGCCGGACCGCTTTAGCTCCCTTTGGAACTTACCGCTAGAGTCTTCACCTCCGCCGTCGGTCCTAATCGCCTTTATCTTGAAACCCTTCTCCTTGTCACTGAAAAACTTCTCCACGGCCGCTTTGTAATTCTGGAAGTAGCCGGCTGCCTAGTTCTTTGACTTGAGAAGGTATATCGACGTATATTTGGTAAAATTGTCGATCAGGAGTATAAAGTATCGACATCCTGCAAGGGATTGAGTCTGCATCGGTCCACAAAGATCTGAATGGACTAACTCTAATGGCTCTTTGGTTCTGTGGGTTGACGCTCGGAACGGTATACACGTCATTTTTCCCGTAAGGCACGCCGTACTGCGATTCTCCCTATTATTTGCTTGCAAACAAGGCATACCACTCACCACCTCCATGTTACTCATCTTTAGTACAGCTGGTAGGTGTAGATGTCCAAGCCTATAATGCCAGAGCGCAGTCGCCGTATCGTCCTTCTTGGAAAGAAGCAAACCGAAATTGAGGTACTTCCCACTCTGTATTAGCTTGTAGAGCTTGTTCCATTTCTCGGCGATAGCGATTAGAATCCCATCCTGATAGGACTCCACCGCGTTATCTGTAAACGCGATCTTGACGCCCTTCTTGGTTAGCTGGCTGACCGATATCAATCCACCCTCTGTCGCTCCTGGTACATGAAGTACTTCGGTCAGAAACAACCGCTGACGACCTCCTCCTGGTGTCCATGTATAAGTTTGAACTGTGCCAATACCAGCGGCGGAAACAAGCTCTCCCGTCGCTGTCTTCATTTGGTGTTGGTTTGCTGATAGAGAAACGTAGGTCTCTTTAACGAAAGCGTTGCGGTTTCCAGTCAATTGGTTCGTGCACCTAGAATCAACCACCCATTCAATTTCGTTCGTCACGCCTACTCTTCCCACCACGGGTTCAATAGTATATCCATGGTCCACTTCTTCTCCAGAATAGGTCTCTCTCCCTGTCTCAATCAAAGTGTCCGCTTTGCGTTCAGTAGCGATTGCCGTCTTCTCATCGCTCAGTAAAATGCGATCGGTGTTTGCTCCGAAATCCGGTCCCCTATGGGATAACGATTGTCTCATTTTTCCTTCCTTCCTTCCTCCCTCACAGGGTGCAGTGATGTTGCGCTCTGGCCAGCAATCAGCTCTCTTATGCCCTTTCTTGCCGCAGCCGTGACATGTACCACTGAAGGAATTAGGCCTCTGACCTTTCCCTCTCACTCACGATACTGAATGAGTAGCCGGACCTCTGCTTTCTTGACGTCTTCGGTTTCCTCTTCTACCCTTCGTATATAACGCTTGGTCGGGAAGCAGGGATTTCTTTCTACGAAGCTCAGCCTCATAGGCTAGCAGTAGTTCTTTTAACTTCTTGAATCCAGCAAGAGAATTCTGGTCTGGAAGTGCCGCTTTGGTTACCATAACCCATGTTGTCCACTCTGGCGTCTCAGGTAGACCCTCCAAGATGTGAAAAATTAAATGCGCGTATGACGGGGTTTGCCCTCACATCACGAGCTTGTCTCTGAGTTCCTGAATGTGGTTGAGGTACTCGATTACAGTACCCGATTCCTCAAGCGTGGATTCGTATAGCTCTCATTGTAAATGGTTCAAGTCGTAGCTAGTAGCCGTTTGATAATTGGCGTGCGCGTCAAGCCAGATACTTGAGGCTGTAGTCCACTCCATTTCGTTGTAGAGCGAATGGCAATAGCGTCGGTCATTGCCATCCGAAGCCTACCGCTTGCCTTTTCCATTCGAAGGTCGTGCTTTTCGTACTTTTCCATATTTTTCTTGTACTCCTTGACAAGCTTGTCCTTGTCAGACTCCTCTTTCTCCGGCTTCTCCAGCAGCTCCTCGCGGCCATTGACTAGGTTCCACAAGCCTTCTGGCTGGAGATAGTCTGTCATCCTCATCGCCCACAACCGATAATTGGTCCCATCCAGCTTCGCAAAGCTCATGCCGACCAACGATGATGAACCATCTTGTCCATTCAGCTTTGCTCCTACTACAGACGGCGCTGTTACTCTGAGCTAGACACGGAAATGTATGTAGGACAATGTAGTGTGGTGATAGGTGATACCGAAAATATTCACTGCCGAAAGATGACGGGTTGAAAAACTTTTTCCTTTTGCTTGAGTGCGTGTATGTAACATGTGTACATGTTCCGGTAACGGTACACAGGAGCGGGCAGTGCAGGATCTCCTATGTTTAGTTGATTTATATTTGGTTTACTTGATTTGATTTCACCTCCGGCACTGTCTCTGAGTCAGATAGGCTATGCTATCGTATTGCTATGTTTAGTTTCCTTTGTTGGAAGTTTATGTTTAGGATTCCAGATATGGAATGGTCATGTAACACTGGCGAAGGCTGAGCACTGTTTGTTTGTTTCTTTCTTTGGTCTTGCAGGATTACAGGATTCCGGTATGTGGGCAGCTACTGGTAATGATCGTGATTGCAGGAAAGCTATCGCTCTTGGGTTTTGTATTTAAACCAGTCTCCTGGCTAGCAGGAGACAGCAGACTTCGACAGACCTTCAGTCTAAGAATACACTTGGTTGAACCGCAATCCCTGAGTCCCTTAGTCCAATTTGTCCTTCAACTATTATCCTTCTAGCTACCGGTCCCTTGAAGCCTCCCTTAGCACCAGCGCTAGCAGGTCTATCGCCGGTCCTATTGTATTTTCGTTAGACAGGAATAAACCTGTTACATTTTTTTGCCTACAGCAGGTGAAACCCCTTTGTTCTCAGGATTGGGAACAGCCTGGTAGGATTGATCACCCTTCCAGTATCTTGATAACTAGTTAGAAGCAGGAGCGGCAGGGAAAGGAACTCCCGGCTCAGGTGCTACATTCACAATAGCAGAACGCAGGAGCAGAAGCGTTACCAGGTCCGGCAGGGCCTACAATCGTCCTTCAGCAGAACCCACAGACGATACTCCAGAGCCAACCACACAGGAACCAACCCCTGGGCCCACGCCAGGCTCAACAGATACACCAGCAAGAACCACTCACCTCCTCCCAGGAGATCTAGATACAGATTCAGACGAAGACCACAACCTCACAGCTGAGGAACTCATTCAAAGAGAAGCCCGGCGGCTTGAGGAAAGAGCAGCAGCAAGAGCAGCAGCACAGCAAACTTCGGAAACTGAACGCCCACCAGAACGCCCCACAACAAGCAGGTGGCGAGCACCCAGCATTCTAGGAGTCTTTGGAAGTCAGACACCAACTAGAGCGCCCTCTAGAGAGCATAGAGAACAATCACTCCCCGGTACATTCATCCCAGACACAGCAGAAAGACGCTCAAGATCCAGGAGCGCCAGAGAGCCCCCTGAACGACCAGATCCACCACCCCCAGCCCCAGACCCACCTACAGGCACCATGGCAGACCCAGGTCCGGCCAGGTTGCCCCCTCCTAAGCCCCCTAAGCCGCCTTTCTTTAGCGGTGAAGGAGAAGACCTCAAACCAGACAAACTCAAGCGATGGCTCAGAACAGTCAAGAAATACCTGGCGAGATCTGGACTGAATGATGACTCCCCTGGAGTGGCAGACTACTATGGCTTTTACACAGAAGGTAAAGCAAACAACGCATTCCAGACAATAGATACAGAGGAAGAAAACCTCACCCTACCGCAACTGACACACCGCTTTCAGCAGCTATTCGAAGCCTCTACAAACACCGATAACACCTATCACAATTGGCAGAATGTCCGCCCGACAGCAGGTGGACAGCCAGCACGCATAACGAAGATAGCTGGAGAGCTAGCCGACCTCAAAGGATCTCTTCCAAATGGATCCATCACTGATTATGCACAGAAACAGCGATTTCTCGATGCTATAGACTCTAGACTACGCCGCAATGATGAGCCCCAGCTCAGACCAGAAGATACCTGGGACCAGATTGTGCCCTTAGCAGAACGCTATGACGCTACCATGTATAGAACTGGCGGCTACAAAGGCAGCCATAGAAGCCAGGCTTCTAGCAGCAAAACCTATACACCAAAGAAAGAGAATACCTATCACAAACCCTCTACCACATCAACGCCCAGGAGCACAGGCAAAGGAAAGGCCCCGGCTAAGAAGAGGACCTATACCAAGTCCCACAAGCCAAGTAATGCTGAAATGGACCGCCGCAAGGCAGAAGGAGCCTGTTTCTACTGTGGCGAAAGCGGACACATGGCAAATGAATGCCCAAAGAAAGAAGTTAAGACCAACCATGTTCGCCTCTCTGAGGAAGGCCTAGACAGCAGGGAAGGCGAATATGAGCCGGATACAGACAGCACAGAGGAGCTAGATGGTAGCGGCTCTGTCAGGACCTACAAGACTACAGTAGGCACACCTAAGGATAGGCCATTCCAAGCACTCGAATTCACTATCAACATCAATGGCAATCCCGCCAGAGCCCTCGCAGATAGAGGTACCATTGGCGGTACCCTGATATCCAACAAATTCGTTACAACACATAACATCCCCTACACGGCTAGGAAGAATCCCGGCACCCTGAAGATTGCAGTTAAAGGATCCCGATCAACTAGCAACTTCGCTGTTGAGGTTATGATTCAGCTAGGCAAGATGAGAGGCGACAAGGTGCCTATGCTAGTCACGCCAGTATCAGACTATGATATCCTCATCAGGATGGACGATCTCATAAGGCTAGGAGCGGTCATCAATTGCCAAAAGAACAGCATTTACTTCTCCCAGTACAAGGTCAGAGTTACCTGTGACGGAAAATCTAGAGAGTCTAGATCAGCTATGACGAAGCCACAGGAAGTACCAGACTTCCTGGCGATGTTCCCCAAGGTGTTTGTCAAAGAAGTACCTCAGGAACTGCCCCCAGTACGCAAGATATTGCACAGAATAAGCCTCCTAGACCCGACGAAGCTTTTAAAGACACCCACTTTCAAAGCGCCCCAAGCCTTGATGCCCAAATACAAGGCATGGATCAATAAGCAGATGAACGCCGGTATCCTCCATAGGACCAGTGTGCCCGGAGGACCCAGCATGTTTGTGGAAGCCAAAAGCGATGGCAGAATCCGACCCCTGGTAGACCTCCGCTTCAGGAATGATAACACCCAGGCTGATCATACACAGATCCCAGAACAAAACACTATACTAAATGCGGTAGCCAGAGGACGATTCCGCAGCAAGATAGATCTCAGTGACGCCTACTTCCAGACCAGAGTGCATCCAGAAGATGTTAAGTACAACACTATCAAGACACCCTTCGGCGGCTTTACCAGCCAGGTCATGATGCAAGGAGACATGAATGCTCCCGGAACCTTTGTGAGGACTATCGAGGACCCATTCCCTGACCAATTAGGCAAGAACATATGGGTCTACATTGACGATATTTTTGTCTTCAGTGACACCTTTGAAGAGCATGTTAAGGACCTTACGAACGCCTGCAGTAAGCTGCAGAACGCCGGCTATTATGCCATCCCGAGAAAGAGTGTTTTCTTTGCCACAAAACTCGATATCCTAGGCCATATGATAGACGATGACGGCATCCACCCTGCACCAGAGAAAATCCGGACCATAATGGACTGGACAAGGCCAGACAACCAGAAAGAACTGCAGCGATTCAATGGAATGGTTAATTATATCTCGCAGTTCATTCCCCACATCGCCACCATCACAGGCCCGCTCACACAACTGAGTGGGAACGCTGAATGGCGGTGGACGGATCTGCAGGAAGCAGCCTTCGAAGCGGTCAAGCGAGCTGCAGATTAGCACAAAGTCCTAAGACAGATTCACTATAATAAGCCAGATATGATATGGCTTTTTACCGATGCATCCCCTACAGGTATGGGCGCTTGGATAGGCCAAGGACCAACCAGAGATACAGCCAGACCTGCAGCGTTCCACAGCACGAAGCTGACGCCATCACAAAGCAACTACCCCACACACCAACAAGAAACGCGCACAATCATTGAGGCTATGGAAGCTTTCGCTCCCCATTTGCTACACAGGCAATTTACAGTGGTTACAGACCACGAGAGTCTCACCAAACTCATGACACAAACGAATCTCAATGGAGGACAGCAGAGATGGCTAACTCACATCAGTCACTTTGATTTTAAAATAGAATACCAGCCAGGAGCGAAGAATTTCCTAGCAGACTACCTATCGCGAATCCATGAGGGAACCCCATGGCCGTTAGATTTAAGCCTCAAGGACCCCACTATCGATTATGATAGCCTTGACCTACCGGACCCTACCCAACCCCTACAGATCAATAGAAGCTACGCCTCCTCTAGCGACTTTAGCATTGAATCAGACGACGTCATGTACCACTCAGGCGAAGCCCAAACCTCTCCCACCCTAACCAGCAGTGACTCTATCAGTCGCTGCCGCCCTGAATACCTTATGGACAAAATCACTAGCAATGCAGTAACCCGTGCTCAGAAGTGCAAGGCTTCTGCCTCCTTGCCAGCTATATCAAGCGCAGCTAGCAACGATAGCAGAATATCGATTGGAAACTCTTGGGGTGATAATACAACTCTCCCAAACGCTAGTAGTGAAATGGAAAGACGACACTCAGAAATGAGCTGGATGTCATGCACGGACGATGGGTGTGAAATACATAAGAATGAAAAAGAAGGTGCAGGCTACTAGGCAAAGGACCCTAAGGTCCGGAAGCAGAGTAAGAAGACAAAGAGAAAAGAGCAGGATTGGACTTCAACATCGAATACAGCCCTTGAGGAAGGCCAAGCCTCGCTCCCCGATATCCCATACCTCTCAGAAAGCCTCCCGCCTTTTCGTATGAATGATACCATTCTAGCCACACCGCCCATGACCTCACCGGCTTTTAGTCGCCTATATAGCCACGCAGGCTATGACTCCGATGAGGCAACCAATGCCAACCAATTCCTAAGCACCCTACACTCCCGCCTTATAGGTATCCTCGCCCAGTGAGTTAGAGAAGCCCTTAAGACTGACGCCCTCTACACCAGGGTCAAGGAAACCGATAACAAATTGCACTATTCCATCCGCGATGGCCTTCTACTTGCTCAGAACACCAATGGGTACGAAAACCTTTATATACCGGTAGGACCTCTTGAGAAGGGAGTATCCCTATGGGGTTTTATCCTCAAAACTGTCCATGAAGGCCGCGGACATTTCTCATCTTACAAATGCTACTCATATGCGGCTTGCTTCTTCTGGTGGCCACAGATGCGCCAGGACTTTGTCCTCTACTGTCGGTCATGCGATAAGTGCCAGATTAACAACGAGCCCACCAGTCTACCCTATGGACGATCCCTTACCCTCCCTGACCCTGACGAAGCGTACCAATCCCTAGCCATAGACTTCGCCGGACCTTTTAACAAATCCGATGGCTACACATCTATCATGGTCATTATGGACCGGTTTACCTCCTACACACATCTTATCCCGCTCAAGGACGCTGCTACCTCTGAGAAGATCTGCAAGAAACTCAACAGTAGTATCTTCGACGTCTATGGCCTCCCTCTTAGCAATGTCCCTGACCAGGACTCTCGCTTCACCTTCAAGTTTTGGTCACAAATGATGAAGTCCCTTGGTATCCAGGTCTGGATGGCGACCCAATACCACCACCAAACAAATGGCCACGTTGAGCGAAGGATCCGTACCCTCAAACAGCTAATCAGGAACTTCGTTAACCCCAGACAAAACAACTGGGCCGGCGCCCTCCCCGCTATTGCAGCAGCCATGAACGGTGCCCCCCATGAATCTCTAGGCATCTCGCCATACCATGCCCGCTATGGACGCCCCTGGAAGATATTCAACCCTGTCCCGAGATCCGCCAGCAAGGTACCAGCTGTGGACGATATCTTAAACGCCTATGAAGCAACAAGAATGGAAGTAGACATGGCCCGAAAGAATGCTACCTTCCGCCAGACTGTCCTGGCTGACAAACACCGCAAACCCCTAACAGAACCCTTCAAGAATGGCAGCAGAGTTCTTGTTAGAGGCCGCCCTTATACCTCCTCCCCTCGACGATCCAAGAAGCTAGAACCACGCTGGTTCGCACCCTTCAAGGTCCTAGAACATCTACCTGACACAGATAACTACAAACTACACCTCCCGCCCAGAATGGCCCGCCAGAAACCCTACTTCCACGTCTCCTCCCTTAAGGAATACAGCCAGAACGATCCCGATAGATTCAAATCCCGCAGAATGGACAAGCCAGCACCCATCCTAATCGACAATGCAGAAGAATGGGAAGCAGAGCAGATACTCGACTAGCGCCGCCAGAACAACAGGCACGAATTCCTGGTTTACTGGAAAGGCTATGAGCGAGCAGACGACTCCTGGGAACCTATCGAGAACCTCGACCACTGCCTGGAACTCATACAGGAATACTGGGACGCTAACCACCCAGCAGAACTGACGCGCCAGATCAGCTCCCACTACATTAAAGCTTCCTGGGAACCCATGGAAGTGTCCTCCTCACCCCGCACCGCAAACGATTGCCCAGACGACTTCTGGGAACCCTATGATGATGAGGAATATGATTCTAGCAGCTCTGAGCAGGACTATTTCCCCACAGATGACAACAGCCTCCTATGGCACACGGACGAGAGCGCTGAGGACAGCGAAGACTTTGGAATGATTGTTGATTTTTCAGAATAAGGGAATCTAACATGTGTACATGTTCCGGTAACGGTACACAGGAGCGGGCAGTGCAGGATCTCCTATGTTTAGTTGATTTTATTTGGTTTGCTTGATTTGATTTCAGCTCCGGCACTGTCTCTGAGTCAGATAGGCTATGCTATCGTATTGCTATGTTTAGTTTCCTTTGTTGGAAGTTTATATTTAGGATTCCAGATATGGAATGGTCATGTAACACTGGTGAAGGCTGAGCACTGTTTGTTTGTTTCTTTCTTTGGTCTTGCAGGATTACAGGATTCCGGTATGTGGGCAGCTACTGGTAATGATCGTGATTGCAGGAAGGCTATCGCTCTTGGGTTTTGTATTTAAACCAGTCTCCTGGCTAGCAGGAGACAGCAGACTTCGACAGACCTTCAGTCTAAGAATACACTTGGTTGAACGGCAATCCCTGAGTCCCTTAGTCCAATTTGTCCTTCGACTATTATCCTTCTAGCTACCGGTCCCTTGAAGCCTCCCTTAGCACCAACGCTAGCAGGTCTATCGCCGGTCCTATTGTATTTTCGTTAGACAGGAATAAACCTGTTACAGTGTAAAAACCTTTTCCTGTTAACGGCCAACAATCCCGATGGATTTGGCCGGGCTCATAACCTGATGGAGGTCTGGTTTCCGTGCAGGGAATATGCTATCGGACAGGCACCGCAAGGACACAGCAATGATCGGATCTGTCATCACGAGAACGATCCGGGTCAGTTGCTGATAGGAAAACTGAGAGGTGTTCGATATCCGATATATATGACAAGTGGGTTGCAAAGGAGTGTGATGACCATGAGTTGTTCTCATCTAGAGAAGGGAACGCAGCTCAGACTAGATACAGATTGTGGTGGCCCGCATAGTGGGCTCCTACTACACAACACCAGTTACCGCCGCGCGGTCTGGTCAATAGCCCTGCTCACACCTACAAGTGTGCCCTAACCTAACATACCACGATGGGGTTACTCCATCAGGTACCCAGGGGGCCAGACGGGCTGTGGCAGGGTTGATTTCGGGGGGGGAGCATAGCACTCGCAGGTTGGCGAGGCGCCTCTGGTAGGCCAAGAGTAGGTTCAGAGGGAGGAGGCAGGCTTCTATCGCCAGGATGTCGGTTGGTGTACAGGCGAAGCAGTTTGTACACCATCTCTGGACCTTATACCAGAAGACTGCCAGCTCTCTCGTCATGGGCACCGTCGGGTACAATATATCACCCCCATAGCTTAGCACGGGGAAAAGAAGGGACACAGCCAACCGGTGGCAGAGGTAAGGGGGGAGACCCAGTCCCGGGGGGGAGAGCCTCGTGATTGCCACGAATGTGGCCTGGGCTTTGGCCAGCCGCTTGGTGAAGTGTGGAGTGGTTGCTAGTGAAGGGGTGAACAAGAGTCCGAGCCATCTCAGCTGGCTCTTTGGATGGAAGATCGACCCATCGAGGTGTATTGGGGCTGCTGAGGGCGCGTCCCTCTCCCGCCTTGTACGCCAATGAATCCACTCAGTTTTGGGGATGGAGAAACCCACACCTAGGCGGTAGCCTTTTGCCTTTAGGATAGCATACTATCTTTGCAGTAGCTGAACGTTGCGGCGGTAGGAGCTCGACGAGACTGGAAGGGCGAAGCTGTCTACATAGGGGACTGTGAGGCCATAGGGGATTTCTATGTGGAGTCTCCAGATATATATGACAAACAAGAGTGGTGAGACCGGGGACCCTTGGGGGGTACGGACGGAGAAAGGGGCGAAAGCTTTGGGCGAAGCCTGGAAAAGGAGGTGCCAGGATCTGCCCGTGAGGAAGGAACGAGTCCAGGAAACTAGGTATGGGCTGACCCCCTTCGCGCTAAGCATATCACAGTGGGAGGACGGGTTGACGTTGTCGAACTCCCCTTTGATGTCAAGGAAAAGAGTAGATACTTTCCTTTTATCCATCTGGAGGGTCCTGATCGCGTGGGTCAGGGGGTTGAAGGCATCCACAACTGACAACCCTGCCAGGGATCCACACTGGTGGGGGTTGATAAGGCCTGTTATACGAGCCATCCAGGCATGGCGGCCATTCATGATTCTTTCTAGGATTTTCGAAAAGGTTTAGAGTAGGGCAATGATGTGGAAGGAGGAGGGCGAAGCATAGCTTGGCTTGCCCGGTTTGTCCAGGACAATACCCTCTGCAGTTTTCAGCGAGGGGGGGTGGTAGCCGTAGGAGAGAAGATGGGCGAGAAGGTTGAGGATGAGGGCCGGAGCCACTTTCTTGATTCATTTCCAAACAGAATTGGGGGTCTTATCAGGACCGGTGGCTGACGAGCGGGACGAGCGGGCCAACACCCTATCTATCTCCGACACTTCCAGCGCCAGGACATCCCTGAAAGAGAGGAGGATGGTTTGAGGTGCTGCGACTAGACTACGCTGAAAGATATGATCTAGCAGGGCCGCGTTGAGCTCGACCGGTGTTGAGGCCCCGGGCAATTCTGGGAAACGGGGGGGCAGGCTATGGCAAATTTCTTTACTGTCCAGAGTGTCTGGGGGGTAGCCTTCGACTAGAACTGGCACCAGTGATTCCTTTTTGCCTTCTTTATTGCCTTGAAGTACGAGGACCGGGCGGCTCTGGCCAACATCAGAAGAGAGGAACGGTGGCGTTCTTCCTTGTACGCCCAGAGAGTGGAGTGGTAGGCCTTTCAGAGTGACAAGACCGTTGTGGTCTACTACGCCTTGGACCTGTGGATGACGCACTTGAGGGGGGTGGGTAGCGCCAGGGTGGCTGAGATTTTGTTGAGATTAGTGTCGAACCAGACCCCCAATGAGTGGGAGGTCGGGAGGAGAGGGGGAGGAGGGATCTTAATTGATTTTAGGGCTATATCTACCTGGGGCCAGTCGGTCAGGCCGCAGTTAGGCTTGGAAGGTGGGGCACGGAAAAGTGGTGCATCGAAGTGTAAGAGGATGGAGATATGATCTGAACCCGTGGAGCGCAGGGGGTCAGACCACTCCGAAAGATAGGGCGCCACAAGGGGGCAGGCAAAGGCTAGGTCTAGAACCCCTGGCCTGCTCAGGAGGGACATTGAAAATCGGGTGTAAACCCCAGGGGTGTTGAGAAGGGAGAACCCAAGTTCTGTGGCTCTGTCAAAGTAGGGGACGAACGTAGCGAGCTCATCCTACTTGAAGTTTCTCAGAGGGTCCGCGGTTGGGTGGTGGATGTTAAGGTCGCTCAACGTGAGCGTGGGGCTTGGTAGGTGGGGGAAGATAAGGTCGGGGGGCAGGGATCGATTATTGTTTGAACGGCCTTTGGTGCTATAGGAGTTGATAGTGAACCTAGTCATTGAGGGGTTGAAGAAACCATCAGGGGTGAACAGGTCAAGGGCCATGATATCGCCCCTGTCGAAAAACCGCGGCAGTAAAGAAATGGTTGACAAAAAGAAACTAAAAACATAAAACACCACGCGAGGCTTCTTGGTCCCAATACTTGAGGGAGAAAAACAAGAGTAAAATTGAAAGGAAGAAAGCTTGCCCTATAAACCAGAGGGTCTCGGAGGGCAACTACTGAAGGAGTTGGTGCCTGTTGCGAAAAAGAGCCAAATAAGGAAAGAAACACATCCCAGCTCCCGAGGCAGTTGTGTTGAACGAGTGTGAATGTTCGCGGCGCAGTGGGAGAGGAAACCCCCTCCCCCCCACTAGGTGGAAGGTTGTACTGCCGTAGAGGGGCAAGCCTGAACCGGTGCGAGGGGCTGGGAAGGACTAGGGGGCTTCAGGGGAGGTGTAACAGGTGTATTCCTGTCTAACGAAAATACAATAGGACCGGCGATAGACCTGCTAGCGCTGGTGCTAAGGGAGGCTTCAAGAGACCGGAGGTGAGAGATAATAGTTGAAGGACAAATAGAACTCAGGGAGTGCCGTTCAACCAAGTGTATTCTTAGACTGAAGGTCTGTCAAAGTCTGCTGTCTCCTGCTAGCCAGGAGACTGGTTTAAATACAAAACCCAAGAGCGATAGCCTTCCTGCCATCAGGATCATTACCAGTAGTTGCGCACATACCGGAATCCTGTAATCCTGCAAGACCAAGGAAAGAAACAAACAAACAATGCTCAGCCTCTACCAGTGTTACATGACCATTCCATACCCGGAATCCTAAATATAAACTTGCAATAAAGCAAACTAAATATCGCAATATGATAGCATAGCCTATGTGACTCAGAAACAGTCGCGGAGCTGAAATCAAATCAAATAAAGCAATATAAATCAACTAAACATACGAGATCCTGCACTGCCCGCTCCTGGGTACCGTTACCGGAACATGTACACATGTTATAGGAGGGAGGCCACTCTAGTCTGTGGAGAGCCTCAGAGGGGCCAGTATGGTGAACAATTTTCAAGCGTGAAGAGTCGCGAATGTCGAATGCTTGTTCGAGGGAGCAGGGAGGAGAAGTGGGGGCCTGCTGGACCACTCCATGGGTGGAAGTATCCATCCCGTCTGCCGCAGGCGGAGGAACGATCTCGGCCTTGGCGGGGGAACGCCTGAAAGTGGAGGGAACTGGTCATTCAGTATAGTCTGTATAAAGGGCACAGTGATATTCCCCGCAGTTGGCGCAGCCGGCCGAGGAGGAAGAACAACAGTTAAAAACAGGCTTAAGGTTGCCGCTACCGGGGCAGGTAGGGTTTGGGCAGCGATAGTTGGCTTGGGTGTGGTTGAGGGAGCAGCGGGGGCAGACCGGGTCTTTGGACTCTCAACGAGAATCTATGTGGCCAATGCCCCAGCAATTTCTGCACTGAGTATAGCGGTTGGCGGAGTAGGCCCGCTCGACTGACCGGGACCGGGAGAAAAGTCTGATCGAGGTTCTCATTGTCGGGACCTCCACTGGGAAGACTGAGAAGATAACCGAGGTTGCGGTTTTGCCCAACCTTAATTCTGCGTTCGGGTAGAGAAACCTGGCTGAAGGATACGTACGTTCTTGGGGTTGGAGATGGAGTTGGAGAGGCTAGGAAAAAGGTCCTCCGGGGCTTCGGAAAGAAAGGGAACCGGAAGCGAGTGAATGGTGAGCTGGACTTCGTTGGAGGCGAGGCGGAAGGGCAACCAGGGAGAGTCTCCTATGGGAAAGGAGCGGTTGAGTTGTGTTGTAAGTACGTCGAAGTATGGAGCAAAGGCGGCAGCAGGGGTTGTTGTGTCAGTGATCAGCAGGGTGACGGATCCTCTCTCATTGATCTTCGTAGTGACCGCGAGGGGGAGGGTGCAGTTTGCATCTCCGTGGATGCACGCAGCAATGTCTGGAAATGTAGCAGCTATCAGGGGGGCTTGGTCGTGTTTATATGGGGAAGAGCGTGGAATGTAGAAGCTTCTTTCCGCTGTGGGGAGCGACTTGGGGGCCGGAACCTTCGGCACTGAGTTGCTGACAGACGCGACTTGTGCAGCAGTGGGGGGGCTATTCTTCTTATTACCCTTTCTGGGGGGGACAGCCGTGGTGGCCGGAGCATAGGTCTGCTGGGGTTTGGGACAGTAGGGGTCAAGATGACCCGAGACGAAAGACGAGGGATGAGGGTACTGGCTATCACAGAACGCGTTGGCTTCCCACGAGTTAGAGAACTTGTCTGCATAAGTGCGGGGGTCTCCGTAGACAACGCGCCAGATAGGATCATATTGGGGGATGTCAGGGTCGAAGCCCGTATTACTGTTGCTGACCTTCCGGGGGGGGCATGGGGCCTGGGAGCAGGAGGTGGGGCCGCTGGGTGTGTAACCACACCAGTCGGGGAATAGCAGGCCTAGGTGGGGCCGCGGGTGCAGGGGGAGCCGCGCTGACTCTTTGTGACAGGTCACGAAGAGAGGCGTTGATTGGTGAAAGTCTGCTATCTAGAGCTGAGGAGGTAGGGAGGGTCGCCACGATGGATTGTACCGCGGCGAGCTGGGTGGTGACAGTGTTGAGTTGCTTGATCATGGATGCGAGCCCGTTCGGCGAGGACCACATGAACGGGATGAGAATGGATTCGCCGTCGGACAGGTCATCGTGCTGCCTGTCTTCGGGGATCGGGATCTGATTTGGGGAGAAACGTAGCCTGTCACGCATATCGTGAAGGAACAGGCGGTGGAGAAGAAGACTCCGAGCGGGTTCTTCGGCTATGGAGAAAGCCCTCGAGGAGGGGAGGGATGGGAACACAGGTGGGATGTCAGGGAGATTGTCCATCATAGGGACGGGAACTCAGGGACGCGAAGCCTGAAAAGGGGGCAGGAGTAAGGGGTGTGAGGGGGATTGTGCACTGAACGACGTGGTGTTGTAGTTTCAATGACTGGAGGTGTAAAGGGCGCAGAGCATGAAAGGAAATATAGGGCTTTTTTTTTCTTTCATTTTTGTATAATCATGTATTCGTTGTTTATAGTACAAGAAACGGCGTGGAGCACAAGCTATGACGTGAACAAAACTGTAAACAATCGCAGGACCGGCTTCACCCCCTCATGGGAAAATTCAAACCCTCCGAAACCCAGAGCACACCCCCTCCCCTCATAGCACCTAAGATGAAGGCCAGGCGGAGCAATACCTTCCTCCAGACACGTAAGGAAAGACATGAATAGAAACGAAACCAGAGCAAGACACAAACCCTTTGGCGGGCCCCCCATAACAAAAGAAAAAAATCTTACCGCCCAGGGCCTACCGAGCGGAAGGATAAAACTACTGTTGCCGGAGTACCTAAGGGAAGTCCCCGAACCTAATGGCCTAGGGGCAAGGTGGGACAGGGGCAGAGTGCCCGTTGTATCGGCGCTCCACGGACTGTAGTCCAAGTCAAGGAAGCAGTGCTATACCATGACCCGGGATAACCGTGGCGAGTTGCGACCGTAGAGTAAATCGCATAGGGGGTGAGGAAACTGAGAGGAGCCACCCAGCGAGAAGAGCCACTCAGCGGTAGTGGTGCCAGCTAACGGCAGTAAGCTGCCAGCAAGGAGGGTGCAGCAGTACAGTGCCAGCGGATCCAACCCGTGGGAAGAGGGAGAGGAAGGCTCGCCAAAGACCGAGAAGTACGAACGCAGAGGACGGAAACAGGGTCATTATTGTTCGAATGCCGACCGTACCGACTGAGCTACTCAGGAGAGAGTGCAATACGGGAGAGCAGGGCCACAAGGGCAAGTATTTCACGGGTAGCCCGAAGCTAGCGACAAAATGTTGACGAGGAAAAAAGGGTTGCCGACGGTGCAAAATGCTAAGCGCGACAGGTCGCGAAGTGGGGAGTGAGGGGTAGGAATGTCAATGCAAGCGTGCTTAAACGAAGACAGAACATGGACCATGAAGGAAGCCACAACCACACATGAGAGGGGAGGCCAAAGGCCCAAGAGCGAGGAAAGGAAGAGATGGGTGCGTGATACTCCTAGGCAGAAGCCATCAAGGGAGACCAGAGGCGGGAGGTACTCTAACCATGATTTCTCATGGTGTTGAGATTTCAATCGCTGGAGGTGGAGCGGACCAGAGGGATGCAAGGCAATATGGGGCTTTTTTTATTTTTTTTTATTTTTTTTTGTTATCATGTATTCGTTGATTAAGGTACAAGAAACTGCATGGAGCACAAGCTATGGCGAAAACAAAACCTATAAACAATCCAACCACCTGCTTCACCCCCTCATGGGAAAAATCAGACCCCTCAAGCCCAGAGCTTATCCTCCCACCATATAGCACCTAAGACGAAAGGAAGACGAAGCAATACCCTCCTCCAGACACGTAAGGAAAGACAAGTATAGAAACGAAACCAGGAAGAGACACAAACCCTTCGGCGGGCCCCCCAAAACAAAAGAAAAGAATCTTATGGCCAAGGGCTGACGGAGCGGGAAGGATGAAACTACTGTTGCCGGACGCCCTAACGAAAACGTACTAAACCCCAAACCCAAAGGGCTACAGGGGTGAGCATGTGGGTGACGGACTTTCCCCAGTAGTCGGCAGGCCTTTCGGATAGTGTTCGTTACAGGGCGGGGCGGGGCGGGTTTTCACTCACAAGACCCCACCCTTACACGGGGCCGGGGGGGTATTTTTTGGATAATCCCCACCCCACCCCTGCCCGGGGCCCACCCGCACTGATTCACTGGACGGGGCCCCGTTTGTTACCACCTATTTTTAACGGGGACCCGTCGGGGGTATGGGTAGGGCGGGGGCCTGAGCGGGGACAGCGGCAGGGAATGCCGAAAAAGACACCCCGCCCCAGGCCCTTGAGCGGGGCAGGGCGTGGAAATGGGCCGGAGGCCCGCGTTTTCCGGGGCCTCGTCCGCCCTGTAAGGAACTCTACTTTCGGATTTTAGGACGAGCCAAGGAGGCAGTGCTATATCATGACAGGCCGTAACCTACTCGGAGGGTCGCAGTCGTAGAGTAAATCGCACGAGAGGGAGAAGGACGAGGAGAGTCACCCAGCAAGGAGAGCCACTAAGCAGAGTGCATGCCAGCCACAGCGGATAGACCAACGGACGACCGGACGAAATTACCACTTCTCTCACGTGGTCCCTTGTTACAGGAGAGAGAGCGTCACTACCGGAAGAGATCCCAGACAAGAGGGAGGCCTAGTGTTCGTAACGGGGCCCCGTTTCTGACAAACGGGGCGCCGAGAGCAGTTTATTAACTGCATATTAAAAAAGGAATCGTCCAAATCGGACAAAAACTGACTGAGATAGAGTTCTGTGAAGTTGTCAAACTTCAAAGAGCTCTATATCAGTCAGTTCTTGTCCGATTTGGATGATCTTTCGACCAGTTAATCAGAATAACCTATGTTATTTTCTCCCTGCGCCTCGGAAACGGGGCCCTGTAATGAAGCCAAGGGAGGCCCGAGAAGAGTGAAGGCGGAGGAGGCAGTAGGGTGCCAGCTGGGGTGCAGCAGTACGGTGCAAGCGGATCTGACCATGGGAAGTGGGAGAGGCAAGGCTCGCTAGAAACTAAGGAGTACAAACATGGAGGACGGAGACGAGGGCACAATTTTTCCAATACCGACCATACTGACCAAGCAGCTCAGGAGGGAGTGCAATATCAGAGAGCAGGGCCACCAGGGGAACTCCTTCACCGATAGCCCAAAACAAGCGACCGTGTGTTCACGACAGAGGGAGGGTTGCTGACCCTGCCAATCCCGAAGCGAAACGCGTAGCGAAGTGCGGGGTAAGAGGGAGACACATCAATGCAAGCCTGCTTAAACGAAGACAGAATCAAGAACCTTGTGGGGGGTGAGGCCAAAGACCACGGACAGAGGAAGGGGACAGATGGGTGCGTAGTACTCCATGGCAGAAGGCATCAAGGGAGACCAGTGGCAGGAAACACTCCCACGATGATTTCTCATGGTGTTGAGATTTCAATCGCTGGAGGTGAAGCGGACGAGAAAGATGAAAGGAAATAGGCGGGTTTTTTTTCTTTTTTTTCTCCTTCTTTTCTTTTTTTTCTTTTTCTTTTTCTTTTTTATATCATATATTTGTTATTAATGTACAAGAAATCGCATGGAGCCCTAGCTATGGTGAAAACAAAACCCAAAAGCCAAAACATACTAACAAAAGAAATATCCCGGACATCACTCTTCAACTGGGGTCTGTACCGGTCCCCGGCCCACATACAGGCACGAAATTAAATCAAGCAAATCAAAGGGAACCATCCTTAAATCAGCAGATTGTACGAAAAAATTAAAACATATGTATACCCCGCTTTCCACAGACGACAAAAAATACCCAAAGGAAACAACATTACATCAGCGGAAAGAAACGGACTCCGTGGAGGAAGACGGGTGGGAGAACATGCCCGGCGGGAAAGCTGTGGCCGGAGACCCAACGAAGCTGGTGAGTGCGCCCAGCAGGGCGGCTGAAGACCACACGGGAGCGTCAGGGCCAATGTCCGAGATCCCCTGAAGGTGGCGGGTCCTGGCCGGCCTGTTGGCTAAACCGTGGAGGATGGCGTGCTCGAAGGTTTCGGGGCCTCTCTGTAGCTGGGACACGCAGTCGGGGCAGAATCGTCCAAGGAGGAAAAGCATTGAGTTGGGGAGGGCATCCAGTGGCAGGTGAGCCCGGTTCTTCGAGGTTGGCTTCGGCTGGAGCAACGGACGGGGCAGGCGGCTTCCCGCATTCCTGCGGGAGAGGGACCTGTGGTCGGTGACATGACGGTGTAACAACGGCGCCTGCACGGCGGGAGGGAGTCTGGCGGCAGCTGGGTTGATTTCCTGGGGGGAGCATAGCACCCTTTGGCAGGCCAGGGAGTATTTGTATGTGAGGAGGAGGTCGAGAGGAGGGAGGCAGGCTTCAACGGCCAGGATGTCGGTGGGGGTACAAGAGAAGCAGTTTGTGGTCCACTTCTGGACCTTGTGCCAGAAGGCAGAAAGCTTTCTTGTCATGTGTGTGAGCAGTGGGTTTGAAGGTATCCGCACCGTAGCTGAGGATGGGGAAAAGGAGCGAGGAGGCCAACCGGTGGCACAGGAACGGAGGCAGGCCCATCCTCGGGGGGGAGAGCCTTTTGACGGCCACGAAGGCGGCTTGGGCCATGGCCAGCCTTTTGGCGAATTGTGGGGTTGTGAAGATCGAGGGGGTGAACCAGTACCCCAGCCAGCGGACCTCGTCCTTTGGGGGAAAGATTGAACCATCTAAGTGGATTGGAGAGCAGGAGAAAAAGGAAATATGAGGCTTTTTTTTCATTTCATTTCATTTTTTCTTTTGTTTTTATATTATGTATTCGTTGTTAAAGTACAAGAACCCGTGTGGAGCGCTAGCTATGATGTAAACAAAACTATAAACAATCACACGACCAGCTTCACCCCCTCATGGGAAAAATCAAACTCCCCGAAACCAGAGCCCATCCTCTCCCCTCGTAGCACCTGGGACGAAAGTAAGGCGGAGCAGTACCTTCCTTCAGACACGTAAGGAAAGACAAGTATGGAAACGAAACAAGAGCAAGACAGAAACCCTTTGGCTGGCCCCCCAAAAACAAAAGAAAAGAATCTTACGGCCCAGGGCCGACGGAGCGGAGAGCATGAAACTACTGTTCCCGGTTGCCCTAACGAAAAAAGGTACTGAACCCCAAACCCACAAGGGCTACAGGGGCGAGCGGGTCGGGAATGGACAGTCCCCAATTTTCGGCGACCGTTTTGGACTTTAGGACATGCCAAGGAGGTAGTGCTATACCATGACATGCCGTAACCTACTCGGAGGGTTGCGATCGTAGAGTAAATCGTGGGAGAGGGGGAAGGACGAGGGGAGTCACCCAGCGATGAGAGCCACTCAGCAGTGGAGATGCCAGCTATAGTGATGGGAAGTTGGGTGCCAGCCGAGGGGGCAGATAAGATGCCAGCTAAGGAGGGGCGTAGCAGTACGGTGCAAGTGGACCTGACGCGTGGGAAGTGGGCGGAGGAAGGCTCACCAAACAACCGAGAAGTACGAACACGGAGGACAGAGACGGGGTCACAGTTGTTCTAATGCCGACCATCCCAATCCTGCAACTCAGGAGAGAAAGCAATAAAAGAGCCCAGGGCCCCCAGGACAACTACTTCACCGATAGTCCGAAACCAGCAACCGTGTATTGACGGAGGAAAGAAGGTTGCTGACCATGCAAAACACTAGGCGAGACTAGGCCTTGTTACAGGGCCCCGTTTCCGAGGAGCGGGGACAAAATAACATAGGTTATTCTGATTAACTGATCGAAAAGATCATCCAAATTGGACAAGAACCGACTGAGATAGAGCTCTTTGAAGTTAGACAACTTCACAGAGCTCTATCTCACTCAGTTTTGGTCCGATTTGGACGATTCCTTTTTTAATATGCATTTAATAACCTGCTCTTGGCGCCCCGTTTGTCAGAAACGGGGCCCCGTAAAGAACACTAAGCGAGACGCGTCGCGAAGTGCAGGGTAAAGGGTAGAAACCTCAACGGGAGCGTGCTCAACAAAGACGAACAGAACCAGAAAGGAATCCATACCCCCCAGGAGGGGAGGCCAAAGGCCCCAGAGAGAGGCAGGAGACGAAGGCGTGATGAATCCCCGAGCAGTTGCCACGAGCCGGATAGATCAGAGGCTGAGGACACTCTCACGATGATTTCCCATGGTGTTGAGATTGCAATCGCTGGAGGTGGAGCGGACGAGAAAGATGAAAAGGCAATGTGGGGCGGAGCCCCCCGTCCAGAGAAGGAAATCCTAGCACAGCCTTTGCCGTCCGACTCATACCCCAGTATGAATCGCATATCCGCGTAACCAAGGCAACAATACAATTTGTCGTAAACCTTTCAAAGGAAATCCCTTATAGCAACTGTGTAACAAAAGCAAGAACACCAAAGTTATCCCAACACGTATCTCACCATGGGACTGTGAGAAAGATATAGAAGCGACTTTCTTGAAACCCTGTTCATTAGTTCACCAGACCAATGAGGTGTGAGATGTGAGACATGAAACGTCAAACGTGAAACGTGAGATGTGAAAAAAAAAGGTACTGCTGCCCCATACGGCCACAGACGTCCGAGGAAGCAGCGAATTCATTGAAGTTGTGATAGCGGGTATGAGGGGGGCGATACATCACGACGCGGAGACAAGGCGAGGAGAAGCTAGCAGCATCAGGAGCAACTTGAAGAGGCGACAAGATCGAGAGTCTGGGGCAGTCTAGAAGTCAGGGGGATATGATGTCGCGTCAGGACGCAAGGAACATTGCAACGCGAGTCAGGATGTACAGAATGCAGGGGACACAGAAAATACGTCACTTGCGTCAGGACACAAAGCCGATAGATCGGACACAGGATCCATTTTTGCTGATGTTGAAGCAGCCCTGAATGGTACCCCCCATGAATCCCTAGGCATCTTGCCATACCATGCCCTCTATGGACGCTCCTGGAAGATATTCAGCCCTGTCCAGAGATCCGCCAGCACAGCACCACCTGTGGACGATATCTTAAACGCCCATGAAGCGATAAGAATGGATGTAGACATGGCCAGAAAGCATGCTACCTTCCGCCAGACTGTCCAAGCAGACAAACTCCGCAAACCCATAAAGGAACCCTTCAAGAATGAGAGCAGAGTTCTTGTGAGAGACCCACCTTATACCTCCTCCCCTGGATGATCCCAGAAGCTAGAGCCATGCTGGTTCAGACCTTTCAAAGTCCTAGAGCACCTACCTGACACAGACGACTACAAGTTTTATCTCCCGCCCAGAATGGCACGCCAGAAACCCTACTTCCACGTCTTCTCCCTTAAAGAATACAGAGAGAACAATCCCGATAGATTCAAGTGCTGTAGAAGGGATAAGCCAGCACCCATCCTAATGGACAATGCAGAAGAATGGGAAGCTGAGCAGATACTCGACTACCGCCGTCTGAACAACAGGCACGAATTCCTGGTCTACTGGAAAGGCTACGAGTGAGCTGACGACTCCTGGGAACCTATCGCGAACCTTGACCACTCCCTGGAACTCATACACAAATCCTGGGACGCAAACCACCCAGCAGAACCGACGCCCCAGGTCACCGGGCCTCCCACTACATTAAAGCTTCCTGGGAACCCATGCAAGTTTTCTCAACACCCTCTACCACAACCAATTGCCCAGACGACGTCTGTGAACTGTATGATCATGAGGATTACGATTCTAGCAGCTCTGAGCAGGACTACTTCCCCACAGATGACGACGGCCTCGTATGGCACACACACGAGAGCGCTGAGAACATCGAAGACTTTGGAATGATTGTTGATTTTTCAGAACAAGGGAATGTAACATGTGTACATGTTCCGCTAACAGTACCCAGGAGCGAACAGTGCAGGATCTCCCAAGTTTCATTGATTTATATTTGGTTTATTTGATTTGATTTCAGCTCCGCCACTGTCTCTGAGTCAGATAGGCTATGCTATTGTATTGCCATGTTTAGTTTGCTTTGTTGGAAGTTTATATTTAGGATTCCGGGTATGGAATGGTCATGTAAAACTTGTGAAGGCTGAGCTTTGTTTGTTCCATTCTTTAGTCTTGTAGGATTTTAGGATTCCGGTATGTGCGCCACTACTCGTAATGATCGTGATTGCAGAAAGGCTATCACTCTTGGGTTTTGTATTTAAACCAGTCTCCTGGCTAGAAGAAGACAGCAGGCTTCAACAGACCTTCAGTCTGAGAATACACTTGGTTGAATGGCAATCCCTAAGTCCAGTTTGTTCTTCAACTATGATGCCTTACTTCCGGTCCCCTGAAGCCTTCCTTAACACTTGCGTTAGCAGGTCTCCCGCTGGTTCTCTTGTATTTCTGTTAGACAGGAATAAACCTGTTACAATAACTAATACATAAGTTAAGCATGATCAATACCCCCAAGAGAAGAGGCCACAGCATATTGCGTAGTGCAGTACTTGCCCGGGGTTTAAGCAAGGAGAGTAGGGCTATGAGTATGATCATCATGATAGCTGCCGACATCACCAAAAAAAAGGTTATACCCGGACGCACTCTATGCTCCCTGTGCGTCCGGCAGTCCAGGCACATAGAACGTAAACTCGCGTTCTGGGTGTGCGGTCTTTTATTAGGTGCTTGTGGACAGGGGTCCATGCCGCCCGGACGCACCAGACGTAACCAAGAACTCAGAAGGTACCCGACGCAGAAAGGTTCTCCAGAGGCAAAAAGGTTCTCTGGACGCAACACAATAGGATAGTAGAATAGTGGAAGTACTCAGGTGTAACTGGCTATCATCGGATACCTCCCTCCTAAGTCAACAACTCTACCTTCGAGGACTTTGAATGAGTTAGTGAAAACTGTGGAGAATATCCAAATTGTCTGGAAAGATCCATCCAGTATTACTCATGTTTACTTATTTGAGTCATTGAGATACTAAAATAAGAATATATTTATTACAGCTAGTCTAGAAAACGGTAGCACTCAGTAGCTAACAATTTGAAATTTCTCGCCCGGAGGACTAAAGTACAAAAGTATCAATAACCCTTAAACCAGCGGTCGGACAGTGTCCGGACAGAGTGCGTTGGATTCTCCTTGGCGGGGGGAATTGAATGGTATAGCTCCCGAAGGGTCCACATAGCTATAGAGGTCAGGATGGTGAAAAAGGCAGATACCTCAACTGGCAGATGTCGGCCAGAGTCGGGAAGGGGCTTATTGGAGTCCGCTCGCGGAGGGGAATCGAATCGTATATGTCTCTAAGTGTCCGCATGCCTGTAGCACCCAGTAGCCGACAATTTGACTTAACCGGGGAACTCAAGTACAAAAGTTTGGATAACATTTCAACCAGCGGTGGGACAGCGTCGGGACAGGACGCGTTGGAATCCACCCGTCAAGGGGAATCGAATGGTATAGGTTTCGAAACGTCCGCATGGCTATAGAGGTCAGCAGGATGTCAAGGGCAGATATCTCAGGGGCAGATGTCTGCCAGAGTTGGGAAGGGTCTCATTGGAGTCCGCTCGCCGAGGGGAATCGAATGGTATAGGTCTCTAAGTGTCCGCATGCCTATAGCACCCAGTAGCCGCCAATTTGAAAGTACTTGCCTGGGGAACTCAAGTACAAAGGTTTGGAAAACATTTCAACCAGCGGTCGGACAGCGTCGGGACACGGTGCGTTGGAATCCGCCCATTGAGGGATATCGAATGATATAGGTTTCGAAGCGTCCGCATGGCTATAGAGGTTACCAGGAAGAAAAAGGCAGATACCTCACCGGGCACTGACCGATGTCCGCAAGAGTCAGGCAGGGCCTCATTGCACTCCGCTACAGTCAGGAAGGGCCTCATTGGAATCTGCTCGCTTAGGAGTAATGAATAGTGTCAAACTCGATGGAAGAGCATGCCCCTCTCCGAAGGTTGATAATATTCAATAGTTCCACTGATCCGATCATGAAGCCTGATACGAGGTGGGAAGAACTTAGAAACCTTTTGCGAATGTTGTTAGCAGTGATCAAATAACGGGTATGTTTTGGGTCGTTAACGGGACAATAGATGGTTAGTTATTGTAACATGTGTACATGTTCCGGTAACGGTACACAGGAGCGGGCAGTGCAGGATCTCCTATGTTTAGTTGATTTATATTTAGTTATTGGATTTGATTTCAGCTCCGCCACTGTCTCTGATTCAGATAGGCTATGCTATCGTATTGCTATGTTTAGTTTGCTTTGCTGGAAGTTTATATTTAGGATTCCGGGTATGAAATGGTCATGTAGCACTGGCGAAGGCTGAGCACTGTTTGTTTGTTTCTTTCGTTGGTCTTGCAGGATTACAGGATTCCGGTATGTGCGCAGCTACTGGTAATGATCGTGATTGCAGGAAGGCTATCGCTCTTGGGTTTTGTATTTAAACCAGTCTCCTGGCTAGCAGGAGACAGCAGACTTCGACAGACCTTCAGTCTAAGAATACACTTGGTTGAACGGCAATCCCTGAGTCCAATTTGTCCTTCAACTATTATCCTTCTAGCTACCGGTCCCTTGAAGCCTCCTTTAGCACCAGCGCTAGCAGGTCTACCGCCGGTCCTATTGTATTTTCGTTAGACAGGAATAAACCTGTTACAGTTATCCTATGTTTAGATCCTTTTTCGTCTGAACAGCCTTTACCTGGTGATAAAGTAGTCCATTGTAAGTAGAGGCCATCAGGGGCAGGAAGAGTTCCCCAATGCAGAGCCCTATGGGTCACTTACCTTGGGTTTCTTTGTGAGATTAGGGTGTGCAATGGACCATCCAGGTGCACTGGGCGGACAGGATGTGGCTTGTATTCCACCCAACGGACTAGGATGCAACCATTGTGCTGGGGCCATCTGAGGGTGGGCTGGGCGGACAGGATGCTACAGACGGATTTCCTGCCTCCGGACACAATACCTATCCGTCTGGAGCAAATGCTTTTTTTGCTGAGGGAAATAAGCTGACAAACTCAAAGAGTCAGGATACTGAAATCGGAAGACCAGGGTTGAATATGTCATGTCAAGAAGTAAGGGATAGTTGCTGCACAACTCAAGATGCATTAGTGGCATGCAAGGGTTGGAGATGGGCTCAGGATGCACACGAAGCATATAGATATTAGAACTGAACTCAGAACTCACTAGACACCCGGGAGACAGTAACGACATTGCTGGAGTCACAATACAAGCCAACCACCTCAGATTCAGGTATTTTCTTTGCTAATGTGTCTGTGATAGGTTAATTGCTATTAACCCCTTTAACAGTGACTAATAATTAATATATATCAAGATATTAATCCATCAAAATGATAGTATTAGTGCATTACCATAGAGTTAAGAAATGAGAATAAATGTCTGGATGTTCCAACTCCAAAGTTCGCTTACCATAGGCTGTGTATTTTTAAGCTTCATGTTTTGGGTGTATGTTTTGAGTGTATGATTGGTGCCATTCAAAACGTAAACCAGGAATTCCACAACTTTCACAAAAACAAGTTTTTCAACCACAAATATATTGGAATAAAAAACACCTCACAGTCAGAGAGCAAATGATGGAGAATAAGCATGAGGTTTTTTTTCTACCACTATATTTTTTATTGAAAAGCCTTGTTTTTTTAGAAAAGTTGGACTTTTAGTAAGGAAAGGAAAAATATGTTACGACAGCCACACTTGAAAGGCTTAGGCCCTGTTTGGCAGGCCAACTTTTATGAGGTTTATCTTATACAATGCAGTTTGTGAGGTAAGCCATGTTTGGCAGCACATTGTTTGAGAGGTAGAGTTTGAAACCCTTATGAACTTTGATTTGGAAGTAGTGTAGTTTATGGTTTAAGAGAGTTTTGAAAACAGGCTGGTGACTGGTAAATATTGGGGTTTGCCCTAATAAACTCAATTTACTACTCTAAGAATGTTATTTTCTCCACTCCTGTTTAGGGTCACAGTTGAGCCTAAGTAGCCACACATGTATAGCGTCTACCTTATAAAAATTCCTTCTCTTGTTTGGCAAACTATATCTTACAAACTACAGCTTCACACAACTTACGAAATACAGTTTCGAAAACCTTACAAACTGCAATCTTCAAAGTGTTACTTCACAAAAGTTGGCCTGCCAAACAGGGCCTTAGTAATCTATACTTGATTGCTTAAGAAATCGGGTTTCGGCTCTTATATGAACTATATCATGCACTAAATATATTTTTCTCATACATAAATAATTATATTCTTTTTTTATATATTTATAATATATTATTATTTAAATCCTTTACTATGAACTCATGCAGAATACCAGGCTTGGCATCAAAATATCTACAGCCACATGTAACATATTTTTTCAGCCTCATTCACATTTTGAATGGCACGAACCATATGTTTTAAATGTATGCTTTGGGCATATGGTTTGGGCGTATCCTTTGGGCCTATGCTTTGGAGGTATGCGTTGGGCGTATCATTTGGGCATATGCTTTGAGCCTATGCTTTGGGCGTATGCTTTAGGTGTATGCTTTGGGTGTCTGCTTGCTGCCAAGATCGAGCTTCTGGCAACATCTATAAACAACACATAATCCTCTGACTGGCAAACCCCTAGATCCTTCACCAAACTCTCTGACCAAACCCTCTCTCAATGTGACTGACAACCACAGGAAAGCAAAAACACCACTATGCCACCAAAATAAGAACCTGCCAGTATGCAGTTGCAAGGTTTGTGACTTGATCGGCTGCAAGCTAATGAACTCGAATTGTGGTGCATTCAAAGCTGGTGACTAATCGGCACAAGGCCAGTGATGGTGAGTCAGCAGTACTACATGAGAATGCAAGTAAGTGGACCAGGTAGAGAGGAAGAAGTATCGCCAACCCCTGTCTATATGTGGTACAACCTGAATGATAAATGCAAAGCCATCATCATCAGCATGACCACCGAAATAGCTGAAGATGCTATGATGATTTCCAAGGCGAAAAATCCTCTTAATCATGGCTTGAAAGGTGATGAAATAACCCTCTATTACAATCTCACACCTCCTATGAGGAACCCATCATGCCCCACTCTTACTTCTCACATCTTAGTGATGCAAGTCATAAAACAAAACCTTATCCAGTAGGAATACATTACTGCTCTTTCCAAACAATATAAGGCACTCAACAAACAAGATTAGACAACCTTTGGTTAGCATTATGGTCCTATCGAGAGATAGGTGGCCAGTTCCTCAGTTCAGATGCTGGAGAAAAGTCCATTCCGAATATCACACTCCACCAGCAGAGGCAAATCACCCCGGGGAGCACCCTAGCATATAGTGGAGATGTGCAAATAAACAAGAAGTTGAATCAGAACAGAGATGGGAGAACTGTCATCCTCCTTTTGAGACAATTCAAGTTTTATGCATACATCCCACATATTATTTGGTCTATTAGTTAGTAATCTTTTCTTACAAATCATGACTCAGCAGGGCAGATTACACATGAATAATACTTGGTAGTTATAGGTATGTTGGGATTTACACTATGAGATCACTGACTCATAGTATTTCAAATAACTATGCAGTAGCGAGTCATCAGTAAGTCATGATTGGTTACATGTTTTATAACTCACAATTGTAATATCTCATAATGTGATGATTTTCCTATATGAATCTCATCATGAGTTATGAGTTTCGCTCATATGATCCCTATGGACACATGACTTGTTTTATGAGTTGTTTTTAATTAAAGGTTATTGTACAAATGACTTCAAGGAGTCAGCAGATGGATTTGATATTATGACTCATTATAAGTAATGAGAGGATGATGACTAATATGAATGAGTCATCAGGGTAAGGGTAGAGTAAAGATCGGGTATAAATAGTGGGCTTGCCACTCTAGAAAGACTATCTTCACACTTCCATCTCAGTACTTTCCTGCTTATAAGTTTTATGAATAAACAAGTTCTTTATATTCCTTTAATTACTATTGCCCTTGACTCTTGATTGATCTAGTGATCAGTACAAGCTTATTAAACACAATGCCAACAAGGACTACTTAGGAGTTCTAAAGAATTCATCATTGTCTGATAGGAGAAAAATCTCTACGATGTTTAAGGAAGAGTTTATTATACAGGATAAGTTGTCTGTCGTCAGCTAATCAAGATACTTTGTTATCAGTGTATTACAGATCATCCTCAATCCTGGACAAGCAACAAGAATTATTACATTCTTTCAAGTTTTTTTTAAAATTACAGTTCCTAAGTAAAGGTGTTCACAAAAATAGGAAACATCTGACCAAGCAAATTTATCAACATTTTTGCCTAGGGAGTTTCCTTCATTACATATAAGTGCTAGCATGTATACAGCTCATGCAGAAACTATTACTTTGCTAAACATTCATACCAGAAGTAAAGCAAACATCAGCAAAGTTGGAAGTAAAAGGCTTTTATGCCCTTTTTGCAAAGTTTGTCTATGCATGTGAGGAATCCGGGTACAATCCTCCATATCTGAAAGGTACTAATACTCGACAGAGCCTGCCCCTCATATGACTACAGCATTCTGTGCTTTTATGCAATGCATTAAAGGTGAAGTTCACTCTGTCATGAGAAGAGCACTGGGGGAAACATCAGTCTCGTCAACGAGTTAAGGTATTGTTCATCACATGGATAACCAAAGAGGAAACTACCCTGAACTAGGAAAACTATAGTGAAGGGTTAGTACAGTGGTTTTATAAGCTTACCTTCAGTGGAAAAGGCGTACTTGAAGAGGAGGATCAGTGTAGGAGAGAGCATCATTTGGTATCGTCTATTTGCCATCATCCCCTCTCTCCTCTGTTTCTATCTTACTTGACCTAGGCTCCTGAATCATGAAGAAAAGTGGAGTAAATTTGCTTTCCTTTTGAAGTTCCTATAACCCATCCAAGGCACACCTCAACTGAAAGTGATCAGATAGTACGGAGCTACAGAGCACAGGTCTTGTGGGTTATATAAGGACTTGGGATAGCATCTTTCACTGGTAGATCCTTGAAAACCTCTGCCTTATATCTTCATATATTATGTATTCAACGATAAAGAGTCTTGTTATATCAGTTACTAAAGCTTAATAAACTAACATATGCAAATGATTGGCTAACCAAAAGTAAAAGAAAGAATATTGAAGGTAGAATACCTTCAAAAAACTATTGAGGCACTAGAAAGCAAAGCAAAGGTACCCCTATCTACATCTGTAGCAACACCCCTCAAGGACTAGGGGCCATGGGGTTGGGCACTATGGGAGGGGTTCACTGGCATCGGAGACAGGGGGCTGGGGTGGTACTATGTTTGTGTCCCAAATCCTGGTCTCTAGAAATAACCTGTTACTGACTGCTTGTCATAATACCTAGTCTCAAGGGCAAATGTTTACACTCTGTGTGATAAATGAAGTCCGTTGTTGGTTTGCAATGGACTACATAAAATACTTGAATTTTGACGAAAGATGTGGCAAGCAAGATGGCGAGCCTTGTGGGATGAAAACTATACAGAAGGATATCAGCACCAAGTATGTCACAATGGCCAGCCCCGCAAGAATGATCAATTCACAGGATAAATGCCTCTAGCCACGGTGTGAGTATCATCAAGACCCGCATGCATCAAAATTTCGAACCCACTGTCAGGGTTCAAATAAGGGTAGTTCTGGCTGTTGTGTAGTCGACCCTTGGCTTTTTTATTCTTTTCACATCCTTTGTCACAGGCTTGTAGCATTCGGTAGTGGGGTTCATGGTGAAGATTTACAATTGGGAGGTTTTCCTACACCTATCACAACTCAAAATCACTTCTCTAATATGACTGGTGATTTTTTTGATTGTGTGGACAATTTTGCTTCTCAACTGTAATTGTCAACTCCAGGGCATGTTGACCCTCCCCACTCAAATCAGTAGCAACAAGATACTTTCGCAGCCTCTTATTACCTTCCTCTTCCTCCTTGACTATCAACTCATATTCTCTACGCAGAATTGTCTTAATGACACATTGAACCTCCGGTGTAGATGTAATAGTAGAGAAGATCATCTCCATTCAAGTTCATCGAGCACGATGCAGATCGCAGGCGTTTTCTTCTGTATCCAGGAGCATAGGCGTAGCGCTGTGGGACCGTAGGTCGAAATCTTTAGAAGGATGCACACCTGATCCTTTATTTTTTGTAGGAGATGTTGCTCCAGGGACGCTACACCATATGTAATTGATAGACGCAGGAGGGAGCGAACACTATACCTAGCACTCGTAGCCTTCCCTATCGCAACGGTCAGAGTCACCCCTAGAATGTAGGCACGAGTACATACTTTCTTCCTCCGTAGCAGCCAGTAAACTCACACTTGTCCTCCGCCCACCTATAGCCCCCTTCCTGGCGTCTATTCCACCTCCTTTCCTTTTTCTCTTACTTCCGCCCCCATCGGAATCACCCACAATCCTGATCATAATTTGACCATACCTCCACCATTCTCTACTATCTCCTCCGTTCTCGCAGTGCTAGGGCTGGAACCATCTCCGAGCGTAGTGGCATTCCCTTTCCTCTTCTCTTACTACCTCACAGGCGAATTTGATCTAATGCTTTCCTCGGCACTACTAGTCTCGTCTTCATCAGAAGAATCAATCATCGCACGTTTGTCAACATTACCCAAGTCCCTCTACAATCTCATTTATCCTCTGCTCGTCAATCACGCCCTAGTCCCAGCGCGGATATGCTTCCACTCAAAAGTGGTAATTGGCCTACGCCCCGGCAACATTCGCAAAACTCCTCCTGATCTCGCAAGTGCATCATCTGAGAGAGCGGTATAGGCATGTTCTTAATCCTGCACATGAGCATGTTCTTCGCACTGTCGGCATGGGTAGCAGTCATTTCCTTGCTGTTGCTATCGCGGGGTTTACCCCTCTTCCACTTTTTGACAGTCTTGATGATACCCTTGCGGAGGTCAGTTTCCTTGTTTAGTTGTTTCACTATAATATCCATGTTAGCCATACCATGGCACTCATTGGTAGGGGTAGGGAGATTAAAGAGAAAGAAAAAAAAAAGTGAAGATCTTGCATTCTTGTTCACGCAAGTAGTCTTTGTTAAGCTCTACCTAGATCTTCTCCTTCAGGTCTCATTCCTCTTCGGCGAGCAGGGCGTTCTAGATTTCAAAGTCGTCGTGGAAGAGCCATCTAGTCAACAGGCGATCTCGGATTAAATTACTTCCTCCACGATGGTTGAGTGTTGGTCATCTTGGGCCTTTTGGACGCCCTGCAGTGTGGGGGGGTCTGTGATGTCGAGTAGTGTTCTGGTGAGTGAGGAAATCAGGAGTGGCGAAGGGGCGGGGAGTTCTGGGATTACCATGCCCTCTGCATCCAGTTGCCGTGTCTTGGCTTTTCCGGATAGGCAAAAATCAATGTCAGTTAATCCGAGTGATATATTGTGCTGTAACAAATTCCACATCAGGATCCAACACTCATGATACGAATACTCCTACTTGCACGTTTCAGTTAAAATGCACCTTATACTCAGATACCATGTTCAGTCCATGAATAGTATTTTGGAGGGGTGGGTACTGGGCTCACAGGCCATACGCACATGTAGTGGTATATCATATATGTTAAAAGAGAAGAAATTTTGTGCACACTTTTTTGATAAGAAGTGGTGAATTTTGATTTTCCAAGGTTCTAACTGGCTAAGCTCGAATATTTGGTCACTGAGCTTGTTGCCAATAACTCCCCCAGTGTTCACGGATTATATCCATGCGACTAGATAAAACCTCTGTTCTCCCGCATTTCCCTCTCCCACCTCCCCACCATCAATCCATCCACATAATCCGAATCATCATCAAACAACCACCCACTCCTTATTTTTCCCCTTTCATTACGTTCTCAAAGCTCTTTTGTTTGTCAAGCCAATTTCACGGTTTTTTCTTTTCTTTCTCACATCACGGTTACTCACCGACTTGATTCTTCGTCCAGCCACATTTGCAGTATCACACAATGGCCTGGACCACGGTCTTTACCGGGGCGGTCCCGACGCTCATGAAAATCGTCGATGATTCGCTTTACCCAGTATCAAGAGAAATTAGAGGCTAGGAAGAAGGGGGAAGAGATAGCTGGGGGCGGGGCTGGGGAGGGGGTGTGTGTGTATGTGAAGTACGCCCCATGCTAGCGGGGGCGGGGGGAGGTTTATGAATGGAAATAGTCTTGAGATTCGGGAACAGATAATTCAGAATGGTAGGTTTGTCCTATTTTTATTCTACTCGCACCCTATGTTGCTCCTAATATATTTTGTTCTTTCTGGGCTGACTTGAGCTTTGAGGACGTAGCAAAATTGTTCAACTCGCCGGCGCTGTCAATTGCCCTGAACATTTTGCAGATCACGCCTAACGATGGTTGACCTTATCCGTTACGCACTACTTCAACAGAGGTCGCGAAGCACAACCCGTCGTCACCTGTTGTCTATACATTGTCTGTCATCTCGAAAAGAGTTCCCACATGCTCATTGACCTCTCAGACATGTGAGTTTTCCACTCGAGGCCGACGGGCTTCTTTCTGCTAACAGTGCTCCAGGTGAATGTCTTCTCACTCACCCAAACCTACTTTCAACTTGCTCAAATCCTCGAAGTCCGGTTACCACACATAGATCCTACAGTCTACGTCTACCGCTTCGCAAAGCATCTCCACTTCAGCTGCGAACAGACTAAGGTCTCTAACGACGCCCTCCTTATCATTCAGCCTTTGTCCCATGCAGTGTTCCCAACGGGCCAGGCCGATGGTAGGCCGGCCTATAGGCCGTAGGCCGGGCTAAGGCAGGCCGCTCCGGAAGACAGCCTAGGCCCATATAGGCCGAATTCGATCGGCCTACGAAAGCCTATCAGGCCTGATAGGCGCCTATAGGCTCGGAGATTAGCGTTGAGAACAGGTTGCATTAAGGGTATTCAACCCCCCCACCCCCCTCCCCTCTTCCGAGTTTATCGCCTTTGATTTTTTTTCCTCCTTTACCTTCGGCTATTATGATACTTCTTAATTAATCACAAAACGAGTGATTCAACTAATTAATTCACTACCTCTAGTATTTTTTTGTGTTTTTTTTGCTAATAAGCGAAAC